>JAESFN010001112.1_pt1 | contig 14448 bp, 11 predicted proteins | sample 9269411 | NCBI WGS metagenome assembly JAESFN01 (sample SAMN14505399, study PRJNA617100) | algae metagenome | isolation source: Iphinoe sp. HA4291-MV1 and co-occurring heterotrophs from trail next to... | place: USA: Maunawili Falls, Hawaii | collected 2009-07-25
CCCGGGTGCGCTATGGCGGCAACTGATGCCCGCGCCGGATTGGCCGGCGCTTCCACCAAACCCCGGGCGCGCGGCATGCTCGGTCGCATCGCCCCCGCCTCGCGCTGGTACTGGGTGCGCAAACTGCTGGAAAACCCGGTAGCGGTGGTCAGCGGCACGGTGCTGCTGATTCTGGTGCTGGCGGCGCTGCTCGCGCCCGTGCTTGCTCCCTCCGATCCCACCTATCTCGATCCGGTGCGCCGTCTCGAAGAACCGTCGCGCCACGCCCTGATGGGCACCGATGATGTCGGGCGCGACATTCTCAGCCGCATTCTCTACGGCGGGCGCGTCTCGCTGTTGATCGGTGTCACGGTCATGCTCGCCACCGCCACGATCGGCACCCTGCTCGGCTTGATCTCAGGGTTTTACGAGCGGCTCGATTCGCTGATCATGCGCACGATGGACGGCTTGATGGCCTTCCCCAGCATCCTGCTGGCGATCGCGATCATGGTCGCGCTCGGGTCGGGTGCGGCGAATGTCTGGCTGGCGCTGGTGATCGTCTACACCCCGAACATCGCCCGCCTGATGCGCAGTTCCACCCTGGTGTTGAAGCAGCAGCAATACGTGGAATCGGCGCGCTCGATCGGGCTGCGTGACCGGCAGATTCTGCTGCGCTACATCTTTCCCAACGCGCTCTCGCCGCTGATCGTGCAATGCACCTTCGTCATCGCCTTTTCGATCATCGCCGAGGCGTCGCTCTCCTTCCTCGGCGCTGGCGTGAATCCGGAAACCCCCACCTGGGGAAACATGCTGCGTGACGGTCAGCGCCTGATTCAGCGCGCCTGGTGGCCGGCCATCTTCCCCGGAACCGCGCTGGTGTTGCTCGTGCTCTCGTTGAATCTGCTCGGAGATGCCCTGCGCGATGCCCTCGATCCGCGAGGCCGCGGTCGCTAACCAATGAAAGAGGACCACCGGTGATTCTGATCGACAGTCATCTCGATATCGCGCTCAATGCGCTCGTTTACAACCGCGATCTCAAGAAAACCGCCCTGCAAATCCGCGAGGACGAAGCGGGATACACCGGTAAAGGCCGGGCGCGCGGCACGATCGGCCTGCCCGATCTGCGCGCGGCGAATGTGGCGGTGCATTTTGTCACCTGCCTCGCCCGCGTGCACCCAAATCCGCCCGAGGATTTCGGTATCGATTACCGCACCCACGAAGCGGCCCACGCCCATGCCCAGGCTGAGCTCGTCTACTACCACGAGCTGGCGCGGCAGGGCTACTACCGCATCATCACCAACACGGCCGAGCTGCGAGCGCACATGGCGGAGTGGCGAGCCGATAGCGCGAATTGCCCGCTGGGCGTCGTTTTCACGATGGAAGGCGCCGATCCGATCGTTGCCCCCGACCGCGTGCAGAGCTGGTGGGATCAGGGATTGCGCGTGCTTTCGCTGGCCCACTACGGACCGAGCAAATACGCCTTCGGCACCGGCAGCACTGGACCGGTCACGGCAGATGGTCTGGCGCTGCTCGACGAAATGGCGAAAACGCCGATGATTCTCGATGTTACCCATCTCTGCGACGAAAGTTTCTGGATCGCGGTCGACCGCTTCCCCGGTCCACTGATCGCCACCCACTCGAATTGCCGGGCGCTGGTGCCGCACGAACGCCAATTCGACGACGCCCAGCTCAAACTCCTCATCGAGCGCGACGCCGTGATCGGCGCGGTGCTCGATGCCTGGATGTTGCAGCCCGATTGGGAGCGCGGGGTAACGCAACCCGACACCCTCACCCTGGAGAGCGTGGTCGATCACATCGATCACGTCTGCCAGCTTGCCGGGAATAGCCGCCACGCCGCGCTCGGCACCGATCTCGACGGCGGCTACGGCACCGAGCAAACCCCGCGCGATCTCGACACCTACATCGATATGCAAAAAATCCCCGATCTCCTGCGCAACCGTGGCTACGCCGAATCCGACATCGAGGCGATCTGCCACGGCAACTGGCTGCGCAAGCTGGAATCAGTCTGGGGTAGTTGATGTCGTCGTCCGTTTTCCGTAGCTCCCAACTGCCACGACGCCTCCCCAACCGTGCCCTCTCCCGTCGCAACGGGAGAGGGGTGGCGCGTCAGCGCCGGGGTGAGGGTATTTCGTTCAACAAACAACCCTCACCCGTCTGCTTCGCAGCCACCCTCTCCCGCTGCGGCAGGAGAGGGCACGAAACTTCCGCGCACCCCGTAACTACGGACGACGGATAACGGAAGACGGACAACGATTAGCTGATAATGCCTCCATAACGACCAGCCGCTTCCGCTGAAGGGATCGTTCGGGATATGGCAGTGCATCCGTGGGTAGCGGAATCGGCGACAGGGCCGATTCGTTTTGGCATTCAGGCGATTCTCGGGCAGGATGGCGATGTTTATCGCCGCGCTATCGAAACCGCGCAACTGGCGGAATCGCTGGGCTGCGATTTCTACTCGATCTTCGATCACCCGCTGATGCAGGCCGATCCCTGGACGATTCTGCCGGCGGTGGCGATGGTCACCGAGCGGATGAAGCTCGGCTCCACGGTGAATTGCGCGCTCTACCGCCATCCCGGGCATCTCGCTCGTCTTGCCACCGATCTCGATGGCATCAGCAACGGTCGCGCCCTGCTGGGCATGGGATCGGGCTGGTTGGAAGCGGAATTCGAAGCACTCAACATCCCCTTCCGCACCGCCCGCGAGCGCCACGACGCCCTCGACGAAGCGGTGCAGATCGTGCGCGGGGTCTGGAGCGAGCCGCCCTTTTCCTTCGAGGGCACCTACTTCTCGACGAAGGAGATGCAGGTGCTGCCACCTCCGGTGCAATCGCCCCGGCCGCCGATCATGATCGGTGGCAGCGGTCCGCGGCGCACCCTACGCCTGGTGGCGCAATACGCCGATGCCTGCAACATCAGCGAGGAAATCGCCGCCATCGACGGCTATTTTTCGACCCAGGCCCGCGTGGTTGCGGTGACGAAAAAGCTTGCCGCCCTCGATCAGCACTGCGACGAGCTCGGTCGTCCGCGCGAGGAAGTGCTTCGCACTCATTTCACGCTCTCACTGATCTTGGGTGAAAGTCCGCGCGCCGCCCGGGCGAAATACGATGCGTTCGATCCTCAGCTTTCGTCGTCGCCCGGCACGCGCCGCGCCGGGAAGGGCGGGATTCTCACCGGCTCGGTGGAGGATTTGATCCTCTATTACCAGGGCATGGCCGATGCCGGGATCGATTACTTCATCGTCCAGCTGGAAGCACGTGACCACGAAACGATCGAGTTGCTTGCCAACGAGGTCATGCCGAAGATCAAACGGCGATCGGCGTAACGAATCGCCCCAGCCCGTCCCAGGCTCGAAGAGCCTGCCACCTGTCAGCGCCGGCTTCAGCCTGGCGATCTCGTTCGCTGAACGCCGTTCGTGATGGTGGGATGACGCGGTTGGGGCGATTCGCCAAGCTGAAGCATGGCGCTAACAGGTACAAGCCTCTTCGAGGCTTAATGATTCTTGGGGAGGCCTATTGGCCTCCCCAATTGTGTGTTCAGGCTCGGAGAGCCTTGGGTGTATTAGCGCCATGCTTCAGCTTGGCGTTCTTCGGAGCGGGCGAACCTCGCTACACCGGAACGATCTGATCCTCCAGGCGCTTCGAGCGTTTGTTGAGCACTTCCGGCTCCGTCGCACCAACCACCACGGTGTCGTCCTGGCGGAACCCGCCGACGCCGTAGATGTAGATGCCAGGTTCGGCGGAATAGACCTCGCGCTCGTAGAACGGGCGATAGAGCACGGGCATATCGGCCGGATACTCGTGGCCGATGATGCCGACCCCGTGTCCGGTGCGGTGATTGATGTACTCGCCGAAACCTGCTGCCTCGTACACCGCCTGCGCCGCTTCGTCGGCACTGGCCACCGCGTTACCGGCCACCATCTGCGCGGCGGCCGCTTCGCACGCCTCGGTAGCTGCGGTGAATGCTCGCTTCTGCAGATCGCTCGGCTCACCGAGGAAGAGGGTGCGCTCGCTCTCCACCACCAACCCGCTCAACCGGCAGACGATGATGTTGACGATGCCGTGCCCCTTCTCGAAGGTCGACCCAACATCGGCGCCCGTGCCGTGCGGCGCGGCGGAGGCGGGACCGGAGAGAGCGTACATGTTGACTTCGAAGCGATCCTGCGGGAACCGGCGCGCGGCCTCTTCAAACAGGAGGGCGGCGATGCGGGCATCGAACGCTTTCACGTTCTCACCCGGCTTGATCAACTCCATGTATTTGTCCTGACCGTAGTCGGTCAGGGCAGCGCACTCGCGCAAAATCTCGATCTCGGCCGGGTATTTCACCTGCCGCATGTCGATCAGGAACGGGCTGACATTGACGAAGCTGAGCGCGGGATTCGCGGTCAGCAGCTCAGTTGGTCCATACCCCTCGACCCCGATTTTGCCGCGGCTGATTCCGCGCTCCTTCAGGCGCAGGGAAAGCAGCTGCGCCCACTCGTAGCGGGTGTAGGTGCGGTTGCGAGCGCGCGGATGCTCAGTGTAGATCGAGTAATCGCGGATGTAGAGACTGCCGCGCTCCTCGGCCATTTTCAGGTGATTGGTCGAAAGCTCGTTGAGCACCATGAAGGGCTCACCGACCTTCGGCACCACGATCGCCACCGGGCGCTCCCACGGTTCCACATCGAGGTGGAACCCGGAAATCATGTAGACATTCCCGGCAGTGTTGGCGATCAGCGCCTCCAACCCCTGCTCATCGAGATAGGCGCGAATCCGCTCGGCGCGATCCGCAAAGACATCCAACGGTACGAAAGCCATTGTGGGTCCCTTTCTTTGTTCGTCGTCCGATATCCGTCTTCCGTCGTCCGTAGAAAAGTTACGGAAGACGGATATCGGACGACGTCGTAATCATCCGTAGTTTTCTTCCGATTCCGAGACGGATCGATTCGATCGTTGATCGGATTGTTGCTTCAGGAATCGCAGGAATCCCTGGAGCACTTGCCCGACCGCTGAACATTGCTGAAGGGCGCGGTCTAGCTCCTGTTGGTGAGGTAGCCGAGACGGCCCGCGATCAGAAACTGCGTTTCAACCTCGGCGAGCGAGCCGTACGCAATTGAAACAAACCGGACGAAGTCACCTGCGCTTCCGCGACCATGTCCCTCGGCAATATTCGACGGGATCGAAACTGATGCACGCCGAATCTGATCGATAAGCCCAAACCGCTCTTCAGTTGGCCAAGCTCCCGTGCTTCTGTAGACAAACTCGACGAGATCCATAGACCGCTGCCATGCATCGAGTCCCTTGAATCCCGGAGTACCGGCCACATCAGCCCCTCTGCCGAACTACGGACGACGGATGACGGAAAACGGACGACGACTAACCTACCCAAACACCTCACCAACACTCGCTGTCACCGCATCGACCAGGGTATCGACCTGCTCGGCGGTGATGATGAGCGGGGGCGCGAAGGCGATGCCGTCGTTGTTGGCGCGAACGATGGCGCCGTTCTTGCGCGTGGCGGCCTGCAATTTGCCGCCGTAGTTGAGGGCGGCATCGAGCTTCGCTTTGGTGCCGCGATCGGCGACCGTTTCCACGATCACCATCAAGCCCTTACCGCGAATATCGCCGACATTCGGGTGATCGCCGAGCTGCACCTTCAGGCGCTCGATCAGGCGATCACCCATCACCGCCGCGTTTTCCGGCAGCTTCTCGTTCTCGATGATGTCGAGATTGGCCAGTGCGGCATTACACGCAACCGGGTGCCCGGAATAGGTGAAGCCGTGCATGAAGAGGCGGTCTGGCTCGGAAAGCACGTCCCAGATCTCGTCGGTCACACCGACACCACCCAGCGGCACATAGCCGGAGGTGATGCCCTTGGCGAAGGCGGCGAGATCGGGCTCGTAGCCGTAGGTGAGGTGTCCGAACATCGTACCGGTGCGGCCGAATCCGCAGATCACCTCGTCGGCGATGAGCAGGATGTTGTGTTTCTTCAACACCTCGATCATGCGCGGCCAGTACGACACCGGGGGCGGCACCACCCCACCCGCGCCCTGCACCGGTTCGCCGACCATCGCCGCGATCGTCTCCGCGCCTTCACGCGCGATCGTCTGCTCCAGTTCCTCGACGAGTTTGTCGACGAATTCGGTTTCGCTCAGCCCTTCACCGTTGCGATAGGCGTAGGGAGCGCTGAGGTGCACGAATCCCGGCGTGGCCGGGCCGAAGCCCTGGTGATAGGCGGGGATGCCGGTCGCCGCGAGTGCGCCCATGGCGATCCCGTGGTACGCCATGTTGCGGGAAAGAATCTTGACCTTGTCCGCTTTACCCTTGAGGAACCAGTAGTAGCGGGCGATTTTCAGCGCAGTTTCGATCGATTCCGAACCACCCGAGGTGAAGTTGAAGTGATTGATCTTGCCGGGGAACATCCCGCCGAGTCGCGCCGCGAGCTCGATGGTGGCCGGAGCGGCAAGCCCGAAGAAGGTCGGCACGAAGGCGACTTCCTCGACCTGCTCCAGCATCGCCTGGCCAAGCTCGACGCGACCGTGGCCGATATTGACATTCCATAAACCGGCGAAGCCGTCGATATATTGCTTGCCGTCAGTGTCCCAGAGGTAGACCCCTTCACCGCGACCGATCACCAGCGGTCCGTTTTCACGCACCAGCTTGAGATTCGAGAGCGAGTTGAGCAGGTGCGCTTTGCCCTGCGCTTTCAACTCGGCGGTGTTCCAGGTTTTGGTTACTGAAGCCATCGCACACGTCCTTTGATGAATGCTGTCGCCGCTACGCGACGAGCCACGATGCCCTCTATTGTCGCGGAGTTCCCGGAGAGCGTCTACGACACCCGAGATTACGTCATGCTCTGGTATCGTTGGAGCGTGAAGAATCATTGCCGGAGATGTGCGTCATGAGCCTGCCAAAACGCAAACCAGATATTTCTCCATCGATCACGCTGGCGGAAGTGTCGAAACTCATGGAAGAGCAGTCGACCGAGTTGGCAATCCAAATTGGCAACAAAGTGCTGCATTTGCGGCAGTCTGATGTTCGCGATGACGATACTCGGTCCGCGGATCCGGAGGCTCACGCTCGGATTGTTGCTGAGAAGGCCCTGATCGACCTGCGTAAGAACAATGAATGGATTGAGCATATCGACGAAACGACAGGTATGACGGTACTGCGGCATCGCAATTGGACTGGCAAGTTCGATCCCGAGCGGTTCATTGCGGCTGCGGCCGAGCTCGAACCCCTGATTGATTGGGACGAACTGGTAGAAACGATCGAATTGACGCGATTAGCCGATATCGAGCGTGACCATGAACTTTGGGGTCCTCCTGGGGAATGAGCGGCGGGCTGTTGCTGGACACCAATGTTTTGATCGATGCCGAGCGGGGTCTGCCGTCTGCGGCTGAGTTTCTGCGCTCACAGATCGGTGAGGATATCGCAATCAGCTTGATTACCTATGGAGAACTGCTGCAGGGGACGCTTTGGAACGAGCACGCTCCGACAGCGATACACCGAATGATGCAAACAATTGATGCATTCGAACTCCTGACGGTGAGCAAAGTGGTCATGGAGCGTGCGATGTTCATTCGCGGCGAACGGCGCAAATCCGGAGAGACGCTAAGCCTGGCCGATGTGCTGATCGCGGCGACCGCCATAGAATCGCGTCGCGTATTGATTACCCGAAACCTACGCCATTTCGAGCGTATTGCCGGGCTCAACCTCGAGTGCCCGTACTAATTCTGCCTACCGCAGGCTCGTGGTGATGGCGGCGAAGAGGCGGTCGGTTTTTTCGGCCATGGTGACGTCGAGGTGGGAGATCGTGTTGTTTTCCATCGTCCACCAGGCCACGGTGATTTCGCCGAGCTGAGTCAGCACGGCGGGATGATGCTTGGCGCTGCTGGCCATCTCGGCGAGGAGCTGGGTGAAGGTCCGTGCGGTGGCGACGCTCGATATGGCGTAGACGCGCTGCAGCCGGCGTACGCCGTCGACCTCGATATTGGACCAGTCTGGCAGTTGCTCAGGCAGCCGGTTGATTTCTTGCGGGGTGAGCGGGCGAGTGTCCATAGAATCCTCGTTGATTGACCCTGCCCGCTCGTGTTTGCGCGGGCGTTAAGGCGGACCGGTTTGCAAAAAGGCAATCAGCGCGTCGATTGCCGAGCGGTTCGCCAGATGCTGGCTGCGCGCGGTGAGCTCAAGTCGCTCATCGTGCGCGGTTTCGTCGGGAACCTCAGTGATCCAGGACAACAATGTGGTGGCAGGGGCACGCACACCGATATTGCGACTGACCGGATCGGGCGCGATGCGCCGGTAATAGCAAAGAAAACCATTGTCGTAATTTGTGGGGAAGCGCTCGGGCACATAGGCTGTCCCCCAGGTGTGGTAGCGCTCTCCCAGCGCGTCGTTCACTGTCGCCAGCGCGGGCTCAGCAGTGAGATTCCGCGCGATCGTTGCACTTATCAACGCTCCGAACCGCTCAGCCGTTACGTCCGCAAGGTGATCGATGATGCCGTAAAGCAGTGCTTGCGGTATCCAGTACGACACTGGGAAACGGGGCGGCGAGCCGAAACCCGAGAAGTGCTGACTCCATTCATGCGACGGTACGCCATGGTTGTCAATCACCATGTGTGGTCGCCATTTTTCCCACGCCTCTCGGCGAATTCGTGACTCACCGAATCGGGTCTGCCCGTCGAACTCCTGGTGCCCGTACTCAAGACCCACCGCGTTGTACCTGGCGGGGTGATGTTTCCAGTACTGGTGTGTGGCGGTGAGTGCCTGGTGGAGGGCCACGCCATCGGGATTTTCCACCGGAACGACCACGATCGATGCCTGGCGCAGCAGAGCCGGATTGGCGAGCAGCTCATCGGCCAGAGCGAAGGCGGCAACCGTGCTCGACACCTCATTGGCATGATGCCGCGCCGCGATCTGCACGGTTGGTTTACGCGCGGAGAGTTTCTGCGGCGACCAGCGCCCGCGCAATCCGTGGCTGGTGAGCGCAAACGCGAAGATCGGCCGCTGCTCGAACGAGCGTCCCGCCTGCCAGATTGATACCCCCGGCCGATCGCGCATCCGGGCGAGCAGCGGCGGGATATCGTCGTTGAACACGATCGTACGCCAGCCGTTTTCGGTCGGACGAGGTGTGACCTCGGCGAGCGGATCGGGGACAACGCGGGGAAGCTGGAGGTGGATCGGGCCGAAATCGACCGCAATCGTTTCGTCATCCCCAGGATGCGTCGAAGGAGCCGGGATGGTTTCGCCGATCCAGTTGCCCCGCATAGCTTCGAGACCATTCGCGCCGATCGTCATTGCCGTGACAGTAAGCTCGGGGAGCGTGGTTGCGGCGAGCGGTGCGATGAGTTCGCTGGCAACCAACGCCGCGTGGGTGCGCTTCGGGGTGAAGGTGACCCGGGCGCGGGGCGCGACACCAGGGGTGAGATGCACGACCGGACGGATCGCACCCGGCCCCTGCACATTCGCCACTCCGCGTTCCGCCGCGAAGGCCTGCAACCAATCGAGCGTGCCGAAATAGCAATCCTCGTGCAGCGCTTCGGCGGGAGAATCGAGTTCCTCGCGGAGATGTAGCCGCGCATCCTGCTCGCTGATCCAGAGCTCGATGTCGATTGCGTCGAAAAAGGGTTGCTGGCTGGCGTCGGGACGGTCGCCCCAGGCAGCTGCCATGGCGGCGCCGATCTCCGGCAACGCGCGCTCCTGATACCAGAGCCAGAACCGGAGCGGATCGGGCTCCAGCGCCTGCTCGAAAACGATCTCGTCGCTATCGCTCACCCGCACCACACCGGTGCTCACCTGCACGTGCCCGATGCGCGGATCGGCGCTGACGTAGGGGAGGGCGATGCTGGCCGGAGCGAAGGTGTCCCGAAAAATCTCTTCGAGTCCGGTGAATGCGGTGCAGGTGTAGCAGGCGAGGTCCGGATTCTCTTCCTGCCGGAAGGTCACGGCGGAAACGGGGAGGCCAAGCTGCCGTGCCAGTAATTCATCACCCGGGTAGAGCTCCTGCAACCAGCGGATTGGCAGATCGAGGTGACCGTCGCTGCCAAAAACCGGGAAGGTGATCTCCACGCGCTCGACCGCGTCGAGCCGGGCGAGGGCAGGGGCGATATCTTCGAGCAACCACGAGAGCCCGGCTTTGTAGGCAGAACGCACGCGCACTTCCGCCTCAGGGAAACGCAATGCCAGCGATTGCTCCAGCTCAGCCCGAATCGCCGGGGGCTCGCTGATCAGCACAAGCAATCGCGCCTGGTCTCCGAGTGATTCGATTGCGGCGGCAGCATCGTGCAGCACTACCGAGCGGGCCTCATTGAGCTCCCACTCGCTGGTCCACTCCAGGGTGAAGCCACCTGGCATCGTACCGGCATCGATGGTGTGCTGTGGCAGCGCGAGCTGCGCGGCGGCGAGTTCTGTGAGGTCGGCGGTGGTCAGCTTGATTGTCGATCCGGAAGAGAGATTTTTTGCAGCTGCGCCTAGCGTCGCGACCCGGGAGTCGATTGTTTCGTTGAATACGAGCTCGCGAACCGCGGCGTCGAGGCGGTCGCTCGTACCGGCGATCGGCTCCGAGCGATCGAGGCACGGCCAGGTGCCTGCGAGAAAGCGCAACGCCGCTGCCCGTTCGGGGATCGAACCGGACACGCGCACCGCCGAATCAACCAGCGTGACGGATTGCGCCGGGGACTCGCCGGTGCAATCGAGCAGGAGCTCGTTGTCGGTCGCGCGTTGCTCCGTGAGCAGCAACGGCAGGTGCAGCGCGGTGGTTTCCAGTCCTAGACGCGCGGCGAGTTCGATGGCGGCGAGTCCGAGCTCGGTGGGACAGGGGTCGGGGAGCTGGATGCGTAAGCGCGATCCATCACCGCGACCATCGCCATCGGCGTCGACGAGTGCGCCTGCGCCGGTCCAGAACGCGCGCAAATCGCTCAGCGCAGCCGGAGAATTTGGCGCTGGGGCTGGATGACGTCGTGCAATCACTGCCAGACGGTGCGCTTCCTCTGGTTCCAGAATGCGCGCTTCGATTCCATCAGGCGGGATCGCTCCGGGCGGAACCGCGATCTCATCCGGTAGCGCTACCGCCTGGCAGCCGAGCCGGGCCGCGATATCGAGCAGATCGCCCCAGTAGCTCAACGGATAGGTTCGATCCGCCTCGACGGTCAGGCGGATAGCGAGATCGTCGGGGAGCCCGTCATCGTCGCGATCGCGGAGCCAGCCGCTTGGCCCGGTGGTGAATGGTGCCGGGAAGGGATCAATCGGCCGGGGAAAGACGAACGAGCGGCTGACCGTATTCGACATAGTGCCCATCCTCGGCAAAGATGCTGGTAATCGTGCCCGCTTGCGGCGCGGTGACCTCGTGGTAGGTCTTCATCACTTCGATCAACCCGAGTAGTGCGCCCGCTTCCACGCTGTCGCCGACCTCGGCCAGCGGCGGTTCCTCTGGGGTGCGGCGGCGATAGAAGGTGCCGAGTACCGGCGCTACAACCTCGACTTCGTCCGAGGCGGCAGCCAGAGGCGCCTCGGGCAGGCGTGACGGCGCCGGGGTGAGCGAGCCGGAGCCGCCGCGCGAAATCTCCAGCGTCAAACCGGCCGAGGCGACCTCCAGCCGGAGATAGCTCACCCCGGTGCGCTCCGCTTCCGCGATGACGCGGATCACGCCTTCGGGATTCCAGACGTCGCTCATCTGCTCTGCTCCCTCAATATCCTGTATTGCATCGGGTCCGAGTTGTTCGAGATAGGCGCGAGTTGCGATGCGTGCCTTATCGACGCTGACCGCGGTGAAGCGGACGGTGTTGCCGGGGCGTACCTGCCCGAGCGCGTCGAGATCGGCGCCGATCACGGAGGCGATTTTCGTGTAGCCGCCAACGGTACCGCGCGCCGCCATCAGCACGATCGGCTGACCATCGCCGGGAATCTGGATTGCGCCGTGGGCGATCCCTTCGGAGACGAGATCGGCATCGCCGGTGTGCTCGATGCGTGCACCTTCGAGCCGGATACCGGTGCGATCGGCTTTGCTCGATACGCGATACGGCTCGCCGAGAAAGGTCGCCAGTCCACGGTCGGTGAAACGATCCTGCTGCGGTCCGAGCACGACGCGCGCGGTTACGGACGATTCGTAAACTGGCTCTGGAATTGCAAGTCGTCTCGTGAGCATCTGATCAACTGGCAGCGTGGGCTCACCAATCGGCAGGCGATCGCCTGCTTGCAGCGCCCGGCCATTCAATCCGCCAAACCCGCCGGTGGCATCGGTTGCGCGGCTGCCCAGCACCACCGGCACATCGATTCCGCCCGTGACGCAGATGTACGCGCGGGCTCCCGGGCTCGTGGTCGGAGTGAATGACAGCACCGAATTCGCAACGGCGCGGACCGGCTGCCACCGCGCGATCGGTCGATCGTCGAGGCGCGCGCCAAGGTCGGCGCCGGTGATCGTGAAGATCGTCTCGGTGGTGACGCGCAGGGTAGGGCCGCCGAGGGTGCATTCGAGCGCTGCTGCGTCGGGTTCGTTGCCGAGCAGTCGATTACCGAGGATCAGCGCCCGGCGATCGAGTGCGCCACCCGGTGTCACGCCGAAGCGCGCCATTCCGGGTCGGCCGAGATCCTGCACTGTGGTGAACAGCCCCGGCGCTTCGACGATCAGCACGCGGTCAGCGGTCACGATCGTCCTCCAATACTTCGATGATCGCGCCCGTTCCGCCCGCCGCAACCTCGGCCGCGATGGCGACGTACTCCCGCGCAGTGATGGGTTCGAAGCGGACGGCGTCACCGGCACGCAGCAAAAAGGGATCGGCGTGATCGGGTGCGAACATCGCCGCCGGGGTGCGCCCGAGCAGCCACCAACCACCTGGTGTCGGCAGCGTGTAGACCCCGGTCTGCCCACCGGCGGTAGCGACGCTCCCCGGTGGGACGCGCACGCGCGGCGATGAGCGGCGCGGCACCTTCAGCTCAGGCGACAACCCGAGCAGGTAGGCCCAACCAGGGGCGAAACCCATCACCGCCACCAGATATTCGGCACCGGAGTGAAGCGCCACGATTTCCTCGGACGTACGGTCCTTCAGCGCGGCGAGTTCGTCGAGATCGGGACCGTACTCGCCGCCGTAGGCAACCGGAATGCGCACCCGGCGCAGTGGTTTCCCCTCGGCGCTGTCGATCACCGCTGCTTCCTCCCGGAGTGCCTGTTCGATCGCTGGAATATCGGCGACGAGGAGGTCGAAATCGACCAGGATCGTCGAGTAGGAAGGCACGACGTCGCGCACCCCCAACAGCGCGCGATCGATCACGCGCTGCGCGATCCGCGCGACCGTGGCGGCGCGAGCGGGATCGATGATCGCCGTTTCGCCGAATTGCGCGAGCAGCGCGCTATCGGCGAGTGGCACGATCTGGAGCGGCAGCCCGCTCATACTGTGCCCGGCGCGCGGATGACGATTCCCTCGGCATCGAAACGGCGTTTCAGGGCAGTGGCGATGGCGACGGCAGTCGAGGTATCAGAGTGGATGCAGATCGATTCCGCAGGCAGGGGGATGTCGATCCCGTCGATCGTTTCGATCACTCCCTCGAACACGAGGCGGGTCATCCGCTCGGCGGCGAGCTCGGGATCGGTGATCATCGCGCCGGGAATGGCTCGGGAAACGAGGGTGTAATCCTGGTTGTAGGCGCGATCGGCGAAGGCTTCCAGGATCACCGGCAAGCCGGCCGCTTCCGCCGCGAATTGCAACTGCGATTGTGGCAGCGCCATCACCTTCAGCGTGCGATCGAATGCCGCTACCGCCGCCATGATCGCGTCGGCGGTGGCGCGTTCCTTCGCAGCAACGTTGCTCAGCGCACCGTGGGCCTTCACGTGCTGCATGGTAATGCCCTGCGCCCGGCAAAACGCATCGAGCGCACCGATCTGGTAGAGCACATCGGTGTAGACATCCTCAGGGGAGGCGGCGATGTTGCGCCGGCCGAAGCCGACGAGATCGGGGTAGCTGGGATGCGCGCCGACCCGCACGCCATTCGCGGTGGCTGCTTTCAGGGTTCGATCGATTGTTTTGGGATCGCCGCCATGAAACCCGCAGGCGACATTGGCGCTGGAGATGATCGGGAAGAGCTCGGTATCGGCGCCGATCGAGAATGCCCCGTATCGTTCCCCGAGATCGCTATTAACATCAATGAATTGCTCGGCCACGTTCTATGTTCCTCCCAGATGCACTATTCCATCAAAGCATAGATGCGAATGATGAGCGGAATGCCATCCGTCTTGTAGCGACCGGGAGCTTATTGTTGCTAGCCTGCCCCAAGAGAGGTGCGTCGATAACGACGAGTTGAGGCAGCATTCAGTAGATCGTCTCGAATTTCTTCCATCAGTCCAACGACTTCAGAATGCAAGATCTCGAAGTCGGCCATGCTGCAATTGCGATATTGCCCATGCGCAATTTCATTTCGACCACGAAGCAGTTGCTCATCAATCAATTTCTGCTTGGTCAGAAATCCAGGACAATTTAGT
>JAESFN010001113.1_pt1 | contig 14379 bp, 13 predicted proteins | sample 9269411 | NCBI WGS metagenome assembly JAESFN01 (sample SAMN14505399, study PRJNA617100) | algae metagenome | isolation source: Iphinoe sp. HA4291-MV1 and co-occurring heterotrophs from trail next to... | place: USA: Maunawili Falls, Hawaii | collected 2009-07-25
TCGAAGACCCCGGTAAGGCGCTCGAATCGCACCGGGGCTGGATCTACAACAACCCGGCCTACCTGATCGGTCCCGACGGGCAGCGAATCGAAGGGGGCTTCGAAACCACGGGGCAAACCGAGAACGAGGTGGGCGCTGCCTATCTCTTCTTCACTGGCGGCGGACTGGAGGGGTACACCTTCGTGTACGAAACCCCCACGGCCATCGTTGCCGAACAGGTGGACTACGAACTAAGCGATTTACCGTTGCCGTGAGCAGGCTTGAATCTGCAAGCGTTTGAATCGCTCGGCGATGATCGGGAGAGACTTGATGCGACAACTGAAGTTTTCGGGGCTCGTTTGCCTCCTGTTGACTGCCGGCGCGGCGCTCAGCGCCGAACCGGCTGACGACGCCGTGGCGGCGAAAGTGGGCGACGCCCAAGTCACCGTGGGCGACGTGAAGCGCGAGATGATGTCTCTCGAGGGCCGGGGAACGGTTTCCGAAAAGATGCTCCCCCTCTGGCAAGCCAAGACGCTCGACCTGCTCGTCGACCGCCAGGTCGTGCTCGCGATGCTCGAGCGCAAAGAACAAGTGGTGAAGCCGGAAGAGATCGATGCCGCGCTGGCGCAGGTGAAGCAGCGATTGAAAGAACAAAAGCTTACCTGGGAGGAATTCCTGGCCAAGCAGAAGACGACCGAAGCGGCGATGCGCGAGCAGATTCGCTGGCAAATGAGCTGGAATCGCTATGCGGCGCGCGAACTGACCGACGACGTGCTGAACGACCTGTTCAAGTCTCAGCAGGCGGAATACGACGGCCGCAAGATTCGCGTGAGCCACATTCTGCTGCGGCCCGCGGGGCCCGGCGGCGAGCCCGAGATCAAACGCCTGGTGCAACTGGCCGTGGAGCTCAAGGGACGCATCGAGCGCAAGGAACTGACCTTTGCCGATGCCGCCAAGCAGTATTCCGACGGCCCCAGCCGAAGCGAGGGAGGCGACCTGGGGCTCATCAGCCGCCACGGCGAGATGGTCGAGCCCTTTTCCAAGGCCGCCTTCGCGCTGCAGCCGGGTCAGATCAGCAGTCCGGTGATTACTCCCTTCGGCATCCACCTGATCCAAGCGACCGCCATCGACGGCGGCAACAAGACGGCCGACGATAACCGCGACGAGCTGCGTAAGGCCGCGGCGCTACTCCTGTTCCAGCGAATCGCCGCCCAAGAACGCCGCACGGCCGACCTGTCGTTCACCGGAGTCTTGCCCTACTCCGATCCGGAAACGCGGGCCTTGGTGATGCCGAAATAAGGTTCTCCGGCGATCGGCCGGCGGGGCCGCCGGTTGTCGGCCGCCGCTGTGCGGCTTACCATGGTGGATCGCCCGAGCTTCGGGCGTAACTCGTTTGGCGACTTCCCGTTGCTCGCAGGAACCTGCTGGTGAACCCGGCCTCCACCGTATTCGCACACCTCATGGCGGTGATCGAAGACCGCAAGGTGAATCCCCCGGCCAAGTCGTATACGACCAAGCTGTTCGCCGGCGGGGTCGACGCCATCGGCGCTAAGATCGTGGAGGAGGCCGCTGAGGTCGTCGAGGCTGCCCGCCTCACCACCGAGAACCGTGAGCAAGAGTTGCGGCACGAAGCGGCGGACCTGATCTACCACCTGTTTGTGATGCTGGGGCATTGCGGAGTGCCGCTCTCCGGCGTGGAACAAGAACTCGCCCGGCGGTTCGGCATCTCCGGCATCGACGAAAAAGCCGCCCGCCCTCCGAAGGACTCGGCTGGGAATTGAACCACGGAGACACGGAGGCACGGAGAAGACAACGGATTCATTCAACGCAGAGGACACAGAGGACGCTGAGTTCGAACGAGTATCCTCTCTGCGTCCTTCGCGTCCTCTGCGGTAAATGAATCCTTCGAGACTTCCCGAAAGCGGCCGCCGTCTCCGCGTCTCGGCGGTTTAAAGAATCCTGTAGCTACCAACAGACTGACAATGGACAACTTGCGGATTGGCATTCCTAGTAAGGGCCGGTTGGCCGAGGTGGCGGGCGAGCTTCTCAAAGAGGCGGGGCTCAGCTTTCGTCGGCAAGAGCGCAGCCTGTTTGCCCGCTGCCGGGAAATGCCGGTCGAGATCACCTTTCTCCGCACCGAAGACATTCCCGTGCTCTGCGCCGAAGGCGCCCTCGACATGGGCATCACCGGCGGCGACCTAATCCAAGAGTCGGGCGCGGAACTTACCGAACGGCTCAGCCTGGGCGTCGGTCATTGCCGGCTCGCACTTTGCGTGGCGGAAGACAAGCCGATCGAATCGCCGGCCGAGCTCAACGGCGCGCGTGTGGCCACCAGCTTTCCCGGCGTAACGCAGCAGTTTCTCGCCAAGTTCGGCGCCAAGGTTCATCTCGTGAACCTCTCTGGCTCGGTCGAAATCATGATCGCCCTCGGCGTGGCCGACGCCATTGTCGACCTGATCGAGACCGGCAGCACGCTCGCGGCCAACCGCTTGCGAGTGCTCGCGGAGATCGACCGCTACGAAACGTTGCTTGTGCAAAACAAGGCGGCTCGCTTGCCCGAGGTGGCCGATCGCGTGGTGCGCCGCCTCGAAGGCGTCGTAATTGCACGAAGTTATTCACTTCTCGAGTACAATGTACCTCGGGCCAAGCTGCCTGAGGCCGAGCGGATTACGCCAGGCTTCAACTCGCCGACGATCAGCGCCCTCGAAGATCCCGCCTGGTGCGCGGTGCGGGTGATGGTGCGGCGCGACGAGACGATCGAGATCATGGAACGGCTCGAGTCGCTGGGCGCTTCGGCCATCTTGGAGACGCGGATCACGAACTGCCGACTTTAGATGGCCTGGACAACAGACCGATGTTGAGCGCAGTCACGTTCAACCAGCCGCTTGCCGGCTTCGCCCGAATTGGGCTCTTATTAGCCACCGTCGCTTGTCTCGGCCACGGATCGGCCAGCGCGGCCCCAATCTACTTCCTCATCGCCGAAACGCCTGGCACGGAAAAGCATCTCGATTCGTTCGTCGTCGCGCTCGAAGACCCGGCGCACATCGCCCATGCCCGCGACTTGATCGCGCGGGGGCCCGCGTTGGCCGGCGACTCGATTCTCGTGGCTTCGATCGTTGCCGGGCAAGATGGAGTCAATCGCGACCACCGAGCGCCGCTACAGCCGCTTTGGAACTGGCACATCACCAGCGTCGACGGTTTTTTCGGCTCGACGGTCGAGATCCTCGACGGCTGGCCGACCTTCGTCGAGAGCGACGTGCCAGGCTGGATTCAAAACACGAGCGGCAAGATCGGCTTCTGGGGGTATACCGTGGTGGAAGAACTGGCCGTGCCTGAGCCAGCCGGCGTTGTACTGGCGGGTGTTGGCACGCTTGCGGTGATTGTAATGAGCCGGCGCAACTCGAGGCGTTATCTGTTCGCGCAACAGTAGTGACGATCATGACAGATCACCAAGCGATCTCCGTCACCAACGTTCTGGAGTGTCTGCAAGAATTGGCTGACGAGAAATTTCAGCATCGCGTGTGGGCGGTCTCCAGCGGGCCTGAGGTTTCGTCGTTCAGCGAGGCCATTTGCGGCCTCTTCGACGACACGGGCTTGGGGGATGCGATCGACCGAGGCCAAGACGTGTTCGGCAAAGAGGCCGACAACCTCCTCTGGCTGATTGGACGAGAGGCGGCGCAGATCGACCGTCGATGGTCTCCTGAGCAATTGCTTTCCAGTGAGCAGCTTCGACGAATTCGAGAGCTTGCCGCTCAAGCACTAACTCTAGTTCAGGCGAGCCAGCCTTAGCCAAATAAGGAAAGGTGCGGCTCTGACCGCCACGTTTCTCGAGCTTGCCGCCGCTGCTGGCTAGCAAGGAGACCGCTCGCTCCCATCTCCGCCTACGTGCGCGGACGTGCCAGGCTGTATTCAGAACACCAACGGCAAGATCGGCTTCTGGGGCTACACTGTGGTCGAAGAGCTGGTCGTGCCTGAGCCGGCTGCGATTAGGCTTGCCGGCTGTGGCTTGGCAATCGTTGGCTTTGTCTCATCGCTCCGCCGACGGCGGGCAGTGCCGATGTCAGACCAGCGGCGGGCTTAGCGAGAGCGATCCCTCTCCCCCCGTCAATGACGCGACTCGCCGGGCACCGTGGTGGCCTAGAACCCGTTGAAGACGGTTTGAGTCAGGCTTTGTAGGCGGTCGAGGTTGCCGGTTAAAGGAACGACGGCCCAGTGCCCGCCCGCCCTGGGCACCGTTGCGTTTCCAAGGCATCAAGCCCTTCCAAAATCATTTCCACGTACATGGAATGATTGGATTCGCGCGCTACTGCGTTGCGGCGAATCAAGGGGATGAACTCCCCCGCCGCGGAGCGCCTCGGTAAGTTCCCGAGGGTCCGGGCAATACGCGTGAGCACAACTTCTAGGTAATAGCCCAGGACGCGGCCATACTTCCGCTTGAGCGGGTCGCGGTCGAAGTCTCCGTCGCGATGACACTCCGTGGCTCGATCGAGTGCGGCGAATAGAGTGTGAATCGCCGGCTCGAGTTTCTCCTGCTCGATGAGCACCTCGGCGAGCTGCAAGCGCGCGCTGAGTTCCGCCATGGCCTCGCCGTTTTCAGCCAAGCGGTTGACCATTCGCTTGGCGAGCTCAAGGCACCGCGGCAGATCGCGGGCAGGATCGTGCCGCAGGTGATCGATGTGAAAATTGATGTAGATCGTTGCGGTTTCCGTGCCCTCTTCGTGGGCGATCGCATCGGCGATCGTTTGAGCTCCGAGCGAGGTGAGCGCGGGATCCTGGAAGCCCCTTACCAACCGCACCAAATCGACTCGGGCGCGATTGACCTGCGGATGGTCACGGTAGTCTTTGATGACTTGCTCGTAGCGTTTGGCCGCTGAGCGGGCGTCGTCCAGCTTTGCCCCTGGATACTCTTGCTGCAACGCTCTTAGCGCGTCACCAAAGTCGTCGCCATGCGCAGCGCTTCCAAGCAGGAACGCGAGGACGACGGCGCAGGTCGCAGTCGAGCGGTTCATGCTCAGTCCTTGCGTTGCTCCGCACGCCAGGAAGAGACGCCCCGGGTCGTGAGTTCGGCGCCCGAGAGGTCGATGTTGAACCGATCTTCGATGAGCGCGGCCGAGCGCCGCCAATACTCCACCGCCGCGTCATCCTGGTCGTGCAGAGACAAGAACTTGCCGACGAAGTAACCAAGGTCCGCGCGCGACTCGGACCCAGCCTCTTTGATCAGTTTGTCGACGGCCTCGAGATCGAGCGACGGCTCCTTGCCTTCATTGGCCGCGTAGGCCGTCTGCAGGAGTTTGGCTAGGCGGACCAAATTCGCCTGATCGTGATACTTGCGCCCCTCGGCAGTCAGCTCGTCCCCTTCGGCCACCAGCTTTCCGAGCGTGCGATCCCGCAGCTCGAGGTCGCCTTGCTCGTCGGCGAGCAGCGTCAAATGCAACGAATTCCAAGGCCAGGGGCTGGCCACGACCGCCGTTTGCAAGACTTCGACGGCCTTGGGCAGATCGTTGCTGACTACGTAGAACGCCGCCACGATCGACAAATCGCCCGCCGCGCCCTGGCTCTCCAGATCGTCGATCTTTTGCTTGGCGAGCGCATAGGCCGCGTTGCTGTCGCCCATGCCGGTGCGGCGGCACCAGAAGTACCACGCAGTTCGTTCCGACTCGTAGCGTTCCGAAACGGTGCGCCACCACCGCTCGGAATCTTCCAGCTTGCCCAACCCCTCGTAGCAGCATCCGGCGCACTTGAGCGCCCAGGCGGCGTGCGACTGCGCCGCCGCCACCGCAAAGGGCTCGGCCTGGCGGAAGCGGCCCCGCCCCATCAAGTAGTTCGCCAGCCGCACCCGCACTCGAGCGTGCGTAAGGTCCTTTTCCGGTTGCTCGAGAAACTTTTCGAGCGTCTCCAGATACTTGGCCTCGTTGCCTTCCCACCAATAAAAGTTGGCCAGCCGAGTGAACGAAGGTTCGCTCGGGTCCTGTTCGAGCAGGCGTTTCAGCAACCGCTCGGCGTCCGCCTTGCGGCCCAAGGTCTGATAGCGATGCGCGAGTCCGCCGGCAACTTTCGGGTAGTCAACGAAGCGTTCTTCCCAGACCTTGAACTGGGATTCGTCGACCGGGTCATCCAACTCGAGCAACTCGCCGATGCCCACCGGGGAATAGGGACTGACCTTCGCCAGCACCTGAACCGACATGTCGCGCGGCTTGCCATAGGGAATGTATTCCAGCCGCGACTCGAGGTCGTAGGCCAGTTGACTCGTATACCAGCTCGCGTGATCGCGCTGCTTTTGCGCCTCGGGCTTGCCGGGAGAGGCTAGCCAGAGCAAGTCGACGAGCATCGGCTCCATGCTGGGGCGAGCGTCGTGAATCACCATCTCGCCGGCGACGCGTTGAAATCGCTCGCGATCGCCTCGGAAGTCGAACCGATAGGCTTCGAACCAGGGCCTGAACGGATGCTGTTCGACCGCGGCCAGCGCCTGCTGCACGAACGCCGGCCTCACGTCGTAGGTGGGGAGCCGCAAATAGTTGAAGCGATGGGCGACGAGGGCGAAGTTGGTTTCCTCGATCAGCCTGCCCAGCACTCCCCAACCAAACTCTTGGTCGTCGGTCTCGGCCGCCGCCACGAGTGCTTGCGCAACCTTCACCGGCTTGGGGCCAAACTCGGCAGTCGGTTGGCGACCGAGAAGCCCGTTCAGAAATCCTCCTGTGGGCGCTGGCCGGCGAGCCACTTCGAGCACGCTCGGCGGAAGGTCCGCGAGCTTCTCGAGCGATTCTGCGAGGTTCTCGTTCCAATGACGCGATGCCTCGATCGTCGCAGCATCACGCTGTGGCCTCGAACCGCGCTCGTTGAGCGAGCTGCGAAGGCGATAGCAGTAGGGCACCTTCTCGATGGCGCGAGCAGCCGCTTCTTCCAAGGCGGGCTGGGTCGCCGCCGCCTCGACGGCCAAATACGCCAGGCACGCCGCCTGCTGGGCCAACTCGGGCTGAGCCTCGCCGAGAGCCGTTAATTCCGCCGCACGGTATTCGCAGGTGGGCCGCACCAGCGCCAGCCACGCCGGCGCTGGGGAATCGGGCTTGCCCGCCTGCAGCTTTTCGGCTGCTTCGAGATCGGCAAGCGCACCGGCGTGCAGGCCGGTCCAGGTACGGGCGTAGGCCCTGGTCCCAACGGCCAGCGGTGACTCGGGGTGCGCCGCAACAAGACGCTCCGCATACAACAGTGCGCGGCCCTGAAATGCCGAGTAGGCGCCCGTCCAATGGAAGAAGGTGAGTTGGTTCAGTTGCGCGTAGGCTCGCGCGAGAATGCTGAGCAACTCGGGCGATTGCCCGTGCGAGCGGAGGAGCGCATGCGACTTCCGCAAGCAGGCGTATTGAGAGGTCAGACTGAGATCGGCGAGTTGCCGCTCGAGCGCCGCCAGGTCTTCGCTCGCGACCGGGGCGCTTTTTTCTTCGGCGGGCCCGGCCGTTATTCCTGCTTTCTCGAGCGCGGCCTTGATGGCGGGGCGCGAGCGCTCGATATCACCGATCAAGCGCAAGAACTGAATGTTGTAGTCGTTGCTCTGATCGAACGTCGTTTCCCAAATCTTTTCTGACTCCCCGTTGCGCACAATGTCGAGCCGCACGGTGAGCTCCCCATTGTGGGAAGTCGTATGGATGTCCAACTCGTGCCGCACGGCGCCGGCCGCGGTGTTGGTCGGTTCACGCAAGGTGCCGTCGCGCGTGTTGAGATTCAGGTCGTCGCGCGCCACGTTTAATACGGTTTGCCGGGGCAACTCCCGGAGGAGCAAGTCGCCCAGCCAACCGGAAAGGTGCTGACTAGGCAGATTCGACCGGAGGATCAACACCGGCCGGAGTGCCTGCACAGGTTCGTCGGCCGCGGCAACCGGTTGGACAAGCGATAACGTCGTCACGCAAATCGCGTAGGCGACACGCGCCGGGCAGCGCATTGTTCGGGGGCCCCAATTCATGGGATTCGCTCGCTAGATGCCTTCGGCGAATCACCGAGGCGCAGATCCCCTGCGCAAAACGCGCCCGTGGGCGCCGATCGCCGACTGATTCGAGTCTAGTCGGCCGTCCGGCGCGTTGGCAAGAAATACGCACGCTAGGCGTTCGCTTGGCGGCACCTACATGGCCGTCTCGCCATGGCATTTTTTCCGCTAAGTAGACGAGCAGGCGTATCGGCCCAACAAGCGGAATGAAACCGACTGGACACGGTTCTTAGAGGCGATGCTGTCGGTCGCTGGGAAGCGCCTGACCTATAGCGAGCTTTGCAGCTAGCCTTCCTGCAACACTTGAGTTTGTGGGACTGGGTAGCCATCCTCTGGTGGCGGACCCTCTTCGACATCAATCACGAACCGCTGCGTCTGCCATGCTTCAGCTCCAATCTTGCGCAACCTTGCCTCAAGCACAAGTTGGCCGGGTCCGGTGAACGGCAGGGGCTTGCCCATTACAACATCAAACCTGACTCTGCGCTTGTCCGGTCCGAATGAGAATGGAAGCTCCGGGGTCAGCGCTACTTCTTCCCCAGCAGCAGGGACGTACGCAACCACCTGGCCTTCATGTTCGCAGTGGTCACCAGGACCATCTGACCGCCAAGACGCGCAAACGTGAAACTGCGTTGGCGAGCCTGCGGCTGCCACGAAATCAGGAATAATTAGCCGATCGAAAATGCCAATCAGCGTGACTAGACCGCTGCGTGCATCAACGATTGCGCGTTCGCAGCAGACGATGAATGCTGGGGAGGCCATTGGATCGTGTACATCTCCTGCTTGCCAGGATTCCTCTTGGGGCCGATGCGATCGACTGCCTTCGCCGGATAGCTGACCTTTGCAGAAGACACAGCGTCAATGGCCATCAAATTTACGAAGCCATTAAAGACCTGAACCACCGCAGGCTCAGCTGGCGGCCTGTCGATGGTCAGCTTCTTAATCTGACTCAAGAGTGCCTGAAGGTTCCTGGTCTCGTATTCTTCCGTTACGTCGCCATTGTCCCGGTCAAGAACGAGCACTTCAAAATGCCCAGCGGGATCTTTGTGCGGAACCCACCCAACTGCGATAGTGTCCCCACTTGGGCGATCAATTTCTAGCAGCGTCTCGCGCAAGAAGGATGGATTCATTGTGGGGAAAATCGCCCCACGAACAACGAATTCCGAGCCGAGACGCAGGTCGATCGGATTCATGGTCCCATTCCTCTATTACGGAGTTCCTGAAGGGTTATTGGTCTGCCGTGGACTTCATTAACATCACCGCAGACCTGCCACTGCACGAAGACGAACGTAGTTTCTTTCCCTAGGCTCGCACCAATAACTTGTTCGCAGTCCATCCAGTATTCGCGAATGCCTTGCGTCAACAGGGCGGCCTCATCAACCCTTCCTTCCGCAAGACACCTCATCTCCAATTCTTTCTGATTTACGCTAGGATGGTATCTAGCCGAGCCAGGGCGTCGAGTCGCATCGATCGCTTTCTTCCAGGGGACCTTGAGCGCCATGTGCTTCACATATGGCTTCCACTGAGGCTGGACAGGCTCGTTCGGTACGTCCTCTCGCATTAGATGCAGCCTCGCCCATAATCGTTCGGCGATATAATCTATGGCTTGGCCGTGCATCTCCACAAGTATCGGCAAGAAGCAGTCGTTTCTCTGCGTAATTCTAACTGCGACAATGAGTTGCGTCAAGAATTGAGCTCTGGGCCGCACCTAACATGGCAGACGACAAGACGTTCGGAGACGCCCTTCGCCGTCCTCTCCAGATTCCCAAGTCGGAACTGGCAGAAGAGGAGTGCAAGGACCAGGAAATGCGGAAGAGACTGAAGGCCACGAAAGAGCGGAAGCCGAAGGGCTAGGGGCGGGGCTGGTCGCCAGCCTTCTCTGTCTTTTCGCCGCCAACTAATGCCGCGGCAGGCCACCCGCCGGACGCCAACTTGGCTACCGGATCTCGACGAGCGGCGCCTCTTGAATCGGCCCCGGCGCGGCGCCAGGGGCTGCCGCAGCGGCCGCGGGAGCTTCCCGACCCGGTGCGAGCTTCGTCAGCACTTCGCGCAGCTCCGCGGCCTTCGCGGGCGTGGGAGAAATGCGACCGGCGATCAACTCGGCAGGCGACACCTGAGCGCTGCCATAGAAGGCGGCGATCGAGCGCCAGTCGACCTCGAGCAGCGAGCCGCCGAGCGACACGCCCGCGAACAGCCCACGGCTGCGCGAGTAAGACAGGATTTCCGCGCCCAGTTGAATGTCGGTACCCGCTTCAGCCTGCCGGCCTACGGGGCCAGCGGCCACCGCCGCATCGGCGCCGAGGGTGAATTGGCGCCCGCTGAGCAACCGCTCGATGCCGCGGCGCGTGCGGAACACGAGGATCACGTCGGTCGATTGTACGCCCACCTGCCAGCCCACGCTGCCGCCGGCAATGGTCATGAACACCGGATCGCCCCATTGCCCGGCGTCGTTCCGCGCCATCAGCACGCCACGGCCAAAGCGTCCGCCGAAAATGAAGCCGGCCTTCATCACGCCCGGCAAGATCGCCACCCCTTGGGCGTCGCGCAGCAGCGACGCGGGGATCGCGCGGGCGGGCACCGCCATGATCTCGTTGAGCGTGGAGATCGACAGGTCGATCGTCGCCGCTTCGGGCGCGAAGGCCTGTGCGGCCGCAGAGGAGCAGTACAGCGAGCAAGCAGCCAGAACGATCCAGGCACGCAGGTGAGTCATGGGAAGAACCTCGAAAGAAAGGTCAGCCGCTGCCGGCGGCGCAATCGTGGGAGTAGCCGCGGCTACTGGCCGCTTTTCGACGGACAGAAATCAGGATGCATTTGTTCGAGCGTCGCCAAGGCCGGCGTTTCAAGTTCCGTGCCGGCGGGCAACTTGTCTGCGCGCGGAAAGCGCTGGCGATTGTGTTCGTAGAGGGCGCGGTAGTAACCCGGATCGCCATAGATGGCGCGGGAGATGCGCCAGTAGGTGTCGCCGGCCGCGACGCGATAGAAGCCGGGCGGCGCTTCCGTCGCCTCGGTCTCGGCCGAGGTCGGCACCACCGCGTCGATCGGCGCAGCGCGCTGCCTCGTCGGCTGGATGTTCGCGCTGGCGGCGTTGTTGCCCAAGAGCTGCGGCGTACTCCGCTGCGGCGCAGGGGGCGGAGCGGCCGTGGCCGCCGCTGCGTCGACGCCCGACTGAGCAACGTCGTCGATCCTTTCGACCGGGTCTTGCTCGTAGCCATGCGCGCTTTGCGCGGCGGGAGTGATTGCCCAGCCGTTCTGCAGAGCATTCGGCTGGCTCGCCGAACCGCGGGGTTCGGCTTCCGCCGCCACGTCGGCCGCTGGATCGTCGTGCAGGTTGGGCCGCGGCTCTTGCGCGGCCGTCAGCGCGGCGGCGTCGTGTGCGCGGTCGGCATCCGGGGCGGCCGCGCGGAAGGGATTCCCCCGCGAGGAATTAGTCTGCGGTTGTTGTCGGATCGGATTGCCGCGCGACTTGCCGGTCGGCGGCGCTTCGGCATCGGGCGTGGCCGCAATCGAGTCATGCTGCGCGAACTGATCAGGCGCCGCGGTCTCCTCTGGCTGCTGTGGCGCTTCGGCCGACTCGTCGCCATAGCCGTACGGACTAGAGCCTGCGAAGGCATCGGTTGTCTGGTCCGCAGAAAGGCCCCAAGTGTTGGGCGATGGCTCCGGCGGATCGGCCGCGTAGTCCGCAGGGTCGGCTTCGGCGGGCTCGTGCTGGTAGTCGCGCTGCCGGTTCTTGTGGTCTGCTTCAGGTTCGGCAGGGGCCGGCGTTTGCGCGGCGGCATTCTTGGGCGCGGCGCTAGAGGTTTGAGTCGCCGTGAGCACGGTCGGCTCTTCGTGCTCGTCGTCGGCACTCGGCGCGGCAGCGGCCTTCTTCTTGTCCTTCGAGTCTTCGTCCGGCGCGGCCGCGACCTCGTCGGTCTTCGGCGTGCCAGAGAATCCCAATCGCCATACGAGCGCTACCGCGAAGATGACGAGCAGGCAGCCCACGATCCCTAGGGCAATACGTACTTCCTTGCGCTGCACTCTCGATCCTCCTTGCGAAGGGGCTGACGGCCGCGGCGAGAAGGCTCCAAGCCTTCGCCTTTCATGCGGCGCGACGCATTGTGCCCCGTTCGGCTATTTCGCCACAAGACCGGCTTGCGGCGTGGCGCAGACATCGTTGAAGAAAATGCGCAGCTTGGGCGCTAGCGGCGCCATGGAGAGAGTTCCTGCACGTCTCGAAGTGGCGACCCGAGCGCCATCGAGATCGAAGAGCAGAATCGTCGGCTCGCCTTGGCCCGAAAGCCGCACGGCGTATTGCCAGTGAGGTTCGCTTTCCGGCTCGGGCGAGAACTCGAAGCTAGCATCCTCGAGCAAGGCGTGGCGCGCGTGCGAAAACCCGGTGGCGTTCGGCAGATCCCACGCCGCCGAAACCTGCCAGGTTTGGCCATCGTGCATGAAGGGCGGCCGCAACTCGTCGGCTGGTTGCTCGCGCGAAAGCTTCCAAAGCTCTGCCTGCGGCGCTTGGGAAATCTGCAGGGCAACCGGCGTGGTCCAGAACTCGAGCGCGCGGTCGCCCGACCGGTAGCGCACCCCGAGCGACAGCCCGGCCAGCGCCAAACCCAGCAAGATCATCGCACAAACGACAAGTGTGCCGCGTCGCACGCTGAAAGCACCACGTGTAGGGGGTGTCACGAAGAAGCGGGCATCGACAGCAGTTGTCAAATCCACCGCATAAGCCATATTTTGCGCAGTAGATAGGCGGTCGGCCATTCCTCTTGTTCCTTTGTTGAAAGTGAGACGCTCCTATCATGGCAGCGACGGAAACCGCGGTGTTGATCGTTGGTGCGGGCCCGGTAGGACTTACGGCCGCCGCGGCGCTGTCTCAGTTGGGAATTGCCTGCCGTGTGATCGACCGCAATGCCCAGCCGGTGGCCGAGAGCCGCGCGCTCGGCATTCAAGCCCGTACCCTCGAGCTGCTCGAGCGGTTGGGCATCGTCGAGCCGTTCCTCGCCGAGGGGGTGATCGGCCAAGGCGGCCACATCCACCTCGACGGGCAAGAGAAGATCCACTTCGATTTCTCGCACCTCGAAAGCCCGTACCCCTGCGTGCTGTTGCTCGAGCAGAATCGCACCGAGCGGTTGCTCGGACAGCATGTAACGAATCAGGGCGTTTCGATCGACCGCTTGGTCGAGCTCGTGTCTCTCGAGCAAGACCCCGCCGGCGTGAATTGCAAGCTCCGCCGCGCCGATGGCAGCGAGGAGGTGTGCCGCACACAGTTCGTGTTGGGTTGCGACGGCGCTCATAGCACGGTGCGCAAGCAGCTTGGGCTCAACTTCGCGGGCGACGCCTTTCCCGGCGTGTTCCTGCTGGCCGATGTTCACTTGGGGTGCAACTGGCCGCACGAAGAGGTGCAAATCTTCACCGGCAAGCGCGGCTTCTTGGCCGCCTTCCCCATCACCGGCAGCCGCTGGCGCATCATCAGCCGCCTGCCCGATGATATGCCGGCGCCCGAAACCGCCACGATCGAGCTACTGAGCAAGCTGTGCGCCGAGCAAGGGCCGCCTGACATGCAGCCGCACGATCCGCTGTGGCTCAACATCTTCCGCATCAGTTCGCGCGTGGTCGAGCGGTTCCGCGAGGGGCGTGTGTTCGTGGCCGGCGACGCCGCGCACATTCACAGCCCGGCCGGCGGCCAAGGCATGAACACCGGCATGCAGGACGTGATCAACCTGAGTTGGAAGCTGGCCCTCTCGCTGCGCAACCGCGGCAGCCAACGGCTGCTCGACAGCTACGACGCCGAGCGCCGCCCCAACGCCGAGGAGTTGGTCAAGGTCACCGAGCGCGCCACGCAACTCATCATGAGCCCCAATCGCGCGGTCTCCGCGTTCCGCCATGCGGCGATGACCGTGCTCGGCAAGTTCGAGTTCGTGCGCGACAAAGTTTCAGTCGAGATGAGCGAGCTCAACCTGAACTATCGCAAAAGCCCCATTTGCGGCGAACACGTGCAGGGCTTGCAAGAATGGCTCACTTCGAGCGCCGATCAGGCCCCGCACCCGCGGCTCAAGGATTGCCTGGAGTTCGCCGCCGGACCTCGCCCCGGCGACCGCGCGCCCGACGCCGAAGGCCTCTGCCGTGCGGCGGGAGAAACGCGGCGTCTCTACCATGAATGGCGCAAGGATCTCCGGCATCAGTTGCTGCTGTTCGCCGGCCTGTCTCCGCAGCGTAAGCGCCTCGCTCAGCTCGAAGACTTCGTGCAGCAGGTGAACTCGGCCGGCTCGAACTTGATCAATGCCACGCTCATCCGCCCGGGATTGGGCAAGCCGATGCCGGGCCGCGTGCTCTACGACACGCAGACGCTCGCCCACCATCGCTACGGCGCTCGGCACGAGTGCCTGTACTTGATGCGCCCCGACGGCTACGTCGGCTTCCGCAGCCAACCGATCGATCTCCCG
>JAESFN010001114.1_pt1 | contig 14378 bp, 12 predicted proteins | sample 9269411 | NCBI WGS metagenome assembly JAESFN01 (sample SAMN14505399, study PRJNA617100) | algae metagenome | isolation source: Iphinoe sp. HA4291-MV1 and co-occurring heterotrophs from trail next to... | place: USA: Maunawili Falls, Hawaii | collected 2009-07-25
ACTGGCCATCGCCAAGGACGAACTCGATCCCGAGGCCTATCTCGTTCATGTCCCCGACACGGTCGATGTCAAGGGGCTCAGGCACAAGCTCGGGCTATCGCAAGCCGCCTTTGCGCAACGTTACGGTTTCAGCCTGTCGCGTATTCGCGACTGGGAACAGGGCCGATCGCGGCCGGATGGCGCGGTTCGCGCCTATCTGATCGTGATCGAGCGGGAGCCCGAGGCCGTCAATCGAGCCCTGCTTGCGGCCTGATACCCGTCCAGGGCGCCGGAGTTCCCATGCGAGCCAAACCCGCCACCCCGATCCTCGTCGCCATCGCCCTGGCGTTCATGTCCTGCGGCGCCGCGGCCGAGCCTTCCGGCCGCTTCGCCCTCGTCTCAGACGTTCATTTCGACCCCTTCGATCCCGAAGGCATCGCGACGGTCCTCGCCACGACCGACGCCCGGGACTGGGCGGAGCGCTTCGCGGCGCTGCCGCCGGCGCCCGCCGCGCAGTACGGCAAGGACACCAACCACGTCCTCCTCTTCTCGGCGGTCGAGGCGATCGCCGCGCATGCGGCCGATGCCGATTTCGCCATCGTCGGCGGCGATCTCCTTGCCCATGATTTCGAGGAGGATGCGGCCAAGGCGCTCGGCGTGCCGGTCGGCTCGGCGGCGCAACTGGACTTCGCCGAGCGGACAACGATCTTCGTCGCCGACGCGCTCGGCACGGCGCTTCCCGGGAAGCCCGTCATCGTCGCCCTCGGCAACAACGATTCCGACTGCGGCGACTACGAGATCGTGCCAGGCGGCGGCTACCTCGCGGCGACCCGCGAGACCGTCCGCCGGCTGGCGGGGAGCGATCTCGTCGCGCCCGATTTCGATGCCACCTACGCCGCCGGCGGGTATTACGCAGTCCGCCACCCGACGGTCCCCGGCGCGCTGATCGTGGTGCTCAACGACGTGCTGTGGTCGGAGCGCTACCAGAACGCCTGCGGCGGGGACGGGCTGGCCGCCGCCCGAGCGGAGATGGAGTGGCTTGCCGCCACCCTCGCCGCGCAGAAGGCGGCCGGCGGCACTGTATGGCTGGTCCATCACATCCCCTGGGGGATCGATGGCTACGCCACCACGCATTCCAAGGCCGAGACCTGCCCGGAGCGGGTCGTGCCGTTCCTGAAGGACGAGTTTTCCGAGGCTTTCATCGGCCTCGTGGGCGACTATGCCGGGATCGTCTCGGCAAGCTTCTCCGGCCACATGCATTTCGACGACTACCGGCTTCTCCTCGATGCCGCCGGCACGCCGGTCGAGGCCGACAAGGTGGTGCCGGCGATCAGCCCGATCTTCGGGCAGAACCCCGGCTTCCAGATGTTCGCCTACGATGCGGCGACCGGCATGCCGCGCGACTTCGCGACGATCGGGCTCGCCAACCTCCCCGATCTGTCGCCGAGGCCGACTGGCGCGAGGACTATGTGTTCTCGACCGCCTACGGCCTGCCCGCCTATTCGCCCCGGTCGGTCGCGGCCCTGTGGAACGGCCTCGGCCAGGGCGGGCGGATCCACGACACCTATCTCGGCAGCTACAATGTCGGCCATGGCACCCTCGCCGAGGCGAGCCTCAAGGCCTATGCCTGCGCCATCGCCTTTCTCGACCGGGCCTCCTACGCCGCCTGTTACTGCGGCGAATAGGCCGCCATGCTGGCGAGACATTTGCATGTAAGGTTGCCGAGACGAGTCGCGCGCCGACCACGGAGGACGCCCTCATGCCCGGCCTCATCATCACCGTCGCCCAGCAGAAGGGCGGCTCGGGCAAGACCACGGTCGCGGCGCATCTCGCGGTGGCCTTCACTCGCTCCGGCAAGTCGGTGGGCCTCCTCGACGTCGATCCGCAGGGCAGTCTCGGCGAATGGTTCGAGCGGCGCGAACGGACGCTCGGCGAGGACGAGGCGGGTCTCGCCTTCCGCACCGCCTCCGGCTGGGGCGCCCGCCGCGAGGCGAAGCAGTTGGCCCGCGATTTCGACATCGTCGTCGTCGACACCCCGCCGAAGTCCGACCTCGAGATCCGCCCGGCGATCGAAATGGCCGATCTCGTCGCCGTGCCGGTGCAGCCGACGCCGGTCGACCTCTGGGCGACCGCGCCGACGCTGCAGATGGCCGCGAAGGAAGGTGTCTCCTCGGTGATCGTCATCAACCGCGCGGTGAGCCGTGCGCTCCTCACCGCCGAGATCATCGCCGCGGCGGCCGAGCTCGGCCACGCCATCGCCGGGACCCATCTCGGCAACCGCGTCGCCTACCCGCAGAGCATGGGCGAGGGCCGCACCGTGCTCGAGACCGGGCCGGGGGGCGTCGCCGCCGCCGAGGTCGAGGCCCTCGCCCGCGAGATCCTGATGCGCGGAGAGAAGCGGTAGCCAGGCGTTAATGCCGCCGAGGCATGGCCTCAGCACCCCCTTCATTTCGGGGCGGCGATAAGCAAGAGTGGCCGCCCCGACATCCCTGTTTCAGGAGACCTTCCATGCGCCTGCCTTCGTTCGCTGCCATCGTCCTCGCCGCGGCTGTTTCAGCCAGCAGCGCGGGGGCGGCCGAGACGCCGGCCTACGCGCCGGCACCGGGCAACGAGGTCGTCATCTATACCCACCACTTCAAGCCCGAGTCGTTCGAGGCCGGCGTCAAGCTCGTCGAGGAGGGCTTCACCGAAGCACAGTCGAAGCTCGGGCAGACCCGGAAGAACTACTTCCTGGTCAACCCGGAATCGCACGACGTGGTGGTGGTGTCGTTCTTCGGCGAGGGCATGGATGTCGAGGCGTGGCACGCGTTTGTCGGCCGGCTCGACGTGCTGAAGGATCTCGATCCGATGCGCCGCGAGCCGCTGGAAGTGGAGCGCTTCAAGGTCGGCGCGATCACCACCGCCCCCTGAGCCACGGGCCCGACCCGAGGGAGATGTCACCATGACGCGATTTGCCTCCGTCCTCGCCGCCGTTCTGCTGGTTGCGGCCGCCTGCCCCGCCTTTGCCGACGACGCTGCCGACATCGCCGCCATCGAGGCGCAGCGGGCGGCCCTCGGCAAGGCCTATGAAGATGGCGACGCGGATGCCGTCCGCGCGATGCTGACGCCGGACCAGCGCTCGGTCGCCTTCGTCTATGACGGGCCGGTGACCGTCGACGAGCAGATCGCCACGCTCAAGGACCTCGACGTCGAGGTCTATGACGCGCTCGCCCCGAAGGTCGACCTGCTCGGTCCCGGATCGGCACTCGTCACCACCGAGCAGAGCTACCGCGGCACCTTCAAGGGCAACCCGCTGCCCGGCCGCGTCTTCATCGGCGAGGTCTGGGTGAAGGTCGACGGCAAATGGCTCCAGAAGTTCTACCAGGAGACCGTGATCGAGGTGGAGGAATAGGGCGGCCGGTCAACCCGCCTCGGGCCTTAATTGTTGGCTGCCCGGCTGAATGCTAGCGTTGCCGACAGGAGGATTCGCCTTGCGCCGCATGCCGCTCCAGGGAATCGACCGCCGCACGCTGCTGCGGATGGCGGCGGTCGGCGGCGTGGCGATCGCCACCAGGCCGCTCGACGCGCTGGCGCAGGCCGTCTCCGGCGATTTCGGCGCGCAGCCGATCGGTGGGCCGGCCTGGCGATCCGTGCCGGCGCTCGCAAGGCAGCGGATCGAGGGCTTCGCCAAAGTCTCCGGCGCCAAGATATACGCGGCCGACTTCCGGGCCGCGGACATGCCCGGCTGGCCGGCCGCCACCGGGCATGCGCTTCTCGTCAAGACGACCGATGCGACTCATGTGTTCGATGGCATCGACCTCGATCTTCTCACCCCCGAGTTCCGTCCGGACCGGGTGGTTCTCGCGGCGGACCTCAAGAAGGCGAAGATTTCCGTACCGGGCTTCTATGCCGGCGATCTGCTGGTCCCCGCCGGCAAGACCCCGCTCTATCTCGGCCAGCCGGTAGCGCTTCTCATCTGGGACGACTTTGCCCGCTTCTCCGTCGCCCGCGGCGTGATCGCCGCGCAGCTCGGCTTCGTGAAGATGGGGGCCGAGACCGGGCCGATCGAACAGGACCCCTACGGCGCCTATCATTTCGTCCGGGTCGCCGGGGCGACCCCGGACAGCGACGACGTCTATTCCGCCTTCGCGGCCGGATGGGCGCAGCCGATCCGCTACGTCAAGCAGCAGCCGGAATGGGCCGCGCCATCCCAGTCGGCATCGGTCGATTCCAAGGCGAGTTTCTATGGCGACCGGATTCGCGCCGCGATCGCAGCAGCCGGCGACGACACCCTGGTCCTCGATCGCAGCTTCCATACCCAATCGGTCGACCAGGTGTTCCTCGAGCCGGAGAGCGCCCTCGCCTGGTACGATCCCGCCGGCCGCAGGCTCGAGTTCGTCGTCGGCGTGCAGAGCCCCTACTGGATCGCGAGCAGCATTCGCGACCTCGTGGCGGCCAACGCAGCGGACTATGCGGTCGCCGACATCGTCGCCCACTGCGCCTATGTCGGCGGCGGCTTCGGCGGCCGGGATTTCTCGATCTTCCCGCTCTTTGCGGCGATCGCGGCCCTGTTCTCGCCCGGCAGGCCCGTCCGCCTCGCGAACGTCCGCACCGACCAGTTCCAGTTCGGCATCAAGCGTCACGCCTTTTCGATCCGGAGCCAGATCGCCGTCGACAGGACGAGCGGCCTGATCACCGCCTTCGCCTCCGACCAGGATCTCGACGGCGGCGGCCTCGCCAACCTCTCGAGCCCCGTGGCGTTCGTCGGCGCCGCGGCCACGATCGGCATGTATGACGTGCCGATGGTCGACGTGCAGTCGCTTGCCCGCCACAGCCGGGCCGTGACCGCCGGCTCGATGCGCGGCTTCGGCGCCCTCCAGACCATGACCGCGCTCGAGGTCCTGATCGACGAGACCGCGTCGCAGCTCGGCCTCGATCCGGTCGACCTCCGCCGTCGCAATCTGCTTGCGAACGGGCGGAGGACGATGCTCGGCAACGTCATCTCCGGCTACGTCCGGAGCGCCGAGGTGCTCGACCGGCTGGCGTCGAAGCCACTGTGGACGGAGCGCGCCGCCGAGAGGACCCGGCGGGCCGCCACCACGCCGGAGAAACTCTATGGCGTCGGGCTCGCCTGCCTGACCATGGAGTATGGAGCGGGCTCCGACCCCGCCTTTGCCCTCGTCGAAATCGATGCTTCGGGCCGTATCACGCTCTCGTCCCAGGCCGTCGAGATCGGCACCGGCATCGCGACCGCGCTCGCCGTCCGGGTCGCCGAGCGGCTTGGCACCGCGGCGGACGACGTGCGGCTCGGCGACCTCGATTCGTGGAGTGTGCTCGGCCTGACCGCTCCGGACGATCCGTTCTCGATCACCGCCGAACGCCAGATCGAGGCCGCGAAGGACCCGCGCTGGGTGCTCGACATCCGCCAGGACACCACCGCCTGTAACGGCGCCCATGTCCATACAGAGGCGGCGGCCGAAGCGGCCAACGTCATTCTCCGCCACGGCCTGTTTCCCGCGGCGATGGCGATATGGTCCGGCAGGGGTGAGGCGCTGGGCCTCTACGTGCGCGGAGAGGACCTGCGCTTCGTCGATGGCCGGATCACCGCGCGCGGGCTCGAGCCGCTGGCGCTCGCCGTGGTGGCCGCCAAGGCGCACGAAATGGGCTTCGTCACCGCGGCAATGGTCCACAGCTATAACCGCTGGGCCTGGGCGACCGCCGTGTTCGACCTTCCCGACGGCCGCTACGAGGGCGCCATCGACGCCCTCGCAGTGAAATACGGAAGCGGCGCCGACGCCGGGCGAAAGGCCCTGATGACCATCGACGGCTGGCACCGCTTTGACCGCGTCTCGGTCGACTTCCCGCCGGTCGTCCTGCAGCGGATCGACGTCGGCTACGCGAGTGCGGCCGGCACCCTCGTCGCGGTCGAGGTCGATCGCAAGAGTGGCGCCGTCACCATCCTCGAAGGTCTGACGGTGCTCGAATGTGGGCGCGCGATCGTACCGGAGCTGGTCGAGGGCCAGGCCGAGGGGGGCTTCGCCATGGGCGTCGGCTACGCCCTCCACGAGTACCTGCCGCTCTACGAGGAAGGCCCCGGCAACGGCCAGTGGAACCTCGACCAGTACACGATACCCCGTGCCTCCGACCTGCCGGTGTGGACCTACACCACCGAAGTCCTTCCGCCGCTCGGGCCGACCGACGTGCCGAAGGGCATCGCCGAACTGGTGATGTGCCCGGTGCCGGCCGCGATCCTCAACGCGATCAGCGACGCCACCGGCAAGCGCTTCGCCACCCTCCCCGTCACCGCCGACATGATCAAGGCCGCGCCCTGATGGACACCGTGACCGTTGCGATGACCGTGAACGGCAAGCCGGTCGGGCCGCACACCATCCCTGACGGCCTGTCGATGAACGACTACCTCCGCGAATATCTCAACCTCACCGGCACCAAGTTCGGCTGCGGCATTGGCCAATGCAGCGCCTGCGTCATCATCCGGGACGGGCCCGACGGCACCTCGGAGGCGACCCATACCTGCATCAACGCCGCCCAGTCCTTCGACGGCGCATCGGTCCGTACCATCGAAAGCCACGCGCAGGACGGCGTGCCCTCGCCGGTCCAGGGCGCATTTCTTGATGCCTTCGCCTTCCAGTGCGGCTACTGCACGCCGGGCTTCGTCGGCGCGGCACAGGTGCTGATCGAGTCGCTCGCTCGCACGCCGGTTGCCAAGGCCGATGTCCAATCCGCCGTCGCGGACGCCCTCGATGGCCATCTTTGCCGCTGCACCGGCTATGTCCGCTACTACGCGGCGCTCCGGGATCTGATTCTTGCCGACCCACGGCTCGTGAAGTGAACGGCGGCCGTCCGGGGTGAACGGCCGCCGCCGGTGGCGACATCTGCCCCGCTTCCTCCCTCAGGCCGCGCGGGCCCGCGGGGCGGTCACCACGATCGAATAGCGGACGGCGGCCGCGGGGCGGTTGGCGTTGCTGCGGTCGGCCCATTGGCGGTGCGCGTCCTCATAGCGGGGGAAGGGCCCGTAGGCCTCCGCCCCGCCATCGGCAAGCGCCGTGAAGCTCGTATCGCTGTAGTGGCCGCCGACCACCCAGAATTCCTGCGTCATGTCTTCCTCCCTGCTTCGGGCCAACCTGCGCCTCAGGCCGCGACCAGCTCCGCCCGTTCGGTGAACTGCTCCGTCTCGGTCGATCCCGCCATCGCCGTGGTCGAGGACGCCCCGCCCGACACGGCCAGCGCCACCGCGTCGAAATAGGAGGTGCCGACCTCGCGTTGATGGCGGACAGCGGTGAAGCCGTCCGCGGCCGCGGCGAACTCGCGCTCCTGCAGCGCCGAGTAGCCGGCCATGCCGCGGTCGCGATAGGCCGAGGCCAGTTCGAACATCGACAGGTTCAGCGCGTGGAACCCGGCGAGCGTCACGAACTGGAAGCGGTAGCCCATCGCGCCGAGCTGCTCCTGGAAGCTCTCGATCGACCGCTCGTCGAGCTTGGCACGCCAATTGAATGACGGAGAGCAGTTGTAGGCGAGCAGCTTGCCCGGGAAGTGGCGATGCATCTCCTCTGCGAATTCGCGCGCCTCGCCGAGGTCCGGCCCGGAGGTCTCCCACCACACGAGATCGGCATAGGGCGCATAGGCCAGGCCACGGGCGATGGCGTGCGGCACCGAATGCCGGTGGCCCTGGCGGAGCTTGAAGAAGCCCTCGACCGTCCGCTCGCCGGAAATCCAGTCCGCATCGCGCTCGTCGATGTCGCTGGTGACCAGCGTCGCGGAATGTGCGTCGGTGCGGGCGATGAGGAGCGTGTTGATGCCGCAGACATCGGCCGCGAGCCGCGCCGCGTTGAGGGTGCGGATGAAGGTCCGGGTCGGCACCAGCACCTTGCCGCCGAGATGGCCGCACTTCTTCTCCGAGGCGAGCTGGTCCTCGAAGTGGACGCCCGCCGCGCCCGCCTCGATCATCGCCTTCATCAGCTCGAACGCGTTGAGCGGGCCGCCGAAGCCGGCCTCGGCATCGGCGATGATCGGCGCGAACCAGTAGGTGCCGTCGCTGCCCTCGAGCCGCGCGATCTGGTCGGCGCGCTGGAGGGTCTTGTTGATGCGGCGGACGACCTCCGGCACCGAGGACGACGGTAGAGCGACTGGTCGGGATACATCTCGCCCGCATTGTTGGCGTCGGCGGCGACCTGCCAGCCGGAGAGGTAGATCGCCTCGAGCCCGGCCTTCACCTGCTGCATCGCCTGGTTGCCGGTCACCGCGCCGAGTGCCCGCACGAACGGCCGCTCGCGGAGCAGCTGCCACAGCCGCTCGGCGCCGAGCCGCGCCAGGCTGTGCTCGACATGGACCGAGCCGCGCAGCCGGTTGACGTCCTCCGGGGAAAAGTCGCGGCGGATGCCCTTGAAGCGGTCAGGGGGGATGCTCATCGTCGTGTCTCCTCTTGTGCACCTGCGAAAAGCAGCTATCCTCGGAGATCGGCTCTTCGTCAATAAGCAATTGAAATCGCTATGAAATATAGAATTTTGTCAATCTCGTTACAGCGATTGGCTGTAAATCTGTAAAGGCCTGTGTGGACGTGACCATGAGGACGCCATGAAGGCGATGCGCATCGGGGGAAGGCTGCGGCGGCTCCGCCAGGAGCGGCGGCTGACCCAGGCCGATATGGCCCGCGAGCTCGGCATCAGCGCGAGCTACCTGACGCTCCTCGAGAGCAACCAGCGGCCGGTCACGGTGCGGGTGCTCCTGAAGCTGGTCGAGCGCTTCCAGGTCGACCTCCAGGAGCTCACCACCGACACCGACCAGCGGCTCGCCGTGGCGCTGATGGAGGCCTTCTCCGACCCGGTCTTCGAGGGCGCCGAGGTCAAGAACACCGACGTCGAGGAGCTGGTCGCCCTCCTCCCCGCGGTCGGGCGCGCGGTCATCGACCTCTACGAGGCCTACCGCCGCCACCTCCCCGCCGACGCCACCACCAGCGCCGGGGAGGATGCCGCGGAGGCGGTTCCCGCCGGCATCCCGTCGGAGGAAGTGACCGAGCTGATCCAGCGCCGGCTCAACCATTTCCCCGAGCTCGAGGAGGCGGCCGACCAGCTCTGGCGGGAAAACGCGCTGTCGATCCACGCGCTCGCGCAAGGGCTGGTCGCGCTCTTGCGCAAGCGCTATCGCGCCGAGGTCGAGATCCGCCCCGCCGAAGCGATGAGGGGGCGCTCGCGCCGCTACGACCAGCATGCCCGGCGGCTCGAGATTTCCGAGATGCTGCCGCCGGCGAGCCGCGTCTTCCAGATCGCCCACCAGATCGCCTATCTCGGCCACCACGACACGCTTGACCGTATCGTCGCCGCGGCGGGCCTCACCTCGCCGGATGCCGAGGCGCTCGCGCGCGCGGCGCTCGCCAACTACTTCGCCGGCGCGGTGATGATGCCCTACGCCATCTTCCACGAGGCCGCGGTCCAGACCCGCTACGATATCGACATCCTCAAGAACCGCTTCGGCGTCTCGTTCGAGCAGATCTGCCACCGGCTCACCACGCTCCGCCGGCCGGGGGCGGAAGGCATCCCCTTCCACTTCATCCGGGTCGACATCGCCGGCAACATCTCGAAGCGCTTCTCGGCCTCCGGCATCCACATCGCCCGCTTCGGCGCCGCCTGCCCGCGCTGGAACGTCTACGATGCCTTCCTCACCCCCGGCATGCTCCGCATCCAGCTCTCGCGGATGCCGGAGGGCGGCACCTATTTCTGCGTCGCCCGCACCACCAGCCGCGCCACCGCGCTCTCGCCGGTGAGCGGCCTGCCCCACCGCATCGGCCAGCGCGCCATCGGCCTCGGCTGCGAGGTCCGCCACGCCGGGGCCATCGCCTATGCCGACGGCCTCAACCTCGCCGACCCGCAGCTCGCCATGCCCATCGGCGTCTCCTGCCGCACCTGCCCCCGCACCGATTGCGCCGAGCGGGCGATGCCGTCCCTGTTCCAGAAGCTCCACATCGACGAGAACGTGCGGGGACCGTCGACCTATGTGCAGGCGTGAGGGGAGACGGGCGCCCGTCGGCGTCGCGAACGCCCTCGCGATCAACCCAGGTCGAGCCCGAGGACGAAACCCCGCATCCCGTCATCCCCGGCGAGCGCCTAAAGGCGCGAGGGATGGGGACCGAGTAAACGATGCCAAGCCTCGTTCGGAATCGACTGTGGTTACTGGGTCCCCGCCTTCGCGGGGATGACAGTGAGTGGTTCACGCTAACCCGGAAGCGCCGTGGACCACCAGCGCGCAAACCGCGCCGATCTATCCCCGCCCGGCGACGCATCTCCCCGCCTCCCGCCTCGCATTTTCGCGCCGAATCGCGATGCTCGTCCCCGTCGACGAATCCTGCCGTAGAATGCGCCCATCCTCGCTCGACGAAGGGGCGTCTACCGGTGACGGCCAGTTGATGGAGCGGGGTGCGGCGCCCGCGGCGCGTCCGTCCTGAGGTGCCCCGCCAAGGTGGGGCCGCGAAGGATGGCGCCGGGGAAGGGAGAGATCCCGGCCCCGGAGAGGACGACGGTCCGAACGTCCCCGGGAGGTGCCCGACGAAACGCCCGCCGGCACTATGACCGGCTGTCAGGACCAGACTGACCTTAAGGGCGGAGAAGACAGCCCCGAACCGCGACAGCGGGGTGGGGTGGTCATGGCGGAAAAGGCGGTGTGCAGCCGTCCCGCCTTCTTCCCGTTCCGGAGCGCGGATGTCGGATGCCCAAAACCGCCGCGGCGGGCGCCGGAAACGGCGCCTGAAAAACAAACATAAGCGGTGTCGTTCCGGCGCCCGCCATCCCCTTCGTATTCGAAGGGCCGACTGTAGGGTGGGTCAGGCGCGTTCCGCGCCGTAACCCACCGCCCCGAAACCACCCATCGGCCCGGCCGTCCCGCGGCGCGGGAAGGAGGACCCATGCTCGATGCCAACCCCCTCCTCCGTCATACCGGCGAAGAAGGCCGTGGCGAATTCGGATCCTGCGTCCTTCGACGCTCGGTCGCGATGCGACCGAGCACCTCAGGATGAGGGAGGGGTTTGGCTCCCCCGGCGGCGCTTCGCTCGCGGAGATCACCGACTTCCTCATCCTGAGGTGCCCGCCGCCTGAGCGGCGGGCCTCGAAGGACCCACGGACGGGCCCGTGCATTGGTCACAACCCCGGAGGGCCGGAATCCATCACTGCCGGCCCATCCTGCCCGCGATCCAAACGGGACCGTGCGCGACGGACCCCGATTTTCATCGGGGTGACGGAACCGGGGGTAGCTCGCGGGAAGGAGGACGTTCGCGCGCACCCGTCATCCCACACCCATTCGCCGAACGTGGCATGTCCCACAGAGCCCGCCCCCGCGCTTCGCCATTCTCCGCCCCACGGGTCGGAAAAGACTTCGGGAGGTCCAGATGGGCGACGCCGGCATTCCTTTCCTGTGGGCCGATGTGCCGGGCCACATCTCGTACCTGATCATCGCCGTTTCCTACTGGCTGACCAACATCTACTGGCTGCGGGTGACGGCGGTGGTCGGCCTCGCGCTGGAGATCGTCTATTTCCGGCTATCCGGCGGCGCGCTCCATGCCGGGATCGCCTGGGACGTGGTGTTCATCCTGATAAACGCCTGGCAGATCTGCCGGCTAATCGCGGACCGGCGCGCGCTCGCCTCGCTGTCCGAGGTGCAACTGCTGCGACAGGGCCCATTCGCCGGGTTCGACAGCGTTCAGCTCGCGAGCGTGCTGAAGACCGGAACGTGGCGCGATTTCGACGCCGGAACCCGCCTCACCGAGGAGGGTAGGCCCGTCGGCCACCTCGTTCTGATCTGCGAGGGCCAGGCCCTGGTCGAGACCGATGGCGAGGAAATCGCCAACCTGCACGATGGCGCCTTCGTCGGGGAGATGGCTTTCCTGTCCGGCAACCCGGCGTCGGCCACCGTCACCGTCGGGCGGCGCACGCGGGCCTTCGTCTTCGATGCCGGCAAGCTCGCGGCGCTGGCCCGGGAAAACCACTCCATCGCCGGCGACCTCCACCGGGCAATCGCACGCGATCTCGCCCGGAAACTGGCGCGGCGGCCGTGAGGCTGCCTTGCCGCCGGCCAGGCCGACGGAGAGGCCACCGCAATCCCGGACGACCCGAGGGCATTGGGTCGCGGGCCGCGTTCGTCCCCCCTTGCCATCGGCCCATCCGGACCCAAATGCTGCTAGGTTCAGACCTGACGGGGGCGACGGGGGACGCGAACGGTGCGCGGATCGGTCATTGCCGTCTTGATCATCGGCAGCCTGGCCTTCGGGCCGGCCTTTGGCCGGGGTGCGCCGGCGCCCGGGCCGCGGCCGGAGGCGACGGCGCCGGCGAAGCCCGTAGTGCCGGCGGCCACGAGCCGGAACGCCGTGCGGCCGGTGCCGGCCGGCCAGGGCAGCGTCTTCCTCCTCCGCGGTCTCCTCAACGTCTTCTCCCTCGGCATGGACAAGCTCGCCCGGAAGATCCGGGCGAAGGACATCCCGGTGCGGGTGACCAACTTCACCAACTGGCGGGGCTTCGCCAACGAGCTCGCCAGCAATTACCGCACCGACAAGAGCCTCGCGCCGGTGGTGATCATCGGCCATTCGCTCGGCGCCGACGCGGCCATCGACATGGCGAACTTCCTCGGCGCGCGCGGCGTCCCGGTCCGCCTCGTCGTCGCCTTCGACGGGGTCCATACCGGCCACGTGGTCTCGGCCGGCGTCGCCGAGGTGATCAACTATTACCAGGCCGAGGGCTGGGGCAAGTTCGTCGAGGCCGGCCCGGGCTTCAAGGGCAAGCTGGTCAATATCGACCTCAGCGACCGCACCGAGATCGACCACCTCAACATCGAAAAGTCCGACGCGCTCCAGGCCGAGGTCATCGCGCGGCTCAAGGCGATCTTCGACCTCTCGTCGGACTGAGGCGGCGCGCGGGGCGCTTGACGCTTCCGCGAAAATTTGTCCAAATGATCAAGAGTTGTTCTAAACTCCCGCCACGATGGGGATCGCGGACAGATGGCAGCCGAGCGGACGCCCGATATCGCAACTGGCCGGCTCCGGCCCGAGGACTACGCGCGGAACTTCGCCGACCTCCACCCGCCGCTCGACCGCCACGAGGCCCTGGTCGAGGCCGACCGCTGCTACTTCTGCTACGACGCGCCGTGCATGACGGCCTGCCCGACCTCGATCGACATTCCGCTCTTCATCCGCGAGATCCTGACCGACAACCCGAAGGGCGCCGCGGAGACGATCTTCGCGCAAAACATCCTCGGCGGCATGTGCGCCCGCGTCTGCCCAACGGAGACGCTCTGCGAGGAAGCGTGCGTGCGCGAGGCGGCCGAGGGTAAGCCGGTGCGGATCGGCCAGCTCCAGCGCTACGCCACCGACGCGATGATGAGCGCGGGCGAGCATCCCTTCACCCGCGCGGCCCCGACCGGCAAGCGCGTCGCCGTGGTCGGCGGCGGCCCGGCCGGCCTCGCCTGCGCCCATCGCCTCGCGGTCCACGGCCACGACGTCGTGATCTTCGAGGCGCGCGAGAAGATCGGCGGCCTCAACGAATTCGGCATCGCCGCCTACAAGGCGCCGGGGGACTTCGCCCAGGCCGAGGTCGACTGGCTGCTCAAGATCGGCGGCATCATGGTCGAGACCGGGAAGGCGCTCGGGCGCGACATCACGCTCGACGAGCTCCGCCGCTCGTTCGACGCCGTGTTCGTCGGCCTCGGCCTCGCCGGGGTCAACGCGGTGGCGCTGCCGCACGAGCACTTCGACGGCACGCATCACGCCGTGCACTACATCGCCGAGCTCCGCCAGGCCGACGACCTCGCCACGCTGCCAGTCGGGCGGCGGGTGGTGGTGATCGGCGGCGGCATGACCGCCATCGACAAGGCGAGCCAGGCGAAGCGCCTCGGCGCCGAAGACGTGACGATGGTCTACCGCCGCGGGCCGGACAAGATGGGTGCGAGCCAGTTCGAGCGCGAGCTGGCGCAGACCAGCGGCGTCAAGATCAAGTTCAACGCCCAGCCGCTCCGACTGCTCGAGAGCGGCGGCCACGTGATCGGGGTCGAGTTCGAATACACGGCCGAGCGCGACGGCCGGCTGGCCGGGACCGGCGAGACCTTCGTGCTCGATGCCGACATGGTGTTCTGGGCGACGGGGCAGTCCTTCGTGCCCGAGGCGCTCCACGGCGCCGAGTCGCCGATCGCGATCCGCGACGGGCGGATCGAGGTGGACGCCGAGCGCCGCACCTCGCTTCCCGGCGTCTGGGCCGGCGGCGACTGCATCTATGGCGGCGAGGACCTGACGGTGGTCGCCGTCGAGGACGGCAAGCGCGCGGCGGAATCGATCAACCGCGCCCTCCTCTCCTAGCCGCCGGTTCCGACACGCGCTTCAAGCGGCGCGTCGGCGGCAAGGTTTTGCATACCCTAAGTTCTGACAGCATCCC
>JAESFN010001115.1_pt1 | contig 14364 bp, 14 predicted proteins | sample 9269411 | NCBI WGS metagenome assembly JAESFN01 (sample SAMN14505399, study PRJNA617100) | algae metagenome | isolation source: Iphinoe sp. HA4291-MV1 and co-occurring heterotrophs from trail next to... | place: USA: Maunawili Falls, Hawaii | collected 2009-07-25
ACTACCAGATCGCGGTGAAGGCACTGCCCGACGGACGCGGTGGTTCCGTGGAGGTGCATGAGGTACTGAAGGTCGGTTCGGTGGTGACGATCAGTGCGCCACGGAACAACTTCGAGCTGGTCCCGGCCGCGCGCTACGACCTGGTCGCGGCCGGCATCGGGATCACGCCGATGCTGTCCTTCGCCCACCACCTGCACGCGGCGGGCACTCCGTTCACGCTGTACGTCTGTGCGCACGACGAGTCATCGATCCCGTTCGGGGCCGAGCTGGCCGGCCTGCCGTTCGCGGCGGCGGTCCAGGTGCACACCCCCGGCCACGAGTTCACCCTGGAGCACTCGGTGGGCCGGTGGACCGGCGATTCCGCGCTCTACCTGTGTGGCCCGGCCGGGTTCATGGACATGATCGAGGCCGAAGCCGCGCGCTTCGACTACCCGATCAACGCCGTGCACCGCGAGGCCTTCACCATGGCCGTCGTCGACCTGGCCCAGACCCGACCGTTCGAGCTCGTACTCGGCCGCAGCGGGCGGACCTTCCAGATCCCGGCCGAACGCCAGGCCCTCGACGTACTCGCCGAGCACGGCGTCCCCGTCTCCTGGTCCTGCTCCCAGGGGGTCTGCGGAACCTGCGTCACCCCGGTGCTGGAGGGCGAGGTCGAACACCGCGACGCGGTCCTGTCCCCCGAAGTCAAAGCGTCCCACTGCGCGATGACCATCTGCGTCTCCCGCGCCAAGGGCGACCGGGTCGTTCTCGATCTCTAGCGGCTTCAGGCGGTTCCGCGCAGCGAGCGCAGGTAGTCGCGGTTGAGCTGGGAGATCACGTCGAGCGGGATCTCCTTGGGGCAAGCGACCGCGCACTCGCCGGTGTTGGTGCAGCCGCCGAAGCCCTCGTCGTCGTGCGCGGCCGCCATCCGCCGCACCCGGGCGGGCCGCTCGGGTTGGCCCTGCGGCAGCTCCCCGAGGTGGGTGATCTTGGCGCCGAGGAACAGCGACGCCGACCCGTTCGGGCAGGCGGCCACGCAGGCGCCACAGCCGATGCAGGCCGCCGCGGTGAACGCCCGCTCGGCGGCCGGTTTGGGCACCGGGACGGCGTGCGCGTCCGGGGCGGTGCCGGTCGGGGCGGAGACGTAGCCGCCGGCCGCGATGATCCGGTCCAGCGCGGAGCGGTCCACCACCAGGTCACGCAGCACCGGGAAGGCCCCGGCCCGGAACGGCTCGATGGTGATGGTCTCGCCGTCCCGGAAGTGCCGCAGGTGCAGCTGGCAGGTGGTGGTGGCCTTCTCCGGGCCGTGCGGCTCCCCGTTGATCACCATGCTGCAGGCGCCGCAGATGCCCTCGCGGCAGTCGTGGTCGAACGCCACCGGCTCATCGCCGTCGGCGGTCAGCCGCTCGTTGAGCACGTCCAGCAGCTCCAGGAACGACATGTCCGCGTCGGCGTCGTCGACCTGGTAGCGGACCAGCCGGCCCTTGGCCGCGGGCCCGGCCTGCCGCCAGACCTTGAGCGTGAGCCTCACGTGTAGCTCCGCGTGCTCGGGTGGACGTAGTCGAAGGTGAGCGGCTCCCGGTGCAGCACCGGGGGCTCCCCCGGTCCGGTGTACTCCCAGGCGGCGACGTAGCCGAAGTGCTCGTCGTCGCGCAGCGCCTCGCCGTCCTCGGTCTGGCTCTCGGCCCGGAAGTGCCCGCCGCAGGACTCGGTGCGGTGCAGCGCGTCCAGGCACATCAGCTCACCGAGCTCCAGGAAGTCGGCCACCCGTCCGGCCCGCTCCAGCGACTGGTTGAACGTGGCCGCCGACCCGGGCACCCGCACCCGGGTCCAGAACTCCCGGCGCAGCTCGGGGATCCGGTCCAGGGCCTTGCGCAGGCCGTCGTCGCTGCGCTCCATGCCGCACAGGTCCCACATCAGGTGTCCGAGCTCGCGGTGGAACGAGTCGACCGACCGGTCGCCGTCGACCGCCAGCAGGGCCCCGATCCGCTCGACCACCGCGGCCCGGGCGCAGGCGACCGCCGGGTGCTCCGGGTCCAGCGCGGGCACCCCCCGGGCCAGGTAGTCGCCGATGGTCACCGGCAGCACGAAGTAGCCGTCGGCCAGGCCCTGCATCAGGGCGGACGCGCCGAGCCGGTTGGCGCCGTGGTCGGAGAAGTTGGCCTCGCCGATCACGAACAGCCCGGGGATGGTGCTCTGCAGGTCGTAGTCCACCCACAGCCCGCCCATCGTGTAGTGCACGGCCGGGAAGATCCGCATCGGCACCGCGTACGGGTCCTCGCCGGTGATCCGCTGGTACATCTCGAACAGGTTCCCGTACTTGGCGGCCACCGCCGGGCGGCCGAGCCGGGTGATCGCGTCGGCGAAGTCGAGGTAGACGCCCAGCCCGGTGGCGCCGACGCCCCGGCCCTCGTCGCAGACGTTCTTGGCCGCGCGGGAGGCGATGTCCCGGGGCACCAGGTTGCCGAACGCCGGGTAGCGCCGCTCCAGGAAGTAGTCCCGCTCCGGCTCCGGGATGTCGCCGGGGGCCCGGGTGTCCCGGTGCGCGTCGGGTACCCAGACCCGGCCGTCGTTGCGCAGTGACTCCGACATCAGGGTGAGCTTGGACTGGTGGTCGCCGCTGACCGGGATGCAGGTCGGGTGGATCTGGGTGTAGCAGGGGTTGGCGAACAGCGCGCCGTGCCGGTGCGCCCGCCAGCTCGCGGTGACGTTGCAGCCCTTGGCGTTGGTGGACAGGTGGAAGACGTTGCCGTAGCCGCCGGTGGCCAGCACCACGGCGTCGGCCAGGTGGGTCTCGATCTCCCCGGTGACCATGTCCCGGACCACCACGCCCCGGGCCCGGCCGTCGACCACGATCAGCTCCAGCATCTCGTGTCGGGTGTGCATGGTGACGTTCTTCGCGTCCACCTGCCGTTGCAGGGCCTGGTAGGCGCCGAGCAGCAGCTGCTGGCCGGTCTGCCCCTTGGCGTAGAAGGTCCGGGACACCTGGGTGCCGCCGAACGACCGGTTGTCCAGCAGCCCGCCGTACTCCCGGGCGAACGGCACCCCCTGGGCCACGCACTGGTCGATGATCTGCACGCTGACCTCGGCCAGCCGGTGCACGTTCGACTCCCGGGACCGGAAGTCGCCGCCCTTGACCGTGTCGTAGAACAGCCGGTGCACGCTGTCGCCGTCGTTGCGGTAGTTCTTGGCCGCGTTGATCCCACCCTGGGCGGCGATCGAGTGCGCCCGCCGGGGGCTGTCCTGGTAGCAGAAGCCGGTCACCCGGTAGCCGAGCTCGGCCAGGCTGGCCGCCGCGCTGGCCCCGGCCAGCCCGGTGCCCACCACGATGATCGTCATCGACCGCTTGTTGGCCGGGTTGACCAGCTTCACGCCGAACCGGCGGGCCGCCCAGCGACCCTCGATCGGCCCGTCCGGCGCCTTCGTGTCGGCGATCGGGTCGCCGACGGTGTAGTCGAGGTAGCTCATCTATCTCACCAACCCGGTGGTCACGGCGAGCGGGACGGACAGGAAACCGACGGTCAGCGTCGTGGCGACCGCGGCCGCGGCGATCTTGAGGGACCGCTGGGTGCGGGCGGTGGAGGCGCCGACCGACTGCAGCGCGCTCCACACCCCGTGCCACACGTGCACGCCCACCGCGAGCACGGCCAGCACGTAGAACACCGTCACGTACCAGCGGTCCGGGGCGAAGTCGGCGACCAGGTTGGCGTGCACCTCACCGTGTGCCCCGTGCGGGTTCAGGGTGCCGGTGGTCAGGTCCAGGATGTGGTAGACGAGGAACAGCGCGATGATCACGCCGCCCCAGCGCATGGTGCGCGCGGCGTATCCGCCGTGCACCGGCCGGCGGTGGGCGTAGCGTCCGCGGGCGCGACGGGCCCGGCGGGTCAGGATCACGGCGGAGACCATGTGCCCGAGCACGGCGGCGAGCAGGCCGATCCGGGTCAGCCAGAGCACCGTCCCGGCCGGGACGGCGGGTTCACCGACGGTGCGCAGCCAGGCGGCGTAGACGTCGATCGCCTCCGGGCCCAGGAAGACCTTCAGGTTCCCGACCATGTGCGCGACCAGGAACAGGAACATCACCGCGCCGCTGGCCGCCATGACCAGCTTGAGCTGGATCGACGCGACGTGCCGGGCTGTCCCGGGCCGCGCCGCCGGGCGCTCGGCCACCTTCACCATGCGGACCAGGGTGAGCGCCGGTCCGGCGGTACGTCCAATGCATGGCTAGCGCATGTTCGATGCTTTCTCTCTATACATCGAGGGTGTGCCCGGCCTGGTCGCCCGCAATCGTGGGCATGCTCACGCGGGCTAGAGCGTCCGGGCCAGCACGTCGAAGACCAGGTCGTCGCGCAGCGGCCGGCCGTACCGCTCGTCGCCGTACGGGAACGGCCGCTGCTCCCCCGTCGGTTCGAACCCCCGGCGGCGGTACCAGGCGATCAGCTCGGTGCGCTGCGCGATCACCGTCATCTCCAGGCGGGTGGCGCCGTCCGCGCGGGCCCGGTCCACGGCGGCGGCCAGCAGCGCCGAACCGACGCCGCCGCCCTGGGTGTCCGGGCGCACCGCGAACGTGCCGAACTCGGTCACCCCGCCGCCCCGCCCGGTCAGCGCGCAGCACCCGGTGAGGCCGTGGCCGGCGTCCTCGAGCACCAGCAGCACGATGTGCGGGTCGGCCAGCGCGTCGCCGAGCATCCCGGAGTCGGTGCGGGTGCCGTCGAGCAGGTCGGCCTCGTTGGTCCATCCCTCGCGGCTGCTCTCGCCCCGGTAGGCGGACTGGATCAGCGTCAGCAGGGCGGGCACATCATCGGTGTTGGCCTGGCGCACGGCCGGGCGCGTCGTCGTCACCCACCCAGACCTACGCGATCAGCGTCGGCGAGTCACGCGATTAGCCCCGGCGGGGCCCACACTTCATGCCGGCGAGTTCCGCGCTCCGGGCCGGTGGGTTCCGCGCTTCACGCCGGCAGGTTCCGCGCTCCGGGCCGGCGAGGCACGCGGTCCGCGCTGGTCAGGGGGTGAAGTCGAGCCCGTGCGCGGCGAGCGCCTCCCGGAGCGTGGTGATCGCGATGGGGCCGACGCCGTGCAGGGCGGCCAGGTCGGCCTCGCGGCGGGTGGCCACGTCCTCGAGGGTGACCAGCCCGGCGGCGCGCAGCGCCCGGCTGGCCGACGCCCCGACCTTCGGCAGCGGGGTGCCTTCGGGTTGCGGGGCGCGGCGTCGGGCCCGGCCACCGGCGGCCCGGCGTTCCGCGTCCACCACGGTGGCGCCGCGCGGGGAGAGCCGGTAGCCGATGTCGAGCGACTCGGTCAGCCCCAGCTCCTTGAGCTTGCGGACGTCGGTCTTGAACTCCGCCGTCGGGCGGCCGACCTGGGCGGCCAGGTCGGGGGCCCGCCGCCCCGGGTTCCGGTCGATCAGGTCGAGCGCGGTACGCGTCCAGGGACCGATCTTCGACGCCCGGTCCAGCCGGTCCAGCCGGGCCCGGATGGTCTCGACCTCGGCGGCGTCCGGCACCGACTCGCGCAGCGCGACCCTCGGGTCGGGCCCGGCGAAGCGCAGGCCGACCCGCCAGGCCGGCTGGTCCGGTCGCGCCGCCAGCCCGGCCCGCAGCGCCTCGACGGACGCGGCACCGGCCCGCCGGGCGTCCCGCTCGTCGAGGTCGTCCGCCTCGACCGGGTCCACCGAGGTGACCTCGATCAGGCCGACGGCGGTGCGCATCAGGGTGCCGACGACGACCCGGGGCCGCTCCCACCGGCGGAACGCCAGGTCCAGGTCACCGGCCTGGATCGCGCGCAGTTCGTCCGGGCGGATCCTCACCCGGGCAGTCTGCCCTGCCCGGCGGGCGAGGCCACCACTCGGGTTCCCTCCCCGCTCGGTTCTCACCGATCGGTGATCAATTCAACCTCACGGTCGCCCTTCCATGATCGAATGACCGTACGGTTGTGTTGATCACCGGTTCGGGTACTGGGGCGAGGGCGAGGGAGGCGATGCGCGCGGACCCGGGACACTGGACCGCATGACCGTGCGATCGCCCCGGGTGGAGATCGAGTACTGCACCCAGTGCCGGTGGCTGCTGCGCGCCGGGTGGACGGCGCAGGAGCTGCTCACCACCTTCCCGACCGAGCTGGGCGAGGTGGCGCTGGTGCCGGGTACCGGCGGGATCTTCGCGGTCCGGGTGGACGGCGCGCTGGTCTGGGACCGGAAGGAGCGCGGCGGGTTCCCGGAGCTCGCCGAGCTGAAGCAGCTGGTCCGCGACGTGATCGCCCCGGACCGCGAGCTCGGCCACTCCGACCGGCGCCCGGGGTCGGAGTAGCTCCCCGCGTTGCGGACGGCTCGGGGTCCAGGTAGCTCTTCGCGTTGCGGACGGCCGGGCCGCGGCCGAGAGTGGACCGGGTGAGCCCCACGTTCGCCGCCCTCGCCGCCCCGGTACCCGACCTGGACGCCCTGGCCGCCCGCACCGACGAGCTGGTCGCCGCCCTCGGACCCGACGCCACCACCGACGCCTGCCTGGGCGTGATCCACGAGTGGGACGGGCTGCGCCGGCGGGTGGCCGACCACCGCGCACTGGTCGACCTGCGTTTCCAGCAGCACACCGACGACCCGGTGGCCCGGGCCGAGCGCGAGGCCTGGGGCGACGCCGCGCCCCGCTGGACCGAGCTCACCACCCGGGTCAAGCGGGCGCTGCTGGCCCACCCCCGGCGCGCGGAGCTCGAACGGACACTGGGCGGCCAGGTGTTCGCGCTCTGGGCCACCGAGGTGCTCGCGTTCGACCCGGTCATCGCGGACGGCCTGGTCACCGAGTCCCGGTTGAGCTCGGAGTACGTGCGGCTGCAGGCCTCGGCGACGGTGACCCTGGACGGTGAGCGGCTGAACCTGCCGGCCCTGGTCGGCTACCGCCAGCACGACGACCGGGACCTGCGGCACCGGGCGGAGCGGGCGTTCTGGGGCTGGTTCGAGCAGAACTCCGGGGAGCTGGACCAGGTGTACGACGACCTGGTCCGGGAGCGCACCGGCATGGCCCGGGCCCTGGGGCTGGACGACTTCGTGGAGCTGGGCTACCGGCGGATGTGCCGGGTCGACTACGACCGGGGCGACGTCGAGCGGCTGCGCGCGGCGGTGCGCGAGCACGTCGTCCCGTTCGCCGCCGAGCTGCGGGCCCGGCAGGCCACCGCCCTCGGCCTGGAGCACGTCTACGCCTGGGACGAGCAGGTGCACGACCCGGCGGGCAGCCCGGTGCCCGGCGGCGACGCGGAGTGGTTGACCGCCCGGGCCCGGGAGGTGTTCGACGGCATGGGCCCGCTCGGGCCGTTCTTCCGGACCATGGACACCGGCGGGTTCCTCGACCTGCCGGCCCGGGACGGGAAGGCCGGCGGCGGGTTCTGCACCAGCTTCCCCACCACCGGCATGCCGTTCGTGTTCGCCAACTTCAACGGCACCACGAGCGACCTGAAGGTGTTCACCCACGAGATGGGGCACGCGTTCCAGTGCTGGTCCAGCCGGGAGCAGCCGCTGAGCGACTACCACTGGCCCACGCTGGAGTCGGCGGAGATCCACTCGATGAGCCTGGAGTTCCTCACCGGTCCGCACCTGGAGCGGTTCTTCGGGGACGGGGCGCACTCAGCCGAGCGCTACCGCCGCGCACACTTGACCGACGCCGTGCTGTTCCTGCCCTACGGCTGCCTGGTCGACCACTTCCAGCACGAGGTGTACTCGCGGCCCGAGCTGAGCCCGGCCGAGCGGCACGAGGTGTGGTGGGAGCTGGAGCGCGCCTACCTGCCCTGGCGGGACTGGGGCGACCTGGAGTACCCGGCCTCCGGGGCGTCCTGGCAGCGCCAGCGGCACATCTACGGCATGCCCTTCTACTACATCGACTACGTGCTGGCCCAGCTGTGCGCGCTGCAGTTCCGGGCCCGCGCGCAGGCCGACCCGGCCGCCGCGCTGGACGACTACGTGGCCCTCTGCGGCCGGGGCGGGTCGGCGCCGTTCCGGGAGCTGGCCGCCTCGGCCGGGCTGCGCAGCCCCTTCGACCCCGGGTGTGTCGCGGATGTGATCGACGTGGCCCGGGCCGCCCTGGCCTGAGCCCCGGTCGGCGAGGTCACCAGCGACGTCGGTGACCCGGCCGGCGACGTCACCAGCGGCGCCGGCGCGGCGGGACCGGTCGGCACGGTTTCGTCGACCCGCGCCGGGACACGCCCGGACAGGGCGGCAGGGCGGCGCCCTCCTCGGGGAGCAGCTCCGGGTACACGTTCATCAGCACCTCGCAGTCGCAGAAGCCGCCCCGCGCGGACAACCGGTCCGCCAGGGCGGTGGCCCTCGGCGCGTTGCGATCGCGCCAGTGCCCGGCCCAGCGCAGGTGGTTGTCGCAGCCGAACTCCTCGACCATCCTGACCAGGTAGCAGAGCAGGCACTCCCGGTCGCCGGGAGCGGTCAGCGCCTCGCTGAGCTCACCGACCAGGCTCTCGGCCAGCTGGTCCACATTCGCGTCCATGCCGAAGGTGTACCGCGCCCCACCGACAGGATCAGATCGCCGTGGCCAGGGTGACCGCGAACCGTTCGGCCCGGTCGGTCCAGCCCGCGGTGCGCTCGAACCCGGCCCCGGCCAGCTCGGCCCGCACCACGTCGGGGCGGAACTTGGCGGACACCTCGGTGCGCATCTCCTCGCCCTCGGCGAACGGCACGTCCAGATCCAGCTCCTCGACCCGCACGGTCATCCGCCGGGTGGCGCGCAGCCGCATCTCGATCCACGAGCGCTCGGCGTCCCACAACGCGACGTGCTCGAACGCGTCCGGGTCGAAATCGGCCTTGAGCTCCCGGTTCAGCACCCGCAGCACATTGCGGTTGAACCTCGCGGTGACGCCCTGCGCGTCGTCGTAGGCCGGCACCATGACCGCCGGGTCGATGGCCAGCCCGGTGCCCAGCAGCAGCTGCTCCCCCGGCCGCAGCACCGCCCGGGCGCCGCGGAGGAACTCGCCGCGTTCGACCGGGCGCAGGTTGCCGATGGTGCCGCCGAGGAACGCCAGCAGCCGCTTGCCCTCGGCGGGGATCCGGGTCAGGTGCCGGGTGAAGTCGCCGACGATGCCGTGCACGTGTAGCCCGGGGTACTCCTCGGCCAGGTCCGGCATGGCCTCGCGCAACGCCGCCTCGGACACGTCCACCGGCAGGTACCGGCTCAGGGTGCCCGCCTCGCGCAGGGCGTCCAGCAGCCACCGGGTCTTCTCCGACGAGCCCGATCCCAGCTCGACCAGGGACTCCGCCCCGGACACCCGGGCGATCTCCCCGGCCCGCTCGCGCAGGATCTCCCGCTCGGCGTCGAACGGGTAGTACTCGGGCAGCTTGGTGATCAGCTCGTACAGCTCGCTGCCGGCGGCGTCGTAGAACCACTTGGGGGGCAGGTCCTTGGGTGTCGAGGTCAGGCCGCGCCGGACGTCCTCGCGGAGCGCGGCGGCGCTGTCGGCCTCGGTCAGGTACACGTCGAGCACGGGGGCCGTCATGAGACTCCTTGTCGCTGGGCTCGCGGCTGGTCACGTCGGCCGGAGTCCGGGGGCCCGATGGCGTGGCTCCGGACACCGGTGGTCGCCGTTGCGGTGATGAGGTACCCCTCCGGCACCTCCGTCCAATCGGGTCGGTCGTCGAGGCTCTCCGAGGCGACGGTCACACCGTCCGGCTCGGTGAGCGTGGTCAGCGCGTGCCCCCAGGCGGTGCCCCAGACGGTCGCCCCGTCGGTGAGCAGCAGGTTCAGCCGGGACCCGGGTGCGGCGGCGGCCACCTCGGCGACCACCCCGGCCAGCGTCTCCCCCGGGTCGGCCCCGGTGCCCAGCCGGCGCCGGACCACCGCCCAGAGCAGCGCCGAGTCGGTGGCGGCGTCCAGGGTGAGCAGGTCGGTGACCGGCAGCGTGCCGGCCAGCGCGGCCATCGAGTCCGGCCAGCCGCTGATCGAGCCGTTGTGGCTGAACAGCCAGCGGCCGGCGGTGAACGGGGCGCAGGCGGTGTGCACCACCGGCATCCCCTCGGTGGCCGACCGGACCGCCGCCAGCACGGCGCCGGAGGAGGTGACCCCGGCGATCTGCTCGAAGGACTCGTCGGCCCAGATCGGCCGCCCGCTGCGATAGCGCACCGGGTCCGTGCCGGGACCCGGGTACCAGCCGACGCCGAAGCCGTCGACGTTCACGTTCCCGGCGCCCCGCATGTCCCTCGGGACGTAGGACTGGCGCATCAACCCGAGCGGCGGGTTGAGCACCACGTCGGTCAGCGGGCGCGGCGGACCCAGGTAGGCCAGGTGGCGGCACATCCGGGCTCAGCCCACCCGTCCGGCGCCGGCCCGGACCTCGGCCGGGGTGAGGTCGCGCGCGCAGCGGAAGCCGGAGAAGATCTGCCGGCGGATCGGGTGGTCCCAGTTCCGGAAGGTGGCCCGGATCGCGGCCGGGGCGGTGCCGAACGACCCGCCGCGCAGCACCCGGTAGTCGCCGCCGAAGAACACCTCGGAGTACTCCGGGTACGGGAACATCTCGAACCCCGGGTACGGGTACCACCCGGACGACGTCCACTCCCACACGTCGCCGATCAGCTGGTGCACGCCGAGCGGGGAGGCCCCGGCCGGGTACGCGCCCACCGGTACCGGCCCGAGGTGGCCGTGCCCGAATCCGGCGTGCCCGAGGTTGGCGTGCTCACGGGTCGGGTCGTCGTCGCCCCACGGGTAGCGCCGGGAGCGGCCGGTGGCCGGGTCCCAGCGGGCGGCCTTCTCCCATTCCGGCTCGGTGGGCAGCCGCTTGCCGGCCCAGGCCGCGTACGCCGCCGCCTCGTGGAAGCACACGTGCACCACCGGCTCGTCGTCGCGGACGGGCTCGACGACCCCGAACCGCCGCCGGTACCAGCGGTCGCCGTCCCGGCTCCAGAACTGGGGCGCGGTGAGCCCGGCCTCCTGCCGGTGCCGCCAGCCCTCCGGGCTCCACCAGCGCTGGTCGTCGTACCCGCCGGCGGCGATGAACTCCACGTAGCGGGCGTTGGTCACCGGGGCGGTGTCGATCACGAACGCGGGCACGTCGACCGGGTGCGCGGGGCGCTCGTTGTCCAGCGCCCACGGCTCCGACGAGGTGCCCATGGTGAACGGCCCGGCCGGCACCAGCACCTCGTCCGCCCCGATCGGGCCGCCGGCCGGCACCGGCTCACCGGTGAGCACCGGCGCCCCGGCCCGCAGCTGGTGGGTGGCCAGCATGGTCTCGTCGTGCTGCTGCTCGTGCTGGACGATCATGCCGAAGGCGAACGCGTCGGTGACCAGCCGCCGCCCGGTGAGCGGGGTGCGTTCCAGCACGTCGAGGGCCTTCTCCCGGACCTCGGCGACGTAGCCCCGGGTCTCGGCCGGGGTGAGCAGCGGCAGCTCGACCCGGCTGGCCCGGGAGTGCTGGAAGGCGTCGTACAGGCCGTCGATCTCCGGGCGCAGCGGCTCCCGACCGCCCACGTCCCGGACCAGCCACAGCTCCTCCTGGCTGCCGATGTGCGCGAGGTCCCAGACCAGCGGGGACATCAGCGGCGAGTGCTGGCGGACCAGGTCGGCCTCGTCCACCGCGTCGGTGAGGGCGGTGCTGCGGGCCCGGACGGCGGCCAGCTGCTCGACGACCCGGGCCCGTAGCGGCTCGGGGTCGGTATCTGTCTCGGTGCTCACCGGACCTCCTCGGCGGGATGGGGGGCGAAGCGCGGGCTGCCGTTCGGGGCACCGGGCGGCCCGCCGGTCGGATCAGGCCCGCCGGTCGGATCGGGGCGGTCGGTCGGGTCGGGGCCGTCGGCCGGACATCGGCCCCGCAGCGCCCGCCCGGTGACCACCCCGTCGACCAGCGCGCGCACCGGACCGTCCCCGAGCACACCCGGCAGTGCGTCCAGGACCAGCCCGAACACCGTCCGGGACGCCGCGGCCAGGGCCGGGTCGGCCAGACCCACCCGGGCGGCCGGCAACCACCGGTCGGCGATCGGCAGGCACGCCTCGAGCACCCGGTCGACGGTCGACGCGCTGGACAGCACCGAGGCCAGCACCGCCACCGGCACCACCCACTCCCGCCCGGCCTGGGCGTCCAGGTAGCGCACCTCGAGGTGGCCGCCCTGCGGGCGCACCGGCGGGAACAGCGTGGACAGGTGCAGGTCGAGGTCGGCGGTGGTCGGCGGGCGGGGCGGCGCCGCACGGACGCCGTCCAGCCAGTCGCCGAAGCTGACCCCGGCCGGCGCGTCCCAGGAGCCGTCGCCGCGCACGCACAGCAGCCCGGCCCGCATCGCGCGGCGGGCGTACTCGACGGCCGGATCGGGCGCGGAGAGATCGGGCGGGGCGGTGCGCGGCGGGTCGAGCGCCCACCAGCACTGCATCCGGGAGGACTTCCACCCGGTCCGCCGACCGTGCAGCACCGGCGAGTTGGCGAACGCGGCCAGCAGCACCGGGCCGACCGCGTGCAGCACGGTCCAGCGGCGCCACAGGTCGGCCCGGTCGCCGGTGTCGTAGCTGGGCTGGACGGCGGCGGTGGAGCACATCATGCTGCGCCCGTGCCGGCCCAACCGGTCGAACGAGGCCTCCATGGCCGCGTACCGGGGCACCTGGAGCAGCCGGTGCGGCCGCCCGACCGGGTCGCCGGCCAGCGGGACCGGGATCAGGTCGTGGGCCCGCAGCCGGGAGTGCAGGGCCAGGGTGTCGGCTTCGACCACGGCGAACAACGCCTCGAGATCGGGAAGCGGCGGGCTGGCGAGCTCGACCTGACCGCCGGGTTCGACGGTGACCAGGGAGCCGGACGGCAGCGGGAGCGCCGGAGACAGCGGGTCGAGGGTGCGCGGGGCGTGCGGACCGAGGGCGGCGGTGAGCTCCGCGATGTCCAGCGGAGCGACGTCGAGCGGGGGGCGGTGTGACGGACGGGTCAGCAACCACTCCAGCTCGACGCCGAGCAGCCGGGGAGGCCCGTGCTTGAAGCACACCGAGGCCACGTAGGCCTCGGCCTGCTCGCGGGTGCGCAGCACCTGCGGCTCGGGCTCGGAAGGAACCTCGGCGGTGAGCCGACCGCCCGCACCGGACCGCGGAATCACTGCCCCACCCCCCTCGCCGAGCAACCGAATCGACGCTACACAAACCCACCGACAGTCGCAGGAGACGAAACCGCTCCGTAAGAGCTCGACAATCCGTACGTACGGTCTGCTGTCCGGGGCGTCGGGACTACGCTGGTCGCATGCCCCGGGTCAGTGCCGATCACCTGACCGCCCGCCGCGAGCAGATCCTGGCCGGGGCGCGCGGCTGTTTCAGCCGGTACGGCTACGAGGGCGCCACGGTCCGGCGGCTGGAGGAGGCGACCGGGCTGTCCCGGGGGGCGATCTTCCACCACTTCCGGGACAAGGACTCGCTGTTCCTCGAGCTGGCCCGGATCGACAACCGGCGGATGGCCGAGGTGGTGGCGGAGCACGGGCTGGTCCAGGTCATGCGGGACGTGCTGGCCGACACCCCGGCCGATTCCCCGAGCGGCCCGGCCACCGGTAACGGGGACGGCCGCAGCAGCTGGCTGGGTACCCGGCTGGAGGTGTCCCGGCGGCTGCGCACCGACCCGTCGTTCCGGGCGGACTGGTCGGAGCCGGCCGCCGAGCTGCACCGGGCGGTACGGGAGCGGCTGACCCGGCAGCGGGACGCCGGGATCGTCCGCGCCGACCTGCCGGTGGAGGAGCTGGCCGCCTACCTGGAGCTCAGCTTCGAGGGACTGATCTCACAGCTGGCCATGGGCGTGCCCGCCACCGGGTTGACCAGCGTGCTGGATGTGGTGGAGAGCAGCGTCCGGGCCTGAACCCTTCAGACCTCGGGCCCGTCCGGCTCGGTCGACCCGGTCTCGCGCTTCTCCTGGGCCCGGCGGCGCTGCTCCTCGGCGCGCTCGCGGATCCGGCGGCGGTACTCGTCGTCGCTCATCGGGTCGGGCGCGGACGGCCGGACGGGGCCCGGAGCGGGCGAGCTGGGGCGGGCGGCGGCCCGGGCGCGGCGGCTGACCACCAGCCAGACGATCGAGCCGGCCAGCGGCAGGATCAACACCATGACCAGCCACATCAGCTTGGGCAGGCCGTGCGGGGTCTCCTCGGTGGACATGATGATGTCCACCAGGCTGTAGACGAGCAGAACGAGGGTGGCCAGGGCGAGTACCTGGCCGAGGATCAGCACGGTTGCCCTCCACCGGACGTCGGCAGTGGCTCCGCCGGGCGGAGCCACCGGATCTCTGTGCCGGCGCAGACTACCTCTGCGTACCTACACCGTCCGCGTGCCGGTCGGTGCTCGGTGGGCCCCCCGTGCCCACCTCCGACCACCGGCCGCGCCGGACGACCTACTTCTTCTTGGTGCGGGTGGCCCCACCCCGGCCCCGCAACGTGACCCCGGTCTCGGTGAGCACCCGGTGCACGAA
>JAESFN010001116.1_pt1 | contig 14327 bp, 13 predicted proteins | sample 9269411 | NCBI WGS metagenome assembly JAESFN01 (sample SAMN14505399, study PRJNA617100) | algae metagenome | isolation source: Iphinoe sp. HA4291-MV1 and co-occurring heterotrophs from trail next to... | place: USA: Maunawili Falls, Hawaii | collected 2009-07-25
GTCACCAAGGACAATGTCGACGCCGATGGCGGCGCCGAGAACCGCTTCGATCCGTCGAATGATTATCGCGGTCACTACAAGACGATCTGGGGCGTGAATTAAGGATACCCGACGACTGGCCGGCGTTCTGCAGGGCAGGACGCCGGCGCCTTTTCCATGGTGGCCCTTGCCTTCTCTGCGCCTATCTCGGCGTGCTTGACCGCGCCGGGGCTGGCGGGCGAGTCTCCCCGGGCTTTCACGATCGGATATTCTCCACCCGTGGCCAGACCGACCAAACCAGCGAAAGCGTCCGCCGTGGAATCCCCGGTCGGCACGCTCGAACGCGGCCTTTCGATCCTCCAATTCTTCAAGGCGTCGCCGGAGGCGACCATCCCCGACGTCGCCGGAGCCCTCGGCCTAAGCCGTTCGACCACCTATCGATTGGCGGAGCGGCTCCGCGAGCTCGGTTTCCTGGAAGTGAATGCCGGCACTGGCCGATGGCGGCTCGGCCGCGAGGCGGTGCAACTCGGCGTCGTCGCGCTGCAATCGACCGACGTGATGCAGGTCGCTCCGGAACTCCTCCGCGCCCTTCTTCAGATGGCCGGCGAAGCGGTGAATCTTGCCGTCTTCGATTCCGATTCGATGGTGCTCCTCTATCGCGAGCAGGGTCCGCAATCGGTGACGATCAGCTCGCGGCTTGGCTCGCACCGGCCGATGCATGCCAGCTCCCTCGGCAAGGCCTTCCTTTCGGCCATGGCCGAATCCGAGCGGCGCGTCCTGCTCAGCCGGCTGACGCTCAAGCGCTACAGCGACCAGACCATCACCAGCCCGGCGGCGCTCGATCGCGAGCTCGTCGAAATTCGGGCGCGCGGCTTTGCGCTCGACCGCAGCGAATTCGAGGCGACGCTCGCCTGCTGCGCCGCGCCGGTGTTCGATCATCGCGGCCTGCCGGTCGCCGCAATCAGCGTGTCGGGGCCAGCCGAGCGGGTAGCGCCCCAGTTCGACCGGATCGGGGCCCTCGTCGCCGATACCGCGCGGGCGATCTCCGAGCGCCTTGGCTACGTTCCGCGCATGTGAGCCTCGCGCGGCGACAGGCTTGACGACAGGCGCATCGAAAGCCTAGTCTCATTAAATGAAATATCATCCCAACCATTGGGATCAATGCTGGTGAGCCGGCTCTGTCGGCCTGACCCGCATCGATGTCGCGGCGGATGCGGCGCGCGCGCCGCCGGCTCCGTTGCTCTGATGGTTCGTGGCGGCGCTCGGTGGCGCGCGTGATGACCGGTCCCGACCTCAGCACGCGCATTTCGGAAGGCGTCCTGTCCTTCCCGGCCACCGTCTTCACGTCCTCGGGCGAACTCGACGAAACGGCCTTCGGAGACCACATCGCCGACCTCGCCGACTTTGCTCCGGCGGCCCTCGTGCCGGCGGGCGGCGCGGGTGAGATCTTCTCGTTGTCGATCACCGAGCACCGCCGCGTCGTCAAGATCGGAGTGGCGAATGCCGGCGGCATTCCGGTGATCGCAGGAGCCGGTCAGGGGCTCGCCAACGCCTGCGAGATGGCGATCACCGCGGAACAGGAGGGCGCCGCCGGGCTCCTGTTGTTTCCCCCGTACCTGATCCGCCCGGAACAGGCGGGGCTTCAGGCCTATGTCGAGCGCGTTTGCGCCTCGGTTTCCATTCCGGTCATCGTCTATAGCCGCGACAACGGGGTGATCGAGGCCGATACGGCGCTCAACCTCCTCGAGTCCTGCAAGAATCTCATCGCCATCAAGGATGGAACCGGCGACTTCGAGGCGCTGGTCAGCCTGAAACAGCGGGCCGGCGGGCGGCTTGCAATCATCAATGGTGTGCCGACCGCGGAGATCGTCGCCCGCCAGTTCTTCGCTGCGGGTGTCACCAGCTACACCTCGGCCGTCTTCACCTTTCTGCCGCCCGTCGCGCTCGGCTTCTATCACGCCCTCCGCGGCAACGACGTCGCCACCGTCGATCGGCTTCTCGCCGAGTTCTACGTCCCGCTCGCCGCGCTCCGTGGCCGCCGCCGCGGCTATGCGGTGTCGATCGTCAAGGCGGGGCTCCGGGTGATGGGCAAGGCCGCCGGCTCCGTGCGGCCGCCACTCGTCGACCTCACAGCGGCCGAGACGAGCGAACTTGGCGCGCTGATCGCGCGCGCGCTCGAAATCGTCGGCGACGTCGCGGCAGCAGGGTCATCGGCGCAGGCTGCGGAGCAGGACGGATGCAAGTAGCGCTTTTCGATATCGCAACGCCTCTGGCCGACCGCATCAGGCCTTACCTCACGGCAGACGATGTCATCGTCGACGTCCCGGCGTCACCCGACGCGCCGGTTCCCGTCGACGTCCTCATTGCCTCGCGTTTCGCGGCGAAAGAGGCGGCGCGCGTCACCTGTCGCCTGCTGCAGGCACCCGGCGCCGGTACCGACAAGATCGATTTCGCGCTGGTCGCCCCTGAGGCGACGATCTGCAACGCCTACGAGCACGAAGTGCCGATCGCCGAATACGTCTTCGCCGCCATCCTCGACCACGCTCTCGGCTATGGTGCGATGACGCGGCAGATCGCGGACAAGGGCTGGGGCGGTGCATATTACTCCCGACCGGCCCATGGCGAAGTCGCCGGGCAGACCATCGGAATTATTGGACTGGGCCATATCGGCGCTGCGATCGCACGCCGCGCGAAAGCCTTCGACATGGCGGTGATGGCGGTGACGGCATCCCGCCGGGAGGGCGCGGCGCACGTGGATTGGATTGCCACGTCCGATCGGCTCTTCGAGCTGCTCACCCGCTCGGACTATGTGGTTGTCGCCTGTCCATTGACCGACACGACGCGCGGCATGCTGTCGATGCGCCAGTTCAAGGCCATGAAGCCGTCAGCCCTCCTCATCAATGTGGCACGGGCCGAGATTGCTGAAGAAGCGGACCTTTACACTGCGCTGAAAGACGGGCTTATCGCCGGAGCCGTGCTCGACGCCTGGTATCGATACCCGACTTCGGCAAACGATGCGGTCACGCCCTCACGCTTTCCGTTCGACCAACTCGCCAATGTGCGCATGACGCCGCACTCGGCAGCCTGGACCGACGGCATCTGGCAGCGTCGCTGTGTCGTCTTCGGCGACAACATCGCCCGGCTTCGAGCCGGCGAGCCCCTTCTCAACGTCGTCCGACCGCCGGGCGCAGCGGCGCGGCAGGCGGTGGGATAAGCGATCGCCATGCCTTACCTGATCGACGCAACCGACAAGCCCGACAGTCACGCATTGCGCAAGCAACATCGTCCGGCACATCTCCGCTTCCTCGATGACAATGTCGGCAGGCTGATCGCAGCGGGAGCCAAGCTTGCCGACGATGGCGCGAGCGCCTGGGGCAGCATCTACATCCTCGACGTCGACGAGCGCGCGGCGGCGGAGGCCTTCATCGTTGCCGATCCCTTCTCCCTCGCAGGGCTCTTCGCCTCCGTGGCGATCACACGCTGGCGCAAGGGATATCTCGATTTCCATCGAATGCCGCAAAAGGATTGAGCAAGCCATGCCCGACCCGGTCCACCCGGAAAGTGCGCGGAATATCAGCTTCGTCGGCTGGTCGGATCAGGGAGGGCGTGCAGATGGCGCGCAGGTCATGGTCAACAAGGGCCATGCGTTCGTGGCGCATCCGTTCAGCGGCGGACTGAGCGTGATCGACGTGCGCGATCCACGGGCGCCACAGGCGGTCGCCTTCCTGCCGGTCCATCCCCGCTCATGGTCGATCCACTGCCAGGCCCATGGCGACCTGCTCCTCGTCATCGAGGAATTCGACTTCTTCAAACTGCAGGTGAAGGATTACTACGGCAAATCGCTCGACCTCTCCGATCCAAAGCTGACCGGAAAGCGCGGGGTCGACTATTCGGCGGGCCTGCGCGTGTACGACATTTCGGATCCCGCCAGACCCAGGGCGATCGGCTTCATGGACGTCGACGGTTTCGGCCTTCACCGGCTGTGGTGGGATGGCGGTCGCTACGTCTACGCGACGGCTCTTCTCCACGGCTTCACCGACCACATCCTGATGATCGTCGACCTGGCGGAGCCGACGCGACCGGTAGAGGTCGGACGCTGGTGGCTGCCGGGCATGTGGAAGGCCGGCGGCGAAACCAACGATTTCGTCGGCCGCGTCGCGCTGCACCACGCAATCGTCTCCGGCGATACCGCCTACGCAGCATGGCGGAACGGCGGTATCACACTCCTCGACATCAGCGACAAGACGACGCCGCGATTGATTGCGCACCGGAACTGGTGCCCGCCCTTCGGCGGCAACACCCACACCGCCCTGCCGCTTCCCGACCGCAACCTGCTCGTGGTCGACGACGAAGCCAGCGCCGACATCTCGGTCGAGCCGGTCAAGCACACATGGATCTTCGACATTCGGGTACCGGAGAATCCGGTGTCGATCGCCACGGTCCCGGTGCCCTCCGATCAGGACTACGTCGCCAAGGGCGGCCAGTTCGGTCCGCATAATCTCTGGGAGAACCGGTCCGGCGGTCTCGTCACCTCCGACTATGTTTTCGCCACTTACCAGAGCGCCGGCCTGCGAATCTTCGACATTCGCAATCCATTCCGGCCGGAAGAAGTCGCGTACTTTGTGCCACCGCCGCCGAAAGGCTGGTTTGACCCCCGGGGGGACATCAAGCGGGTGCTCCACTCGGTGGACGTCTGGGTCGCGCCCGACGGGCTCATGTATCTCACCGACTACAATGCGGGACTTTATATCCTGCAATGGGACGGCGTGTAGGCGGCCCGAAATACGCATGTCGGCTTCGGCCGTTGCGTTTCGGTCGCCCATCCGCCGAATCCGCAAGAATTGCGCCTCCCCTCCGAGGGCTGCCGCGTGTGAACCGCGCCGACGGTGGACGAGGGAGACGGTGAAGCAAAGGGAGCCGCGAACTCTCTCCACCTCCGCGCGCCATCCACCTGCCGCCGCCTGAGGCAGCGAACCACTCCACTTCGTGTCATGTCGAACCTCCCGGCGCGGCGTCAATCACCTTCCCGTTCTCGACACGAAATCCGGCGACTCCGCCCGGCGGTGCATCGAATGCGGCCGGAATTCCCGTGACCTTGTTTACATATGGATGATACAGTTTCCATATACGAACCACGAGGAATTCTCCGCATGGAAGAGAAACAGGATGTCGTCGCGCTGACTCAATTCCTGCCCTTCGTCGAGGAGCTCCTCGACCGGTCGTTCAACGTCCATCGGGTGTGGCACAGTGTGGATCGCGAAGCCGCGATCAATTCCCTGCGCGAAAGGGCGACGGCCGTTGTCTCCCTGGGACACACCATCATCGGGGCGCCGCTCTTCGACCAACTGCCACGGGCGAAGATCGTGAGCCTGATGAGCGTCGGTTACGACGGCATCGATGTGGCCGCCGCAAGAGCTCGCGGCGTCGCCGTCACCAATACGCCGGATGTCCTCACGGACGACGTGGCGGATCTGGCGATCGGGCTGGTGATCGCAGCATCGCGGCAGATCGTGGCCGGCGACAGATACGTCAGAGCGGGCCGTTGGCGGAACGCCAACATGCCGTTGATGCAATCATTGACCGGCAAGACCCTGGGCATTCTGGGACTGGGCAGGATCGGCAAGGCGGTGGCGCAACGGGCCGAAGCGCTCCGCATGACCGTGATCTACGGGATCCGCCCTTCGAAGACTCCCGTGCGGTGGAAGCATTGCGACAGTCTCATCCAGCTCGCGCAGGAAAGCGATATCCTGGTCATCACGATCCCTGGCGGTACGGAAACTCAATCGTTGGTCAGCGGCGAGGTGCTTATGGCGCTCGGCCCGACAGGGCTGCTCGTCAACGTCGCGCGCGGGTCGATCGTGGATGAAGAGGCGCTGGTCGAGGTGCTTCGGTCGGGACGGCTTGGCGGTGCTGCGCTGGACGTCTTCGCGGACGAGCCCAACGTGCCAAAGGCCCTGACCGATATCGAGCGGGTCGTCCTCCAGCCGCATGTCGGCAGCGCGACTCACCAGACCCGACGGAAGATGGCGTCGCTCATGATCGAGAATCTGCTTCACCATTTCTCTGGCAGGCCCTTGTTGACCGCGATCACCTGAGCAAGCCTCTTCCTGCGATATCGCGGGCCCGGATTTACTCGAAGTAACGGATGATCGTTGCGGGGTCGTCCGCGCCAAATCCGCGTGCGACCAATGCGGCGTGGATCTCGGCGGCGAGGTTGACGGTGGGAATCTCGGCGCCGGCGGCGCGAGCGAGGTTCGCGACGGCGCCGAGATCCTTCACCATGGTATCGATCCGGGCCGACCTCTCTCCATCGCCTGTCGCCATCCGGGGCATGTACTCCTGCATGATTCGCGAATCCGCGCGGCCGCCGGCCAGAGCCTGAGGTATCAGCGTTGCATCGACGCCGGCACGCTGGGCGAACGCGGTGATCTCCGCCACCGCGACGAACGCAATGGCGCAAAGGGCCTGGTTGAAGAGCTTGGTGGTCTGGCCGGCGCCGGTGCCGCCCATCAGCGTGCACCGGCCGGCATAGGTCATCATCACCGGCTGCGCCCGTTCGAAAGTCTCCTGTCGGCCGCCGCACATGACCACCAGGGTCTTGTTCGCGACGCCGGGCGCGCCGCCCGAAACCGGCGCATCGAGCCACGCCATTCCGGCACGCGCCTCGAGCTTCGCCGCCATCTCGCGCGTGGCATCGGGCTTGATGCTGGAGTGGTCGATGAGGACCGTCCCGCTCCTTGCCCCGGAGGCGATCCCGTCGGCGCCGAAGACCACCGCGTCGACGGCCGCCGTGTCCGTCACGCAGAGCACGACGATGTCGGAGACCGCCGCCAGTTCGCGCGGCGAGGCGGTAGCTCGCGCGCCAGCGGCGACGGCCGGTGCAAGCTTGTCGGGATTTCGTCCCCAGACGGAGACAGTTCCCGCTTCGATCAGCTTCATCGCGATGGGCGAGCCCATCAGCCCGAGGCCAATGAACCCCACAGTCGGTCGATCCGTGCTCACCATGGTGCTTCCTCAACCGCGGCCGACAAAGGGCATGCCGGTCGCCATCACCGTCATGAAAAGCACGTTTGCCTCGAGCGGCAGGGACGCCATGTAGGCCACCGCCCTGGCGACAAGCGCGGGGTCGATCCGAGGCTCCGGGGCGATGCGTCCGTCGGCCTGGATGATGCCCGCGGCGATCCGCTCGCTGATCTCGGTCGCGGCGTTGCCGATATCGATCTGTCCGCAGGCGATGCCGAACGGCCGGCCGTCGAGGGCGATCGATTTGGTCAGCCCGGTCATGGCGTGCTTGGTGGCTGTGTACGGCGCCGAGTTCGGGCGGGGTGCGTGGGCGGAGATCGAACCGTTGTTAATGATGCGGCCGCCCTGCGGCGCCTGCGCCTTCATGCGCCGGACCGCCTGTTGCGCGCAAAGCACCGGCCCCATCAGGTTGGTGTCCACCACCGCGCGCCATTGCTCGACGCTGAGGTCCTCAAACGGGATGCCGGGCGCGCCGATTCCGGCATTGTTGAACAGGAGGTCGATACGGGAAAACGCGCGCGCCGTCGCGTCGAAGAGAGCCGCGATCGAGTCGGGGCTGGCGACATCGGTTGGCACCGCAAGTGCCTCGACGCCCAGCCGTTCCACCTCGTGCGCGACCGCGTCAAGAGGCTCCTTGCGGCGCCCGGCGAGAACGATGCTGAATCCATCCTTCGCCAAGGCGAGCGCCGACGCCTTGCCGATGCCGGTTCCTGCGCCGGTAATAACCGCTACTCTCGCGCTCACGTGTGCTCGCTCCAGGGCTGTGTGGGGGAAGTTGTCCGAGAACAAGGGGCGCCCGGAAGGCGGGCGCCCCCTCCTTTCGACTCAGAAGTCGTAGTTGTCGATGTTCTCCGCCGTGAAGACCAGCGGGTCGCTGATGATGATGGTGCCATCGTCGAAGACCTCGCGGGTGCCCATCCGCCCGACCTTGATCACCTCGCCCTTGGCGCCGGTGGCCTCACCGGCGATCACGGCATGCATCGCGTAGATCGTCAGGTAGCCGAAGTCGACGAAGTCCCACAGGAACAGGCTCTTGACGCAGCCGTCATGGACGAAGGCCTTCATCGAGCTGGGCAGCGCGCCGCCGGTGATCCAGACCTGACCGCACTTGCCCGCATCCTGGATCGCGCGAGCCCCGGCGGGGAGCGCGGCGGCATCGGGGGCGATGATGCCCTTGAGATTCGGGAACCGCGCGAGCAGACCCTCTCCGGCCTTGTAGGACTTGGTGTCGTCGGACTCGCCATAGACGGTCGCCACGTTCTTCATCTTGCCGAACTTGTCCGGATGCGCGGCCATGTATTCTTCGGTCTTCTTAATCCACAGGACCTGGTTCGGGACGTTCGGCCCGCTCGACAGCCAGGCCCATTCGCCCTCCCATCCCATCGCATCGCCGATCAGCTCGGCGAAGGTCTCGGCGGTTTGTTCGGGTGAGGGCGGGGAGATGAAGATCGTGCGCGCTCCGATCTGCACGTCGGAATCCCAGGCGCCGATGGTGATGCCCTTCTCCGCCGCGGCCTTCAATGCGGGCGCGACGGCGTCCGGGTCGAGGGCGCTGAGGACGATGCCGTCGACGCCCTGCTTCGTGCAGGTCTCGATCCACTCGATCTGGCGGGCGACGTTGATCTCCGTCGAACCGGCATAGGTGATGGTATCGCCAAGCTCCTTGCCGGCGGCCTGCGCCCCCTCGTTGGCGAGGGTGAACACAGGATGGCCGACGAATTTCGGCATGAAGCAGATGGTGTAGGCTTGCGCGCTCTGGGCGAGCAGCAGGACGCCAGCGGCGAGCGTGGCCGCCGAAATCATTGTTCCAAGACGAGACATTCGCGTTCCTCCGAGGGTTAAGGGCTTTCGGTCTGCACTTGGCGCCTTTGCGACGCAGTCATCCCGTTCTTCCGACGGGTTTCATGTGGGCGGATCTCACGGTCGAGGCACGAGCGCCGGCCTGCCGCGGCGCCCGGAGAAGATTCGTGGAATGACGACGGAGAAGATCAGGAGGCTGCCGATCACCAGCGCCTGTGGCTCGGCGCTGATGTTGGCGAGCCGCATGCCGTTCTGGACGAGGCCGACGAGCACCAGCGAAAGGAGGACGCCGCCGAGATTGCCGACACCGCCGAAGATGCTGATGCCGCCGAGGAGGACGACGGTCAGCACGCTGAGGACCGCGCCCTGCGCGGCGTCGGCGCGGACCGAGTCGTAGTGTGCGGCAAGGACCACGGCCGCGCAGCCGGCCATCGTGCCCGAAAACGCAAAGGCGGCGACGCGAACCCCGCCGACCGGGATGCCGGACAGGCGCGCGGCACAGAGATTCGACCCGATGGCATATATCCAGCGGCCCGCCACGCTGAGGTTGAGAATGCACCAGACCGGGATGACGACCGCGAGAAATGCGAGCAGCGACTGTGGGATCGCGGTGGCGCCGACCGATCCGTTACCAAGAGCGACGAAGCTCTCGCCGAACCCGACGATGGGCCGATCCTCGACCAGGACGAAGGCGAGCCCGCGGAGCGAGATGAGCGTCGCCAGCGTCACCACCAGCGACGGGATGCTGAGAAGCACGGTGAGAAGGCCGTTTGCCGTGCCGATCAGCCCGCCAAGGACGACGGCCAGTCCGGCCGCGACCCAGATGTCGACCTGCGCCTCGAACATCAGGCCGAGGGTGATGGCACACACCGCAAGGATCGATTCCCCGGAGAGATCGATGTCGCCCATGATCACGATAGGGGTCAGCCCGAGCGCCAGGAACCCGATCACCATGAGGTCGCGCGTCTGGCTGAGCAGGTTGTCGACGTTGAGGAAGAAGGGCGAAAGCAGCGAGCCGGCGACCAGCGCCACGAGGATCAGCCCGAGCAGAACCAGGTCCCAGCGCCCGCCGGCGCCTGAAGGGCGCGCAGACATCAGGCCGCTCCCTCTTCGGAAATCTCGCGCAACCGCCGATTCATCCGGATGCGGCGGGAGCGCCGATGGGCCACCATCGCATCGACGGTCACGGCGGCGATGATCGCCCCGCCGGTTGCGACGACCTTCCAGAATTCCGGCAGGTCCATGAGGACGAAGCCGCGGCCGAGCGTGTTGAGCATGATGACGCCGAGGACCGCGCCGAACACCCTGCCGGCGCCGCCGAAGATGGCCACGCCGCCGACCACCGCGGCGGAGATGACCTCGAAATCCAGTCCGATGCCGGCGCGGACACCGACGCTCGCGTAGCGCATGACGTAGAGGAAGCCGCCCAGCCCGGCGGTCACGCCGACGAGGACCAGCGCGAAGAAGACAACCCTGTCCGTGGATATCCCGGCAAAGCGGGCGGCATCCGGGTTCGAGCCGACGACGTAGAGGCTTCGGCCCCATGGCGTATAGGCGATGATGAGTCCGACGATCACCGCCACCGCGACGCCGATCAGCGTGGTGATCGGCAGGCCCAGTATCGGCATGCGGGACAGGGCGCGGAAGTCTCCCGGAATCTGATCGGCGTTGATCAGGAACCCCATGAAGTACGGCGCGGCGATGAAGAGGAGCCCGCGATAGATCGTGGCCGTGCCCAGCGTGGCGATGATCGCCGGCACCTTGAGCCACGTCACGATGAGTCCGTTGACCGCGCCGAGCAAGGCCCCGAGGGCCATGCAGAGGAGCAGCGCCAGAATCGGGTGGATTCCGGCGTTGAGAAGGACCCCCACGCCGTAAGCGGCGATTCCGAGAACGGCGCCGATCGAGAGATCGATCTGGCGTGCGAGGATTACCGCGGTCATGCCCGCCGCGATGGGGATGGCGATCGCCGACGCGCTGAGGATCGACCAGATGCTGTCGATGCTCCAGAAGTAGTCGGTAGCGAAGCTGAAGAAGGCGACGACCAGGATCAGCGCGATCACGATCCCGGATTCGCGGGCGTCCCGCAGCCGGCGCAGATATTGCCCGGCGATCCGCCGCGCGCCCTCACCGCTGAGGGTCGGGCCGGGAACGTCGCCCGAGAGGGTTTGGCGCGTATCGCTCATGGCGCCGTTCGCAGGTTTGGGCCGTGGCCGGCCGCGGTCTCGGGCGCTTTGGCGCCACCGCCGGTCGCCGCATGCAGGATGAACTCCCGCGAGGTGTCGGCGGCGAGTACGTCGGCGGCCACGCGGCCGCCGGCGAACACCAGGATGCGATGGGCGACCGAAAGCAGCTCGACCATGTCGGAGGAGACGATGATGATCGCGAGACCGTCGCCCGCAAGGCGATCGATGACGCGATGGACCTCGGTCTTGGCACCGATGTCGATGCCGGCGGTCGGGTCCTCGAGGATGAGGATGCCGGGATTGGTGGCCAGCCACTTGGACAGCAGCACCTTCTGCTGGTTGCCGCCCGAGAGATTCGAAACGAACTCCGCGACCCGGTTGGGGCGAACGTCAAGCGCATCGACATAGCCGCCGGCCACCAGCGCTTCCTCGCGCGGTCTCGGGAACATGCCGAGCGATGCGATCCGACCGAGAATGGGCAGGGTAATGTTGCTGAACACCCTCCATTGCATGACCAGTCCCGCGCCCTGGCGGTCCTCCGGAACGAAAGCGAGGCCGTGGCGCATCATCTGCCGGGGCGAACGGGGCGTGACGGGCCTCCCGGCGATCTTCAGCGATCCCTTGTCGGATCGATCGATCCCGAAGAGGGCCCGCGCGACGCCGGAGCCGCCCGAGCCGACCAGCCCGGCGAAGCCCAGGATTTCTCCGCGGTGGAGCGAGAACGAGACGTCCGAGAAGATCCCGCGCCGGCTCCAGTCGCGAACTTCGAGGGCCACCGTGCCAAGCTCTGCGTTCTTCCGCGTGGAGGCCTCCACACCATGCCCGACCATCATCCGGATCAGGTCATCCTTGGTCAGGGCCGAAACCGGCTCGGTCGCCACTCTTCTTCCGTCCCGAAGGACGGTGACGCGGTCGCCGATCTCGAAGACCTCATCGAGCCGATGGGAGATGAACAGGATCGCGACGCCGCCCGCGGCGAGGCGGCGGACGATGGAGAAGAGCGAGGCGACTTCCTTTTCGGGCAGTGCCGCCGTCGGCTCATCCAGGACGAGGATGCTGATGTCCTCGGAGAGCGCCTTGGCGATCTCGACGAGCTGCCGTTCCCCGGTTGACAGATCGCCCATTCGCGTCGCGGGGTCGATGCGCACGTCCATGCGCCGGAAGATCTTCCGCACGGCGTCCCGCATTCGCCGGGTGTCGACGATCGGCAGGCGTTCGCTGCGGAGGATAGGCCGGCCCGCGTAGATGTTCTCGGTGACGTCGATGTCGGGGAAGACGACGGGATGCTGGTACACGACGCCCACGCCGGCCGCCCGCGCCGCCGCCACCCCACCGTCGGCGACCTCGATGCCGTTGATCGCCAGCGTTCCGCGGTCCTGAACTTCGAGTCCGGCGATGATCTTGACGAGCGTGGATTTGCCGGCGCCGTTCTCGCCGAGAAGGCAGTGGATTTCCCCGGCCGGCAGCTCGAAGCTCACGTCGTCGAGCGCCAGCGTCGCTCCGTATTGCTTCGATACGCCAACGACGGCGATGGCCGGTGGGGCGGCCAGAAGGTCCGTGCGGGCGTCTCCACCGGGCTCGTTCATTTCGACAGCCCATAGATGCCTTGCTCGAACGTCCCGAAGACCGAAAGCGCCGTTGGGTCGCCGAAGGGAAGGATCTGCGTCATGAACACGCCGGCACGTCGCGCCGAGGGGTCGAGCCAGTAGTAGCAGTTCGCCACCCCGCCCCAGCCGAAGCTGCCGGCGCTCCGTCCGTCCGGTACGGCCTCGACATTGACCAGGGCGCCCAGGCCCCACTTCTTCGGGCGCCCGGGAAACAACTCGAAGTCGTTCGAAACGGCGGGCATGGCGGATCTCATCGTCACGACGTCGATCGATCCGATGTGATTGGCGATGATCGAGGTCACCGTCTCCGGCTTCAGGATCTGCAGGTCGCCGTGCCGGCCGCCGTTGAGCAGCATCCGAAGGAAGGTGAGGTAGTCGCCGGCCGTACCGTAGAGGCCGCCGCCACCGGACTCGTACTCGCCAACCGCGGTGGATATGTCGATGGGTCGCAGGGTGCCGTCGGGCTCGCGACGGTGGACCCGCGCAATCCGGCCGCGATGCTGCGGCGCCACGCCGAAGGTCGTGTCCTTCATCCCGAGCGGTCCCGTGATGTGGTCGCGAAAGTAGCGACCGAGGGACTCGCCGCTCACCGCTTCGATTGCCTTCCCCACCCACTCGAGACCGATGCCGTATTCCCACCGCTCGCCCGGATCGAACAGCAAGGGCATGTGCAGCGAGGCATTGGTGCGGCTGCTCTCCGGCAGGGAGCCGGTGACGTCCTGATACCGGCCGATGGGCGGGCTCCAGGCTTCGTGGCCGAACCCGGACGTATGCGTGAGGAGCTGGCGGAGCGTCAGCGGCCTCCGCGACTTCCGCAGAATGGGCGCGCCGCGCTTGTCGAAGCCCTCCAGCACGAGCGGTTCGGCCAGCGCTTCCATCAGTCGGCCAAGCGGCTCGTCGAGCGCGATCCGGCCCTGCTCGACGAGCTGCATGGCGGCGATTGACGTGACCAGCTTGGTCATCGACGCCATCATGAAGACCGTGTCCACGGTCATCGGCTCCAGCGTCGAGAGGTCGCGGGCCCCAAAGGCGCCGGCGTAGAGCGTGGCCGCATCGGTGGTGGCCACGGCGACGACGCCGGGCAGCAACCCGTCCACTGTAGCCTGCGCGAGCGCCGCGTCGACCGCGGAGCCCGCCTCGCCGGGCGGACCGGCTACCACCCTCGGGTCCACCTTGGGGCTGTTCATGGTCTACCGCCCACGCCCGAGGCCAGGTGGGGGCCGGTTCGGTGGCATGCGTCGCAGACCGCGCCGGCGCCGGTCTCACGGCGGAGAACGAACCGTTGATTTGATTCTTGTCCCTGATCACCGCATAAGTCGGCTACGTCTGCATTCACGTAGGGGGCCTTTCCGTTCGCATGGGTGAGCCAGTTGCGGGTGTCCGTTCGGTGAAATCGGCGCTGCGGGCGCTCGAATTGCTCGAGCTGCTCACGCGTGAGAAGCGGCCTCTTTCGTTTTCGGATTTTCAGGACGCGCTGGCCTATCCGAAGGCCAGCCTGCACGGTCTCTTGCGGACGATGACCGCGGCGCGCTGGATCGCGATCGATCCCGCGACCAGGCGCTACGTGCTCGGCGTGCGGGTCTGGGAGGCCGGGATAGCCTATACCGAGACGCTTCCGATCGAAACGCTCGCCCGGCCGATCATGGAGAAGGTCTGCGACGCCACCGGTGAAACAATTCAGCTCGCGGTCCTCGAGGACTTCGACGCTCTCTATGTCGCAAAGGTGGATGGC
>JAESFN010001117.1_pt1 | contig 14324 bp, 12 predicted proteins | sample 9269411 | NCBI WGS metagenome assembly JAESFN01 (sample SAMN14505399, study PRJNA617100) | algae metagenome | isolation source: Iphinoe sp. HA4291-MV1 and co-occurring heterotrophs from trail next to... | place: USA: Maunawili Falls, Hawaii | collected 2009-07-25
TGCCCCGCAACGCCATGGGCAAGGTGCAGAAGAGCCAACTAGACCCGTGAGTGGTTAGTACCGCTATAGCAGTACTAACCACTCACGGGTCTAGTCGGCCAGCTCCCCGGCGTCGGTGGCCCGGCGCAGGTGCATGGCCAGGAAGGTGCGCACCGCGGTCAGTGCCGGCTCGGCGTGCACGGTCATGAACGGCATGATCACCTGGGGCTCCACCCGCAGCAGACCGCCGACCAGCGGGTGCTCCCGGGCGTAGCGCAGGGCGAACACGTAGCCCTCGACCATCCGCTCCTGGATGCCGGGTAGCCCGGCCAGCGCCCGGTCCAGCGCGTCCAGGCAGCGCCGGCACTCGCGCAGCAACACCGCCTCGATCAGCGCGTTCTTGTTCTGGAAGCGGCGGTAGATGGTCACCCGGGACAGCTAATCTCTTTGTATCTCGGCGGCGCGACAAGGGAGTGGCGGCGTGGAACACGATCACGGCCTGTTCGGCCCGGACTCGGTGACCTGGCGGATCCACGTGGACCCGGTGATGTGGGTGGCGGCGTTCTACGCGCTGGCCGTGCAGGCGCTGCACCCGCCGTCGATGTGGGGTACCTACCAGAACTCGTCGTTGTTCGACCGCAAGGAGGCGCTGGCCCGGCTGCTGCGCACCGGCGACTGGGTCTCCACCCGCACCTTCGGCACCACCTCCGAGGTGGACAGGATCGGCCGCCGGGTGCGGGCCATCCACGCGAAGCTGCACGGCACCAACCCGGAGACCGGGGAGACGTTCCCGGTGGACGACCCGGAGAACCTGCGGTACATCCACTGCGGGGAGGTCATCGCCAACCTGCGGGTGGCCCAGCGGGCCGGGCTGCCGCTGACCGCCGCCGAGGCCGACACCTACGTCCAGGAGCAGCGCCGGTCGGCCGCCGTGGTCGGGCTGGAACCCGCCTTCGTACCCGGCAGCGTGGCCGAGCTGGACGACTACTTCGCCATGATGCGGCCCCAGCTGCGGCTCACCGCCGAGGCCCGACGCGGCATCCTGATGTGGGCCAACTACCCGACGCCGCCGCACCTGGCCGCGCTCAAGGTGGTGTACCCGGCGTTCGCCACGCTGGCCATGACCCTGCTGCCGGGCTGGGCGCGGCGGTGCTACGGGCTGCCGTCCTACGACTTCCCGCCGGCCTACGCGGCGGCCACCGCGACCCTGCGCGCCACCCGGCTGGCCATGCTGGCCACCCCGGACCGGTTCCAGGGCACCGAGCTGCAGATCCGGCACGCCCGCCGGGCCCGCGAGCTCATGCGCACCCGGGAGGCGGTGGCCGCCTGAGCCGTGGCGGTCTGACCGGTCAGGTCGTCGGGGCGGGGCCGTCGGGTTCGAAGGCGGTGAAGTGGCCGTAGCAGCCGCGGAAGAACACCAGCGGCAGCGGCGGCCCCGGGGCCTCCAGCTCCAGCACCCGGCCCAGCACGATGTAGTGGTCCCCGGCCTCGGTGATCGACTCGAACTCGCAGTCGATCCACGCCGACACCCCGTCCAGCCGGGGTGCCCCGGACGCGCACGGCGACCAGGCCACCCCGCTGAACTTGTCGCCGCCGCTGCGGGCGAACGCCCGGCAGACGTCCTCCTGCTCGGCGGCCAGCACGTTGACGCAGAAGCTCGTCGCCGTGCGGATCTTCGGGAAGCTGGTGGAGGACTTGTCCGGGAGGAACGCGATCAGCGGCGGGTCCAGCGACACCGAGGTGAACGAGCCGACCGCCATCCCGGCCGGGGACCCGCCGGAGTCGATCGCGGTGATCACCACGACGCCGGTGGGGTAGTTCCCCAGCACGTTCCGGAACTGCTTGGGATCGATACCAGTGGAACGACTCATGAGCGCGGCACGTCCTTCCAGGGCAGGTCGCGGTCGGTCCGGGGCTCGCCGGGCAGGCCGAGGACCCGCTCGCCGAGGATGTTGCGCATGATGTCCGAGGTGCCGCCCTCGATGGAGTTGGCCAGCGAGCGCAGGTAGTTCTTCCGCACGTCCGGTCCGCCGCCGCCGGAGGAGGAGTCCGGCCGGGCGAAGGTGTAGTCCTCGACCAGCATGGCGGCGTCGCCCTGCAGGTCCACCGCGAACTCCAGCACCGCCTTGTTCAGCTCGGCGAACTGCAGCTTGGCGATCGAGCCCTCGGGGCCGGGGATGCCCTGCCCGGTCTTGGCCGCCGCCCGGACGTTGGTCAGCCGGTTGGCCTCCACCCGGGCCCACAGCTTCATCAGCCGGTCCCGGTCGCCCGGCTCGGCCCGCCCGGCCGCCACCGCCGCCCGGTAGGCCTTCACCGCCGAGGCGATGTGCCCGTCCCCACGCTTCGACGCCCGCCGGCCGATCGCCACCCGCTCGTTCATCAGGGTGGTCATCGCCACCCGCCAGCCGTCGCCGACCTCGCCCAGCCGGTCGGCCGCCGGGATCCGGGCGTCGCTGAAGTACACCTCGTTGAACTCGGCGTGCCCGGTGATCTGGCGCAGCGGGCGGACCTCGACGCCGGGGGCGTGCATGTCGGCGACGAAGTAGCTCAGGCCGCGGTGCTTGGGCTTGTCCGGGTCGGTGCGGGCGACCAGCAGCCCGCGCCGGGCCACGTGCCCGAGCGACGTCCACACCTTCTGCCCGTTGACCACGTACTCGTCACCGTCGGGCACCGCGCGGGTGGCCAGCGCGGCCAGGTCGGAGCCGGCGCCGGGCTCGGAGAACAGCTGGCACCAGATCTCCTCGCCGGTGAACAGCGGGCGCAGGTACTTGGTCTTCTGCTCTGGCGTGCCGTGGGTGTGCAGGACCGCCGCGCCCATGCCCAGGCCGATCACGTTGCGCGAGGTCCAGTCGGGGCAGCCGGCGTCGAGGAACGCCCGCTCCACGGCCGGCTGCAGCGACGAGTCCAGCCCCAGCCCGCCGTGGCCCTTGTCGAAGTGCACGAACGCCAGGCCGGCGTCGAACCGGGCGCCGCGCAGCTCGCGGTCGTCGGTGGTGGCCGGCGGGTGCTCGGCCAGGAACTCCTCGACCAGCTTCAGGACGTCAGTCATGCCGAGACCTCCGGGATGTCGAGCAGGTCGGCCAGCCGCTTGCGGTGCCGGCCCGGGGTACCCAGGAACCGCTGGGAGCTGCGCGCCCGCTTCAGGTACAGGTGCGCCGGGTGCTCCCAGGTGAAGCCGATGCCGCCATGGATCTGGATGTTGTCCAGCGTGCAGCGGGTGTAGGCCTCCGAGCAGACGGAGCCGGCCAGACCGGCGGCCACCGGCAGCTCGTCCGGGTCGTTGGCGGCGGCCCAGATCCCGTAGTACGCGGCCGAGCGGGCCAGCTCGGACTCCACCAGCAGGTCGGCGCAGCGGTGCTTGACCGCCTGGAACGAGCCGATCTTGCGGCCGAACTGGACCCGGGTCTGGGCGTACTCGACGGCCATCTCCAGCACCCGGGCGGTGCCGCCGACCTGCTCGCAGGCCAGCAGCACGGTCGCGATGTCCAGCGCCCGGGTCAGCCCCTCGGTGATCGCGCCCGGGGTGCCGATCGGGACGGCGGCCACCTCGGCGAACTCCACGACGGCCAGCTTGCGGGTCAGGTCCAGCGGGACCAGGGGGGTGCGGGTGACGGCGGTCGGGTCGGTCACCGCGAACACCCCGAGCCCGTCCGGGGTGTCGGCCACCACCAGCAGCAGGTCGGCCCCGACGGCGTCGACCACCGGCTCGGCCCGGCCGGTCAGCGTCCAGTCCGGCCCGGCCCCGCTCTGATCAGCCCGGATCGTGCTGGTCAGCGGGTCCGACCCGCCCCAGACCAGCGTCGCGCGGGTGTCCCCGGCGGCGATCCCGGGCAGGTACCGCTGCTGGGCGGTCTCGTCGCCGAGCTCGGACAGCACCGTCGCGGCCAGGGCCACCGTGCCCAGGAACGGCCCGCCGTACAGCGCCCGGCCCAGCTCCTCGAAGACGATGCCCAGCTCGACCGTCGTGGCCCCGGACCCGCCCCAGCGCTCGTCCACGGCCAGACCCTGCAGGCCCAGCTGCTCGGCGGCGCGGCGCCAGACGGCCGGGTCGTAGCCGTCCTCGGTGTCCATCCAGTGTCGGACGGCGGCCTCGTCGCAGTTCTTCTCCAGAAAGCCGCGCACCACCGTGCGCAGCTCCTCGGCCTCCGGGCCCGGGGTGAACGACACTCGCGACCTCCTGCGTCAACAGCGGCGTTGTGACCTACCCGGCACTCTAAGGGCTTATCGTCCGCTCGGCGCTGTGATCCGGGCTGTGGTCCTCCGCCGGGTCGGTCGGTGGGTCCGGGTTCGGTGGGTCCGGGGTGCTCAGCGACATCGGCTGTCCGGTGGCCTCCAGCACCGACATCCACAGGTCACCGTGCGGGTCCACCTGGTTGCGCCGGCTGACCGCCAGGGCCATCGGGATGTGCACGAACCGCCGGCGCAGCCGCCCCACCACCATCTCGGTGCGCCCGGACATCGCCGCGTGCACCGCGTGGTGCGCCAGCCGCAGGCAGTAGGCCTTGTCGTAGGCGTTGGCCGGGACGCTGCGGATGGCGTAGCTGGGGTCGATGTAGCGGATCGTCGGGGGGATGCCCGCCCGGCGCAGGTGCTCGTCGATCCGGTCCCGCAGGTAGGGGCCGATGTCGCGCAGCTTCGCGTTCCCCGAGGGATCAGTAACAGCGTCGGTCGCTGTACCGGTGTCGGCCAGCAGGTCCTGGCCGGCGCCCTCGGCCACCACCAGCACCACGTGACCGCGGTCCTCCATCCGCCCGTGCAGGTAGCCCAGCAGGTCGTACATCTCGAACGGGACCTCGGGGATCAGCACGATGTCCGCGTCGTGGTTGGCCAGCGCGGCGTAGGCGGCGATGAACCCCGAGTGCCGACCCATCAGCTTGACGATCCCGACGCCGTTCGGGGTGGACCGGGCCTCGGTCTTCACCGCCCGGATGGCGTCCGCCGCCTCGGTGTACGCGGTCTGGAAGCCGAAGCTCTGGTCGATGTAGGGGATGTCGTTGTCGATGGTCTTCGGGACACCCACCACGGACAGCCGCAGCTCGCGCTCGGCGGCCACCCGGGCCACGGCCATCGCGCCGCGCATCGAGCCGTCCCCGCCGACCACGAACAACACGTTGATGTTCAGCCGCTCCAGGCAGTCGACGATCTCCTCCGGGTCCTGGTGGCCCCGGGAGGTGCCCAGGAATGTGCCGCCCTCGGAGGTCACCCCGTCCACCACGTCCGGGGTCAGCTCGACGATGTCGTGCCCGTAGGAGGCGATGAACCCCTGGTAGCCGTTGCGGAAGCCGGTCACCCGGCGCACCCCGTACTGGTTGACCAGGCTGCGCACCACGCCCCGGACCACGTCGTTGAGCCCCGGGCACAGCCCGCCACAGGTGACGATCCCGGCCCGGGTCTTGGACGGGTCGAAGAAGATCTTGCGACGGGGCCCGCAGGGCTCCAGGGCGGGCAGCTCGGCCACCGGCAGGCCCCGGGCGACGGCGGCGGAGAGGGTGTCGTCCAGCAGCACCCGGTCGTGCTCGTTGACGTAGTGCTCGGTGGTGCGCCAGGCGTCCAGGATCCCGGACAGCGGCGAGTCGATCCGCGCCGCGCCCAGGGTGCGGACGGCCAGATCCGGACCGGTCACGGCGTCACCCCGTGTTCCGCAGGCCGGCGGCGATGCCGTTGATCGTGAGCAGCAGCGCCCGGCGCAGGTCGGCGTCCCGGGGCTCCCCGTCCCGGTGCCGGGCCAGCAACGACACCTGCAGGTGGTGCAGCGGCTCCAGGTACACCGCGCGGACCTCCAGGGTGCGGCGCAGCAGCGGGTAGCGGGCCAACGGCGCGCGCTCGCCGGTGATGGCCAGCAGCTCGGTGCGGGTCCGCTCGTGCTCCGCGCACACCTGATCGAACAGCGGCTGCAGCTCCGGCTCGACCAGCGCGGCGACGTAGGAGCGGGCGATCCGCAGGTCGGTCTTGGCCAGGGTCATCTCCACGTTGCCCAGCAGGTTGCGGAAGAACGCCCACTCCCGCATCTCCTTGAGGGTCGCCTCCAAGCCGGCCTCCCGGGCGGCGGCCAGCCCGGTGCCCAGCCCGTACCAGCCGGGGACCACCATCCGGGTCTGGGTCCAGCCGAACACCCAGGGGATGGCCCGCAGCCCGCTCAGGCTGGACGATCCGGGCCGCTTGGCGGGGCGCGAGCCGACGTTCAGCGCGCCCAGCTCGTCGACCGGGGTGGCGCTGGTGAAGAACGCCGGCAGCCCGTCCCGGCCGACGAAGTCCCGGTAGGCGGCCTGGGCGGCCTCGCTGACCACGTCCATCGCCTCGTCCCAGCGGGCCAGCGCCGCCGCCGGCACCCGGGAGGACTGGTGCAGCAGGGTGTTCTCCAGGGTGGCGCCGAGCAGCAGCGTCAGGTTGTGCTCGGCCAGCTCCGGCAGCAGGTACTTGTCGGAGATCACCTCGCCCTGCTCGGTCAGCTTCATCCGGGCGTCCACCGCGCCGTACGGGGCGGCCGCCACCGCCTCCGCCGCCGGCCCGCCGCCCCGGCCGACCGAGCCGCCCCGACCGTGGAACAACCGCAGCCGCACGCCGTGCCGGGCGGCGGTGTCCCGCAGCCGCCGCTGCGCCTTGTGGATCTCCCACTGGGAGGTGGTGATCCCGGCGTCCTTGTTCGAGTCGGAATAGCCGAGCATCACCTCCTGCAGCTCGCCCCGGGCCCGGACCAGGGCGCGGTAGCCCGGGTCGGCGAGCATCCGTTCCAGCAGCTCCCCGGCCCGGCGCAGCTCGGTGGCCGTCTCGAACAGCGGCACCAGGTCCACCCGGGACCAGGTGGCCTCTCCATCCACGGCGAGCAACCCGGCCTCGCGGGCCAGCACCGCCACGGCCAGCACGTCGTCCACGTCCTGGGCCATCGACACGATGTAGGTGTGCGCGGCCTCCTCACCGAAGGTGGCCTGCGCGGCCCGCAGCGTGTCGAACACCTCCAGCACCGGACCGGCGTGCTCGCCCTCGACCCCGTGCCGGGCGGTCAGCGGGCGCCGGGCGGCCAGCTCGGCGGACAGCCGCTCGGCCCGCCCGTCGTGGTCCAGCTCGGCGTACCCGTCCTCACCGACCCGGGTGTACAGCTCGGCCAGCGCGGCGTGGTGGCGTTCGGCGTGCTCCCGGACGTCCAGCGAGGCCAGGTGCAGGCCGACCGCGCGGGCCCGGCGCAGCGCCCCGGCCAGGGTGCCGTCGGCGATCCGCGCGCCGAGGTGCCCGCGCAGCGAGGCGTCCATCACCTCCAGGTCGGCGACCAGCCCGGACGGCCCCAGGTAGTCCTGCCCGGGCCGGTGCGGGCGGCCGTCGGCGATCCGCTCCCGGGTGTTGGCCAGCCGGGCCAGGATGTAGGAACACTTCAGCCGGTAGGGCTCCTCGGCGTTGAGCCGGAACCAGCGGTCGTACACCTCCGGCAGCGCCCGACGGTCCGCGGCCAGCGACCGGCGCAGCCCCTCGGACACCCCGACGATCCGGGTGGACACCCCCAGCTCGGCCACCAGCTCGTCGACCATCGCGGTCTGGATCTTCAGTGCCCGGTCGGCATAGAGCCGCAGCGAGTCCATGGTCACCGCGGCCGACACGTTGGGGTTGCCGTCCCGGTCGCCACCCACCCAGCTGCCCAGCTGCACCGGCCGGGCCTGCGGCGGCATCGCCAGCCCGACCTCGTCCAGCGCCCGGTCCAGCGTCCGCAGCACCCGGGGGACGGTGTCCGCGCCCAGCCGCTCCAGGTAGTACGCCACCGCCCGGGTCTCGTCGGCCACCGTCGGCTTGCCCGGGCGCAGCTCGTCGGTCTGCCACAGCAGGTCGACCAGCTCGGCCAGCTCGGTGTCCCGGTCGTCGGTCTCCGGGCGGCTCAGCTGCTCGGCGATCCGGCGCAGGGTGACCAGCACCGACTGCCGGGACGCCTCGGTCGGGTGGGCGGTGAACACCGGCCGCAGCTCGGTCCGGCCCAGCACGTCGGTCAGCTCCGCCGGCCCGGCCTCCTCGACCAGCCGGCGGACCAGCTGTCGCAGCGGCTCCTCCCGCTGCCCGGCCCGGATCTCCCGGGACCGGTGCAGCTGCTCGGCCACGTTGGCCAGCAGGAAGAACGTGGTGAACGCCCGCGCCAGGTGGATGCTGGTGCCCGGATCGACCCCGGCCAGCACCGCGTCCAGCCGGTTGGCGCTCTCGTCGTCCCCGGTCGCGGCGTCCCGGGACAGGGTGCGGACCTCCTCGACCAGCTCCAACAGCTCCGGCCCGCCGTGCAGGGTGAGGGTGTCGCCGAGCAGCCGCCCGAGCCGGCGGATGTCGGCGCGCAGCGCGGTGTGCGCCTCCTCGGAGAGCACCCCGATCGGCTCGACGAGCGTGCCGCCCGCGTCGTCACCGTCCCGCTGAGCCATCAGCGTCCTCCTACCCGGACCGGGCCGTGTCGAGAATGTCTGGCCGCCCGCCGCGGTGAGGACGTGGTCGTCTCCTGATCGGTGCAGTATCCCGCCGCCGCCCGAGATCCGCGACCGCCGCCGCGCGACCGGACGCGCGGGGACCGGCGAATGGTAGATTCCTGCCATGCGCACTGTCATTGACTCGGCAGGCCGACTGGTCGTTCCCAAGCAAGTGCGTGACGAGCTCGGGCTCGGGCCGGGAACCGAGTTGGAGCTCCGTGTCGTCGATCGGCGGATCGAGATCGAGGTGCCCAGCACCCCGATGCGGTTGGAGGACGGCGAGCACGGCCTCGTCGCGGTGGCTGATCGGGAGATGCCGGTGCTGACGGCGGAGATGGTGCGGGAGACCCTGGAACGCCTTCGCCGATGATCGCGGTGGACTCCTCGGTCGTCGTCGCCAGCTTCGGGCCTTGGCACGAGCACCACAAGATCGCGCACGCCGTTCTCGCGGAGCGGCCGAGGCTGCCTGCGCACGCCGGCCTCGAGGTCTACTCCGTGCTGACCCGGTTGCCCGAGCCGTTCCGGGCGGAGCCGTCCGTGGTCGCCGAGTTCCTGGCCAGGACGTTCACCGAGCGTCGTCTCGCCCTTGAGCCCGATGAGCACGCCGCGTTGCCCACCCGGCTGGCCGCGCTGGGTATCGCGGGCGGCGCGGTCTACGACGCGCTGATCGGGTTCACCGCGTCGGCCGCCGGCGCGGAGCTGTACACGCTGGACCGGCGGGCGTTGGTGAACTACCAGCGCTGCCAGGTTCCGGTACGCCTACTGTCCTGAACCGTTCTCGGCTTTATCAGACCGCCACGCCGAAGCACGGCTGCCCCCGGGTTGGACCGGACCGCCGGGCAGCGCGACGATTACCGTTGTGAGCGAGCTTTCCGTGCAGACTGCGGCCGGTATCCAGCGACGTATCGCCGAGGAGCTCGGCGTCGGGGCCCACCAGGTGGGCGCGGCGATCGGGCTGCTGGACGACGGGGCGACCGTCCCGTTCATCGCCCGGTACCGCAAGGAGGTCACCGGCACCCTGGACGACGCCCAGCTGCGCACCCTGGAGGAGCGCCTGGGCTACCTGCGCGAGCTGGAGGCCCGCCGGGTCGCGGTGCTGGAGTCGATCGAGTCTCAGGGCAAGCTCACCGACGAGTTGCGGGCGAGCGTCCTGGAAGCCGACTCCAAGGCCCGGCTCGAGGACATCTACCTGCCCTACAAGCCCAAGCGGCGGACCAAGGCGATGATCGCCCGGGAGAACGGGCTGGAGCCGCTGGCCGAGACCCTGCTGGCCGACCCCACCCAGGACCCGCAGGCGCTGGCCGGGACCTTCACCGGGGAGAACGTGGCCGACGCGGCCGCCGCCCTGGAGGGGGCCCGGGCCATCCTGGTGGAGAAGTTCTCCGAGGACGCCGACCTCATCGGTGAGCTGCGGGAACGGATGTGGACCCGGGGCGCGATGCGTTCGAAGGTGCGCGAGGGCAAGGAGACCGAGGGCGCCAAGTTCGCCGACTACTTCGAGTTCGACGAGCCCTTCGAGAAGCTGCCCTCGCACCGCATCCTGGCGCTGTTCCGCGGTGAGAAGGAGGAGGTCCTCGAGCTCGGCCTGGAGCCCGAGCCCCCGGTCGAGGTGGGTCCGTCCAGCTTCGAGACCAGCATCGCCGCCCGGTTCGACGTGGCCGACCGGGGCCGCCCGGCGGACAAGTGGCTGGTCGACAGCGTGCGGTGGGCCTGGCGCACCCGGATCCAGGTGCACCTGGGCATCGACGTGCGCTCCCGGCTCTGGCAGGTCGCCGAGGACGGCGCCGTCGGGGTGTTCGCCTCCAACCTGCGCGACCTGCTGCTGGCCGCCCCGGCCGGCGGCCGGGCCACCATGGGCCTCGACCCGGGCCTGCGCACCGGCTGCAAGGTCGCCGTGGTCGACGCCACCGGCAAGGTCGTCGCCCACGAGACCATCTACCCGCACGAGCCTCGCCGGCAGTGGGACGCCTCGCTGGCCGTCCTGGCCCGGCTGGCGCAGGAGCACGACGTGCAGCTGGTGGCCGTGGGCAACGGCACCGCCTCCCGGGAGACCGACAAGCTGGCCGGCGAGCTGGTCAGCGGCCTGAGCGGGCAGGGGCGCACGGTCACCAAGGTGATGGTGTCCGAGGCCGGGGCGTCGGTGTACTCGGCATCCGCGTACGCCTCCGCCGAGCTGCCCGACCTGGACGTCTCGATCCGCGGCGCGGTGTCCATCGCCCGCCGGCTGCAGGACCCCCTGGCGGAACTGGTCAAGATCGACCCCAAGTCGATCGGCGTCGGCCAGTACCAGCACGACATCGCCGAGGGCAAGCTGTCCCGATCGCTGGACGCGGTGGTGGAGGACTGCGTGAACGCCGTCGGGGTGGACGTCAACACCGCCTCGGTGCCGCTGCTGCGCCGGGTCTCCGGGATCACCGAGGGCCTGGCCACCTCGATCGTCACGCACCGGGACGCCAACGGCCCGTTCCGCACCCGGAAAGGCCTGGCCGACGTCCCCCGGCTCGGGCCGAAGGCGTTCGAGCAGTGCGCCGGCTTCCTGCGCATCCCCGGCGGCGACGACCCGCTGGACTCCTCCTCGGTGCACCCCGAGGCCTACCCGGTGGTCCGGCGGATCCTGGCCTCCACCGGCACCGAGATCGCCGGGCTGATCGGGGACACCCGCACCCTGCGCGGGTTGAAGCCCGCCGAGTTCACCGACGAGTCGTTCGGCCTGCCCACGGTCACCGACATCCTCGCCGAGCTGGAGAAACCCGGCCGCGACCCGCGTCCGGCGTTCAAGACCGCCACCTTCGCCGACGGCGTCGAGAAGCTCTCCGACCTCAAGGCCGGCATGGTGCTCGAGGGGGTGGTCACCAACGTGGCCGCGTTCGGGGCGTTCGTCGACATCGGCGTGCACCAGGACGGGCTGGTGCACGTGTCGGCCATGTCGGACAAGTTCGTCTCCGACCCGCGTGAGGTGGCCAAGCCCGGCGATGTGGTGCGGGTGAAGGTGCTGTCCGTGGACGAGGGCCGCAAGCGGATCTCGCTGACCCTGCGGCTCACCGACGAGCCCGGCGCCGAGCGCGGCGGCCGTCCCGACCGCGGCCGACCCGGCGCCGACCGGCAGGGCGGTGGCCGAGGCCAGGGTGGTCAGGCCGGCGGCCGAGGCGGCCAGAACCAGGGCGGCCGGGGCCAGGGCGGCGGCCGGAGCCAGACCGGTGGTGGCCAGCGCCAGGGCGGCCGGGGCGGCGACCGCGGCGGCTCCCGCCCCGCGCCCAGCGGCGCCATGGCCGACGCCCTCCGCAAAGCCGGCTTCAACGGCTCCTAGCCCTGACCGTCGCGCGGGGGCCTGCGCACGCCGACCCTTTCCGCGTCCGCCCATCGCCGAGATCTACGTGAGAGTGGTTCGATCTTGCCCGGACCACGCTGACGTGGATCTCGACGCCGGCGGCGCCGCCGGGCCGACCGATGCGCGTCTCTAGGGTGGGGGCGTGTCCGTCGTCGGCGGTCGATCCGAGCGGCCCGGGGCCTGGGCGTTCGCCGAGCTGGCCCGGACCGCCGCCCGGGAGCGCCGCTGGGGCGACCACGCGATCCACCGGCTGGCGCGGGCGCCGGGGCTGTCCGACACGGCGGTGGTCGACGCCGTGCTCGCCGATCCGCCCCCGGTGGCCGGACGGGCGCATCCGGACTGGCCGGCCGACTTCCTCACCCCGCCGGACGCCCCGACGATCGACCAGCTCGAGGAGATCGACGCCGAAGCCGCCCGCCGGGTTCTCGGCTACCTGCTGACGCACGACCTGGCCTACAGCGTCGCGGCCGCGCCACCGGACCGGGCCGGTGAGCTGGCCGCCGCGTTCATCTCGACGCTGCGGACCCCGACGCGCTGGTGGACCAACAACGACGGCCTGTCCCGGACGCCGCCCCGGTTGACCGGTTGGACCCCGCTGACCAGGGCGACCTTCGACAGCGGGGTGATCGGAGTCGACGACCGGTCGGTGCTGATCGTCTGGTTCATGGACGAGGACTGACCACTTTGAGGTGACTTGGGGCACCAGCGGAAGGTTTTCTCAGGATGCTGTCGTTCGACTGGGTGTGCCGTTCGACGTAGGGGCGGACGTTCAGAACGAGCGATGAGGAGACCGCGATGAGTGAGGCGACCACGACCCGGACGGCCACCGCCCCCGCCCCGTCCAAGACGGTGAACATCGTCATCTGGGTGCTGCAGGTGCTGGGCGCGGTGATGTTCATCTACGCCGGGCTGGCGAAGATCGGCGCCGACCCGCAGCAGATCCAGGGCTTCGAGGCGATGGGCCTGGGCGTCACCGGGATGTACGTGGTCGGTGTACTGGAGGTGGCCGGCGGTATCGGCCTGCTGCTGCCCGGGGTGGCCGGCTTCGCCGCCGCCGCCCTGGTCGCGCTGATGATCGGCGCCACGGTGCTGTCCATCGGGCTGATGGGGCTCGTGCCGCTGATCGCGGTCCCGGTGCTCACCCTGGTCGTGGTGGCGATCATCGCCTGGGTGCGCCGTCGGGAGGCGCTGGCCTTCGTGCGGTTCGTCCTCGGCCGCTGACGCTGACACCGGACGCCTAGCCCACCCACAGCCGGCCGATAGGACGCTCGGCTACCTGGGCTAACGCTCCCTGTGTATCGGCTGTAGAACGTCGGGAACGGCCCTCGGAGGGGACGTCCGTGACCTACTTTGGTCGCGGACGCCCGCCCCCCTCAGGAAAAGAGCCGCCCGATGAACCTGCGCGAGTCCATGGTGGTCGCCCTGCGCAGCCTCCGGTCCAACCGGCTCCGTTCCCTGCTCACCACGCTCGGGATCATCATCGGTGTGGCCGCCGTGATCGTTCTGGTCGCGTTGGGCAACGGCATGAAGAAGGGCGTGGACGAGCAGTTCGGCCGGCTGGCCAACCAGGTCACGATCTCCAAGTCGAACGGCACCGTGCCCGGCGGCGGCACCGCCCGTGACCTCACCGACGACGACGTGGAAGCGTTGCAGGACCGGACGGCCGCGCCGGACATCCAGTCGGTCACCCCGCAGCTCCAGGGTTCGACGCTGCTCACCATCGGCAGCCAGCAGGTCCGGGTGGACGTGGTCGGCACCACCGCCAACTACCTGGCCATCACCGACCGGTCCACGGCGGTGGGGGAGTTCTTCTCGCGGAGCCAGGAACGCGGCAGCGCCCGGGTCGCGGTGCTCGGGCAGGAGGCGGTGGGCTACCTCTTCGGGCCGAAGGCGAACCTCACCGACGTGGTCGGCCAGGACGTCCGGATCGGGCGCTCCACGTTCAAGGTGATCGGGGTGCTGGCCGCGGACAAGCAGGACGACAACGTGGTGATCATGCCGCTGGGTGCGGCCCGGGTGAACCTGCTCGGCGGCGGCGACGTGGTCAACCAGATCATCATCAAGTCCACCAGCCCGGACACCGTGCCGGCCGCCACCGCGCAGCTGACCACGATCATGGACGACCGGCACAAGATCAAGGACCCGAAGAAGCGGGACTACCGGATCCGCGCGAACGCCAACCTGCTGGAGCGGCGCACCGAGTTCGCCGAGTTCCTCACCCTGTTCACCGCGGCCGTGGCGGCCATCTCGCTGATCGTCGGCGGGATCGGCGTGGCCAACATCATGCTGGTCGCGGTGACCGAGCGGACCCGGGAGATCGGCATCCGCAAGGCCATCGGCGCCCCGCGCAGCGCGATCATGAAACAGTTCCTCACCGAGGCGGTGGTGCTCTCCGGCCTCGGCGGGCTGGCCGGCGTCGGGGTGGGCATCGGCCTGGCCCTGGCCGGTGGGCCGCTGCTGAGCAAGCTCTCCCGGCAGTTCCCCGAGCCGGTACTGAGCCTCCCGCCGGTACTCATCGCGTTCGGCGTGAGCCTGGCGATCGGGCTGCTGGCCGGGGGCTACCCGGCCAACCGGGCCGCCCGGCTGCG
>JAESFN010001118.1_pt1 | contig 14316 bp, 12 predicted proteins | sample 9269411 | NCBI WGS metagenome assembly JAESFN01 (sample SAMN14505399, study PRJNA617100) | algae metagenome | isolation source: Iphinoe sp. HA4291-MV1 and co-occurring heterotrophs from trail next to... | place: USA: Maunawili Falls, Hawaii | collected 2009-07-25
CCGAGCGAAGCGGCAGCGGCGGGGCTCTTGTCGAAGGCGGCGAAACGCTGTTCCCAATCGGGACCGAGCTCGGCCTGCATCCGGCGCTTGACGAAGGCCGGCCCCATCGGCGGCGCGGCGGACTGGAGCGTGCGGAGTTCGGCGGCAAACTCGGCCGGCAGCAGGTCCGGGACCGTCGACAGCATCTGCGCCAGCTTCATCAGTGGGCCCTTCAGCCCGCCGAGCGCCGCTGCGAGGTCGGCGGCGTTCCGGGGGTCCGCCAGTTCGCGGCCCATCATCCGCGCGCCGGCGACGCGGGCGGCGACGCCGCCGACATTGGCGCCGACGCGAGCGTAGCGCCCGAGCCGGCGGGTGAGGCGATTCTCTTCGGGATCTTGCTCCGACATGACGCCGAATCTAGGCGTCGAACATGGCCGGGGAAAGGCTCCGCCGCGCGGCCGGTTGTCTCGGCGGCCGGCTCCGACCGGCGCGCGGCACCGCGAGCAGTACCGAACCTTTTACCATCGTCGCCCATGATGGGCCTCGACCGGCTTGACGGGAGGCGTCGTCCTGCGGCTGGCTCAGAACCCCGGATGCGTGGCAAAGGGCGGCGGGCGGGGCGGTGTTCAGGAGGTGGTGGACCATGCTTTCTCGTCGGACCGCAATGAAACTGGCGGCGGCGCTGCCTGCCTCCGCCGCGCTTTCCGCCACCCGTCCGGCCGCTGCCGCGCAAACCGACGTCCCGGATACCGAGCTGGCGCGAATGGCCGCGGCGATCTCGGACAAGCTCTTCGACGGCGATGGCCTCGCCGTACCGGTGCCCGATGCACCCACGGTGTCGGCCTTCGCCAAGGGCCTCGACCGGGCGCTCGTCCTCGGTGGCGGCGGGGAATACTACGTCGCCTGGTACTGCGGCTTCTTCCACGGGCTGCTCGAACTCGGCGTCGATCCGGCCGGCCTTTCGGACATGGTGGTCGGCACGTCCGCCGGCGCCTATGCGGGATCGTCGCTGACGTCCGGCCATTTCGGCCGGCTTCGCGCCGAGTTCGACTTCTTCGGCCATTTCCCGTCACTGTTCGCCAAGCTCGCGCCGGTTACCGCACCCAACGCGAGCCAGCAGCGCGCGCAGGAGATCAATTTCGGGGTGAAGGACGGGAGCGCGGAGACGATCCGCACCATCGGCCACGCCGCGCTTGCCGCCGACAACCACGTCAACGGCGACGGCGTCGAGCGCCTCGCCTGGCTGCTCACCGACGACAGCCGGACCGACTGGCCGGTCGCGAAGATGTTCACCACCGCCAACGACTGCTACACCGGCGAGCGCCTCGTCGTGCACCAGGACGTCGCGCGGAAGAACAACATCCCGCTCGCGCACGGCGCCGGCGCGAGTTCGTCGCTGCCGGGCATCATCGGGCCGACCTTGCTCGGCCAGCGCTTCTGCATGGACGGCGGCATTGCCAGGACCTGGGCCCACACCGATCTCGTCGCCGGAGCGAAGCGGGCGATCGTGGTCACGCTCACCAACGGCTACGAAGGCAGCCTTCTCAGCGGCATCCCGCACGACATCAACAAGGAGATCGCGGCGCTCGAGGCGGTTGGGACGAAGGCGATGCTGATCATCGCCGGGACGCCGCCGGGCCTCAATCTTCTCGATCCGAAGCAGATCGAGCCGGCCCTCAAGACCGGCTACGAGCGGGCAAAGACCGAGGCCCCGAAGATCGCGGCGTTCTTCGCCTGAACGTCCGGCCGCGGGGCTATGCCGCCGGCGGCCGGTTGTCCCCGATCCAGCGGGTGAGGCCATTCTCGGACACGAGACCCGCGGCGAGATCAAGGATGATCGCCGTGGCCTGCTCGCTTGGCGGCGCGAACCTCACGCCGTTAAGGCGAAGGAAAGCCATCATCGCCGCGAATGCGGCGCGTTTGTTGCCATCGACGAAAGGGTGATTGCGCGCGAGGCCGAAAGCATAGGCCGCGCCGAGTTCGGGCAGGTCGGCACCTTCATCTGCCCATTTGTTCCTTGGGCGATCCAGAGCCGACTCCAGGAGACCCCGGTCGCGAATTCCCGAAGGGCCGCCGAAAAGCGCCAGCTGCTCGCCATGCATGACTTCGACATCGAAGGCGGTCAGCCAGCGAGGCTCGCTCATTTGGCGAGGGCTTTGAAGGTGTCCCGATACTCCTTCATCACCTCGCGTGCGATCTCCATGACTTCCTCATGATGAGGGTCATACGCCGCGAGCCGGACGCTGCCGTCCGGCATCTTGGTCGCATAGAGCCAGTCGCCCTGTGCGAGATTCAGCTGTGCGAGCAGCTCCTTCGGAAGGATGAGGCCCGTCGAATTGCCGATCTTCTTCACCTCGAGCTTCATTGTCGCTTCTCCATGTTCTACATCCTGTATAACGCATGTTATACGGTTTGTAAAACAGGCTACGACATCATCCGTTTGGCGAGGAACAGCCCGCCGATCACCACGATCAGTGCGATGATCACCACCAGGAGCACCATCATCGCGGCCGCGCCGAGGATGGCGCCGAGCGTGTTCCAGAACCCGATCTGGGCGATCAGAATGACGACGAGAATGAAGAAAAGAAGCGGCATGGACTGTCCCTTTGATTGTCCGTCCAACCTTGGGTGAGGGCGAACTATGACCGCCCCGAGACTCCGCGTCAGCCCCTTTCCATTCCTTCCAGTTCCGTGATCAGCCCCTCGATCACGCCGAGTCCCTTGTGCCAGAAGCCGGGGTCGGTGGCGTCGAGGCCGAAGGGGGCAAGCAGTTCCTTGTGGCCCTTGGTGCCCCCAGCCCGCAGCATGTCGAGATACTTCGCCTCGAAGCCGGCCGGGCTCTCCTCGTAGACCGCGTAGAGCGAGTTCACCAGGCAGTCGCCGAAGGCGTAGGCGTAGACGTAGAAGGGCGAGTGAATGAAGTGCGGGATGTAGCTCCAGAAGGTCTCGTAGCCCGGGCCGAGCTTGATCGCCGGGCCGAGGCTCTCGCCCTGCACCTCGAGCCAGATCTCGCCGAGCCGGTCGGCGGTGAGCTCGCCCTCCCGGCGCTCGGTGTGGACCTTCCGCTCGAAGCTGTAGAAGGCGACCTGACGGACCACGGTGTTGATCATGTCCTCGACCTTGGCGGCGAGCATCGCCTTCTTCTGCACCGGGTCGGTGGTCTCGGTGAGGAGGGCGCGGAAGGTCAGCATCTCGCCGAACACGCTCGCCGTTTCGGCCAGCGTCAGCGGCGTCGGCGCCATCAGCGCGCCCTGCGGCGCCGCGAGCACCTGGTGCACGCCGTGGCCGAGCTCATGCGCGAGGGTCATCACGTCCCGCACCTTCCCCTGGTAGTTGAGGAGGATGTAGGGATGGGCGCTCGGCACGGCCGGGTGGGAGAAAGCGCCCAGCGCCTTGCCGGCCCTGACCGGCGCGTCGATCCAGCGCTCGGCGAAGAAGCGCCGGGCGATGCCCGCCATCTCGGTCGAGAAGAGCGCATAGGAGCCGAGCACGGTCGAGCGCGCCTCGTCGAAGCGGATCACCCGCTGCGGCACCTTGGGGAGCGGCGCGTTGCGGTCCCAGTAAGGCAGGGTCTCGCGGTCGAACCACCTGGCCTTCAGCCGGTAATAGCGGTGGGAGAGGCGCGGATAGGCGGCGACGACGGCGGCGACGAGGGCGTCGACCACCTCCGGCTCGACCCGGTTGGCGAGGTGGCGCGAGGCGGCGACGTCGTCGAAGTGGCGCCAGCGGTCGGAGATCTCCTTGTCCTTGGCGAGCGTGTTGGTGATGAGCGTGAAGAGGCGGATGTTCTCCCTGAAGGTGGCGCCGAGCGCCTCGGCGGCCATCCGGCGCCGGTTTCCATCGCTGTCCTGGAGGAGGTTGAGGGTCGGCTCGATGGCGAGTTCCTCCTCGCCCACCTTGAAGCGGAGGGCGGCCATCGTCTCGTCGAACAGGCGGTTCCAGGCGCCTCGGCCGGTCACCGATTTCTCATGGAAGAGCTGCTCGACCCGGTCCTCGAGCTGGTGGGGCTTCTCCTTGCGGATATCCTCGAGCCAGGGCCGGTAGTAGCCGAGGCCGGGGTCCTCCATCGCCACCTCGAGCAGGGCATCGTCGATACGGTTGAGTTCGAGGGTGAAGAAGAGGAGATGCGAGGAGGCGTTGGTGATCTTCTCCTGGACGTCGCCGTAGAACTTGGAGATGGCGGGGTCGATGGTGTCGCCCGCGTGGAGCAGCCCGGCAAAGGAGATGATCCGACCGAGCAGATCCTCGAGCGCCTCGAACTCGCGGAGCGCCTCGGCGAGCGTGGCTCCGGCTTCCGGCGAGGCCGCGATCCCGGCGAGCCGCCCCTTCCATTTCTCCGCGAAGGCGAGCGAGGCCGCCTCGGCGCGGGAGAGCGCGGCCTGCAGCTCAGGCGAATCGCGGCCGGGATAGAGGTCGGCGAGGTTCCACTCGGGAAGCTCGCCATAGGGGTGTTCGCTCTCGACGGCAAACGGATCGGCAACGGACATCGCGGGTCGTCCTCGTCACGCTCGGGCTCCGCTATCAGCTATTGCCTGACGAGGCCCGAGGCAACCCGCGTGTGGCGTCTATTGCGGCGGACCGTCCTCCCGCGCCCGTGGCGGGGCCGCCGGCGCACGGCCGACCCCGGTCTGCAGCGCCTGCCAGATCTCGTCCTCGAAGGAAACCGCGATCGCCTCCGCGGCCGCAGGGTCGAGCCCCTCGGGGTACTCTTCCTCGGGCAGTTCCGGCACCTCGACCGCGTCTTCGACGGCGTCGAAGAGCAGGGCTTCCTCGATCAGGTGCGCCATGTCGCTCTGGGCGTCGGTGGCGGCGGGAGGCGGCACAAGCTCGGCCTCGAGATCGAGGAGGAGCTGCGCCTTGGTCTCCTCGGACAGCGAGGCCCGGGGCGGCGGCGCCGCCGCCGGCGCGGGCAGGAGGTCCATGGTCGGCATCGACCGCGGCCGCGCGCGACGGCCGAACCCGGATAGGGCGTAGGCATGCGCATCGGACAAGCGGCGCTGGAGGTCCGACACGATGTGCTGGTAGGAGAGCCCGCGGCTCGCCGGGTCATGCAGGCGGTTCTTCAGTTCGCCGAGGACGACTCCGGCGAGTTCGCGGAGTTCGGCGTCGGACATCGCCGCCACCGTCTCCCCCAGGGCATCGCCCGTTTCCGGCCTGATCTTCGGCCGGTCGCTCGCACGATCCTCGGTCACGCCACTCCCCCAACGCAAAGCCGGTCCCCACCGGCCTACACCCGGCTTCCTTATAGCGGTTCGGCGCGGACGTGCGAACCCTTGCGCGTTCCGCCAAGGCGCCTCGGCGCGGGTTGCCCGGAAGACCCGCGGCCGATACTCCTGGTCCTCGCCCTACCGCAACCGTGCCGGAGCAGCGATCCGTGCCTCCAGGACTCGAGTTCATCCTTCGCGCCGTCCTGATCGGCGCCGGGGCGACCGTCATCCTCGACGGGTGGGCGCTCCTTGCGACGCGGGCCTATGGCGCGCCGGCGCCGCGGTGGGACCTGGTCGGGCGCTGGATCGCCGGCATGGCCCACGGGCGCTTCGTCAACCGGAACCTCGGCGGGACGCCGCCGGTGCCGGGCGAGCTGATGCTCGGCTGGGTCTTCCACTACGCGATCGGCATCGGCTACGCCGTGCTGCTGCTCGCGATCTGGGGCCTTGGCTGGGCACGCGACCCGACGCTCGCGCCCGCCATCATCCTCAGCTTTCTCACGCTCGCCGCCCCGTTCCTCGTCATGCAGCCGGGGATGGGCGCCGGCATCGCCGCCTCGAGGACCCCCGACCCCACGGCGGTGCGGCTCAAGAGCGTCATCGGGCACACGGTGTTCGGCTTGGGGCTCTATGTGTCGGCTCTGATCTCCGCGTGGGCGATGGGGTAGGCTGGTTCTCCACTGGCGCGAACCAGACTTGGTCAGGGTCGGTGTCGCGCTCCTTCCCGCGAGCCACCCCGTCTCCGTCACCCCGATGAAAATCGGGGTCCATCGCGAACGGCGCCGGGACGGAGGCAGGATGCACCGGCGGTGATGGATTCCGGCTTTCGCCGGAATGACGGAGAAGGGGTTGGCGCCCCTCCTGTCATCCCGGCCGAGCCCGGAGGGCTTGAGCCGGGACCCCGAGAGAATGGCCGGCCGAGCTTCCCGCGCGTTCTCGCGTCTCGGGGTCCCGGGTCTGCCGCGCAGCATGACATGCTGCGCGGCGCCCGGGATGACAGGGGTGGGGTCGCACGCGTGTCGCTCTTTCGGCAGTCACCCACGCCTCCAATCGGGGTCCATCGCGAACAGCTCCGTCTGGATCGCGGGCGGGATGCACCGGCGGTGATGGATTCCGGCTTTCGCCACGGGCTCGCCGGGATGACGGAGGAGGGGTTGGCGTCCGACACAGGTCCTCCTTCCCGCGCCGTTGGCGGCCGGGGTGATGGGTGGTTCGGGGCGGCGGGTTACGGCGCGGAACGCGCCTAACCCGCCCTACATTTTTGCCCTTCCCGTGCGAAGGGGATGGCGAGCGCCGTGACGGCACCGCTCAAGTTACAGTTTTCAGGCGCCGTCCCGGCGCCCGCCGCGGCGTCTTTGCAACCTCGGCCTCCGCGCTTCCGGTACGGGGAACGGCGGGGGCACGGTGCACTTTGCCCGTACCCGGCCTCGCCGCGCGGGTGGGCTTGCGCCCCTCCGCACGACGCCCCGCCCTTGAGCCATCCTGTGGCGACCGCTCGTAGTGGCGGTGGGCGGACCTGGTCGAGGCTCCCCGGGGCGTTCGGACCGTCGTCCTCTCCGAAGGGATGCGGCCGAGACCGGCAACACACATCCCCCGCTGCTCCCTCAACGGGAACACGCCGCGGGCGCCGCACCCCACTCCATCAACTGGCCGTCACCGGTAGACGCCCCTTCGTCGAGCGAGGATGGGCGCATTCTACGGCAGGATTCGGCGACGGGGATGAACAGCGCGATCCGTCGCGGGAATACCAAGCGGGAGGCGGGAAGATGCGTCGCCGAGGCGGGGGTAAGTGCGGGGCGACGTCATATTCGGCCCTGTAGTGTGTATTATCCCGGGCGGTCCTTTGTTGAGGGATCTGAAGCCATTGGGGGCGACCTTGCGGAAAATTGCCAGAAGCGCAGCAGCGATCCTGAGAATTGCCACCCTGATGGCGTCGACCGCCGGCGGGATCGCGCCTCCCGCCCTGGCGCTGACCGGGGACGTCAAGCTCCCCGCGCCGTACCTGTCGCGCTCGCTCGATGCCGTGCTGATCCCGATCGACCCCTCGGTACGGAAGGCCTTCCAGCTCAAGCCGGGCGACAAAGGTGTGCTGATCGTCTCGGTTCAGCCCGGCGGTACCGCCGACAAGCTCGGCTTTGCCGCGGGCGACATCATCTCCGCGGTCAAGGGTCACCGGGTGACCCGGCCGATCGAGGTCGACGAGGTCGTCTATTACTGGATCGAGCACAAGGTCTACGACTTCGACTTCCTCCGCTACCATGGCGGCGAGATGGAATACGCGACGGGGCTGATCCCGCGCGATGAGTACTACGCGGTCTTCGACTTCAGTTCGATCGCGAGCTGGGCCAGCTGGTCGATCACGACGGCGTTCACGTACGCGGAGTTCTACGCCGAGTACTCGGCGGCGATCGTCGCCTCGTATGAGGCCGCCGAGGCCGCGATCGCGGCCGAGGTGGCGACGGCCGGCTTCGTCGCCGCGATGACCGCCGACACCGACGGCGACGGCACCCCCGACGCCCTCGACCCCGATGACGACGGCGACGGCGATCCCGACGCCACCGATCCCGACGACGACGGCGACGGCACCCCCGACGGAGACGAAGGCGGCGACGTCGACGACCCCGATGGGGACAGCGACGACGACGGCACGCCGGACGTCGATGACGACGACGATGACAATGACGGCACGCCGGATGCCGACGACACGGATGACGACGGCGACGGCGTCGACGACTCCGATGAGGGGGATGACGACGGCGACGGTGATGATGGTGGGGACGATGGAGACGACGACGGCGGGGACGATGGTGATGACGGCGGCGACGACGGCGACGATGGGGATGACGGCGGAGATGATGGCGCCGATGGGGATGACGGCGGCGACGGCGGAGATGATGGCGATGACGGCGGAGATGACGGCGGCGACGATTGACCGCCGGTCCAGCCCAATCCGCACCACCACCTTCAGCGGCGCGCAGGGCGGATTCGCGCAGCGTATTCCGCCGTTTACCTCACGCGAAGGTCGACGGAATACGCCTTCGGCTATTCCGCCCTACGCTTACTAACGCGATCACCCCTATGCGACGCCGAATGCAGTTTGCAACTTAGACATTTATGATGGCTTACTCACACTGCCCGTGAGGATTGGTCATGACACGTAGCGAAATTGCGACGATCGTCATAGTTGTAGTCGTTAGCGTCCTGCCCGTTCTTTTGGGCGTCAGCCTTTGGCTTTGGCTTGCCGCACGCAAGCGAGCCGCCACGGCACTTGTTGAGCTAAATCGACTACGCGGACAGGTTACAACTTTGCTCGCAGACCTAGGACACCTACGCGGGTATGCGGAAAGTGTGAACAATCAATGGGCAGAAGCTCGTGGCAGTGCGCCTTCGCTCGAAACCCAACTAACCCAATTACGCGAACGATTTCAGGGCGTTTCGAACCTTGATCACGAAATGGCACGACAGGTCACGCAGATCAGCGAGGTCCAGACAGAACTAGCCAGATTGCGGGGCGCCTACGCAGAGAAGCGCGCACTGTACGACCGTTTGGCCGCTGAAGTGGCGATTTTCGATGATCGCTTGGCCTTTGCAGAAATGGGCGTCTATGAGCCACATTTCGACTACTCCGACAGCGAGCAGTACAAGACCGCAATCGCCGTGATTAGAGAACGTCAGAAGTTGATGGTGTCGGACAAGGTGGCCGTCTCATGTTCGAAAAACTGGCAAGTAGATGGAAGCACAGCGAAAGGCGCAACGATGATCAACAGGAACATCCGGTTGACACTTCGCGCGTTCAACAATGAGTCAGATGCCGCAATTTCCAATACACGATGGAATAATGCAATTGCTATGGAAAAGCGGATTGTCCAAGCACATGTACAGATCGAAAAGATGAATGCAACTTTAGATATACACATACATCCAACGTTTCTTAAGTTAAAACTAGATGAACTCTATTTGACTCACGAGTATCGTGAAAAACTTAGGGCCGAAAAAGAAGAACGCGCCGAAGCCGCGAGGTTGGCCCGTGAAGAGCAACGACTTGTTCGTGATTTGGAAAGAGCTGAAGATGAAGAGGCGCATTACGCTCGTCTCCTGGAAAAGGCGAGGGCGGAGGCTGCCAGCATTGTCGGGGAGCAATTAGAAGCGTTCAACGATCAAATCGAAATGCTGGAACGCGACTTAGCTGAAGCCCACGCAAAAGCCGAGCGAGCCAAAGCAATGGCTGAGCGCACGCGAACTGGATGGGTCTATGTTATCTCCAACATCGGTTCCTTCGGAGAAGGTGTGGTCAAAATTGGCCTCACTCGAAGGCTTGATCCTCTCGACCGCATCCGGGAGTTAGGTGACGCAAGTGTTCCGTTCACGTTTGACGTTCACGCATTGATATATAGCGACGACGCCCCAACGCTGGAGCGCGCGCTTCACGGCTTCTTTGAGCTGACACGCATCAACACCCGGAACTATCGAAAAGAGTTCTTTGGGGCTCATCTGGACGACGTCGAAATGGCGGTGCGCCAGTTGGCACCTGAAGCCCCTTTCTTCAAGGACATTGAGGCCCAAGAATATCGCGAGACGCTCTCAAAGCGAAGGCAAGCGCTCGAAGCGAGCGCGTTGACGCCGGAGGCTTTTCCTAGCGAGATTTGACGTCGGTGAACGGCGCGCTGCTGGTTTTCGCGACCCTGCCAGCTTCATCCGCCCGCGCGTCCTCCGCTCGGTGCGGTCCGATTCTTTCATGACTGGGTCGGGCCACTACCGTGTGAACACACCCTACTCCGCCGCCTCTGCCCCCGCCTTAGCCCCGAACCGCCGGTCCACATACGCCTCCACCATCGCCCGGAAATCGTCGGCGATCCCCGGGCCCCGGAGCGTTGCGGCCTTCTTCCCGTCGATGAAGACCGGGGCTGCAGGGGATTCGCCGGTGCCGGGGAGGGAGATGCCGATGTCGGCGTGCTTCGATTCGCCCGGGCCGTTGACGATGCAGCCCATGACGGCGACCTGGAGGGCCTCGACGCCGGGGTATTTCTCCTTCCACGCCGGCATGTTCGTCCGGAGGTCGTCCTCGATGCGGCGGGCGAGCTCCTGGAACACGGTCGAGGTGGTGCGGCCGCAGCCGGGGCAGGCGGCGACGACGGGGAGGAAGGCGCGGAAGCCCATGGTCTGGAGGAGCTCCTGCGCCACCGTCACCTCGCGGGTGCGGTCGCCGCCGGGCTCGGGGGTGAGCGAGATGCGGATGGTGTCGCCGATGCCCTGCTCGAGGAGGATGGCGAGCGCGGCGGAGGAGGCGACGATGCCCTTCGAGCCCATGCCCGCCTCGGTGAGCCCGAGGTGGAGGGCGTGGTCGGTGCGGCGGGCAAGCTCGGCATAGACGGCGACGAGGTCCTGCACCGCGCTGACCTTGGCGGAGAGGATGATGCGCGCGCGGGGGAGGCCGATCTCCTCGGCGCGGGCGGCGGAGAGCAGCGCCGACTGGACAATGGCTTCCCGCGTCACCGCGCGAGCGGACAGCGGCGCGGCGGAGGCGGCGTTCTGGTCCATGAGGCGGGTGAGGAGGGACTGGTCGAGCGAGCCCCAGTTGACGCCGATCCGGACCGGCTTGTCGTGCCGCGCCGCGATCTCGATCAGGGTCGCGAACTGGCGGTCCTTCTTCTCGCCGAAGCCGACATTGCCGGGATTGATGCGGTACTTGGCGAGCGCCTCGGCGCAGGCCGGGTGGTCGGTGAGGAGGGTGTGGCCGATATAGTGGAAGTCGCCAATCAGCGGCACGGCGACGCCCATCTGCGCAAGCCGGTCGCGGATACGGGGGACGGCCGCGGCCGCCTCGTCGCGGTCGACGGTGATCCTGACCAGTTCGGACCCGGCGCGGGCGAGCGCCGCCACCTGGCGCGCGGTGCCCTCGACATCAGCCGTGTCGGTGTTGGTCATCGACTGGACGACGATCGGCGCATGGCCGCCGACGGTGACGCCGCCGACATCGACGGCGACGGTCTCGCGGCGGGGAAGAACGTGGTCGAGAAGGGTCATGGGACGGGATCCCGCCCCGGAACGCGCAGTGTGGGCGACCGGGGCGTGACCGGACGGGCAGGGTCCCGCCGTCCGCCCCACCCACCATGCTGCGCATGGTCCCCCCTCCCCTCACGGGGAGGGACGACGCGGCGGGGGAGCGGGTGGTCGAGAAGGATCATGGAACTCGTGCTTGTCGTGGTTCCCGGCGCCACCATACACTGTGATTTCGGACAGGAAAGCGACGGCCGCGGCGCCGGTGCGGCCTCCTATCATATCGTGCGCCGGGCGGCAGCGGCCAAGGGAGCCCCTCGGGGAAGAATGACGGCCAGGGCGAGGCGGAGGACGAAGCGGATCGGCCTCGCGCTCCAGGGCGGCGGGGCGATCGGTGCCTTCACCTGGGGGGTGCTCGACGCGCTGCTGGCCGACCGCCGGCTCGCCTTCGACGCCATCTCGGGGACGAGCGCCGGCGCGCTCAACGCGGTAGTGATGGCCGACGGGCTCCGCCGCGGCGGACCCGACGCGGCGCGGGCCCAGCTCCGCCGCCTGTGGCAGGGGATCAGTCTCCAGAGCGCGGCGATCGCGGCGGTCGACGAATCGGTCGATGCGCTCCTCCGGCTGTGGCGCCACCCCGGCGCCTCGCCCTACGAGGCGCTGCTCAAGCTGTCGCCGATCTTCTCGCCCTACAATTTCAACCCGCTCAACCTCAATCCGCTGCTCGGGCTGCTCCGCGAACTGGTCGATTTCGACCGCCTCCGGGACGGCGCGGGGCCGCGGCTCCACGTCTCGGCGACCAATGTCGAGACCGGCGAGAACCGCGTGTTCGAGGGCGGCGAGATCACCGCCGAGACGCTGATGGCCTCGGCCTCCCTGCCCTTCCTGTTCCAGGCGATGACGATCGACGGCGAGGCCTATTGGGACGGCGGTTACTCGGGCAACCCGGCGCTCCTGCCGCTGGTCGAGGCGGGCGGCATCGACGACGTGCTGGTCGTCCAGCTCGACCCGCTGACGAGCCGGGCGGTGCCGCAGGCGCCGCGCGAGATCCTCGGCCGCATCCGCGAGCTCACCTACAACATCTCGCTGGTGCACGAGCTCGGCGCGATCGGGCTGATCGAGGCGCTCGCCGGCCGTCACGGCGGCGCGGAAGCCGGCGGCGTGGTGCCGCGCCTCCACCGGATCGAAGCGGGCCAGTCCCTGCTCGACGACCAGAGCCGGCGCGGCCTCGACATCAGCTGGCGCTTCCTCGAGGAGCTGCACGCGGCGGGGCGGCTCGCGGCGGAGAACTGGCTCGCCGGGCATTTCGCCGCGCTCGGGCGGAAGCGGCCTGCAGCTTCCCCGCCGCCGGCCGCCGCGGTGTCGCGGCCGCCACGCACGCCCGCGCCCGGCACGATGCCGATCAGCCTCGCGCTCCAGGGCGGCGGCGGCCACGGCGCCTTCACCTGGGGCGTGCTCGACCGCCTGCTCGAGGCCGGGCATCACGACATCCGCGCCATCTCCGGGGCGAGCGGCGGGGCGACCAACGCGGCGGTGCTCGCCGACGGGCTCGCGGCCGGCGGCGCGGAGCGGGCGCGCGAGGGACTCGAGCGGTTCTGGCGGCGGCTCGCGACCGACATGGCCAGCCTCGCCGGTGGCGACCTCTTCCTCCGCGCGCTCTATCGCCAGTGGCAGCGCTGGGGGAGCATGCAGAACGGGCTGATCAGCGCCGGCCAGAGCGTGACCACGCTCCACCAGCAATCGCTGATCGGCATCCTCGAGGACTGCATCGATTTCGACCGGCTGCGGCGGGCGAGCCCGACCGAGCTGTTTCTGGCGGCGACCAATGTGCGGAACGGGCAGAGCCGCATCTTCACCACGCCCGAGATCGACGCCGGCGTGGTCGCGGCCTCTGCCTGCCTGCCCTTCATCTTTCCCGCGGTGGTGATCGACGGCGAGGCGTATTGGGAAGGCGGCTACTCGGACAACCCGCCGCTCCGGCCGCTCCTCCGCGACAACCTGCCGCGCGACGTGCTCCTCGTCCACGTCTACCCGGCGGAGCGGCGCACGGTGCCGAAGACGCCGGAGCAGATCCTCGAGCGCATCAGCGAGATCACCTTCAACAATTCGGCGCTCAAGGAACTCCGGGCGATCGGCCATGTCGGGAACCTGATCGCAAGCGGCCGGCTCGGCACCGCGAGCCGCGAGCGGCACCGCATCCACCGACTCCATCCGCCGCCGCCCTCGCTCGACCGCGAGGCACGTCGGAGCAGCGATTTCTGGCCCTTCTTCGTCGCGCTCCGCGACGCCGGGCGGGCGGCCGCCTCGGCCTATCTCGCCGGGCAGGCGGAGGATGGCGGCAGTGGCCCGAAGGCCGGCCGCCGGACGGCGCGCGACAGCGGAAGGAGCGCGGCGGGGGCCGGCGAGGCCGCAGCCGTCAGCGGCAGTTGGCGCAGAGGCCGCGAATCTCGACCACGGGCGCCGAAGGCGTGAAGCCGACGTTCGCCGTCACCTCGGCGATGATGCGGTGGAGCCCCGCAGACGAGGCTTCGCCCGCCGCGCCGCATTTGTCGCAGAGCAGGAACAGGGCGGTCTCGCCGGCGCAATCGGCGCCGCGATCGCAGGCGACATAGGCGTTCCGCGATTCGATCCGGTGAGCGAAGCGATGCTCGACCAGGAAATCGAGGGCGCGGTAGACCGAGATCGGCGCTGGGCGACGGCCGTGCCGAGCGATGCGGTCGATCACGTCATAGGCCGAGGCCGGCACGTGGCTCTGGAGCAGCGCCGCCAGCACCGCCCGGCGCTGCTCGGTGAGGCGGAGCCCCTCCCGGCGGGATATCGCCTCGGCATGGCGCAGGGCATCGTCGGCGCAGCGGCCGTGATCGTGATGCCTGACTTCGAGGACCGGACTGACGGCTGCCATCTCATGCTTCTCCGGCGACTGCTGCCGGCCTTCATCGGCGCGAATCTATCACCATCCCGCGCGAAGCGGCGTGCCAATGATGGTGCGATGCAATATATAGGCATCGACGCAGGAACCAGCGAGGAGAGAAGACCATGCTGAAGGGCAAGACCGCCCTCGTCACCGGCTCGACCAGCGGCATCGGCCTCGGCATCGCGACGGCGCTTGCGGCGGAAGGCGCCGACCTCGTGC
>JAESFN010001119.1_pt1 | contig 14295 bp, 13 predicted proteins | sample 9269411 | NCBI WGS metagenome assembly JAESFN01 (sample SAMN14505399, study PRJNA617100) | algae metagenome | isolation source: Iphinoe sp. HA4291-MV1 and co-occurring heterotrophs from trail next to... | place: USA: Maunawili Falls, Hawaii | collected 2009-07-25
CTGTGCAGCTCGAAGCTGCGGTTCGACCCGTCGTCGATGGTCAGCGAGGCCGAGGCCTGCTGCCCGTAGCCCTGGTCGTACCCCTGGTCGTAGCCCTGCTGGCCGTAACCCTGGTCGTACCCCTGCTGCCCGTAGCCCTGGTCGTAGCCCTGCTGCTGCGGGTAGCCCTGGTCGTACCCCTGCGCGTAGCCCTGCTGCTGGCCGTAGCCCTGGTCGTAGCCCTGCTGGCCGCCGTACCCGGGCTGCTGCCCGTAGCCCTGGTCGTACCCCTGCTGGCCGCCGTACCCGGGCTGCTGCCCGTAGCCCTGGTCGTACCCCTGCTGGCCGCCGTAGCCCTGCTGGCCGTACCCCTGCTGCGCGTAGCCCTGGTCGCCGCCGTAGCCGCCCTGCTGCGGGTAGCCGCCGCCCTGCTGCTGGGCGTAACCCTGCTGCTGGTCGTAGCCCTGCTGGGCGTACCCCTGGTCGTAACCCTGCTGGTCACGCTGGGCGGGGTCCTCGGCGTAGGTCTGCTGGCCGTAGCCGCGCGGGGCGCGGTCGTAGCCGTACTGGCCGTTGTCCTCGGGGTGGCCCGGTTGCTGGCTCATCGACGGTTCCTTTGCGTTGCGAGGTCTCGGCATGGCCCGGGATGCGTCGGGGTCCACAATCGAGCTGGTACGGAACTGACCCGTGTGCAGCGCCTCGGAGCGCTCCAGTGAGACTACGACGTCACCGTACGTATCCCACCCCTGGTCCACGACCAGCTTTTCCACACGTGCGGTCAGTGACTCTGTGACGCGCTGGGCGTCGCCTGCCATGCGCTCGTGGTCGGTCGGGCTCAACATCACCGCGTAGCGGTTCGGGGCGAGCCGCCGACCACCGGCGAGAGGGCGGACGGAGACCTCGGCTTCCCGCACGAGCGCCAGCGACACTTCCTCGGTCACGACGTTGCCGCCGAAGACCCGAGCGAAGGTGTCGCCCACGATGCCCTCCAACCGGCGCTCGAAGCGCTCAGCCCGACCCACCCGGTGATCCCTACTTTCCATCGGCGTGTTGGTAGTACCAACGATCGTATCTGTGATAAAGGCACGGGGGAGTTGTCAACCCCCGATTTCTACCGCTTCGTTGCCTCGGTCCGGCGGGTCCCGACTGGTCACGCTGCGTGTCGCCGATCGGGTGATCCGGACGACCCCGACCGCGTGTCGCCGTGCGTTCCGGCGGGGGACGGCGGGCCCGATTGATCCCGCGCGGGGGGTCGGAAACCCGATTCTCGGTGCGTGCTAGCGTTGCTCCACGTCAGGGCGAGTGGCGGAATGGCAGACGCGCACGGTTCAGGTCCGTGTGTCCGTAAGGACGTGAGGGTTCAACTCCCTCCTCGCCCACAACCACCCAGGGCACCGAGTAACTCCGGTGCCCTTTTCCATGCCCGGCCCCGCTGACCGGCTCGTCGCGGAGGCTGTCCGCCGCGCTCCGCTCTGATGGTCAGAGGTCGTCGACGATGGCGGGGTGGGTGGGGTTGTCTGCGAGGACGACCAGGTCGGCTTGGGTGCGTGGGGTGTGCTCGCGGGCGTAGCGGTGGTGGGCGGGGAGGGTCCAGCGCAGGTCGTCCGGGAGGCGGCGGGCCAGGGCGGCGTCGGACAGGTGTAGGTGCACGGTGAGGTCGGCGGGCAGTCCCCGTCCGAGCAGCAGCGAGCCGTACAGCAGCACCACCCCGCCCGAGGGCAGCGGCACCCGGTCGGCGCGGAACGCCCGGTCGGCGGCGGCGTCCCACAGCCGGGGCAGCACCTCGCCGGAGCCGCCCGGCCCGGCCGGGTCCAGCACCTCCCGGCGCAGCCCGCCCTCGTCCAGCCACCCGGTGAGCAGCTCGTCGGGGTCGTCCCGGCCCCACTCCAGGCGCACCGACGCCGGCCGCAGGAAGTCCTCCGCCGCCACCGCCAAGACGGCCCGCCCGAGCACCCGCAACGCCACCGCCAGCTCCTCGACCAGCGCACCCGGCCCGGTCGGCGGCGCGCCGTCCACGATCACCCTCGGCCGCTCGGCGGGCAGCGCCACGATCCGCTCGGCCAGCTCCGCCACCAGCGCCGACGTCCGCACCGGCCGCACCCGCATGCCCGCACGCTAGCGTGCGCTGCCATGCCGAACGAGAGCGTCATCTACCGGTTGGACGGGCACGTCGCGACGATCACCTACAACCGCCCGGAGAAGCTGAACGCCATCGACGGCGCCATGCGGCAGGCGCTGAACGCGGCGTTCACCCGGTTCCGGGACGACCAGGACGCCTGGGTGGCGATCGTGACCGGCGCCGGCCGGGCGTTCTGCGCCGGCGCCGACCTGCGCGGCACCGGGGACCCGACCGGGGAGTTCAGCGGCACCTTCTGGGAGCGGCCCACGGTGAACTCGTTCGAGAGCGGCTGGGAGATCTTCAAGCCGGTGATCGCGGCGGTGAACGGGCCGTGCATCGGCTACGGGTTGACCCTGGTCACCTGGTGCGACTTCGTGATCGCCTCGGACCGGGCGTCGTTCGCGTTCCCCGAGGTCAAGCTGGGTGTGCCGACGATCGTCGGGGCGATCCGGCTGCCCCGGAAGATCAACTGGCAGTACGCCATGGAGCTGCTGCTCACCGGTGACCGGATCGACGCCGAGCGGGCGAAGGAGATCGGCCTGGCCGGCTGGGTGGTGCCGCACGACACCCTGCTCGACGAGGCCCGCGCGCTGGCCGACCGGCTGGTGGCCGCCGCTCCGCTGGCCCAGCGGGTGATCAAGGAGGTGGCCACCCGGACCGCCGACATGGGGATGACCGAGGCCATCCGGTTCGGCGAGACCATGCGCCGGGTGGCCGCGGCCACCACCGACGCCGCCGAGGGCCGGTCCGCCGCGGCGGCCAAGCGCACACCGGAGTGGCGCGGCCGCTGACCCACGACCGCTGAGCGGGCCGGCGCCGAGGGCTGGCACGGGCGTCCGGCCGGCTGGTCGGGCTCCCGGCTCCGGTGCCGGACTTCGGTGCGGGCCCTCGGGCGGTTTCCGCGCGAGCGTGCCCGCCCGGGTCACGACCGGCGGCCGAGCAGTCTGCGCAGGTCGAAGTCCGGGTTACCGGCGGCCGCCGCCGAGGAGGCCGCCGAGCAGCGATCCGAGGTCCGGGCCGTCGGACTTCTGCCCGCCCGCGCCGCCGCCGAGCACGCTGCCCAGCACGTCACCGAGCCCGCCCCCGCCGCCGGAACCCCCGCCCAAGCCACCGCCGGACAGCGCCCCGCCGAGCACGCTGCCCAGCACGTCACCGAGACCGCCGCCGCCACCGGCCTCGGCAGCGCCGCCGCCCCCACCGGTCAGCCGCTTGGCCAGGTAGGACATCACGATCGGCGCCAGGATCGGCAGCAGCTTCTGGATCAGCGACTGGCCACCGGCGTCGCCGAGACCGCCGATCCCGCCGAGCTGCTGGGCCACCGCATCGGTGTGCGGTCCGAAGACGTGCCCGACGATCCGCTGACCGTCGTCGGTGTTCACCTGGTCCAGGTCCACGCCGCCCTCGATCAGCGAACCGTCGTGCTGCTGCACCGCGTCGGCCAGGGACGCCGCGCCACCGGGGTCGTCGGCGTTGGCCTGGATGCCGCCGAGCAGCGCGGGCAGCGCGTGCCGGGCGGCCTGCTCGGCGGTCTGCTCGTCGACCCCGAGCTGGCCGGCCAGCTGGCCCAGCGGGATCTGGGCGAGGATCTCATCGACAGCGCTCATGGCCGCGGAGCCTAGTGCCGTCGGCGCCCCACCGACTAGAGATCCGCGGCGGCCGCCGCGTAGGAGTCGAGCAGGGCGGGGACCTCGGCGGCGGGCACGTCCGGCAGGTCGAACAGCACGGTGTCCACCCCGAGCTCGGCGTACCGCTGCAGGGCCTCGGGCTTGGGCGCCCCGCCGAACAGCGTCACCGTCGGCGTCGGACGACCCGCGGCCGCCGCCCGGGACCGCAACGAGTCGATCCGGGTGCCGAACTCGTCCAGCCCGGACATCGGCACCCGCAGCGGCATCCAGCCGTCGCCGTACTCCAGCACCCGGTCCAGCACCCGGGGCCCCATGCCGCCGACCAGCACCGGCGGGCCGGGCTGCTGCACCGGCTTGGGCCAGGACCAGATGCGGTCGAAGTCGACGAACCGCCCGTGGAACGACGCCTCCTCGGACGTCCAGATCTCCCGCATCGCGGCGATCCGCTCGGCCAGCAGCGCCATCCGGGTGGCCGGGTCGGTGCCGTGGTTGGCCATCTCCTCGCGGTTCCAGCCGGCGCCGACGCCCAACGTGAACCGGCCGCCGGACAGCCGGTCCAGGCTGGCGATCTCCTTGGCCAGGGTGATCGGGTCACGCTCGATGACCAGGCAGATCGCCGTGCCGAGCCGGATGGACGACGTCGTCGCGGCGATCGCGGACAGCGCCACGAACGGGTCGAACGTGTGCGAGTACTTGGCCGGCAGCTCCGCCGCGCCACCGGGCCACTCGCTCTCCCGGCTGGCCGGGATGTGCGTGTGCTCGGTGACGTAGAGCGAGGTGAAGCCGCGTTCCTCCACCGCCCGACCCAGGCTGACCGGGTCGATCCCGTAGTCCGTCACGAACGTCACCACACCGAAGTCCATGACGTCAGATCATGCTGCGACCGTCGAGCGGGCGCGACCGCAACGCGCCCGCCCGACGGTCGGAACCGGTCAGTTGGCCCCGGCGCGCAGCGCGACCACGACGCCCCCGCCGAGCAGCAGCACCGCGCCGACGATCCACGGCCAGATCGGCATGTCCCCGTCGTCGTCGCCCCCGGCCTCGGCCGGTTTCGCCGGCGCACCGGCCGCCGCCGGGGCCGGTCCCGGGGTTCCGGTGCCGGCCTTGGTGAGGGTGAAGCTGAACGAACCGGTCACCGGGTGGCCGTCGTCGGACACCACGCGGTAGCCGACCGTGTACTTCCCGGCCGGTCCGAGCGGCCGCACGTTCGCCGACACACTGCTGCCGACGACCTGCGGCGCGCCGTCCTCGTAGTGACCGCCCTCCGGGCCGATCACCGTGACCACGGCGAACTGGGGCTGCACCGGCAGGTCGTAGCGCAGGGTGACCTTGTTCGGACCGGCCTCCTGGCTGGACCCGTCGGCCGGGTCGCTGCCCACCACCACGTTGTGCGCGAACGCCGTCCCGGTGCCCACGAACAGCCCGCCCAGTGCCGCGATCACCGACGCGACGAGGAGGCCGACCAGGCGCCTCACGTGCGCGAACGCCGGGTCCGGGCGACCGCGCCGACGCCGACCCCGAGGCCGAGCGCGCCGATCAGCAGTCCGGCCCCACCGAGCCAGCGGGCGGTCTTGTCGGTGCCGGCCATCGCGCCGCCGCCGTGCCCGCCGCCCGACCCGCCGGCCGCCTGGCCGTGCGCGCCGCCGCCGTGGCCCTCACCGGTGGACTCGGTCAGCACCAGCACCGGGGCCGGGCGCTCCGGCTCCTCGCCGTCCGGCCCGGGGGACTGGTCCCAGCGGACCACGGTGCCGTCGTCGTAGGTCTGCGCGGCCGGCAGCACGAGCTGGTCGGCGTCCTCGGGCAGCCGGCCCAGACCGGCGGTGAAGTCGAGGAACTCGTTGGGGTTGAGCCGGTTGCCGGGGTTCGCGGTCCAGGTGATGGTGCGCACCGCCTCGGTGATCTGCGCGCCGTCGCGCTCGACCGGGGCGGGCAGCGGCCCCTTCACCACCTGGGCGGTCCAGCCGGCGATCGGCTCGGTGCGCACCGAGGTGATCGGCTTGTCGGCGGGCAGGGTGACCTCGACCTTCACCGTGCCGGAGTTGGGCTTCTCGTTGGGCACCCGGAAGGACACGGCCGCGTAGCTGCCCTTCTCGGCCGAGCCCGGCTGCACGGTGACGTGGGCGAAGGCGGTACCGGCCAGGGCGAGGCTGAGGGCGCCGGCGGCGCCGAGGGCGAGGGCGGTCCGGGAGAGGCCGCTGGCGACCCGTCGGGACGATTTGCGAGGAATCACCCGGACACCCTAATCCGCGCGTTACCCCGGGACGACCGTGCTGATAGATACAGGTGAATCTTGACCGCGCGAGGGAACTATTCGGCCCTCGTGAACGACGCGGACGTGCCGTTGGCCTTCGGGTCGACGCCGAGCAGCGTGAGCAGCCGCGGCTCGATCCGGTCGAGCTCGCCGGCCACCGCGCGGTGCGCCGCCCGCCGCCGCTCGGCGGGCATCATCTCCGCCGCCCGTACCGCCGCCGACAGGTCCACCAGCCGGTCGGCGTTGTCCAGCACGAACCGGTCGGCCTCAGCCCCGTGCCGGCCGTCCGCCGACAGGTCGTTCATGGCCACCGAGATCCGGGCGATCCGGGCGTGCAGCGTGCCACCCTTGCCGCTGTAGCCGTTCAGCTCGGTGGCCGGTACCCCGAGCCGGCGGGCCCGACGCTCGTCCCAGGCACCCCGGGCGACGGCGGCCAGCTGCATCGCCACCGGGGCCAGCACCGGGATCAGGACCTTGCCGACCGCGACCGCCTTCTTGGCGTTGCCCGGGGTGACCAGCTCCCGCTTCGCCGGCTCGGACTTGGCCCGTCGAAACCTCATGCACGCGACTCTAAGGCGTGTCCAGCGGATCATCCAGTCAGCCGCGCGCTACGGGATACAAGGTTGTCGGGGTCGGTCTCTACCCTGTCCTTGTGGCGGTTGACGTGGGCACGATCTCCGGCGGGCTCGCGCTCGACGCCGCCGTGGTCACGCGCTGCCGCCGCCGGGTGCACCTCGACCACGACCCCGGGGCCGCCGGCCGCCCGCGCGCCGAGCCCGATCCGGCGCTCGAGCAGCGCCGCGCCGACGCCCGGGAGCACCGGGACGAGGTCGGTCACCGGCTGCGGGGGCTGGTCGGCCCGGGTTGGGTGAGCGTCCCGCCGGGGCCGCACCACGAGCGGCGGGAGGCCACCCGCGTGGCGCTGGCCGAGGGCGCGGCGTATGTCTGGAACGCCGCGCTGCCGTCCGCCGCCGGCCGCCGGGGCGAGGTGGACCTGCTGGTCCGGGCCGGTTCGGGTGGCTACCGGCCGCTGATCGTGGTCCGCCACCGGATCACCGACCCGGGGTCCGGCGCGCTCACCAGCCCGCTGCCCCACCCGCACGCCGAGGCCGCCGCGCCGGACGAGGCTCGTCGCGGTCGCTCCCACCCCCGTGACCAGCTGCGGTTGGCCCACCTCACCCGGATGCTGCAGGGCCTCGGCGTGGCGGCCGCCGGCCCGGAGCGCGGCGCGGTGATCGGCCTGGACGCCGATGTGGTGCTCTGGCACGAGCTGTCCACGCCGAGCTGGCCGGGCGGGCACAGCACCCTGGCCGAGTACGACAGCCGCTTCGCCGACCGGGTGGCCGTGGCCGCCGCCGCCACCGAGGGCCGCCCGGCGCTGGCCCACCCGTCCCGGATCACCGAGTGCCGCCGCTGCCCGTGGTGGCCCACCTGCGAGTCCGAGCTGGCCGCGCGGGACGACGTGAGCCTGGTCCTGCGCGGGGAGGACGCGGCCGCCGTGCGCACGATCGGGGTCGCCACGGTGGCCCAGCTCGCCGCGCTCGACCCGGCCGCCGAGCCCCCGGTGCCACTGCACGGCAACCCCTGGCCGGATGCGGTCGCGCTGGCCCGGGCCTGGCTGCGCGGTCTCCCGGTGATCCGGCGGGTGGCCCGGGTGCCGGTGCCCCGGGCGGACGTCGAGCTGGACGTCGACATGGAGAGCTTCAGCGAGTCCGGGGCCTACCTGTGGGGGGCGCTGCTGGCCGGGGTGGACGTGGGTCACGCGCCCGGCTACCACGCCTTCGCCACCTGGGATCCGCTGCCGACCCCGGACGAGGCCCGGTCGTTCGCCGAGTTCTGGGCGTTGCTGCGGTCGCTGCGGGCGCGGTGCGCCGAGCGCGGGCTGAGCTTCGCCGCGTACTGCTACAACGAGCAGGCGGAGAACCGCTGGATGCTGGGCTCGGCCGACCGGTTCGCCGGGGTGGCCGGCATCCCGTCGCGCGCCGAGGTGGAGGAGTTCATCGGCAGCGACCAGTGGGTGGACATGTACGCCCTGGTCAGCGAGTGGTTCCTGTGCGCGCACGGGAAGGGGTTGAAGCGGGTGGCCCCGGTCGCCGGGTTCGCCTGGGCCGATCCGGAGGCCAGCGGGGAGAACTCCATGCGCTGGTACCGGGACGCGGTCGGGATGGACGGCCTGCCCCCCGATCCGGCGCAGCGCGAGCGGTTGCTGCGGTACAACGCCGACGACACCGCGGCCACCCGGACGCTGCGCGAGTGGATGTGCTCCCCCGCGCTGGAGCGGATCCCGCTGGCCGCCGACCTCTGACCGAGGAGGGGCCGCTCAGCGGTGCCGCGTCCTGGGGCGGGGTGTCTCGGCTGGGGCGCGGTGCTCGCGCGACGGTCGTGACGGCCGCACAGCTCGGGTGGCTCCGCACAGCTGACGCAACAGCTGTGTGGAGCCGCTGGTGCTGTGCGGCGGTGCTGGACCGGCTGTGCGGCCGGCCGCAGCCGCCGCGGTTGCGTTCGATCACCGCAGAGAGTGGTCGGCTTAGCCCGATCGTGTTGTGACATGGCGTGACAAATGTGGCTATTGATGCTTGTGCGTAGTTACAGTTACTCCTGATGTTGCTGTGAATCAGGGGGTCGGAGATGGGCGTGTCCATGAACCAGTTGGCGGTGGCTCTGCCGTTCACACTGGTCAGCGCATTGGGAATCGGACTGGCCGTGCAGAACTACGGCTTCGAATCAACCGACCTGCTCGCCTCACCCGATACCCCCACCGAACTGAACGCCGCGCAGGCCCACGCCGCCCCCCCGGCGCCGCTGGCGGGTCCGGCGGCCCGGGCTCCGGGCGCCGCGGCTCCGGCGGCCGGCGCACCGGCGGCCGCTGCTCCGGGGGCTGCTGCTCCGGGGGCTGCTGCTCCGGCCGCGGGGGCTCCGGCGGCGCCGACCGACCACCGGGCGAACTCCGACCTCAGCCGGCTGCTGCTGCCGCCGGACGCCACCCGTGCTCCGGCCACGCCGCGCGGGGTGCACGGGTTCATCGATCCGGCCCGGCCGCCGGCGTCCGACAAGCCGACCGACCGGCCGACCGCGGCGCCCAGGGTCGCGCCGGTGAACACCGACGCCGCCCGCCGCGCCCGGGCCGCGGCCCGGTTGAAGGCGCAGCGGGACTGCACGCCCGCCAAGCCCATCCGCCGGCTGGACAAGCCGGTCGCGGTGCCGGTCAACGGGCGGCTACCGGTGCCGGTGCTCGGTGAGAAGCCCGGGGACAAGTCGCTGTCCAGCGAGAAGCCCGGGGAGAAGACCGTGCCCGGGAAGAAGGACAAGGGCGACGACAAGAACAAGAACGACGACAAGAAGAGCAAGGACAAGAAGGCCAAGGACAAGAAGAAGGACCGCGAGCGGCCCGATACGCCGTCGGTACCCGACCAGAAGTCCGGCGCGCTGCCGGGCGTGCCGGGCGTCGGGGTGCCCGCCGCGCTGCCCGGTGGGGTCGTCCCGTCGAGCCGCACCGCCCAGCCCGGGTCCTCGGCCGGGGTGACCCCGGGGACGGTCGTCGGGCCGCTGCCCAGCGGGGCGACGCCGGGCAGCCCGTCCGGCGCGGCCACCCCGGGCAACTCGGGCCTGGTCGGCAACGAGCCCGCGCCGTCACCGTCGGAGACCCCCGACGAGCCGAAGAAGTCGGAGAAGAAGCCGAAGGCGGACAAGGGCGACAAGGCCGACCCCGCGTCGGCGAAGTCGGATCTGCCGGTTCCGCCGGAGTTCCAGGCGCTGCTGCAGTCGCGCGGGGTGCGGCAGCAGGTGCCGGGCTCGCCGTCGGACCCGAACGCCGGCGGCCCGGCGGCCCAGCCCGCGATCCCGGTGGGCGTCGGAGCCCCGGGCGCCCGGCCCGAGTCGACCCAACCGGACGCCGCCGCCCAGCCGGACGCCGCCGCCCAGCCGGACACGGCTGCTCAGCTGGACACGGCCGCCAAGCCGGACGCCAAGCCGGACGCGGCCGCTCAGCCGGACGCCGCCGCTCAGCCGGACGCCGCCGCCAAGCCGGACGCGGCCGCGCAGCCGGACGCCGCCGCCAAGCCGGACGCGGGCCAGCCGGGCACGGACTCCGCGGACCCGGACCCGGACGCGACCGACTGGGACGTGCCGGCGGCGGAGGGGGCCGATGACGCGGCCGAGGGCAGTGCGGAAGCCGTCTGCGGGGCGGGTACGGCCCGCAAGTCCACGCCGGCCAAGGCCCGTGGCGACAAGCCGGCCGCCAAGCCGCTGAACGCCGCCGCGCCGAAGCCGGGCACCCCCCGCCCGACCAGCGACAAGCCGACCGACAAGCCGACCGACAAGCCGACCGACAAGCCGTCCAGCGGCAGGCCGACCGACAAGCCGGGTCAGCGGGACGGCGGGCCCGCCGAGGAGGCGTTCGCCCCCGCCGGAGCCCAGCCCGGCTGGTAACCGGCCCGGGTCAGGTCAGGTCGGGGTGGGGACCGGGTCGGGCCGGGAGATGGAGCGGGCGGCGGCGAACCGGATGGTGGCCTCCAGGGTGACCACGCCGACCGCCACGGTGATCAGCGCGGCCAGGTACTTCACCGGCATCGACGCCTGCGCGTGCAGCGCGCTGAACACCGGCCAGCCGACCATCCCGCTGCCCGCCACGTCCAGGGTCACCGGCAGAACGAGCACCCCCAGCACCCGCCAACCGCGCAGCGCGGAACCGAACACCAGCAGCACCACGGCCGTTTCCAGCGGCCCGGCGATGTTCATGACCAGCCAGTACAGCGGCAGCCCGAACACCTCCATCGGCGGGTCGCCGTAGTAGTCGTACATCCCGGCGGCCAGGATCGGGATCTCCACGGCCACGTCGACCAGCCAGAACACTCCGACCCAGGTCCACGCCCGGCGCGCGGTGAAGCCCGAGCGGCGGAAGTCGGCGAGCATGAACCAGGGCAGCGCGCCGAAGCAGATGGCGTAGACGAACACCCCCCACCACGGGGCGGCGCGGAAGGTGTCGATGGCCACCCACTGGCCGATGGTGGGGTGCCAGAGCAGGCCGAGGACGTCCACCAGGGGCTCGGCGAAGTAGCAGATCGCCCCACCGAGCAGCAGCGCGCCGAGCAGCGGGTCGCGGTGCCGCGCCAACCGGTAACCGGCGTACCCGGCCAACACCAGGCAGACGGTGCCCCACAAGACGGTGAACACCAATTGCGGGGTCTGCGGCATGACCATTTCGGTCGGGGGCGGCGGGGCCTCGGTCAAGAACATGCGCGCTCCCGGAAATCGGTAGAAGTTCTGCCTGAATCTGCCGTGTCCGAAATCTGCGACGACCGGGCCGGTCCTGTCAACCCCGCGCTGTCAACGGAGGTGTCCATTCGTCACCCGAAAGATGAAGGGTGAGTTCTGATCCGATCCGAATCGTGATTCGGCTGTTACCGTTGAACCCGCGCCCGAATTCCCGGCCAGGAGGATCGATATGACGTCCGCGCCGGCCGGCCCCGCGATCCGCCCCGAGGACCTGCAGCCCCGCACCCCGCTCGACCGGGTGCTGGTCGGCGTCTTCGTCGTCCTCCCGCTGCTGGCCGTGCTCGCCGCGGTGCCGATGGCCTGGTCGGCCGGGCTGCTGGGCTGGAGCGACGTGCTGATCGGGCTGGTCATGTACCTGGTCGCCGGGCTGGGCGTCACGGTCGGGTTCCACCGGTACTTCACCCACGGCTCGTTCAAGGCGAAGCGGCCGCTGAAGATCGCCCTGGCGGTGGCCGGCAGCCTGTCGATCGAGATGAGCGTGGTCGACTGGGTGGCCACCCACCGCCGCCACCACAAGTACTCCGACCTCGACGGCGACCCGCACTCCCCCTGGCGCTACGGCACCGACTGGAAGGCGGTCACCCGGGGCCTGGTCTACAGCCACGTCGGCTGGCTGTTCGACACCCAGACCACCAACCGCGAGCGGTACGCCCCCGACCTGCTGCGCGATCCCGACCTGGTCCGGCTGCACCGCACCTTTCCCTGGCTGGTGTTCGCCTCGCTGGTCGGGCCGGCGGTGGTCGGCGGGCTGGTCACCTGGTCGGTCACCGGCGCGCTGACCGCGTTCTTCTGGGCCTCGCTGGTCCGGGTCGCGCTGCTGCACCACGTCACCTGGTCGATCAACTCGATCTGCCACGTGTTCGGCACCGACCCGTTCACTACCCGCGACCACTCGCGCAACGTGTGGTGGCTGGCCATCCCGTCGTTCGGCGAGTCCTGGCACAACCTGCACCACGCCGAACCGACCAGCGCCCGGCACGGCGCGCTGCGCGGCCAGCTCGACCCGAGCGCCCGGGTGATCCGCTGGTTCGAGCGGCTCGGCTGGGCCTACGACGTCCGCTGGCCGACCGAGCAGCGCCTGGCCGCCAAGCGCGCCTGAGCCGTCGGCCGGGCCCGGCTCACTCCTGCAGCACGTAACCCCGGCCGCGCACGGTGCGGATCCGGTCCGGGCCGAGCTTTCGCCGCAGGTAGCCGATGTAGACCTCGACCACGTTCGAGGCCGGCGGATCGCGCCAGAGCATGGCGGTGAGCTGCTCGCGGGGCAGCACCCGGCCCGGGTTGCTGATCAGGATGCCGAGCAGGGCGAACTCGGTCGGGGTCAGGGTGACCAGCTGCCCGTCCACGCTGACCAGGCCCAACGCGGTGTCCACCATGATGTCGCCGTGCCGGGTCACCGTCGGAGCCCCCGGGCTCGGCCCCTCCACCGGCGCCCCGGCGCGGACCCGCAGCCGCAGCCGGGCGACCAGCTCGTCGGCGTTGAACGGCACGGTCAGGAAGTCGTCGCGGTCCGCGCGCAACGCCGCCACCAGGTGGTCCCGCCCCTCCCGGGAGGTCAGCGCGATCACCGGGGTGTCCGGGGCCGACCGGGCCAGGCCGGCGAGCACCGACGCGGTGTCCGCCCCGGTCAGGCCCACGTCGAGGACCACCGCCGCGTACGCCGTGGCGTGCGCCGAGTCCAGCACGCGGGTGCCGTCGTGCACGAGGTCGAGGTCGAAGCCGTGCATGCGCAGCGCCCGGAGCACGGCGGGGGTCGCCCGCTCCGGGGATACCGCGAGCAGCAGCCGGTGCCGGTGCGGCACGGTCGGCGTACGGCTGAGCACGGGCTCAGCGTGCTGGGGGCGGCGGGTGAAGACAAGCCTGTAACCGGCAATAACCGAGCCATCACTCAGAGTCAGTCCATTTTCCTTTCCATAGTGATCAGGTATCCTCCGTCAATGGGGCAGCAGAAAATGGCGACGTTATCGGAGAACAGGTCGGCCATGAATTCATTGAATGCGGTCCCGAGAATTGCATTACCGGAACGGTCACAACTACTCGATGACGACATCGAGTGGATGGTCGTGGAGACCGACGACGGTTGGCGCGAGATCAAATTCACCGACTACTCCGCCATCTACGAGATCCCCGGGCTGTACGAGCAGCTGTTCCACGGCGTGCTCAAGTGCGACTCGCCCCGGCTGATGGGCGAGTTCCTCCGCCGGGCCGTGGTGGCCGACGGCGGCCGGCCGGAACGGCTGCGGGTGCTCGACCTCGGCGCCGGCAACGGGATGATGGGCGCCGGTCTGCGCCGGCTCGGCGCCGGCCTGGTGGTGGGGGTGGACCTGCTGCCCGCCGCGGCCGCCGCCACCGAGCGTGACCACCCGGGCTGCTACGACGCCTTCCACGTCGCGGACATCTCGCACGCCGACCCGGTGCTGCACCGCCGGCTGCGCGACTACCGGTTCAACGCCCTCACCTGTGTCGCCGCGCTCGGCCTGGACGAGTCCCACCGGACGGACTGCTTCCGCACGGCGTTCAACCTGATCGGCAACGGCGGCTGGGTGGCGATCACGGTCAAGGAGCGGCTGGACGGCGCCGAGCGGGACGCCGACGACCACGGGTTCGCCGCGCTGATGCACCAGGCGGTGCGCGGCGGGGCGTTGGAGATCGTCCGCTCCGAGGTCTACCGGCACCGGCTGACCACCAGCGGCGAACCGCTGCACTACACCGGGATCCTGGCCCGCAAGTGCGCCCCGTTGATGGCTCCGTCGTTGGCCCGGCCCCGGCAACCCCGGGACTGACCGCCGGGCGGGCCGTGCGCCGCTGCGCGTGCCGCGCGCACGTTGGAGGAGGTGCGGAGGCTCAGGGAAGGCTCACTGTGAATGCTCCCGCAGCCGGGAGCAGGAACACGAACAATGCGAGCATGAGTGGCTTCGATGACTCGCGTCCAACAAAGACGGCAATCTGAGCGCAGGTCATTACAACGGTAAAGCTGAATATCAACCCAGGCGTCAGTTTCAAATTCTGTTCTTGAAAAATGATCAGGCTATAAATATGGCCCAGGGCCG
>JAESFN010001120.1_pt1 | contig 14294 bp, 15 predicted proteins | sample 9269411 | NCBI WGS metagenome assembly JAESFN01 (sample SAMN14505399, study PRJNA617100) | algae metagenome | isolation source: Iphinoe sp. HA4291-MV1 and co-occurring heterotrophs from trail next to... | place: USA: Maunawili Falls, Hawaii | collected 2009-07-25
GCCGGTCCACTACTCACCGGTGCTCAACATGTGGGTCGTGTCCCGCTACGTGGACATCGAGGCCATCTTCCGCGACCCCGAGACCTTCTCCGCCGCGATCGCCCAGGACCCCATCTACCCGCTGGCCGACGAGACCCGCGAGGTCCTCACTCAGGGCTTCCGAGCCTCGGCGACGATGTCGAATTGCGATCCCCCCAAGCACACCCGGATCCGCCGGTTCAACCTGCGCACGTTCTCCGCGCGGCGCATCAGAATTCTCGAGCCCAAGATCCAGGCGCAGGCCGAGAGGCTGATCGCGGCGCTGCCCCGGCAAGGTGAGTTCGACCTGGTCGCCGGCCTGACCTTCCCGCTCCCCGCCTACATGATCTTCACGCTCATCGGGTTCCCGGAAGACGATCTCGAGATGCTGAAGGGGTGGTGCGGCAACCGCACGCTGTTCAGTTGGGGCCGCCCGGACGCCGCCGAGCAGGTGGCCATCTCGGAGAACATGGTGCGGTACTGGCAGTACTGCGAAGCCTTCGTCGACGGGCGCATCGCCGAGCCGGTTGACGACTTCACCAGCGACCTGGCCCGCATCCGCATTGAGGACCCCGAGCAGCTCTCCCGGGATGAGATCGTCGGTGTCATCTACGGCCTGAGCTTCGCCGGCCATGAGACCACGACCAACCTCACCAGCAACGCCGTACGTCGGCTGCTCGAGCACCGCGACCAGTGGGAGCAGGTCTGCGCCGACCCCGAGCTGATCCCGAACGCGGTCGAGGAAGTCTTCCGCCACGACACCAGCGTCATCGCCTGGCGCCGGATCACCACCAAGGCCGTCGACATCGGAGGAGTGGAGGTTCCGAAGGGGGCACGCCTGCTCCTGTCGCTGGCCTCCGCCAACCGCGACCCCGACCGCTTCCCCGAGCCGGACCGCTTTGACATCCGGCGCACCGGGGCGCGCGAGCACCTGTCCATGGGCAAAGGCATCCACTTCTGCCTCGGCGCCCCACTGGCCCGGCTGGAGGCTCGCCTCGTGCTCAAGCTGCTCACCGCCGCCGCACCCGACCTCGAGATGGTGCCCGGTCAGGAGTTCACTTTCCCGCCCAACATTTCCTTCCGGGGTCCGGAGCGCCTACTGCTGCGCCGGACCGGGGACACCAACGCGGTGGACTGACAGACGTAATTCACCGGCGATGGCCACGACGGACAAGGACGTTCGACACTGCCGCGTGACCGCCCGGGGCCCAGCTTCAACATCGGGCGGGTGCCGAGCCGTGCTCATCAGCTGCGACACCAAGAGCTACGACACCGTGGCCGAGGTGTTCGCCGAGGACCGCCGTCACCGCTCACTGCGATCCAGAGGCCACCAGCACTGCGCTGATGGGCTCTAGCTCGTTGACCAGCTCGTCCAGCTCGTCCAGCTCGGCCGGGGCCGAGCGCGACGAACGGCGGAGTGGCGAGCTCGTCTGTCAGGTCCTCGAAGCGCTGCCTAGTCTCCCGGCCGGCGTCGGTGAACCGGCCGACCGGGTCCATCAATCCACGCGGGGCGTGCCGCTGTGGGTGGCGTTCGGCGCGGCCAACCGCGACCCCCGGGTCTTCGATGATCCGCACAGCCTGCTGCTCGGCCGGCCGGATGTGCGCGAACAGCTCACCTTCGGGCACGGCCGGCACGTCTGCCTGGGCGCCACGCTGGCCCGTACCCAGATCACCCTGGCGATGACCGCGGTGGCCCGAGCGTTCCCGGAGCTGCGGCTGCTCGGCGAGCCCACGGAGGTGCCCATCCACGTGCAGCGGATCACCCCCAGCCTCCCGGTCTCGCGGACCTAGGCGCGGCGCACGTCGTCGGTGGGACGTGAGCCGTGGCCGTCCCGGACCAGCCCGAGCAGCATGATGAGCACGTCGGCGTACTCGCCGGGCAGCACCGCGGCGTGGTGGCCGGGGGTCGTTACCCCGGCGCCACCGCCGGCGCGGGCAGTCGCGCGGCCGATTGTGGTGAGCCGGACCCAGATGCGGGGCACCCAGCCCCAGCAGCGGCACCTGGACGCGATCCCGGATCACCGTGATCAGTCCGCGCGCGCGTAACGCGGCTAGTGTGGAGCCCGAACCGGGGTCTTGCTGGCCGCGCCTACACCGCGTCGAAGGCCGGCCTGGCCGGGCTGACCCGCGACCTGGCCCAGCAGCGGACCTCGCGGCGCGGTATCCGTGTCAGCGCCCTGGCGCCCGGCTTCGTCGCCACAGAGATGACCGAGCACTACCCGCCCGGCTACCTCGACGGTCCGCTGCCCCGCGTCCTCGCCGGGCACCCCAGCACTCCGGAGGAGCTCGCCGCCACCCTCGTGTGGCTGGCCGGCGACGCCGCCGCCTACGTGATCGGCCCGGTCGGCGTCGACGGCGGCTTCACCATCACCTGAACCGGGCTGCAGCGCCGCCGAGCAGCCGGTCGACACTGCGCGGCGTGGCCGGGTCTGGGCTGGGCAGCAGCAGCCCGTCGCGGAGGGCGCGGACGGCCGCCCCCGTGCGGCTGGCCACCGCAAGCTTGCGGAGCAAATTCTCCAGGTGGGTGGCGACGGTACTCGGGCTGATGTGCAGCGCCCCGGCGATCTGCTGGTTGCCGACCCCAGTCGCCACCGCGGTCAGGATCTCCAGCTCGCGCCGGGTCAGCCCGTGCGCCGACCCTCCCGCCCGGACGGCGACGAGCACGCCGGGTGTGGGGCCGAGGTCGCGGACCAGCCGCACCTCCTGCCAGCCGTCCGCCGCCGGGTGCAGGAACCGCAAGTAAGGGGCGTCGTGGGCGGCGAACCGGGCGACGAGGGCCGCGACGTGCCGGTCGACGGGGGCCGGGTCGCGACCCTCCACCGATGCGGCCGCCCCGCCATGCACGCGGCTGACGGCGAACCCGTCAGGGAGCAGGGCGAGGGGGAGCGGGCGGAAGTCCACGGCCCGGGCGAGGATGGGGACGAGCTCGGCGATCAGGACCCGGTGCCGCTCACCGAAGTGCCCGACCCGGTCGCTGCCGAGGTGCAGCATCCCGGTCGTGCGGCCCGACGGCGTGCGGAGCGCCACGGACAACCCCGTCGCGACGCCGGCCGGGGCGAAGTGCTCGGCGAAGTGCGGGGAGCGGCGGAAGTCCAGCGGCGGGTCGTCGGTGAGGCACGGGGCGCCGGTGTCGAGCAGCAGGCGGCCGAACACGGCGTCGGCGGGCAGGTTCTCCGAGAGGACCCGCGACACGTCTGCCGGGCAGTCGAGCACCGCCACCGGCGAGGCGTGCCCGCCGTCCCACGCGTCGAGCTGGGCCATGGCCGCGCCGGTGTGCGCCGCGACGGCGGCGAGCGCGTCCCCGGCCGCGCCGTCGGCGGCCAGCTCGCCCAGCTCCACCGCCAAGTGGACGTCCGACCCATCGAGCACGGCGCGCTCCTCGTTCCTCTCGGACCGCAGTATGCACGGGCCCGCCGCCGCGCGTCCACGTCCGCATTTCTGCCGATGGCCCGCCAGGCCCGCGGTGCGGTGGTATTGGCGGGTGGACCCAGACGTGCAGGACCCCGACGTGCAAGATCCGGACGCGCAGGACGTGGCCTGGGTGGGCGGCACGGTCCGCCTAGACGAGCACACCGTGACCGAGGCGCTGGTCACGCGCGCGGGCCGGGTCGTGGCCGCCGGCCGCCGGGCCGACGTCCTGGAGCGCCACCCCGCTGCGCGGCGGGTCGACGTGGGCGGCGCCGTCGTCGCCCCGGGCCTGGTCGACACCCACCCGCACCTGCTGCACTTCGGCGTCTGGAAGGCCCCGCTCGTGGACGTCGCGGCGGCGGGGCGCTGGGCCGACATCGTCGGCGCGGTCCGGTCGGCGGCCGCGGTCGCGCCCCCGGGCGAGTGGGTGATGACGACCCCCGTCGGGGAGCCCCACTACTTCGTCCGCCGGTCGTGGCGCGATCTCGCCGAGGGCGTGCTGCCCGACGCCGCGGCCCTCGACGCCGCCACGCGCGCTCACCCGGTGCTGATCCAGGCGTGGGCCCCCGTCGTGCCCGGACACATCGCGCTGAACTCCGCCGGGCTAGCCGCGCTGGGCATCGACGCCCGGACGCCCGACCGTGTCGCCGGCGTGACGGTTGAGAAGGACGCCGCGGGCCGGCCGACGGGGCGGCTGTCGGGCGCGGTGACGAACTACTACAACCACGACCCGTTCTGGTCGTCGCTGTGGCCCCGGATCCCTTACGTCCGGCCCGCGGCGATCCCGGGCGGCGTGCTGCAGTCGATGGCCGAGCACAGCGCGCTCGGCATCACCACCGTGTACGAGGGGCACGCGATGGAGCCCGCGCACATCGGGCTGTACCGCGAGCTGCGGGTGCGCGACGCGCTGACGGTGCGGGTCCTCGCCGCCCCGGAGGTGCTCGGCTCGGCCCTGCCGGCCAGCGGCGTCCCCGACGCCGACGGGCTCGCCGCGTCCCTGGCCGAGGCGCTAGCCGTCCTGGACCCGCCGGGCGCGCAGGACGACCGGCTGCGGGTCCGGGGGATCACGCTCACCCCGACGGGGCCCTGCTACAACGGCCACCTGGTGATGCGCGAGCCCTACCGGGGGCCCCACGGGGAGCCCACCTCGGGACGCTGGTTCGTCCCGCCCGACCTGCTCGGACGGGCGCTGCGCACGGCGGCCGAGCGCGGGCTACGAGTCAACCTCTGCGGGGGCGGGCTCGGCGAGCACGACGTCGTGCTCGACCACCTCGACCGGATGCGCGCCGAGGGTCTCGCCGCCCGCCGGTGGGTGTTCCAGCACGCCTACTTCCTCGACGAGCGCCAGGCCCGGCGCTACCACGACCACGGCGTCGACATGACGGTCAGTCTCGGCTTTACCCACGGCAAGGGCGACATGTTCCGCGACCGGCTCGGTGACGGGGTTCTGGGCGACCTGAACCCGCTGCGCCGGATGCTGGATGCCGGGATCCGGGTGGGCGCGTCCACCGACTGGGGCCCGAAGAACCCATTCGAGGCGATGGCGCTCGCCGTCACCCATGAGTTCGGCGGCAGCGGGTACCGCAACGACGGCCCGGCCCAGCGCGTCGACCGGACGCAGGCGTACGCGATGTGGGGTCGGGGCGCCGCCGAGGTCCTCGACTGGCCGGGGGTAGGGGAGCTGCGGCCCGGCGGCCACGCCGACCTCGTCCTGCTCGACCGCGACCCGGTGACCTGCCCGCTCGACGACCTTCCCGGCACGCGGGTGCTCGCCACCGTGCTCGGCGGGCGGCAGGTCGCCGGGGCGATCCAGCCCGCGGCCGCGACGTGACCGCCACCTTCGCCCGCCGCAGATCACCGCCGAGCACCGGCCGGACGGCACGGTGCTGCTGCGTGCACCGTCGCGCTCGGGGCGCACTCCGATCACCTGGGGCCCGGAGCTGCGACGGTGGGTCGACCGCACCCCGGACGCGGTCCTCGCCGCCGCACCGGAGGACCGCCGCAGCTGGAGGCCGATGCGGGCCTCGCGCGGGCGTTCCTGTCCCGGCTGCGGCTGGCGTTCTACGCGGCCCCCGCGCTGCCGCCTGCGCTGCGGGACTTGCTGGAGCGGGTCATCGCCCGGCACGCCGACCACCCGGTCCCGCTGACGTCGTCATGGGGCACCACCGAGACCGCGCCCGCCGCGACCTCGGCCCACTGGGCCGGATCGCGGTGCGGCTGCATCGGCTTTCCGCTGCCCGGGTGACGGTCAAGTTCGCCCCGGTGGGTGCGAAGCGGGAGATCCGGGTCGGCGGGCCGACCGTCACGCCCGGCTACCTGCACGCCCCTGCCGCCACCGCCGCTGCGTTCGACGAGGAGGGCTGCTACCGCTCCGGCGACGCCGACACGTTCGTCGACGAGGCAGACCCGTCCCGCGTGGGTCAGCGTGGCGTCCGTGCGCGGCGCCCTGGTCTCCGCAGCCCGGGTGCTCACCGACGCGGTAATCACCGGCCACGACGGCACCGACGTCTCGCTCGACCACCCGGTGCTGCGCGCCAACCTGGCGTCCGTGCTCGCGGTGCTCGCCGACGGGTGCGGGTCCCGCCGGTCGTGTCGGCCGGCTCCTGCTGTGCAGCGAGCCGCCGCGGCTGGACGCGGGGGAGAGCACGAAAAGGTCTACGTGAACCAGCGCGCGGTGCTCGACCGCCGCGCGGAGCTGGTCGCCCGCCTGTCCACGCACGACCCCGAGTTGATCGTGCGAGCCGACCGAGAGGAGTCCACGATGGGGTGCACGCGCGAGGGGGCGTCATGACGGGCCTGGTGGGCCGGCCGGCCCGGGAGATCGCCGCGCGGGTCCGCGCCGGTGAGGTAACCGCCGTCGACGTCGTCCGCGACCACCTGAACCACGTCGCGAAGACCAACCCCGGGCTGAACGCCCTGCCGGTCGTGCTCGCCGAGGCGGCGCTGGGCGAGGCGGCCGAGGTGGACCGCCGCGTCGCCGCCGGGGAGCCGGCCGGGCCGCTGGCCGGCGTGCCGGTCTCGGTGAAGATCAACGTCGACGTAGTGGGCTCGGCCACGAGCAGCGGGGTCGCGGCGCTGGCCGGCCAAGTGCCGGGGCGCGACGCGCCGGTCGTCGAGCGGCTCCGGGCGGCCGGTGCGGTGGTGCTCGCCCGGGGCAACATGCCCGACTTTGGGATGCGCTGGCACAGCGACAGCGGCGCGCACGGCGCCACGGTCAACCCGTGGGACGCGACCCTCTCGCCGGGCGGCTCCAGCGGCGGCGAGGCCGTGGCCCTGGCGACGGGCATGTCCGCGCTGGGTCTGGGCAACGACTACGGGGGCTCCCTGCGGCTGCCGAGCCTGGCCGCCGGCACCCTCGCGCTCAAACCGACGACCGGTGTGGTGCCCACCGCGAGCGACCTGCCGCCGCTGGACCCGAGCCCGACCCTGCAGATGTTCGGGGTGCAGGGGCCGATGGCCCGCACCGTCGACGACCTAGTAGTCGCGTTCGACGTGCTGCGCGGCCGCCACCCGCGTGACCCGCTGTCGGTGGACGCGGACCTGCGCGAGCGGCCGGGCCCGGTCCCCGTGGCGCTCGTCGTGGACCCCGGCGGGCTCGGGGTCGACGGCGAGGTCGTGGCCGGCGTGCACCGCGCGGCGGACGCCCTGCGCGTGGCCGGCCACGAAGTCCACGAGGTCGACCCGGCCGTGGTCGTCGACTCCGCGCGGCTGTGGCTCTCGCTGGTGGTCACCGACCTGCAGGTCACCCTCGCCGACGTCCTGCGGCAGATCGGCTCGCCCGGCGCCGTCGCGTTCCTCGACGACTTCCTCGCCCTCGCCGACGTGCTCGACCGGGACGGCCACGTGACCGCGCTCGTGGAGCGGCACGCGCTGGGCCGGGCGTGGGCGGACCTGACCGGCAGTTACCCCGTGGTACTGGGCCCGGTGGCCACCAACGGCACCTTTGCCGTCGGGCGCGACCTGTCCGGGCCCGACGCGGTGCGCGAGATGTGGGTCTCGCACCGGCTCCTGGTGGCGGCCAACCTGCTCGGCGTGCCCGCCGTGGCCCTGCCCACCGGGCTCGACGGGCGAGGGCTGCCGACCGGCGCGCAGCTCGTCGGGGCGGCGTACGGCGAGCTCGACCTCCTTGCCGCCGCTCGGGCGATCGAGCGGGCCCACCCGCACATCGCGGCGCCGCTGCCGCCCCGCCCGACCCGCCGGCCCGCCCGGAGCCGGCGCTGACGCTCATTCAGATGCGGCAACACCGCATCGAACCGCAGCCCGAGCTGACACAACACGTCCTCGGGGAAGCCCATACCAGGACAACGATCTTGCCCCGCGAAAGCCACACTTGTTTCTCTACGACTCCAATGGGTTCTACACAGTTGCCAACTCGCCCCGGGCAAGGTCGCCTCGATCGCGGCGACCAGCCCGGCGTGGGCGTCGGAGGTGACCATCGCCCCCCGAGAGCCCGCGCGCGACCAGGGAGCGCAGGAACGCCAACCAGCCGGCGCCGTCCTCACCGGAGACGACCTCGAGGCTGAGGACTTCGCGCTGGCCATCAGCGGTGACCCCGCGCGCGACCAGGGCGTGCACGATCACCGTGCGGCCGTTCTCCCGGACCTTCCGCGTCAACGCGTCCAACCACAGGAAACATGTACGGCTGGCATCGAGTGATCGGGAGCGGAACGCCTCGCCCCCGGGCGTCGAGGCTCTTGGGCATCTCCTCAGACCTGCGACTTCGACAGCCCGGCCATACCCATCTGGGCGACGAGTTTCTCCACGCGCCGGGTCGAGACCCAAGCAGATAGCTGGTGTCAACACCGGTTGCAAGATCAGCTCACGAGGTCATGAACCAGCGGGGCTAGCTAGACGGTAGGCAGGATCCTTGTGCGTCTGCAAGCCGGTCGTTCGGGCCAAGCAGCTCTGTGCGCGCTCGGTCTTGCCGCTTCTGGCTGGCGCGCCCGAGCTGCCTGACTGCTTCGCGGGTAGTTCCCAAGACTCCAAGACGAGGTGGCGAAGTGCCGCGAGTCTCAGTTCATGGGTAACTCGTTCACACTCACGGACACCTACCTGCACCTCGAGCACGGCCAGGCGGAACGCATGGTCATCGATGAGGCGTTCTGGCCCCGGGTGGTGAGCGGCGAGCGTCCGCTCCCGGGTTGGCTGGTCGCCAGCTTCTCCTTTGCCAGCACCGAGGATGACGGGGCGAGCGATCACAGCGAGATGCACCCCTGCGGCGACGAGGTTCATATCTGCCTCGGCGGGGCGATGACCGCGATTCTTGAGTACGCCGAGCACGAGGAGCGGATCGAGTTCGACGTGGGACAGACCTGCATCGTGCCTGCCGGAGTCTGGCATCGACTAGTCGCTCGTAAACCCAGTCAGATCGTCAGTCTCACCTTCGGCGAAGACACCGAGCACCGGAAGGCGGAGTGAGTCAGTGTGTGGGTTGCGTCCAGGGACGAGGTGGATGAGGACGGCCTTTGCCGTCGCGGCGTGGTGCTCTGCGGGCCCCATGATCCGACCGCCACGACGAAAGGTGGGCCGGGACGATGGCGAGGGAACGACACATCCAGGCAGTGATCGTCCCGCATGATCGCTATCGCGGCCGTTACGCTCCTGAACATACTGATGCCCGGCCTGTCACGGGAACGTGGGCCAGTGCTTGAGGTCCCAAAGGCGGTGGCGTTTCTGCTGTGCCTCTCGCTGAGCAGTCTCAGCACCTAGCGACAACGTTCGAGCCACTCGGTTACACCCTGGACCTCGGTCCTCATGGACAGGATGGAGTCCTTGGAGTTCATGGTGCAGTCAACGCTGCGGACTGAGCATCTGCGGTTGGTTGCTTTGGACGACGAGCACCTGCGCGACGAGTTCGAGCTCGACAGTGATCCGCGGGTGATGCGCTATATCGGGCGGCTCCGGACGTGGTCGGGGGTCACCTCAGACTTCTCGGCGAGTTTCTTGTTGGACGGGCGGCAGATGTCATTTGCACGTCACTCACATGCCCGAGCTAGGAGGTGCAGCCCGCCGATATGATTCCCGCTGTGTCTCGCAAGGGCGGATATGGCGTCGATGGATGGCCCTACCTCGCGTCGTTCATCCTTGCGGCCAGCGGGCTGGCCGCGACAGCTGTGGTCTGTTCAAGGCGGCGGCCTGCGGCAGCGGCGATGTTGGGCGCGGCAGCGCTGGTGCCAGCGGTTCCCGCCGTGCTCGGTGCCCACTACGTGTTACGCGGCAAACACGCACTCCGGGATCGGCTGCTCGACGAAGTGGGCTGGAGCGGCGACGAAGTTGTCGTAGACCTCGGCGCGGGCGCCGGCCTGCTCGCGGTCGGGGCAGCTCACCGCACCCGGGGCCCCGTCCATGCGGTTGACCTGTTCATCGGCACCGACCTCTCGCAGAACTCCGCGACTACGCTCCGGAGCAACGCCACCCGTGAAGGCGTGGCCGAGCGCCTCGCCATACATCGCCGCGACGTCCGAGACACCGGCTTGCCCGACGCAAGCGTCGACGTGGTGCTCTCGACTCTCTGCCTGCACAATCTGACCGATTCGTCCGCACGGCGGGCCGCCCTCGACGAGGCAGCGCGGATCCTCCGTCCGGGCGGCACGATAGTGCTCTCCGATCTCGCTCACGTCGACGACGAGTACTCCCCACACCTACGGGCGGCTGGTTTCGTGATCAGTCGGACCGAACGGGCCGCCGGCACGTTCCCGCCGCAGCGATTCCTTATCGCGCGAGCTCCCTGATCGAAGTTCCGGGAGACTGTCCGAACAACGGCGGGTCACCGACGACCCTGACCGTTGGCTGCTGCCGGTTGCCCGGGTCGCTGCGAGCGGAGATCAACCGCAGAGTGCGCCGACCCGCAGAATCTCCAGACAACTACCGCGTGACGCCGTCCCGTTGTCGACTTCCCGAGTTACACGGGCAGCTTGAGTGGAGCTGGCGCCTGGCCGGCTCGCTGAGGTCGGTTCGTACGGTCCCGGCTGCTGTCAGCTGGTTGTGGCGACACGCAGCCCGAGAACGATCAGAACCGTTCCGCTCATACCTTCGAGCCAGCGGCGGATGCGGGGGCGGCGAAACCAGGTGCCGGCGCGGGCGACCCCAGCGGCAAGCGCGAGGTACAGCGTTGTCTCGACGGCCACCTGAGCGAGTGCCAGAACAGCGGTGGTGGCGAACAGAGGCCGATCGGCCGGCACGAACTGCGGATAGAACGCAATCATGAAGACGGCCGCCTTCGGATTGGCCAGCTGCACCGCCAAGCCCTCGCCGAAAGCCGCCCACCAGCCTCTTCGGGGCGAAAGGCCGACGTCCGACCCCGCTTCGGGTCGTTGTTCGGGCCGGGCGGCGGCGCGGTCTCGGAACACTGCTAGCCACGCCCGCACGCCGAGCACGATGAGTACGATCGCGCCGACAGCTCGAAGAATGAGGTAGGCGATCTCTGAGGTGGCGACCAGGGCTGCGAACCCGGCCGCGGCGAGCAACGCCCAGATGTAGATACCGACTTCCAAGCCGAGCACGGTCGGGACCGTGCGTCCAAGACCACGTAGAGCGGAGCGGCGAAGGATCAGCGCAACAGCCGGCCCGGGCGACGCCGAGATCAGCACGACGGCCAGCAGGAATGCCGGCAGCAAGGTTACGTCCACCCCCGGATCGTGACAGGTGCCGTCCCGATCGGTCGAGTGCCTCCGGGGGCCGACGCTACTCACTGTCCCGCGCGCTCCACGATGCCGCAGAGCTGTGCGGGACGCCTGCGGATCGTCGAGGCGCCGTGTTGGCCAGCGGGGTCAGGCTGAGGTTCCCCTTGGCACGGACTTTCGGTGTCGGGCCGCCCGGCCACCGTCATCCCTTGATTCTCCGTATGGCAAAGCTTAGCCTACATTTACTTAGGGGTAGCTAATTTCAAGGAGTCAAGTATGCGCGACCGTCGACGTGCCGCGACTTTGATCCTGGGGGTGTGTCTTTCCTGTGTCACTGCGGCCGCGTGCACCAGCAACGCTGCGTCCGGCCCGGCATCCTCGGCGGAGAATCGCTACAGCCAGGTGAATCTGGCGGCCAGCACCGAGGCGTACAAGGCTCGGTACACCTTGCCCGACATGGTCAACGCTTGGGGAATCGCGATTCGTCCCAAAGGGAAGGGCGGTCATTTCTGGGTTACGGCCGGCGCGGCGTCCTTCCAGTTCGTGGGGGACGTCAGTGCCTCCGGAGACCAGGCGGTGCGTGAGCTCTCCCAGGACTCGCTCAAGGTGGTGAGCATCCCGGGCGCGGACACCAAGACCGATGACGCCAGCATCGGCAAGGCCACCGGAGTGGTGTTCAACGATGCCGACATCAACTCGGACAAGTTCGTCGTCACCGATCAGCCGACGCAGGTCGACGGGCGGACGGTCCCGCTCGGCGGCTCGGCCCGATTCATCTTCGTCACCGACTCCGGACGCATCACGGCTTGGGGTGAGCGCGGCCCGGACGGCGTCGTAGTGCGGGCGGACGGGCCCAGCCAGGAGGTGTTCAACGGGGAATCCCAGGGCATGAAGTTCTTCGGGGTCGCGTTGAAGCAGGGCAGCTTCGACACGCTGTGGGCCGCCGACTTCGGTGCTGAACCGCAGATCCGTCAGTTCGACAAGAACTGGAAGCTCGTGCCGACCCAAGGATTCGCCAATCCGTTCGCCACCGGCACCCCGGTCGACCTGGTGGACGCGGCCAAGGGGAAGCGGGCCCAGCCAGGTGATCCGGTGCCGTTCAACATCACTACCATCGGTGACCGGGTCTTCGTGGCCTACGCCGTCTCCCAGCCTCCGAAGGAGCAGCCGGCCGGTGCTCCCGCATTCGACGCCGGCGAGGAGAACTCGCTGAATAAGGAGCAGGAGAAGGCCGCCGCGGGTCGTCCGGACAAGGGCAGACTGGCTGAGTTCACCGGTGACGGCGCTCTGGTCCGGGTCTACGAGGACGACGGCCGACTCAATGCGCCGTGGGGAGTCGCAGTGGCTCCGGCCGGCTTCGGTGCGTTCGGCGGCAAGGTGCTGGTGAGTAACTTCGGTGGCGCCGGACGAATCGCCGTGTTCGACGACGGAACCGGGAAGTTCGTCGACTACCTGCGTGATCAGGCGGGTGCGCCGATCGGCATCGACGGCCTGTGGAACATTCAGTTCGGCAACGGCGAGAGTCTGGGCGACACCGATGCCCTGTACTTCGCGGCCGGACCGGTCGAGGAGACCGAGGCGCTGTTCGGCGCATTGCGCGTGGCGCGCTGATTCGCTGGGTCCGCCGATTCGGTGGGTCCGCGGCCCCGTGATTCGCCGGCCCGTCGTGCGCGGGCTCAGCGCCGGCTGGCGAGGAAGAGCTTGATCGACCGCGCAGCGGATTCCGGAGTGACCTCCAGGTTCTGGACAATTCCACGGAAGAACAGTGGTCCGACGAGCTGCGCGGCCGCTTCCAGCACGTCGGTATCCGGGCTCAGCTCCCCGGCGTCCACCGCGTCCGTCAGTACCCGGCGCAGGGGCGCGCTCTGGGTGTCCTCGAACCGCTCGCGAATCTCGGCAAGTTCCGGATCACGTGCCGCACTGTCCAGAATCGCGGGAACCACTGCCGCGTAGCGGGCGTCAGCGAACTGGTTGACCACGGCCCGCAGCAAGGTGTTGAGCCTGAACTCCAGGTCGCCTGTCACCGGCGGCGTCGGAATCTCGGGAATCAGGGCACGGAGCGCGTCAGCAACTACCTCGTTGCGACTGGGCCAATGCCGATAGATCGTCGAGCGAGCCACCCCTGAGCGTTGCACGATCGCTTCGATCGTCAACGCGTACACCCCGCCCTCGAGCAGCAGTTCGACGGCGATGTCGATCACAGCCGTCCGGGTTCGCTCGATTCGCGGGTCAGCGCGCTCTTCAGTGAGAACCTGCTCGGGCACCGCCCCGACCCCAGATCCCGTCTTAGTCGGGTGCGACTTTATCGGGCACGAGCCTTCCATGGGGCAAGCGTAACTTAGCGTAGGTGCGAGTGACTACGCTATGCGTTCTCACGCTGAGACTGTACCGATCAATCCAGCGTGGTGCAGGCATCGTGTCGCGACCGGACTGAGCTCGGTTGGAGCTGGGGGAGTGGCGGGGGCTCCAGTTCATGCTCCCTCTCGTTGACGGCGGTCAGGGGCGTCTTCGTCACGGTCGGCCGGCGAGTCGGCGTCGCCGGTCGGAGCCTCGATCAGTCGGCTCACCTGGTCAGCGGGGATGCGAAATGACCTGCCTACGCGCAGCGACCGGATGTTGCCGTCCTGCGCGAGCCGGTACACGGTCATCCGGGACACTCGAAGTATCTCGGCGACCTCCGCGACCGTGAGCAAGTCCGGCCAGTTCTCGCCTGGCCGGACGTTGGGCCGGACGTCGCCGTTTCCGCTGTCACCCCTTGCGTGATGCGACTCCGCCGGTTCGGTCTGAACCATCTCGATACCCTTCACTAGTTCGGCACTGAGGGACGTTCCAACGGAAATTCAGCGCTTCTCTAGTCGGCATTGAGTAGGGGGAAGCGACGGTTGCCTTCTTCGTGACTGACTGGAGCGCGCCCAAGATGCCGTCGTGGTGGGGCTGGGGTGCCCTTTGCGATGCGTAACGTGCTCGCGGCAAGGAAAGTGCGACTCGCTGGCTGATCTTCATTCGAACCGAGACGCCGCGCTCCTCCTCTGCGTGCGACTCTCACTCGCCGAATCTGGGGGAGGCGGCTGTGTGATCATCATCTACGGGCGATACAGTACAGTACTGTACTACTGCGAGAATGAATGTCTTGGAGGTCTGATCGTGGATAGCGACCAGAGGAGTCTGGGCACCGCGGATTCCCAGGTGCTGGCGGCCGTGGTCGCACGGGCTGCGGAGGATATCGCCACCGGGCGTCTCACCTCG
>JAESFN010001121.1_pt1 | contig 14294 bp, 13 predicted proteins | sample 9269411 | NCBI WGS metagenome assembly JAESFN01 (sample SAMN14505399, study PRJNA617100) | algae metagenome | isolation source: Iphinoe sp. HA4291-MV1 and co-occurring heterotrophs from trail next to... | place: USA: Maunawili Falls, Hawaii | collected 2009-07-25
ATCGACTTCGTGCTTCCGATACGAAGCAATGATCGGCGCAGTTCGTAGTCAGCAATTTCTGGGATCGCTACTTCGATGTGTTGATCCTGCAGGCTTGTAAGCCATCTCCGGACAGCGACCACATCGGGATGAGCCGTGCGGTGGCACAACAGACCAAGCACGCCGGTATCGAGAATGATCATTTTTGGCGCATTATGATCTTGTTATCTTCAGGCCGCCCCTCATTCAGAAGCGCTTCAAGCTCTTCAAGCCCGTCATCTTCGCCTGGGCCTGGCGCGTCCTCTTCCAGCCATGCAAACACCGCTCGGAGTCGGTCTCCAGGTGAGATCACCGCATTCGAAGGGACTCCCGCTCGTTTCAACTCGTCAACATCGATATCATCTTTGCGAATCGCCATACATAACCTCCAATTCCTTACGCTGCAAGTCTACATCGAGCCCGTGAGTCCCGATTGAACCCATGCGAAAATCGGGCACGATCTCAATCCTCGATTGCGCGAAAGGTCATCCCATGGCAGCGAATATCACGCACGCTCAAGTGCTCCCCGCGAACGATCTCTCCCCGCAGAGCCACGAAACCCGGATCGTCCACGATGTGCTCACGCCGATGCGCGACGGTGTGCTGCTGGCGATGGATCTGATTCGCCCGGTTGACGACGGCGCCTATCCGGTAGTGCTGGTGCGCACGCCGTACAACAAGGTGATGGGGCGGACGCCGTTCCTGGTCGATCTGGCGACCCGCGGCTACATCGTGGCGATTCAGGACACCCGTGGCCGCAACAATTCCGATGGCGAGTTCTTCCCCTACCGCGACGACCGCGCTGATGGGTTCGACACCGTGGAGTGGGTGGCCGAGCAATCGTGGTGCGATGGCAACATCGGCATGCACGGTGGCTCCTACGTCGGGCAGACGCAGTGGTTCGCCGCCGCCGATGCACCCAAGGGGTTGAAAGCGATCGTACCGATAGTTTCTCCGCCCGATGCATTTTTCAACGAACCGGTCTGCAATGGCTGCTTCCTCCTGCCGATGGGCGAGTGGATGACCTGGATGGGCCGCAAAGTGTTCGCCAACAACGACGGTATCCCCTTCACCGAAATGCAGGATTACTTCGAGGCGGTGCCGGTAAGCGATCTGCCCGATCTTGCCGGGAATGACTACCCGTGGTGGGACGAAATGATGGCCCACCCCAATCTCGATGATTTCTGGCGCAGCTGCTCCTATCAGGATGCCTGGCCGACGATCACCGTGCCGGCGCTGAACATCACCGGCTGGTGGGATATGAACTTCCCTGGCTCGTGGATGAATTACGAGGGCATGCGCACCCAGGGCCAGACTGAGGAGATTCGCGACCAGCAGCGCCTGCTCATCGGTCCGTGGCCGCACCAGGGCAACCGCGAGCGTGTGCTAAACGGCGTTGATTTCGGCAAAGAAGCAGTGGTCAATCTCGACGAGCACGTTATCCGCTGGTTCGATCACTGGCTGAAGGGAATCGAGAACGGCGTGGAAGCCGATCCGCGCGTGCGGGTGTTCGTGATCGGTGCGAACGAATGGCGCACCTACGAGGATTGGCCGGTCGAAGGCGCTACCCCCACCCCGATCTACTTTCACTCCGCGGGCGAGGCGAATACCCTGCTCGGCGATGGCGCGCTCTCGCTGACCGCGCCGCGCGATGAACCGGCGGATGAATATGACTACGATCCCGCCGACCCGGTCTACGCGCTCTGGAAACTCGCCGATGGCCCGGTCGATGACCGGATTCCCAGCATCCGCGAGGATGTTCTCTGCTACACCAGCGAGCCACTCACTGAGCCGGTTGAGGCGGTTGGGCGGGCTGGCGTCGTGCTCTACGCTTCATCCTCGGCGCGCGATACCGATTGGCACGTCCGCCTCTGCGATGTTCACCCCGACGGTACGGCGCGCTTCCTCGCGCACGGAATGTTGCGCGCCCGCTTCCGCGACGGCTTCGAGGAACCGCAATTCCTGGAACCAGGCGAGATTCACCGCTTCGAATTCGGGTTGGATGCCGTCGGTGTGCGCTTCCTCCCCGGTCACCGGATTCGCATCGAGGTTACGAGCAGCTGGTACCCGGAATACGACCGCAACACGAATTCCGGTGCACCTAACAACTTCATCGACGACCAATTCGTCGTCGCGACGAATACGATCTACCACGATGCCGAACATGCCTCTCACATCGTGTTGCCGTTGATGCGGGGTCTGGATCGATTCTAGCTCTAGGCACATCCTCCGTTTTCCGTAGCAAGAAGGGCCTGGGGTGTACACCCCAGGTCCTTCAAAAATGCCCGGTATTTCGGGAGAAATCCGCAGCCCAGCGGATGACTCTCGGGTACATCACGAGGACACCAGGCTACATCCAGACGAAACGGATTCGTGAAACGCGACGTTACAACCCCCGAATGGAACGGGACGAGTGCAGAGGTCTACTGCTCTTTGGAGGATGTGAATACGCAGGTAGGTTCCGCTCGATTCGCCCGGAGAGAATAGCTCTCCGGCACGATCGCTCACTCGCAATGAGGCAGGGTGAGGCAGGATGGCCGGGTTCCCGGCTGGAATGGAGATCCATGATGGATCAGCTCATGAAGACATCCGCTGCAACGATCGGTTCACGTTTGTCTCGGCGCTCATTTATGAAGGGTGCAGCCGGCATGACCGCCGCTGCCGGAGTTGCGGTGGTGGCCGGTGTCGGCAGCCGCCGGCCAACCGGTGCTTCGGCGAATGCGGTCGCATCGGGATACGCGTTCCGCACCACCACTGACGTCAATCTCCGCACAAGCTCGAACAACCAGAGCGATGTCATCCTGGTCGTTCCGGCTGGTGCGCTGGTGATTGATTACGATCAGCTCCTGGAAAACGGGTATCGCGGTGTTGATTACAACGGCGTGGTCGGCTGGATTTTCGATGACTTCCTCATCCCGGATTCCGCCAGCCCGGCTCCGTTCTACACCACCACAGATGTCAATCTCTGGACGCTCCCAAGCACCGATAGCGAGGTCGTAACCCTGGTTCCGATTAACTCGCAGGTGCTTGATTACGACTTCGTGGTTGAGAACGGGTTCCGAGGGGTCGATTTCAACGGCAAGGTCGGTTGGATTCTCGACCAGTACCTGGTTCGCGGATGAGACTCGAATCCGGGCTGCGACGCGTTAAGTCATGGCCCGCGAGCAATGCGAATTCGGGATGTTCCCCCGCTGCTGCACGCGCAGCGGCGGGGTTCGCCATTTCTGCTGAATACGCGAAACGAAACCCGAGGTCGCGACGTTTGAGAAAGCGAAGAACCGGAACTGCACCCAGCCCCTCTGGCCAAACCGGAACCACGACCCACGACGGCGTGCGTCGTTCGCTGAATGAACCGGATGCAACGCCATCCGGGCGAGTTTCCGTGTGCATCGCTGCCACGGGGAGAAACGCGCCGGAACGATCCGGCGGGAAGAGGGAGCGTCACGATGAATCAGAACAGCTACTCCGGCACACACGGCCTCGATCTGCGTGTCAATCGCCGCAAGCTCGTCAAGCGCGCGTTTGGCGGCGTTGCGGTGGCGGTCCTCGCGGGATCAGCGCTTCGTGTCAGCGGCGCAAGTGCGGCGCTCGATGATTCGAGTCATTACCGCACCACGACCGATTTGAATTTGCGCGAGTCGCCAAGCAGTTCCGCTGAGGTCTTGCTGGTAATGCCGGAGGGCGCACTGGTTGAGTATCTCGACGAAGCGCAAAACGGCTATCGCTACGTTGCGTACCAGGGTACGGCCGGTTGGGCGCACGAGGATTTTCTCGAGGTCTCGAACGGCGGGAGCGGGCTGCCGCCGGTGGTGATCGGAACGGCCACGCTGACGATATCCGCGAATTTCCGCACCGGTCCGTCCAATGGGCATTCGGTAATCGCGGTGCTTTCGTCCGGCGAGCAGGTCGAGTACACCGATCTCGCGATGTACGGCTATCGTTGCGTCCGCTTCGACGGCCAACCCGGCTGGATTTACGAGGACTATCTTTCGCTCGATGACGGCGGCATCGCCGTGCCCTATTACACGCAGGTCGCCGCAAATCTGCGCGCTGAGCCCAATACTGGTGGCGAAGTCATTACGGTGCTGCCAGCCGGGGCTCAGGTGCTGGATTACGACGGTGTCATGGAAAACGGATATCGCGGAGTCGACTTCTACGGCACCGTGGGGTGGATCTATGACGACTATCTTGGCACCAATCCGCCCGAGGATGGCCCGCTGACGCTGCGAACGAATACAGCCGTGAATCTGCGCGCAAGCTCAAACTCCAGCAGCACGGTGATCGCAGTCGTTCCTGCCGGCGCCGAGGTGATCGATTACGACCTCGTGATGGAGAACGGCTATCGTGGAGTCGATTACAACGGCACGGTCGGCTGGATCTTCGATCAGTACCTGGATCGCGTGTAATTCGGAACCCGGCAACTAAGGCGTAGAACGGCCCCGCTCGGTACCGAGCGGGGCCGTTCTACGCCGAACATCTCATTGGTAGTCCTTTTCTGCGGATAGCGCATGTATGGACAATGTCATACGATATCGTACGAAACGAAACTGCTCGATCCGACGTTACAACTAGTGAATGGGAATGGACGAACGCAGTCGCGCTGCGACGCCTCACCAGATCGGGATACAGTGCGGTATCTCGCGGGATTCTCAGCTGGAGAGAGGGGCTCTCCGGTAGTTTTCTCGCCCGCAGTGGTGCTGGGCGAGGCAGGATGACCGGTAGCTACCGGTTCGAATGGAGATCCACGATGGATCGGCTCATCAAAACATCTGCTGAACTCGCTGAAGCTCGTTTTTCTCGCCGGACGATGATGAAGGGGGCCGCTGGTATTGTCGCCGCGACGGCGATTGGCAGCCGCGTAGTCGGGAGCGCTTCTGCCGCGACCGGCTTCACCTTCCGCACCACCACCTCGGTTAATCTCCGCGCCAGCTCGAACAACACAAGCAAGATCATCAAGGTGGTTCCTGAAGGCGCCAAGGTGACCGATTACGATCAGGTGCTGGAGAACGGGTACCGCGGCGTTGATTACAACGGCACGACCGGCTGGATTTACAACGATTTCCTGGTGCCGGATGCCGCCAGCCCGGTGGCGTTCTACACCACCACCTCGGTCAATTTCCGTGCCGGTTCGAGCACGAGCAGCAAAATCCTCAAAGTGATTCCGGCCAACGCAAAGGTGCTCGACTACGACTTCAAGGTTGAGAACGGTTTCCGCGGGGTTGATTACAAAGGTCAGCGTGGCTGGATCTACGATCAGTTCTTGATTCGGAAGTAGTTTCAAGCAGGTGGGTGAGGGTTGTCTGTTCGCGTCACCAACGAATGACCCTCACCCACCTGCTCCGCAGGCACCCTCTCCCGTTGCGACGGGAGAGGGCTTTTTGTGTCCTATCCCTTATCATCCAACGCCGCAAATTCTTCGATGGTGATGCCGAAGAGCAGTTCATCCCAGTGGCGGCCGTTGCTGAACACAGTGCGGCGAAGGCGACCTTCCGGCTGGAAGCCGAGTTTCTGGTGCAGGGCGATCGACGCCTCGCTGAACTCGAAAATGCCGACGTTCGCTTTTTGATAGCGGCGCTCGAAAAAGTAGTAGCGCAGCACGATCTTGATCGCTTCGCTGGCATATCCCTGGCGGCGCGCGCTTTCTAATACGTTCAGACCGTAACTCAGCGTACCGACCAGCGGATCACAGGTGTGGATCGTAACATCGCCCACTACACCACCCGAATCCTTCGCAACCATTACCAGGCGCCGGCGATCGTCTTTCCACTCACGCTGCGCTTCCTTCTCCGCCCAGGCGCGCACACGTGCGTCGGACCCTGGAAACGGGATCCCTTCCAGGCTGCGCCACATCGCATCGTCCCGGTTCCAGGCAGCGTAGACCGTCCAATCCTCCGGCTCGATTTCGCGCAGGCGCACCCGCTCCCCTTCCCAGATCGATTGCATGGTTAGGCTCGCTTCCAGACATCGCGGAGGTACTTCACCGAGGCGGGGAAGGCGACCTCGGCATCGGTGGAGAGAAATGAGAATTCGAGACTGACGTAGCCGCGATACTCGATCTCTTTCAGTGCGGCGAAGCCGGGTCCGAACGGCAGCATGCCTGCACCCGGCTCGTAACGATTGTTGTCAGCGATGTGGACGTGCCCGAGCAGCGGTCCTGCTTTCAGCAGCGGTTCGGAGAAGCTCTTTTCCTCGATATTCATGTGAAAGAAATCGGCCAGTGCCGCCAAACGGGGGTGCCCCACCTTGGACGCGATTTTCGCCGCCTGCCCGACGCGATTGAGAAACTTCGCCTCGTAGCGATTGAGCGGCTCTAGCCAGAGCTGCGATTTGCCATCGGGCAGTGAGCGCGCCCACTCGCCATAGACCTCGATCGCCAGCTGCATCTGAGCGTCGTGATCGATTTCGTATTTCAGCGGTGGGCGCACCGGCACCGAAACGATGCCACCGATACCGAGGTCATCGCAGATGGCGAGCAGATCGGTGAGCACGGCGAATCGCGCCGCGCGATCGGCAGGATCGGGCACAAAGGGATCGTGGATCGGGTGGGTGCACAGACCGCAAACCGGCAACCCGGACGCGCTCATCGCTCCACGTACTTCATCGATCCGGTTCGGCAGATCGAAATTCGGCCCGATCTGCAGCTCGATGGCGTCGAAGCCAAACCGCGCGGCGGCGACAAATTTCTCGGTCAGGTTCGCTCCCGGCAGGTGAGCCGGTTGAGCAGCAAGTTGCATGAATTGGTCTCCCTCATTCGCGCAGGCTTCGGTAAGATCTCGCCGATCGTACTGTTACCAGCGCATTGGAGCAATTATGAACGCGATAAGCCCGTTTCCCCGCGTGCTACCGATGCGCGAACGCGCGCGGGTGATCAACACCGCGCTCGGCGAGCGACTCGATACCGTGCTTCCGGAGGCGATGCGAGTAGCCGGGATCGACGCCTGGCTCATCATTTCTCAAGAGGACAACCTCGACCCGATTTTCACCACCATGATCCCGATGGATACCTGGTGCCCAATTCTGCAAATCCTGCTCTTTCTCGATCGCGGCGATCGAGTGGAGCGATACAATATTTCCGGCACCAACACCCACGATCTCTACCAGCGCCCGTACGCCGGGCAACTCGTGGAAGCACAGTGGTCGCAACTGATCGATCTGCTCGAACAGGCCGACCCAACCTGCATTGGAATCAATACCGGCGCGACGCAGTGGGCGGCCGGAGGATTGACGCAGAATCTCTACCAGCAGCTACACCAGCGACTACCGCAGCGCTTGCTCGAACGCTTCGTTTCCGCCGAGCCGGCGGCGATTCACTGGTCCACGAGTCTCACCGAAACCGATCTCGGGATTTACGAGCACGTCTGTAACGTCGCGCACGCGGTGATTGCCGAGATCTACAGCCGGTCTACCGTCGTTCCCGGTCACACCACCCTCGACGACATCACCTGGGCCTACTGGCAGCGCTGTTCCGACCTCGGGTTGCCGATGTCGTTCAAACCGAGCTTCCGCCTGATCCGCAGCAGCGCCGCGACCGCGAAATTTGGCTCCGGCGATACCGTGATCCGGCCCGGCGATTTCATTCACTGCGATGTCGGGTTTCAGTATTTGCGCTTCCACTCCGATCACCAGCAGATCGCCTATGTGCTGCGCCCCGGCGAAACCGCCGCTCCCGACGGCTTCAATCACCTGCTGCTGGAAGCGGGACGGCTGCAGAATCTCTTCATGAGTGCTTTCGAGACCGGGATTTCCGGCGACGAGCTCCTGGCGAAGATTCTCGAAAGCGCGCACGCGTTGCAGATTCCGGGTGCGAAGGTCTATTCCCACTCCGTCGGGCTTTTCCTGCACGAACCAGGCCCGCTCATCGGACTCCCCTGGGAGCAAAACGCGAATCCGGGTCGCGGCGATGTCCGCGTGATCCCGAATTCCTGCTTCACGATGGAGCTCTCGGTCACCGGCCCAATTCCGGAATGGGATGGCGAGGACGTGCGCCTGCCGCTGGAGGAGGATGTGGTTTGGGATGGCTCAGTTTGCCGCCCGCTCGATGGCCGACAGACGGGGTTTCATCTGATCTAGGTTTGCTGACGCGCAGCGTCACCGGGCCTGAGGGCCGGCTCTCAGGCAAGGATGACCTCTCCGAGGTCAATGGGGTTGTTGGAAAAGGCTATGCCCCGATCGGGAATGAAGCGCCAAGCTAAAGCATGGCGCTGACAGGTGGAAGCCCTCCGGGGCTAGAACCCCAGGCTCGAAGAGCCTTTCACCTGTCAGCGCCGTACTTCAGTGCGGCGATCCTCCCCAACCCCGTCCTCCCCGTCTCATGCGATCGGGAACTCTTCGAGCGAGTCGACGCGGCTCGGATAAAACGCGAGGTAGCCGGTGATCTCGCTCACCGAGGGATAGGCGTGCTCGTAGGTCCAGACGGCGTTGATTGATCGCTCACCGCCGATCGGGATGCTGTAGTACGAGCAATCCCCTTTGAACGGGCAATAGCTGTAGTGATCGGTCCGCACCAGGAGCGTCATATCGACGTCCTGGCGCGGAATGTATTGAACTGGCGGGAGCTGCGCTTCGCGCAGGGTTAGAGCAGAGCGCGTATCGGCGATCACCGTCCCAGAGACCGTGACAACCACCCGGGTCGGATTCGGCTCGATCGTAATCGGATGATCCGGACCGGGGATCATCACGGGCTTAGTAGTAGTTGAGCTGTTCTGGCTCATGATTCTGCTGCTTTCCCGGCGCGTTGCGTTCAACGACGCCTTACTGCGCCGAAATGTTGCTCAGCGCCTGAATCTCTTCGGCGGTCAGCTCCAGGCGGGCGCCGGCGAGGAGATCCGGGACCTGCTCAACCTTGCTGGCGCTGGCGATTGGGGCGGCGATGGTTGGTTGCACGCGCAGCCAGGCGAGCGAGACGGCGGTGACCGAGGTATTGTGCACGGCGGCGATGCGATCGAGCTCGGCGAGCACGGCGCGGCCGCGATCGTCGAGATTCTTGGCGGCGCCACCGGCGCGCGGCGAATCGACATCGGGGCCACCGTCACGGTATTTGCCGGTCAGGAAGCCGCTGGCCAGCGCGTAATACGGGATCGTGCTGAGCCCGTTTGCCTCAACGACCTTACGCGCACCGTCCTCGTAGTCCTTGCGGTGAATCAGGTTGTAGTGCGGTTGCAGCGCGACGTATTTCGGCGCGCCGAGTCGCCCGGCGGTATCGAGCGCGGCCTGCAGGCGCTCGCCCGAGAAATTCGAGGCGGCGACGTAGCGCACCTTCCCCTCTGCGACGAGCTCGCCGAACACACCGATCGTCTCTTCGAGCGGTGTGTCGGCGTCATCGACGTGGGCGTAGTAGAGATCGATGTAATCGGTTTGCAGGCGTCGCAGCGATGCCTCGATCTGGTGGCGCACGCTGGTTCGCGAGGTTCCCCGCGCTTCAGGCTGCTGCCCTACCTTGGTGGCGATCACGAGCTTGTCGCGATTGCCGCGCGCTTTCGCCCACTCGCCGATGATGGTCTCCGACTCACCGCCCTTGTGGCCGGGAATCCAAACGGAGTAGGAATCCGCGGTGTCGATGAAGTTGCCACCGCCATCGACGTAAGCGTCCAGCACCTGCTGCGATGCCGCGGCGTCGGCGGTCCAGCCAAAGACATTGCCGCCGAGCGCCAACGGAAAAACCTCGAGTTCCGAGTTACCGATTCGTGCCATGTTTCCTCATCGCTTTCCAAACGAAACCGTCACTGCGATGAGTATGCGCGAACATGAGTTGTTGATGCTATTTTCGTGGAATGGCTAGGCTACGCCGCACCAGCCCGCGATCGCCAGCGCCAGCATCTTCGTACCAGCCACCAATTCCTCGATTGAGCTGTGCTCGTTGGCGCCGTGCGAGCCATCACCGCCACCCGGACCGAAGAGGACGCTGGGGATACCCGCCTCGCCGAACCAGGCGATATCGGAGACCGCGACGAAGCCGCCGATGAGCGGCGTGCGGCCACTCACCTGCTCCACCGCGTCGACGATCGTCAGCACCGCCGGGTGGTCGGGAGCGGTATCGGCAGGCGGAAAGGAAACGCCGCGCAGACCCCATTCGATGGTCGGTGGATTTGCTTTCAGCCATTCATCGGTCTGCGCCACAGCGTGGATGTAGTCCTCGAATTCCTTCCGGACGTTCGCCGTTTTCTCGCTGGGGAGATATTTCAGGCTGAGCTCGATCGAGCAGTAATCGCACATCGTCGAGGTGGCGGTCATGTTGTTCGGCAGACCGTCCTTGCCGCCGCCGTTACCCCCCGCCATCGCACCGGGGTTGATGGTGGTGATACCGGCCGGCATCAGCGGGTGCACTTTGCGCACCGCCCAGGCGCGCTCCAGCTCCTGCACCGCCACGAGCACCTTGACGCCCTTTTCAAGCGCGTTGACCGCCGTGCCCTGCCCACCAGCGTGCACGGAGCGATAGCGTCCCGCCGAGTGCCCGGCCACACCGGTGATCGTGACGCGCAGCCACTCCAGACCTCCCTCAACCGGGTAGAGATCGAGACCGGTCGGTTCGGTGACGATGGCGAAATCGGGGCGATAGCCGCGCTCGATCGTGGAGCGGGTGCCCGGACCGCCGGTTTCCTCGTCGATCACCGATTCGATGAAGAGATCGCCCTGCAGCTTGATACCGAGCCGGTGCAGCACAGTGGCGGCGTGGACCATCGCGCCGACCCCGCTCTTCATATCGAGCGAACCGCGTCCCCAGATGAAGCCATCGCGAATCATCGCGCCGAAGGGATCGTCCCGCCAGTTCACGGTGTCTCCGGCGGGAACGACATCGATGTGCCCATTCAGCGCCAGCGAGCGCCCGCCACCGCTCCCCTTCAGCGTGCCGACCAGATTCGGTCGCCCCGGTTCGGGGTCCCAGCGATCGAGGGTGCAGCCGATTGCTTTCAGCTTCGGTGTGAGGAAATCCTGCACCTTCGCCTCGCCGCCATCCTCAACCCCGGAGAGCTTCGGGTTCTCCGAGGGGATGCGCACGAGGTCCTGGACGAGCGCGATCAACTCATCGCGGCTGTCGTCGACCGCCTGCGTGATCCGCGCCACCAGTTCCGCGGGCAGGGTTGCCGCGCCACTTGCCTGTTCGAGACTGACCATCGTTGACTCCTCTCAGGTGCGATTCGAGCGCGGATCGAGAGCATCGCGCAGGCCATCGCCGAGCAGATTGAAGGCGAGTACCACCACGAAAATCGCCGCCGAGGGCACCAGCACCACGTGCGGCGCCAGCAAAAGCTGATTGCGCCCGGAGGCGACCATGGCGCCCCACTCCGGCGACGGCGGTTGCGCGCCCAGACCGAGGAAGCTCAATCCACCGGCCTCGAGAATGAGAAAACCGACGTGGATGCTGGAGGTTACGATAATCGGGGCAACAACATTGGGCATGATGTGTCTCAGCACAATTCGCCTATTCGTTGCGCCCGCGGTTTGCGCCGCCAGCACGAATTCCATGTTGCGCATGCGCAGCACTTCCGCCCGCACCAACCGCACGTAGAACGGCACACCGAGAATCGCGATCGCGATCAGCGCGTTGGTCAGGCTCGGTCCCAGCGTAGCGACGATGATGATGGCGAGCAGGATCGAGGGAAATGAGAGCAGCACATCGATGCTGCGCATGATCACCGAATCGACCCAGCGCCCGAAATACCCCGCCGTCAGCCCCAACGCCAATCCCACCAGCGTCGAAAATGCGGCGGCAGTAACACCGAGCATCAACGTGGTGCGCGCTCCCCAGATCAGGCGCGAGAGCATGTCGCGACCGACCTGATCGGTACCGAGAAAATGCCCATCGGTGAAGAGCGGCAGTGTTTTCTGCCGGGGATTCGTTTTGATCGGATCAGCGAGATCGAGCACCGGCGCCAGCAGCGCCAACGCGACGAAAATCAGCAGCAGGATCAGCGCGCCCATCGCCACGCGATCTCGGCGCAGGCGGCGGTGCCAGGTGCGCGCCTGCGCGCCCTTCCGGGTGCGCTCCTCCACCGATTGCAATGCCGCGCCGGGCGCACCGCTTAGCGTCATCTCACTCATCGCAGGCGCCTCCTGAAATCGGCGCAACCCTACAAACCATGACGCACCCGCGGATCGACGACGGCGTAAAGCACGTCGACGATGATGTTGATCACGATGAAGATCATCGCTACCACCAGCACGCTTGCCTGCACCACCGGGTAATCGCGCTGGGTGATGCCGTTGATGATCAGCTCACCCATCCCCGGCCAGGAGAACACGATCTCGACCAGCACCGCGCCACCGAGCAGCGACCCGACCTGCAAACCGATGACGGTGATCACCGGGATCAGCACGTTGCGGAAAGCGTGGCGGGTGACGACCAATCGCTCGCGTAAGCCCTTCGCGCGCGCGGTGCGCACGTAATCCTGGTTCAGCACTTCCAGCATGGCGGAGCGGGTAAGGCGGGCGATGATCGCCGCCGGGCCGACGCCGAGCGCGATCGACGGTAAGATCAAATGCTTTACACGATCGATGAAACTGCCATCGCCGAATGAGGTCATGCCGCCGGTCGGCAACCAACCGAGCTCGACCCCGAACCCAACGATGAGAAAGAGCCCGAGGGCGAAGGTCGGCACTGCCACGCCCGCCACCACGATCGCGTTGATGGCGCGATCGAACAGGGTACCGCGTTTGAGCGCCGAAATAATTCCGGCGCCCAACCCCATCGGGATCGACACGATCATCGCGCCCAGCGCGAGCAGAGAGGTGGCGCGCATCCGCTCGACGATCAGACCCATGATGTCGCGGCGCATGTAATAGGAATCACCGAAATCACCGCGCACGATCCGCCCCAGCCACTCGACGTACTGCACGAGCAGCGGCTTATTCAGCCCGAGCTGCTCGCGCACACGGTCGAAATCTTCCTGGCTGTAATCGCGCGATTTGGCGCCGAGAATCATCGTTACCGGATCGCCCGGCGCCAGATGGAGCATGAGAAACACTACGAGCGAGGTGAGCAGCGCGATCGGAATCGCCTGCGCGATGCGCCGCAGTATGTAAGCCGTCATCGTCTGCTACCCCGCGCTCGCTCGTGGTCCGCCCGCGCTATTGCGCGACCGTGACATCACGCAGCAAGAAATCCATGCTCGGTTGCGGCTGGAAGTTCTGCACCCGCTTCGAAAGACCGTAGACCTGGCGGCGATGGCAGACCGGCACGATCGGCACATCGGTCATCACCACTTCCTGCGCGCGCATGTAGGCGTCGTGCACCGCCGCTTCGTCGAGCGATGTGCGGCCGGTGGCGATCAAACCCTCCAGCTCGTCGCTGACGTAGTAGCTGGTGTTGAAACCCGGCGGCAGTGAGGCCTTCGAGAGAATGCCGTTGAACATCAGATCGGGCTCGATCGGGGCGATGTTCCAGGACATCACCGTCAGCTCGTTCTGGGGATTGCGGATCGCATCCATCCAGCTGACGAACTCGATCACTTCGATCTTGGTGTTGAACCCGACCTCACGAAGATTGTCCTGAATGTAGGTCGCCATCTCCTCCGGCGAGAGCATGCCGGAGCCGCCGATGGAGGTGCGGAACACCACCTCGGTGCCGTCGTAGCCGGCTTCTTCGAGGAGCGCCTTCGCTTTGTCGGGATCGTAGGTGAAGAGCCCCTCGACCGCCGAGTTGTAATCGGTGAAGGCGGACGAGAGCGGACCGTAGGCGAGATCGGCGGTGTCGTTCAGGATGGCGCTGACGATCGTTTCTTTGTCGACCGCGTAGTTCAGCGCCTGGCGAATCCGCGCATCGGCGAAGACTGGATGCTCGACATTCATCGCCAGGAACCAGAGCGAGCCGGTCTGCCCGGTGGCAACGGTGAAGGCATCGTTCGCGGAAATCTGCTCGGCTGTTTCCGGCGAGATTTCCACCGTCAGCTGCACTTCGCCGCTGAGCAGCGCCGCCGTGCGCGCACCCGCTTCGGTGATCGCTTTGAAGGCGATCTGATCGAGCGAGGGGGTGTAATCCCAGTATTCGGGATTCGCCACGAGCACGACCTGCTCGCCCTTATCCCAGCGATCGAATTTGTAGGGACCGGTGCCGGAGGGATGATCGACAAACGCCTCACGGTGCTCCTGCACCGCCGCCGGGGAAACGAAGTTAAACCCCGCCATGCGGTAGAGGAATTTGTTGAACGGGGTTTTCAGGTGCCAGATCACGGTAGCCGGATCGACAACCTCGACTGATTCGAGGAAATCATAGCTGCCGGTGCCCGACCAGCTGCCCAGGGCGTAGAACTCGTTGTTGGGATCGAACTGGCGATCGAAGT
>JAESFN010001122.1_pt1 | contig 14293 bp, 14 predicted proteins | sample 9269411 | NCBI WGS metagenome assembly JAESFN01 (sample SAMN14505399, study PRJNA617100) | algae metagenome | isolation source: Iphinoe sp. HA4291-MV1 and co-occurring heterotrophs from trail next to... | place: USA: Maunawili Falls, Hawaii | collected 2009-07-25
AATTGGTATGAACTCCAAAGAAATTTATCTCTTCAAGTGGCTCGTGATTTTATTTTAGAACACCTAACACAGAAGTTGAACTTAACTGCATAGTATCAATGTTCTGTCAATGCGTAAGTTCTAGTTTTAATGTACACAAGTATTTGGAAAACCTATTTTGAGGAGGATTTATCCACTAAGGGACTGTTAGAAATCTTGGTAGAGTTGGGTTTAGTTACAGTAGCCGCAACGGGAACTGCTTATATTGTCGGCAAAGCAAGTACAGCAATACTGAAAGAAATTACCAACTGGACTGGACCACTTGGATGGGGTATTTTGGCAGCAATATCAGGTTCCATAACTGGTTTATTTGGAGCTGCATGGGCATTATATTGCGACCATCTTTACTCACAAAAAGAGGTTCAATCTACTTAACTTAACAACCCAACCTCTCCCTACTAGCTTGAAAATAGGGAATGGGCAAAACAATTCAAAATTCGCTCATTCAAAATTAAGAATCCAGTTTCCGATTCCCAATTCCCAATTCCCAATTCCCATTTGTATCAATCTTAAAGTGAAACGGTGTCAGGTATCGAAATAGGTTGGTGTTGGCACCGGCTGTTAATGGTGGTTTAATGACACTTACTCTTGGTGTCAAAATTTTTTATGATTAACCGCCGTAACTTTCTTTTTAGTTTAGCCGCTATCTCTTCAGTATTTGCCTTTCCACTTCAATTGGCAAGAGCAGCACGTAAACCATTATTGAAGCCCAAGCGTTTGCAACCAGGGTCTATTGTGGGTATTGTTAGTCCTGCTGGTGCTACATTTGTCCGTGAAGAACTTAATGTTGTTATAGATGCAGTCAAGGGATTGGGACTTGTCCCTCGACTCGCACCCCATCTACTTGAACGATATGGTTATTTAGGAGGTAAAGATAAAGACCGTGCTGCTGATATTAATCAGTTTTTTGGTGATTCCTCTGTCGCCGCTATTTTGCCAATTCGCGGTGGAACGGGATGTAGCCGGATGTTACCTTACCTAGATTATCAGCGTATTCGCAAAAATCCCAAAATTCTGGTTGGTTTCAGTGATATCACAGCTTTAATTCTCGGATTGAATGCTCAGACGAACCTAGTCACATTTCACGGTCCCAACGGATTGACTTCTTGGAGAAAAACCCAAACAGATTATTTTCGCCGCGTTTTATTTAACGGTGAAGCTGTGACCTTTCAAAACCAGAAAGATGGTGATGATTCTGACCGTTTGATGCAGGTGAAGTATCGTAAACAAACCATTACTTCTGGTAAGGCAAAAGGTAAACTCATTGGTGGAAATCTTTCAGTTTTATCAGCAATTGTCGGTTCTCCTTACTTACCTGATTTCAGCGGCGCGATTCTATTTTTAGAAGATACTCACGAAAATATTTATCGTATCGACCGCATGATGACTCACTTGAAAATTGCGGGTTTATTTGACAAACTTGCAGGTTTTGTTTTTGGACAATGTTCTGATTGTTCGCCGGACGCCGATTACGGTTCTCTCACCTTAGAAGAAGTTGTGTGGGATCACATTCAACCACTAGGCATCCCTGCGTGGTATGGTGCGATGATTGGTCATATCGAAAATGTGCTGACATTACCTATTGGCTTAGAGGTGGAAATTGATGCTGATGCTGGAACGATTCGGATGTTAGAATCTGCTGTGCAGTGATATGGGGTGTAAGGTGTGTTACACTCCGCTTATGATTTTGGAAGTTGCAATGCTTAATGTTCGCAGCGGTATGGAGAACGAGTTTGAAGTCGCTTTCGCCAAAGCATCTCCCATCATTGCTCCAATGAGAGGATACATCTCGCACGAACTCCACCGCTGCATCGAAGTCCCAAATCGCTACTTGCTTGTTGTCCGGTGGGAAACCCTAGAAGACCATACTACCGGATTTCGTGGGTCACCTGAATATCAAGAATGGAAACGGTTGCTTCACCATTTCTATGACCCATTTCCTATGGTTGAGCATTTTGAAGGGGTATTGCAGTATCACTGTAGTTGAAAGTTGCTCATTCCGCAGGCTTAAATTGGTCTTTTGTCGCCCCGCACACAGGACATACCCAGTCGTCTGGTATCTCTTCAAACGGTGTCCCAGGTTCTATCCCACCATCTGGATCGCCTGCTGCTGGGTCATATACGTAACCGCAAACGGTACATTCAGACTTTTCCATCTTCCTCTCTCCTGATTAAATGTCTGCTTTGCCTCAACATTATATACACATTGTTTCAATTCATAATTCGCAATTAATTTGCTAATTACGAATTACGAATTATCAATTACGAGTTGTTAACGAAGAGTTGTCAAAGGCGCACCTAACCATCCAGCAAAGTTTTCTTTCTGTGTAAGAGAAGGATTTTCTACTGGTTTTATGTGATACTTGCTTGTACGAGGAGACGCCAAGGTGACAGGTAGGGTACGGAGTTCGTCTTGATGGAAAATTGTGACTTGAATGGTGTCCTTTGGTTGGTAATCTTTCAGGCGATCGCCTAACCCATTCGCTCCTACACGCAAACCATCAATAGCCAACAACTCATCTGCTGGGTCAATTCCTGCAAATTGTGCAGGTGAACCTGCGTCAACAAACTTAATAAGTTCCCGTCCATTCTCACTACTGACCTTAATACCTAGGTAAGGTTCTTCATCCTTTTCCTCCACTAGTTGCAAGCCAAATGGTTCCAGGTATTCGTTGACAGGCAAATCTTCAGTCCTATCAATATAGCAGTTGAAGAAATCAGTCAAGTCTATATCAGCAACTAACTCAATGACTTTCTGCAATTGTTCTGGAGTATAACCAATTTCATCTATGCCAAATTGATGCCACATTTTCAGCATGACATCATCTAGTGATTTCTGATTTCTATGTCGTGAACGAATCAGCAAATCTAGCAACAATGACACAATTTCCCCTTTTAAATAGTAGGACATTTGGCTATTGCCGCTATTGGCATCCTGACGATAAAGTTTAATCCATGTATCAAAACTTGACTCTGCAAGTGATTGTACCTTGCGTCCTGGAGTCGTTTCATGCCGAGTTATTTCCTTACTCAAGTTATTCAAGAATGACTTGGCATCATAAATTCCTGCACGTAAGGGAATGAGCAAATCGTAGTAACTTGTCACTCCTTCACAAAACCACAGTGAAGGTGTATAGTTTTCTTGGTCGTAATCAAAGACCTCCAGCGCTTTGGGGCGAATACGCTTAACGTTCCACAAGTGAAAGAACTCGTGTGCAACCAATTGTATGAAACGTTCGTACTTGTCGCGATCGCGGAAACCAAACCGCTGATAAATAACAGAGCAGCAGTTTTTATGCTCCAAACCACCATAAGCTTGAGCAAACAAATGCAGCAAAAACACATATCGCTGATATGGTAACCCACCAAACATGCGTGCTTCTACTTCGATAATTTTTTCAATGTCAGCAATCATCTGCTGCAATTGGAAATTTCCTTTCCCCCAAATTGCCAGTTCATGGGGTTTTCCCAATACCTCGAAGTGATATAACTGATGGAGACCAATTTCAAAGGGACTATCTACAAGGGTGTCAAAATCTGAAGCACAGAAGGTATTTGCCTTTTGTGGAACTGGTGGTAATGCTGTAGTGACTTGCCATTCTGGGTGTGGCGGTACAACAGTGACCTGTATTGGTTGTCTTTCCCAACCCAGTATTCTAAAAAACAGTGCTGCACCATTGAAATAGCCATGGCTGGAGTCCAAGTGATTTGTTCGCACTGATAGCTCATTTGCAAATACACGGTAATGTATAGTAATCTCTGATACATTCCTTGTTTCTACCTGCCAGTGATTTTTACTGATTTTCTGCCAGGACAAAGGTTTGTCATTGGTAAAAGCAGTAAAATCCTGTAAGTTCTTAGCATATTCTCGCACTAAGTAGGACCCAGGAGTCCAGACCGGCAATTTTAAATCTAAAATCGGCGATGGGTAGCCTACCAAACGCAAAGTCACTTCAAATAGGTGCGTTTCTGGTTTAGGCATTGCTACCTGGTAGTAAATTGTCGGTGCGGTTTGCTTGGTGTAAGTGTTCGTGCGAGGTGCAGTTGCTTCAGTCATCTTTAGTTGTGAGTCAGAATTCTGAGTTAATTATTAGTTCATAGTTAATACTTAATGGTCAATAGTCAATAGTTGTAGGTCAAAAAACTTGCTTACTGCTCTTGCCTCAGCACTTAATACTTGTTTACATTTTGCTAGCTAAATTGAGTAACTGTCTGAACAAAGACGCTGATGTGTGTGACATCTAGAGTGTTAAGTTCTACTCCTTTGCCAGCCAAAGATTCTTTATAAATTAATCGTAGAGCATACGAAAGCACTAACAAAAGAATTTACGGAAAATTTAGAGCAGAAATAGTAGCAATCAACACTAGCTTTTAGACTCATCATATGAGAACTCAGCACTCATCAGTGTTACCAAAAAAAGAACTCACGCTCCTCAGTTGTCAGAACTCAGAATTAACTAGAAACACGTAAGTTAATATCGGTATAAGTTCTGTACAACTGGGGGAAGGTCCAGTGCGGTGAGCCAGACTATAGATTTTAAATCTGAACCAATTACCAATTTCCTTTTCAGGACAACCTCAATCTTGACTCCTCAAGGTTTGGGCAACCAGATAAACTTTAGCCCATTCACCCATTGCTTGATGGGTTCTAAGTTTTAACATCGAAGCTATGTCTTCCATGGAATGACCTGCTTTACGCAACTCCAGGATTTGACGCTGTATAGGTGTCAATTGTTCACACAGTTGCTCCCACTGCTTCGGCGTCAGCCCCAAGTTGTGTTCTTTCAAGGAAATTGACAGCCAGCTATCTACCAGTTCTGGTTTACCTTTGAGGGCAAACACACGTACAGCATGGTAACTAATTTTCTCTCTAAGTCGGTATACCTCCTTGATCGACTTATTGAGTTTTTTGGCAATCACCTCTTGAGGCTTACCTTGTAGGAAAAGTCGCAGCCACTCTACAGCTTCTTGCCCAAGATTTTCGTGTAAATAATCCTCAAATTCCTGCTGAACTGTTTGACGCAGTGCTCGTTGTTCTTCTACCTCTTGTGCTTCTTGATATTCAGTTATTGCCTGAGTATCGACCAAGTTGACTCGATTATCACTGTCATCGGTAAGAATTTCCTCAGAGACAAGCCTGACTAAGTCATTAGTTGGCACTTGGGTTAAGCCACCACGTTGAGTTCTCCTCAGATAATTCACAAACCTGTAAACTAGTAAGGGCTGATTGCGTACTGGGCGCAAACAATACTCTTCTATACTGGCAAACAGTAGGGCATTCTTGAGCCTGTTATCAGTTGTAAATTCACAAATGCAAGCCATTTGCTGTTGTATGTAGTTATCACTTTGTAGTAATTCTTGGATAACTTCTTGCAACACATCCAGCACAGTGCGTTGGCGATCGCGACTCAAGGCAACCCAAGTTTGAATCTTATGGCGTAATGTCGCCAAACTCCCCAATCGAGTCATCAAGTTGCGGTAAGCACGTTCTCTGGCCATTCCCAAGTAGCGCTGACGCAAAATCTTGTAGCGATACTCCATGGCTTGTTTGGCAATATCTAGTTCCTTTAGGTTAAGTGTTTCAAACCGACCTAAGTCACTTCCTAATAGCCATTTGACTATACTTTCCCTGTTGGCAACACTTTGTTCTGGACATTCCATATCCAGACGCTTTTGCCAATATTGCGCCAGTTTTTCCGCCTCTAAAACCATGGTGAGATTGCGCTCCTCGGAACCCTGTTTTAAAGTTGTTTGCATCACAACCCCCTTTATATCCCTCTTTACTCTTTCACTGGCAGCTACACCTGATTCGATAATGTCCATGATGACATCTGAATGTGTTTCTTCTTTTATTACGTTTTGACTCACTAAACTTATGCAGTAGTTTTAAATTTAGATGCATCTTCACAGTCTTAGAAATTACGGAAAATCAAGATTTCTAAGCTTTTCTCGCTACTTGACCTAATGTTAATTTTTGTAAACTTAGGATGTGTTGTGTTGGCTCAGAAAAACGATTTACCCAGAATGCATAAGGATGCAAGATATTTTGATGAGGGATCAGGAGAAACTAACATTTTGTACCTGATTATGCCGGCGAATTTAACCCACCTCTGTTGACGCTGTTGTGCTAATGTATGTTTCGCCTTCGAGAGTTTCCGATCGCAGTCTACATTATTGCTTTTTTTATAGCCAATGCTTTAGCAGTACTGTGTATTTATGATAACTCTGGGACGATACCATATTGGATTTTCCAACGTGGATGGACACAGACATTATTAGCCTTGTATCCATATTTGGTGGAGTACTTGGATTCAGAAAGAATGACTAGTAGTTTATTATGCAAAAAATAACGGGTAAAGGATTGTTGTCAAAATGTAACTCTAATAAACCACTTGTAGTCGTTTCACAAATCCCTCATCACTGAAGCAAATATAAAACAAAATCCTATTGGTAAGAAATAAGAAAAAGTAAGAAAAAGCAAGAGATTCGATCATTGATTTAGAGCATCTATCTGACTGTAAGATAGACAGTCCTCCTTAACATTAGAAGACATAGTATACTATAGTCATTCTGAAAAAACTATGAAAAATTTTGAAGTACCCATGAGGGTACTTTTAGAGGAAACCTACTGCATCTGGCGTGCTGCCTCCGCAGCCTGTAAGGCTTTCAGCCCACCTCTGTGGGCTTCGTATGTATAGCCGAGGCAGCGCGCCTTTGGGCTGTTCTACCAACTACCTACGTACAATTGGATTTTCCACTGCTTGTCGGTATTGTTCGACTTGTTCTGTATAACCGATAGGCAAGACAGTTTCAACATTTTCATGGGGACGAGGAATGATGACCCAGGATTCAAGGGTACCGCCATGAACCTGTTCTACAGCCTCAATACCAGCCTGCATGGCGGTTTTTACCTCAGATACATCTCCACGAATATTAACTGTAAAGCGAGCACTACCCACTCTTATATACCCTACGAGGGTGACTCGACCTGCTTTCACCATCGCATCTGCTGCTGCTAGCACAGCAGGAAAACCCTTTGTTTCAATTGATCCAACTGCCTGTAGTGGCATTGGTTGTCTCCTAATATTAGTAAACATATATAGTGTTACTGAATCATTGTACGAATCTTCCTATAGATTTTGATAGATGTGTCCGTTATTTTTACCTATTTCCTTTCAACACTGACCGAAGAGGACAAAGGACAAGGGGCAATGGGTAATGGGTAATGGGCAATGGGCAATGGGCAATGGGCAATGGGCAATGGGCAATGGGCAATGGGCAATGGGGTAATGGGCAACGGGCAATGCCCCTCATCTCCTCAAGATCGAGTATTAACTGCGACGGTAAGACACTGGCGACTCACAGCAAAGCCACGTCTCACTAAAGTCTTTACATTTTGAGTATAAGAAATTACAATTTCTGAAAGTATACAGGAATTCATGCTTGAGGAGACATCTGTAACGATGTGATATGAGAATGTAAAACGCAAGTAAGCACAAGCTCCAAAGCGCAGTCAAGAGTCTAAGAAACTCATTACTTTTTAAGCGTGGGAGTGTCAAAACTAAAATATCTGATATCTTACGCTGTCGATTTATGTAGCTCTTGCTTAAAGAAAGAACTAAGAAAAATCTCCATGATTTCCTGTCAATATTTTTACAGCAGAAGGAAACACAATGCAAGAAATAAAGGCAATTAAGGCTTTATTACCACTGCTAAGATTGTATCCTTGGGTCATTCCATTCATTATCATTCTAGGAATATTATCCTCTTTATTTGAGGGATTAGGAATTAGTCTGTTTATACCTTTTCTCCAAAGTCTCGATACAACAAACTCGCAAAGAGGAGCTAGTAATTTACTCGTAAATTTTCTCAATCAAATATTTATCAACATTCCACAAGATAAACATCTGTTCATAATACCACTGTGTATTCTGAGCCTGGTTCTACTGAAAAACTGCCTTGCATATATCAGTACTCTTCTTTCTCATTGGCTGTATTGGCATATTGGACAGCGTTTGCTGTGCAGAATTTTTCAGCAGTTTTTAAGTGTAAGTTATAGTTTTTTGGACTCTCATCCATCAGGTAAATTGCTGAATACACTGGATATCGAAACCTGGCGAACTTGCGACGCTATTTTTCTTCTCGTTAATATCATTATCAGTCTCTGTACAGTTTTTGTTTTTGTCATTCTGCTCATGCTGACATCCTGGCAACTGAGTTTGTTAGTTACTGTTGCTTTGGTGCTCATTTCACTGAGTATACAGTATGTAACGCGCAGAGCAAAAAAGCTTGGTAGGCAGTCAGTACAGGCAAATGACAACCTTGCTAATCGCGTGATGGAAGGGTTTTATGGCATGAGGGAGATTCGCGCCTTTGGTCACGAATCTTACGAACTACAACGTTTTGAACAAGCAACAATTCACTCACGTATTATCGCTCTGAAGCTGGCTAAGCTTTATTCAATTACGGGACCACTGTCGGAATTTTTAGCAGTCGCTCTATTAGTCTGTATTTTGATTATTGCTCTGCAATACAAATCTAACATTCCAACATTATTAACATTTATTTTTATGCTTTATCGTCTCCAACCAGTCGTGAGGCGGTTAGATACTGAGCGTGTGAATTTAATTGGTTTATTGGGTGCTGTAGAGGATGTTATGTCATTTTTGGATAAAACGGAAAAACATAATATTCGCTCAGGTGATATTCAATTTCAAAGTTTACAGCGAGGAATCACTTTTGAATCTGTTGATTTTTACTACAACACTTCTGAAAGACCCGCACTTCAGGATATTTCAATTTTTATTCCACGAGGTAAAACCATTGCGGTAGTTGGACCTTCCGGTGCAGGTAAATCTACACTGATTGGGTTAATCTGCCGCTTTTATGAAACGACACAGGGAGAAATTTCTGTGGATAATTATCCTCTACAAAAGTTGAACTTATCTTCTTGGCGTAGTCGAATTGCTATTGTCAGTCAGGATATTTATATATTCAATACAACAGTAGGAGGAAATATAGCCTATGGTCGCTTGGATGCTACAAAATCCGAAATTATTGCCGCCGCCAAAAAAGCGAATGCCCATGAATTTATTAGTCAATTACCTGAAGGCTACGACACTATAGTTGGCGATCGCGGAATTCGGCTTTCAGGAGGACAAAAGCAACGTATCGCCTTAGCTCGCGCTATCGTTCGCGAACCAGAGATTTTGATTCTTGATGAAGCAACTAATGCTTTGGATAGTCTTTCTGAGAATATAATTCAGGAAGCTCTCAATTCCTTTAGTCAGAATCGTACCGTGATTGTGATTGCCCACCGTTTATCTACTATTGAGCAAGCAGACCAAATTATTGTGCTGCAAGAAGGACGGATTGTAGAACAAGGCAATCTCCAGTATTTACTTAAACTCAATGGATTATTTGCCAAGCTCTATAATCTGCAATCTGGTAGTGCTCAAGTTTAAAGGGCAATGGGCAAGCTCGCAATGGGCAAGCTCGCAATGGGCAATGGGCAAGCTCGCAATGGGACAAAACTAATGACTAATGACTAATGACTAATGACTAATGACTAATGACTAATGACTAATGACTAATTCCCAATTTCCATTTGTATCAATATTAAAGTGAAACGGTATCAGAGAATTCATTCATATTGAGAGTATAAAAAATCATGAAAAGTCAACCTCTAGTTTCTATCATTACTCCCTTCTTAAATACTGAAAAATTCATCAAAGAAGCGATAGAAAGCGTACTCGCCCAATCCTATGACAGTTGGGAATTATTGTTAGTAGATGATGGTTCCACCGATGGAAGTACTGCAATTGCTCAGCGGTATACAGATCTATACCCAGAAAAGATGCATTACTTCGAGCATGATGGTCACCAAAAGCGCGGTAAGAGTACTTCTCGCAACTTGGGGATCAGCAAGGCAAAAGGTAAGTATATTGCTTTTCTAGACGCTGATGATGTCTTCTTGCCACAAAAACTAGAACAGCAGGTGACAATTTTGGAATCTCAACCTGAGACTGGTATGGTCTATGGACCTACTCAACATTGGCATAGTTGGACAGGGAAACCAGAAGATTACCAACGTGACAATATGAGACCACTTGGAGTTCAGCCGAATACTTTGTTTCATGTGCCAAGCTTGCTGACTGAGTATTTAAAAAATGCTGCGATTGTACCTTGTACCTGTGGGTTGCTGGTGCGACGGGAAGTTATAGAAGCTGTAGGGGGATACGATGACACCATTCAGTATCTATTCGAGGACCAGGTGTTGCTAGCAAAAATTTGCTTGCATGTCCCTGTATTTGTAGATAGTAGCTGCTGGGATCGGTATCGCCAACACTCAGAGTCTAGTTGCTCCAAAGCAATGCAAACAGGAGAGTATCATCCTTTAAAACCCAATTATGCACATGAGATTTATTTGAACTGGCTACAGAAATACATAACTGCACAGGGAGTGAAAGACAAAGAACTCTGGAATGCGCTGCAAAAGGCTCTATATCCTTATCGCTATCCCATATTGAACTTCCTGTCAGGAGTGAAAAACAACCTGAAGCAAATTGCACGCAAAAGATTTCCCAGTTCTCTCCACCGCTTTTTAGGAACACAATTACGTCGTGATAAATATATTCCTCCTACAGGAGCTGTAGACTTTGGTAGCCTGCGACGGGTTATACCCATGAGCCAAGCCTTTGGCTATGACAGAGGTCAGCCTGTTGACCGCTACTATATTGAAAACTTCCTGACCTGTTATCAAGATGATATTCGTGGGCGTGTCTTGGAGGTTGGTGATGATAACTATACGAGGCAGTTTGGTGGCTATGTGTGCAGCAAGGACTCTGTTCAACGCATCACCCAAAGCGACGTACTTCATGTTACAAAAGGCAATCCCAAGGCAACTATCATCGGGGATCTTGCTTCTGGCGACAATATTCCATCAAATAGCTTTGACTGCTTTATTCTGACGCATACAATACAGTTCATTTACGATGTACGGGCGGCGCTTAAGACGGTCTACCGCATCCTCAAACCTGGAGGAGTCGCCCTGGTTACAGTTCCCGGTATTAGTCACATTGGTGATTATCAGTGGTCTGATTACTGGTGTTGGAGTTTTACTGCTTTATCAGTAGGGCGTCTGTTTGAAGAGTTCTTTCCAACAAAAAATCTCCAAATTGAGACTCACGGAAATGTACTAGTTGCTACAGCCTTTCTCTATGGGCTAGCAACAGAAGAACTGCGTCGAGAAGAATTAGACTACCGCGATCGCAATTATCAAGTCACGATTACTATCAGAGCAGTAAAGCCACAGACAGCATGAAAATACCTGGAGTTAGCAGACTGCGGCGAATGGCTAAATGCTTACGGGGGCGTTTAGCAGCAGGAGGTCTCATCTTGATGTACCATCGTATCATTGAAATGGAATCTGATCCCTGGTCAATTTGCGTCAGTCCCCGCCACTTTGCCCAACAGATGGAAGTATTACGCAAGTTTGGCGAAGTTGTTTCACTGCAGCAATTAAACCAGACATTGCAACAGAACAAGGCTCCTCATCGGCAGATAGCAGTAACTTTTGATGATGGTTATATAGATAATTTGTATAATGCCAAACCGTTGTTAGAACGTTACGACATTCCCGCCACCATGTTTTTAACCAGTGGATATATGGAACAAAAACGTGATTTGTGGTGGGATGAACTCAATAGGTTGTTGCTGGAGCCTGGGACTTTACCAGAAGTTCTTTGTTTAGAGATTAACGGTACGACTCATCGTTGGGAATTAGGTGCATCCGCTAATTATAACGAGGAACAATATCAGCGCGTAGACGCATTCGCGCAGCGTCCCGCAGGGAAGCGGCTTGTCGTCAGACATCGCTCCTGGAAAGCGTCAGGGGAAGATAACCCCACCCCTCGCCATGCTCTTTACCGCACACTTTACTGGCTGCTATCGCCCTTGCTCCCGGAAGCACGACAAAAAGTCATGGATGAACTGCTGGCGTGGGCTGGTTCTGTACCAACATTGCGCCCAAATCACCGCATTTTGAATTCAGAAGAAGTATCTGCTTTGAGGAACGAGTTGATTGAAATTGGTGCTCATTCTGTGACACACCCATTTTTATCTTTCTTACCTACCGCCCGACAAAGAGAAGAGATTCAAGACAGCAAAACTCGTCTTGAGGAGATTATAGGACAACCAGTCGTGAGTTTTGCCTATCCCCACGGTAATTATTCTGAGGAAACAACAGCTTTAGTGCGAGAAGCGGGATTTACAAGTGCTTGCACGACCTATGCTGGTAGTGTGCGGCGAAAGTGCGATCGCTTTAAATTACCTCGCGTCGTCGTTGAGGACTGGGATGGAGAGGAGTTTGCCAAACACTTGTTTGAGTGGAGAGTCTCTTGAATTAGGAATAATGTACGGAAAATTCTTATATAATGAGGAGTTATATCTGAGCACTCATGATTGGGCTGTTTGTATGAAATTAGATCGTATCACCATCAATCCCAATCAAATGAATGGACAGGCTTGTATTCGTAATCTTCGTCTTACAGTTCGCCGGGTCATTGAGTTATTAGCTATCTATCCTAATCGAGAAGAACTGTATCAAGAGTTTCCAGAACTGGAAGATGAAGACATTCGGCAAGCCCTAATTTTTGCTTCCTCCTACTTAGAGGATCGTATTATAGAATTGTCCAATAATAATGAAACTGCTGCTTGATCAGGGGTTACCACGTTCTGCAACAGCTTTATTATGTGAAGCTGGTATTAATACAATTCATGTGGCAGAAATTAGTTTATCAGCAGCAGAAGATATAGACATCCTTCAAAAAGCACGAGAGGAAGAGCGTATAGTTGTCACTCTGGATGCGGACTTCCATGCTTTGTTAGCTCTTGCTGAGGCAATTTCTCCTTCAGTCATTCGCATTCGGATTCAAGGGTTACGTGCTCAAGCCTTGACCGATTTATTACTGAAAGTCATTAATGAGTGTGAGCAAGATCTAAAACAAGGGACGGTTGTGACAGTCGAACCAAGTCGAATCCGTGTCCGTCGACTCCCGTTGATGAATGAGGTATAATACTTCCCTCCACCAGACAACTGGTTCAGGCTATGGAGTTATTTTAGGGTTATCTGCCGTCAGTAAATTGACTATTAGGCTGCTTTAGGTTATTAGCGATCGCTTTAAATTACCTCGCACGCTTTGTTGAGGACTGGGATGGAGAAGAGTTTGGCAAACGGTTGTTTGAGTGGAGAGCCTCCTGAATTAAGATTGAAGGAAGAAGGAAGAAGAAAGAGCGATGACTGAGTTACTTGAACGCGCGATCGCCAAGCTCAAAACCCTGTCAGCCAGTCAACAAGATGCGATCGCTAGAATGATTCTGGAAGAACTGGATGACGAACGTCAATGGGATGAAGCTTTTGCTCGTTCCCCAAGTTTACTTGCTAAACTTGCAGCCGAAGCAATGACTGAGTACCACGCAGGTAAAACCCAAGAGTTAGATCCAGAAACATTGTGAAGTCCCGTACAACCGCCCAGTTTCGCAAAGCATTCGCTTACGGAGGAACTGCCATCTAAACGCAACCTCCTGTATTGTTAATGCATCGACCTGCATTGTTAATGCATCGACCTGCATTGTTAATGCATCGACCTGCATTGTTAATGCATCGACCTGCATTGTTAATGCATCGGCTTGCATTGTTAATGCATCGGCTTGCATTGTTAATGCATCGGCTTGCATTGCGAATGCATCAACCTGCAAAAATTAACCTACCCTTTCTTTAACCTTGCCTTATCTATAGCGGTTCTCATCCGGATGAGGTACAGATTTATCTGCGTCGAGGGTGCGTTTATCTGCGGTTAATTCTTTCTTCTTGTACCTCACCCAGGTGGGAAACGCTATAAAAACCTCACCCTAGCTAGCGGTTAGAAACCGCACGCCAGATGCTACAACGCGGGGAACCCGCGCAACGCACTGGCTCGCCTACACAAACCAAGTCTGCCTCCGCAGACTAAAAACCCTCAAATTTAACCCGCGCAGGCGGGTTTTGCCTGTGTAGCCGCGACTTCCACCTCGCCAGGGCTTCTTGTCAGCGAGTCGGACTCGAAGAAAATGTACATTTTTATTACTCGTTAATAGAACTTACGCATTGACAGAACATTGATACTATGCAGTTAAGTTCAACTTCTGTGTTAGGTGTTCTAAAATAAAATCACGAGCCACTTGAAGAGATAAATTTCTTTGGAGTTCATACCAA
>JAESFN010001123.1_pt1 | contig 14286 bp, 22 predicted proteins | sample 9269411 | NCBI WGS metagenome assembly JAESFN01 (sample SAMN14505399, study PRJNA617100) | algae metagenome | isolation source: Iphinoe sp. HA4291-MV1 and co-occurring heterotrophs from trail next to... | place: USA: Maunawili Falls, Hawaii | collected 2009-07-25
CAAAACCCAAATTCTTGAATTTATTGACTACTTTAATCAAACAATGGCTAAACCTTTTCAGTGGACATATAAGGGTAAAGTTTTAGCTGTCTAATACTTGGTTTATTTACGCCGTGCTGTACTAGCTCCTCTTGTGCGAAAGCATTCAGATTCGTTGTCTTGGGAACCCCTAGTAGCAATTCAACCAAGCGGTTCAAAGCGACCTTTTTTCTGTGTACCTGGAGCTGGTGGAAATGTCCTCTACTTCTACAATTTGGCGCGTCATTTAGGCACAGACCAACCGTTTTATGGTTTGCAACCACGAGGCATTGATGGTGATTAGCTACCTCATACCAAAGTTGAGGACATGGCAGCGGATTACATCCAAGCGCTACAGATCGTTCAGCCACAAGGTCCATACTTATTGGGTGGGCATTCCTTTGGCGGTTATGTGGCCTTTGAAATGGCGACTCAGTTGCACAAGCAGGGGCAAGATGTAGCCATGCTTGCCATTATGGACACATCGGCACTGATTCCTGATAACAAACGTAAAGAACTTGATCCTAATGATGCTAAACACCTAACTGAGCTTGTGTTTGGGTTAGAACGTTTGTTTGGTAAGAACTTGTCAATATCCTATGAAGATCTCCAGCCCCTTGAGCCGGACAAGCAATTGAACTATATCCTAGAACGATTGAAAACTGTCAACATCTTTTCTCCAGACGCTCAGCTTTCTCAAATTCGCGGCATTTTGCAATGTATCAAGGCTAGCCTTGAAGCTGATTATCTACCTCAAGAGGTTTATCCAAATCAAATTACTGTCTTGCGATCCAGTGAACAGCAGTTATCTGATGATCCGACAATGGGTTGGGACAAATTTTCCTCAAAACCGATACAGAACTATGACGTTCCAGGTGATCACATAACGATGGTGAGCGAACCTCATGTTCAGGTTTTAGCACAACAACTAACAATCTGCATTGAGCAGGCACAGGCGGATGATTGAGGAATCAAAGATGACGCAACATCCAACAACTATAGGAATGCGTCTGTTCATCTTCATCTGGTTTGGACAGATTATCTCTGCGATCGGCTCTGGCCTCACTAGCTTTGCTTTGGGTATCTGGGTATATCAGCGCACTGGGTCAGCTACTGATTTAGCCCTGATTTCGCTATTCGCAACTATACCGCGCATCGCCATCTCTCCTTTAGCTGGTGCGTTGGTAGACCGTTGGAATCGTCGCTATTGTATGATTATCAGTAATTTTGGTGCTGCTGTGAGTATTGTGGCGATCGCCTTCCTACTCGCAATCAATCGCTTGGAAATGTGGCATCTTTACTTATTACAGCAATTTGTGATCAAATCAGCTACAAATAAATTAAGCTAAATAGTCTAAAAAAGAAGATTATTTTAGATATGGCAGCAGCATATTCGATTGACTTACGACAAAAAATATTAAGTGCTTGGCAAAACAAAGAAGGTTCTCAAAGAGACTTAGCAAAAAGATTTAAAGTCAGCTTGTCTTTCATCCGTGACTTTTTGCGTCGTTACCCTGAGACAAACGAAATAGCAGCAAAGCCCCAAGGTGGCGATCGCCGCTCAAAGATTAAAGGTAAAGACCAAGAATTGTTGAAGACAATAGTTACAGGACAAAGTGATATATATCTGCGAGAAATTCAAGAAACACTGCAACAACGCACAGGAATAGATGTGAGTGTATCAAGTTTGAGCCGTACTCTTAAACGCTTAAAATTAGGTCGTAAAAAAAAACTTTAGTAGCCAGTGAGCAAGCTACAGAACGAGTACAAAAACTACGTTACGAATTTCGGCGTTGGCTAGATACTATAGATGTCAAAAACCTTGTATTCATTGATGAGACAGGCATAAATCTAGCGATGATAAGATTCTATGCAGGGTAAGCGCATTTAATTTTGTAGTGTAAAATACAGAATGTTTCCCTAAGATATGTAGGAGAAATCGGATTTGAGTATTAAATATGTTAAGTAGTACGCTCATAAGTAAAGTGTCTATTTTACATCACCATTAGTCTTATGCCATCAGGTTTCAAGTCTGGTAATAATTCTCCTGTTAAAATACCAAAGGCTTTGAGTATAGCCAACGCCCAGGCGTTAACAGAAAAGATGTCATCAATTTTTAACGAAATAGAAGACCCCCGTGCAGAAAAAAATCGTGTGCATTTATTAACAGATATTTTCATCATAGCCATACTATCAGTAATCGCAGGATCTCGTGGATGGGAAGACATGCACAATTATGGGTTGAGTAAGTATGAGTGGTTGGAGGAGTTTTTTAAAATTACCTGAAGGTATCCCCTGTGCGGATACGTTTCGCCGAGTTTTTGAGCGGATTAACCGCTTCATTAAACTTCCTCAAAGTTGCCCAACCTTATTCACTCTAGATAGGAGTGATTAACCTTAGGGGGGCAAAATGCCCAACCAAACTCAATAACAACCTCGATAACGAGTATTCAAAGTTGGGCATTTTGCCTTCGCCTCTGGCGTCTCCCCTTCTCCTAAGGGAGACGCTGCGCGTTCGCCTCTGGCGTCGCCCCTTGGGCGAAGGGAGAAGGTTGGGCAACTTTGAGCAGGATTTTCCCAACCCACTCGTATTTGAACAATGTTTCAGGCTTTGGGTAGAATCAATAGTTGAGACACTTGGAGCACAGGTAATCCCTATTGATGGTAAAACCCTTAAAGGCTCTTATGATAGAGTGCTAGGAAAAACGGCTTTGCACCTAGTTAGTGCATGGTCGAGTCAACATCGTCTTGTTTTGGGACAAGTCAAAGTTACAGAGAAATCCAACGAAATTACTGCAATTCCCGCGTTATGAGAATTATTAGACATTGCAGGATGTATTATTACAATTGATGCAATGGGTACGCAAACCGCAATTGCATCTCAAATTTTCAATGCGAAAGCAGATTACATTTTAGCGCTTAAAGCCAATCATCCTACGCTTCATACACAAGTTAAAGACTGGTTTGAACAGCACAAACATAGAGGTTTTTCAGGGATTACCCATAGTTACGACGAACGGGTAGAAAAAGGTCATCATCGTACCGAGAAGCGTCAAATTTGGTGTGTTCCAGTTTCTCAATTACCACCTCTACACAATCAAAGTGATTGGGCTGGACTTAAATGTGTGGTTATGGTTGTGCGTGTCAGACATCTATGGAACCTTTCAACCCGCGAAGTGCAGTTTTATCTCACTACTTTGGACTGCGATGCCAGCAAATTAGGGCAAGCTATTAGACTCCATTGGAGCATTGAAAATGGTTTACACTGGACTCTAGATGTCACATTCAATGAAGATGCTTGCCGCGTCCGCACTGGTCATGCTCCACAAAATTTGTCATTGCTGCGTCGAATTGCACTTAACGCCTTAAATTTGGAGCCATCGTTCAAGCGTAGTAATCGTCAGAAATCAAATCGAGCCGCTATGGATAACAATTATATGTTGACGATTCTTGCTGCTTGTTTACATCACAATCATGATGCTTCAAAAGCTTCTTGTCAATAGGGTTTGAGATGCGCTTACCCTGCGCTTATTCCAAGTTTCTCTTTGATTATTAATGCCCCCAACGCCATCTGGAATGATTTCGCTGGTGCCCCAATCTGTTCATCAAAATATGAAGCATATTCCGATTCAAATTCTGACCATGGTATTAGCCTTGCCATTATTACCCAACGATTATCAAGTGATAATTTTCCCTTCACAGGAAGTTCAAACTTTTCCGGTGGAATTGGCGGTTGTTCTTGTTTCCTGTACATAGTTACTAATTACACTAAATGTACTGATAAAGAACCGTAATGCAAGGCTTTTGGCTTATTCTAACCTTTTTTCTTGCACTTGAATACATTTCTCCAGTTTGAGGATTCACATTTGGCTGACTTTTCTGACTTTTTCAGCAAGCCCTACTTAGTCATCAACTCCTGTAGCTTCAAACTTGATTCTAAAAACACGCTATCTTTTGCTAAAGCATCAATAACCATAAATTATTCCCGTATTCTTAACTATTGCATGAAACCCAAGTGCGACAGAACACAGATTAATCAAACAAAAGTTGCCCAAAAATTTTACGTGTAAGATCCTGCAACCTCCAGAAATCAGCGTAAAAAGCATGCGTTAACGATTAGTTGTATTTAAGGTTGGAAAGTTGTAACGAAGCAAATAAGCGTAAAAAGCGGGTGGAACGGCATTGCCAAGAATAGTTCCGGCGAGAGAGGTTTGCTCTGGCAAGGTATACCAATCGAAAAAACCACAAAGTCTTGCGATCGCCCTCATAGAAAGAGCATACACCTCACCATCAATTAAAGTACTTATGGTATGGTTACGGCTTGCGCCTTTATCGTCACTAAAGATGCTTGCGGTAATTGTCCAGCAAGGTTCTACACTAGTTCTGATAATTAACTTTCTAGTGGAAGCGCCGATTCTTTCAATCAGTAGGTCTTCCTCATGGTTTATAGCTAGATACTCTTGTAGCCGCCTTTGTTGTTTTTCGGTTAGGGTGCTTTTTTTTAGATTTAACCCGGCGATCGCATCCCTCCAAGCGATTCGGCTTAATTTGGGCGGGAACCTCATAACAAGAGAGTGCGGCAGCGAAGCAAGAATAAATAAGCGATTTCGGTTTTGAGGAACACCATAATCTGCGACATCGATGTTATTGCTGACAACTATGTAACCTCCCAGATGCAAAACGCGTGCGATCGCATCATACGCCAAACCTTTTTGATAATTAGGCACACACTCTAAAGTGAAGTATTGAGGCTTTAAGATTTCAATACCGCGAGCACAAGCTTCCCCAGCGCTGATATCCTCTAAAGTTTCCCCGTGTGCGCTCTTAAGATTTTTAGCATTTGAATAATTTTTGCACGAAGGCGAAGCGTGTAAGATAAATGGATTACGTGGGATCTCTGGAAAATTAGCCGCCGACATCTCTTGAATAGATCGGATGTGCAAAACACTGCCGTACTCCCCAAAGTTTATCGATTGAATCCAATTGTAAGCGTGAGACAACCCTTCATTATCTGGATCTTTTTCAATGCCTACTATAGGTCTAACACCAGCTGCAACCATACCAGCTTTTACACCTCCAGCGCAGGAAAAGAAATCAACTGCTATGGGAGCATCCTCTAATAGTGTTGGTTTCATCGCATTTGTCTAATTGCTTGAATGAAGAGATAAAGAATATATAGATGAAAAAATTTCCTGCTTATGCAGCAACTTTTGAAGTCTTGAGAAGAAAAGGCACAAGAACACCGCCTTTTAACTCGTTTAGGCGGTCTATCAAAATCTGCCAATCTCGCTTAAAGCGCAGATCTAAACCTACAGTTAACCCCCGCTTTTTAAAATGCTTTGTCTGAGTGCAACTTAAACCGCACTCTTTTGCGATCGCATATGCTAGTTGCTTCAAGTCTTGAAGCTTTACAGGGTTCCGACTGGAAAAATGAGCCGAGCCTTCATGGTTTGTCGGTATGTCGTCCTTGTTAGTCGCGTTTCTAATAAGGCTCGGCTCATTTTTTTGTCCCAAATGCAATGGTTCGTTAATCTTTTTCATGGTGGTTCTTTCTCATATTAGCGCCTATTACGGTAAATTGTAAAGAGTAAAATATAACGTTGAGGGCAAATTCGATAAAGATTGCGTAAAGTTATGCAATCTATTATTTATTTTTACAACATCTTTAGCAGTAAAAGTTATACTACTCCAAAGGATCACGCTCTCTCCACTCCATAACCCAATCAAAAGCCGTCCCAGGCGATATCCCAAGAACTCGTCCTATTTTTCTAGCAGAAAGCTCAGACAGAGCTATTTTCCCTGAATACCATTCAGACCAACGAGACTCCAAAATCCCTGTTTGATCTTTAAGCTCTCTGTTACTCAAAGAGAAAAACTCCCATTTGGAATAGGGTATAGACGCAAGGGTATAGCGCTCTATTTTTGCCTTTGGGATAGGGTCTTTTTTGCGCCACTCCATCAGCCAATCTAAAACAGTTCCGGGCGATACATTAAGGCTTTGCGCCATCTTTCTCAAAGTTGGTTCACTTAAAGAAGATTTGCCGTGATACCAATCCGACCACCTTGTAAGGCAAATATTAGTCATGCTTGATAACTCGGTCTGTGTTTTTTGCAAAAACTCTTCTTTAATGAGCATACATAGCATCCGTATTAAACCCAATTATATTGTAAAACAATTAACACTTTGCCCAATGCGCTGCGTAGACATTTAAAAATGTGCCAATCAAGAAAGTGTCACACTATTTCGTAATAGCATCTTATAACAAGATAGATTAGATTCATGAGAAACGGGGCAACGCTTCAACGCCTCAACTACAAAGATTTTAGGAGAATTCAATCATGTTACTTAACAATGCGATCGCTGCACAACAATCCCTCTACTCTCAACTGCAAATTCAAATTGACGAGTTGCAAGCCAAGCAAAGAGAAATCCAAGCTTATATGCAGCAACTGGGGTCAGTTGAGTCATCTATGGAAAGCGCTGCACAGATGTTGCAGCAGGCGATCGCAGAGATCCGCTCCGTTTGCCCAGATGAGTTGGGGGCATACCAAACCATCATCACCAGCTTATTTACTGATGCGCCCATTGCACAGTTAGCAGCTGCTGCTGATGATGACGAAAACCCGGATCCTGACAACGTTCGCGCAGCGTCTCCGGAGGAGACTCCCACCCCCACACCACCTACGCCCTCTGATAATGTTAATGACGATGAGGCTATAACAACAGATGTAGTGGTAGAGTTTGCTTCAGCCCCACAACTATTCTTAGATGACGAAAAAAGCGAGGTTGCAACAACCGTCATCTTGCCCACACCACCTGCGCCCTCTGACTTACCATCTCCGGCACAGATATCACATATGAAAAAAGCGGATGTGCAATACTGGTTGGCGGAGGTTGGCGAGTCCACAGACGGCAAAATAGGTGAGTTGCGGACGCGGTTAATTGCCTACATTACTCAACATCAGCAAGATCAAGCAGCGTAAATAGCGGGAGGGTACGCGCCCTCCTCCTTTTAAAATCTAAGTTTTACTGCTAAAGATGTTGAGAAATTATTCAACATCTTTAGCAGTAAAGAAAATAGCATAGCATTATTGCATTGTCCACGCACTTTGTCTGGAGTCGCATTTGGGACAAGAAAAAGAGCCAAGCCTTATTAGAACGAGTACCCGACTTGGAAGAAAGATCAACAAAACAAAGCCTGCCTCATTTTGAAGGGGACAATGCGTCGAAAGGTTCCGCTTCCTTCTACAGAGACCTCGACCCCAAAAATTTTACGTGTAAGACCCTCATTCAATAGACTGCATAAAATTACGCAATCTGCGCGACGACGCTTTTCTACTAGTTGTTAACTTTACTTACCGAATTTTTTTCTTTTGGCAAATGACGATAAATTGATCTAAACATCAATAAACAAAGCCTGCCTGTTTCTGGTACGTGTAAGACCTCCGTGACAACACCTTTCATAATCTTTTTTTATTGTTAAAGGCGTTTACTATGATAAAGATTATTGATTTACTATTGCTGAGTTACCAAGCTTTATGCATAATGACAAGCGGGGGTGATAAAAAATGTCAAATCCAAAACCTAGGACTGACCAACTACCTAAAATCAAAGGTTTTTGGAAAGATGCGGAAGGAAATACGGTGGAAACCAAAGCTATTAAGATTCCAGTTTACTTGGAAGACAAAATCAAGGCTTATGCTCAGCAGCTGCACGCTGAGGAGATGGCAAAGCAAAAAGCGGAACAATATTAGCAGTTTGCTGACGATTTTAAAGAGTCCGCATAAAAAAGTGAAAACCCCCAAGCGAGTTGCGATCGCGAGAGGGCAAAGACCCCTGAATGCATTGTTTTGAGCGTTACGAACAAAATACAACTAGGAGTCACAAACTATGATCGATGATAACTCATTCTCGTATACTCAGCAAATCTGTATTCCTGAAAAGCTGGATGATTTACAGATTAGTATTGGGGCATATAGAATTTATGCTCATCTTGCAAATCCAGTAAACAAACAGCACAAAACAGCGCAACTTATTTCTAATCATTGCAAGATGCACATTACTTGGACAAGAAGAAGTTTAAGTGAGTTAGTGCAATTAAATCTAATACAAAAATATCACATTCAAGAATTAGAAGCGTTAAGACTGATAAAGTCTAAAACTCCTCAGTTTGTAGAGTGCGGGTTAGAGTGTGAGTGGTGTAATAGTACGTCTTTCCTTCTTCATGAGCACCATTACCCAATCAAGCGCTCATTAGGTGGATCTCAGACAGTACAGATTTGTTCTAACTGTCATTCTGAATTTCATTATTTAACAGAAGCTATCTTTTACGCACTTGTCCCCGAAAAATCAGCCGAGCCTTCAAGCGCCTCGATTAATCGTGGGGTAGACAGATCAATAAAACAAGGCTCGGCTGATTTTTTACGTGTTAGACCCCGTGACAAGGTATCTGACAATTTTGGCAACCAGATACAAGAGATTTCGTCAATGGGAGGCGAGTTAAATGTTTAATCTGCTTGCCATTACTAGGAATAGTATCCCATACGTCAAAGAGTTGCGATCACTGCGACTAATCAGAAATTCTTCAGCTGCAATTTTGATGCAACAACTTGATTACTGGTTTAACAAGTACCCAAACGGGTTCTATAAATTCTTGTCACCTTGTGAAAACAAGCATTACAAAACGGGTGATAGCTGGTGCGAAGAATTGAACTTTTCCAAGGATGAGTTTAGAACAGCATTTGACCAAATAGGGATACGCTACGCTTCCAAGAAAACATACGAATCAGCCTCAAACTCTTTTGTAGATTCAAGCTCAGCAGAAAAGTATTACTGTTCTTACACCGACAAAATTAAGGGTCTAACTTACTATTTTAGAAATTCCAAAATAGTAGATGAAGAGCTAGAAGCCTTGTGTAGTAAGCCAATCTCTGTAAATCGGGAATGCCAATCTCCGGAGGTTGAGAATGCCAATCTCCGGAGATTGGGAATGCCAATCTCCGTAAATCAGGAATGCCAATCTCCGGAGATTGGGAATGCCAATCTCGATTCATATACAGAAATTACTCCAGAGACTACCTCCCCCCCTACCCCCCCAGAAGGAGAACCGGAGGAGAGAGAAAAAGCCTCCGGCTTTCAAATACTGGAGCAAGAAGTAAAACTTCAATCCTCCTCTTCGTTGAAAGAAAACTCTACAGCTGCGAGTGAAAACCAAGATTCTTCTAAAAGGTCACTTGCCCCGGTGGTGTGTGAGAACAATTCTCAAATTAGTAAAAATGAACCATTATATAAAAAACGTCCTAAACCGAATGAAGTTCAATGGGATTGGGTTCCTGCTGGGGCATGGAAGACTGAAGAGGGCAAGCTAGATGATGCGTTTGTGATGGCGATCGCATCTAAGTGGGCAAGAGAATATGGTGGGACATCACAAGACAAAAAACCCAACGTTATCAAACATTTCCGCAACGAACCTACAAACCTTCCTATTGAGTGGGAGTGGTATCAAGACAACTTCTTTCACAAAGTTGCCAACATCCAAACTCGCAAGGCGAATGGGTTAGATACGGCGGCAGATGAAGCAGCAGCAATAAAGCACATACGTGCTGCCACTCCTTTGGACGACTCTCAGCGAGTCACTGAAGCACACAAGCCGTCTGAAGTTGTCCAAGAAGTTGCACCTTATGCAATTCCTGTTGTTGAAGCAATTGCAGGAGTAAAAAACTCAATCGTCAAAGGTGCTGCCATCGATGCCATTGTGCATCAGGTTATGTCAGATGAAAGTGAAGACTCGGCGATCGCCCCAGAAGAGGCGGAGAACAAAGCCGCATATCAAACAACGGTCAACGAGGAAGATAGAGAATTTTGGAGGCAAAAACATCAACAGAGAATGGGCATGATTGAAAGTCAACCTTGTAATAGGACAGGCAGTGAGCAGCGTCTTGCGGGGGTTCCCCCCGTTGTGGCGACTGCGAACCCGCAGGGTGACGAACTACAGAAAGCCAAACAGTTTATAGAATCGCTCAAAAAGCGAATACCACAATCTAAAAGCAAGTTGACTGCTCTATCTGAGGTCATTAGCTCAGTTGATAATCATGCTGTCATTTTGGAAGACATGAGAAAACGACTCAACGGAACTGACGAAATGAGACAAGAAGCTATTAACTGGGCTTGTGAACCAGCTAACGGTTGTCAGCTAGTGAGAGATGCAAAAGGCAGAGTCATCGATATCGAAGAGATGGACTTTTGAAGATGCAGGAGAGGCGACAAACCCCTTCTTTTTCATCTCGTGTAAAGTTCGTAATCGGTATGGGCAATCGCTTACAATAGCGGCGATTCTGAAATAACGCGCGATCTCCCAACCCATGAGCGGAATTGACCGAGATATCATCCCAGATCCCCGACCAAGTTTGATTGACCGCCATTTGCCAAACACCCCTCAAGTCCAACGACTGCTCCGAAGAGAAGGTAGAGCGCATGTATTCAACGACCTCGAAACCCTAAAACAAGTCACACAAGCTATCATTGTCAGCGGAGAACGAACCGGAATAGAGGATGAAGACGATGATTATGAACGATATGTGCATTTGTTGTAATGGAAGTCTCAAAGCTTGATTATACTGTTATATCTTGTAAAGGATATCGCATAGCTTTACGCAATACTGTTTACGGGGGTCTTACACGTACCAGAGACAATGCGTTACTGCTAAATATGTGTAAAATAGAAATTAAAGTTGGCAAATCTATCATGTCAGAATTAAAAACAGTTGTTTGCCCATATTGTGGTTCGATCCAAAACAAAAGATGGGGATTATCTAAAAGTGGCGTTCAACGCTATAAGTGCAAAGAGTGCGATCGCTCTTTCACTGGCGCTTCTACCGGACGCCCTCACAGTTTTGAGAACGTCTGCAAACGCTGTCGGGGTATTTGCAAGCGCAATGGGTTGCGAGATGGAAGAATTCAAAAATGGCTGTGCATTGAGCCTGGTTGTGGTTACGCTTGGGAGGAAAACGATTAAGTTGTTGAGGGAAGCACCCCGTAATAAAGATTGGTATGCCTTTTACTGCTAAATATGTTGTATTAATCTGTTAAGCTTGGCGGATTGCTGCCGTTGCCACCTTGCCTAAGTAAATATTCCCAGATTCGCCTTATCTCTATTGAGTTATCTGCAACCAAGCGCAGCGTTTCGGTAGTACTGGTTGTAAGGGCGTCTACACGACTACCAAGTTGATTTACCTGAGCGGTAAGGTTGGCGATACCTCCGGTAAGCTGCGCTAACGCCACAGAATTTTCTCTAGTTTGCTCCTGAATTTGAGTCATTAGCTGGTCTTGGCGGACATTAGTTTGTAATTGAATTTCCGCAAAGCGAGCTAGGGCTGTTTCAAGTCGGTCAAGTCGATTAGAAAAGTCTTGGGTCATTTAAGAGGTACGTGTGTTTTTCTTACTTTGGAACTGGTTTTATTCAAGCTTATGATGAAAGCGAGCATAAGGCACTAACAAAAGTAGCTACGAGGCTTGGGCTAGACTTAAGCCAGATAGGTAGGGGCTGCTTGACCAGCCCTCGCGGTTCTACGCGTGAATCCCTGTGACTTTAGCCAGAGAGGCGTCAAAGCCATGCCCAATAAAATACGCGCACCTAAAAACGGTTTTGGAGAAGTTAAACGCCCATTGTGGTGGATAGAAGTGGTTGATTCGGAAGGCAACAGTACTTACTACCCAGAGTATAGAGTTTATGAGAAAGTCTTGACGAAAGCAAGAAATTTCGTTCGTGATATCCAACCACCAATTGATGTTTGCCTAATCATCAGAGGAGACGCTGATCCGCGAACAGGTAAACTAAAGCCCGACGACATAGTTACCAGTCTAAACCCCCATTCTCATAAAAGGGTGCTATAATGAAAAAACAAGAACCACCAGAACAAAAAAATGAAAAATCCTACTCCAAGTTTAAATAAAGCTTTATCTGAAGCGAAAGCCGAATTTCCTATAGTCTACGCATCTAAGGACGTGGACTTTAAAACGAACACAGGTAGAAGTATTAGATTTACCTACGCCGAATTAGAAGAAATCGTTAATTTGGTTGCGCCTGTACTTTCAAAGCATGGTTTAGTTGTTACTCATGAGCCTGGATATCATGAGGTAGCCCCCGAAACTTATAAATATGGACTTTTAACATGTTTATTACATGAATCTGGTGAAGAGAGACAAGCATTTATCAGTTTAAGTGAAGATATGGGCAACGATCCGAAAGATTGGGCGTCGCGCCTCAGCTATGCTCGCAGATATAACGAAATGGCAATCCTAGATATTGTTGTTGTTGAGCCAAAAAACAGCGAGCAGTGGGAAGAAACAAAGCGTAAACTAGCAAAGGAAGTGAGACAGGAGGCTGGATTAGTTAAGAAGCCAGAGCCTCATAAAAAAGGTGATTCATCCTTTGCTGAGGCTATTAGTGGTTACACACCACAAAAGTCTAGCACACATGAAAGTTGTGTAGGTTTGCGCCCTCAGAACAGCAGCGATATTAAAATCCTTTTGACAACACTGGGTTTTGAGCAATCGCGCTTTGATAATTGGTATGGTCAAAAGTTTAACGTTGCAGCTGATATGCTCGGTCTTGAGCAAATGTACGAGATTATTCGAGCTATTTGCAAAGTGTACGGAACCGAAAAGAACAACGTAGGTGCGATCGCTGCTATCAATAATGTCATCATTGATCAAATGACAACAGGCATCAAACTCAAAGACGCTCTTAAGGACTGGCTCAATAGATTTTTCAAGCAAAATAAGATCGCGTAAGTCTGCATAAAATTACGCGATCTACTTACGAAAAATCAAAGATGATGTAGTTCAATTATTCATTACAGGGTTCCGATTGGAAAAATGAGCCGAGTCTTATTAGAAATGCGATTAACGAAGACGACATACCAACCAAGTTCGCGCTAACGTCTCCGTTGGCGCAGCCTCTCCGGCAGGAGAAGACTCGACTCATTTTTTGTCCCAAGTGCTTTACCCTAAGATCGTAAGCTTACCTTTCTTAGATGGCTTACAAGCTATACACTGTAAGGCTTTAAGGTGAAAAGAGGGTGATGCTATGATGAGATGAGAACAAAAAGGTTTATTAGGGTAGGGAGATTATTGAATGGAGCGATACAAAGGAAGGGGAAAAAACCCCAAAAGTATAGAAGCGCTAAAAGCGGCGACGGCGGCAAGAGTTACTCAAAGAGAGAAAGTGAGTGTACATCTTCTGTATGGAGTTTTGGACGTGCTAGATACACTGGGCGATCGCAATCGCTCAGTTGCCATCAACGAAGCCATAGAAATGATCGAGGAATTAGGATTACTAGGTCAACTGAAACAACGTATTCAAGCCAAAAAGAAACAAGTAGCTTAAACTGCCAAATATTCTACTATAAACAGTTACCCCCTGCCGAAAGAACCACCAGACGACAGGGGGTAACTCTTAAGCGACAAACCCAAAAGCTTGTCTCTCTTGCTTACTGAAAGAACCACCAGACAGTAGCAAGGGAACTAAAGAAACGATTACCACGCTCTAAAGTTCAAGACGATACTAACATGATCCTTAACGTAGTTACAAGTTACACTTCTTTTTTTGATAGCACCTTACATACAGGTAGGATTTACAGTGGCTTGTGTGCTGTGCTAGGGGATCTTTGCAAAGATCCCCTAGCACAGTTGGTTTTTTTGTTGCGTGTAAGACTCTTAAAATTGTGCTAACACGATAGAATGCTGGCAGGGCGCATTTACTGAGAATTGACAATCGACATGCGAGCATTTAAAAGTTATCGGAACATAAGCAATCTAAAAACAAAAATTTGCCTTTATCATCCGTACAATAAACGTGTTGACGCGAGAGATGAGTATGAAAACTTGATGCATTTGTTTGGAAAATTGTGGGCAGATAAACATATGTTAGGAGTCGCCATCATTCAAGCAGAGGCTATGCTTATGAAAGCTTGGGCGATCGCATACCTGTACGAAGAGCAATCAAAAATTCATTTGCGGCTAATGACGCTTTCACACAAAACTAAAGCCAAACCCAGACAGAACTGGCTTTCTAAGCTAAAGCCCGTAACTTATAAACTTTTGACAGATTGGGCAATTGAGTACTCCCAATTAAAAACTCAATGAACTACTCACCCCTACTTCGTTGAGGGGTGAGTTTCTACATCCACCCCAGTAGAGTTGAATTTTTGACGCTTCATTTGCCCTAGTTGCTTCATGCTTCCCGCTTGTTTGCAAGTGCGTGAAGT
>JAESFN010001124.1_pt1 | contig 14271 bp, 3 predicted proteins | sample 9269411 | NCBI WGS metagenome assembly JAESFN01 (sample SAMN14505399, study PRJNA617100) | algae metagenome | isolation source: Iphinoe sp. HA4291-MV1 and co-occurring heterotrophs from trail next to... | place: USA: Maunawili Falls, Hawaii | collected 2009-07-25
GATCTGGATGTTCCTCGCGGCAATTGGCATCCTGCAGAACATCAGGCGTCGCCAGGCCGAAATCGGCTTCCGCCCAGACTAAATCCCGCTTTGGATTCCAATGCACCAAATCAAAAATCAAAGGGGAGGCCGGTCGGCCTCCCCTTTGACTTTGCCCGATTGCGTTTGTGGTGGCGGTTGAGCTACGCCTTCCGCTTCCGAAGCACACCAATGCCGAGCAGGAAGAGGAAGCACGCGAGCACCGTCGATATCCAGCCCGTACGCCCGACCAGATTCCCCTGCCCCGCTCCTGTCGACGGCAACTGGCTAACGGTCACCGGTGTCGGGGTCGTTACCGGCGCAGTGGTTGGAGCCGGAGTCACAGTGGCGGTAGCAGTCGGCGACGGCGTAGCCGTTGCTGTCGGGGTGGGAGTTGGCGCAGGTACCGTGACGAAAACTAAGCCGGCCTGATCCGGTTGCACGCTGTCGATCGTTTTCGTCAGCAGCGCCGGATTGAAGGCGGCGGGTTCGAAGCCTCCTGGGACCGAGTCGGCATCGCGCGAAACGACCACTGTCGTGAAGAGCTTCGCGGTGACGATGAAACCACCATTCGCACCGGTCGTAAAGGCCTGTGACGGATCATTATCGATCGTAACTCCGAACACAACGCCAGGAACCACGACGCATCCGCTCGGAATGGTTCCGGCGGCCACCTGGGCGGCGTCAACCGGTCCGGGATCGGCCAGGCATTGCAGGGCGAAGACGGGAATCTCCACCGAGTTCAGCTCATTCAGAATGAGCAGTTGCTCAGTTTGCCCGGCTTCGAGATCGATGGTGGCCCAAATCGGGGAGACCGAATAATGCTCCGGAGCTGAGGTTTCGCGAAGGATATAGGTGCCGACCGGCAATTTCGCGAAAGTAAGTTTGCCATCTGCTCCGGTGCAGCCATCCGCAACCACCGATTCACTCCTCACCAGCTCGAAACATGCATCCGCTTGCGGTGGAGTCCCGCCGTCGCCATCCTCAGCAGTCTTCACAACCTCGATGGTGCCGCAGGTAATCGTCACCGTTGCGGTCGCCTGGTTATCCGCGAGCGTTTCGCTCGATTCAGTGGAAGACGACACCGAGGCGGTGTTCGAAATCGAACCGCAATCGGCCGCGTCGGTTGCGCCCGTCAGGGTCACCGAATAGGAGTCACCGGGCGCAAAGTCGTCATCATATTCGCAGCGGTACTGCGAGTTTTCGATGCGACACTCGTCGCTGGACCAGGTGATCCCGGCCGGCAGCGCATCGGTCATCACGACGTTGCGCGCTACACCGGCGCCGTGGTTCGTAACAGTGATAGTGAATTCGATCTCCTCACCAACAGTGACGGTGCTTCGAGTCGCCGTCTTCGTGAGCTTGAGATCGGGACACGAAATGGTTACATCGGCGCGCCCGTGATTGTCCTCCGTGGCGTCGGTCGGTTCGTTCCACGAAGCGACATCAACGAAGTTCGTCAGACCGGCGCAGTTGTCGTTCGGTGTGACACCGGAAACGGATAGGTTGATTCTTCCCTGCGGCGCGAGATCGCCAAATTCACACTCAAGGATTCCCTCGGTGATTGTGCAGGCCTCAGAATCAACCTCCCAGGCGATACCGTCCGGGAGACCATCGGTTAGCGTCACCTCGCGGGCGATCCCCTGACCGAGGTTCTGCACGACGATTTCGAATGTAACTTCGTCCCCGGCCGACACGCTGTCATCAACCGCGGTTTTGCTGACGGTCAGGTTCGGACAAGTGATGAGAATGTCATCAGTCGCAGTTCCGCCGGCGATATTGCTGCCAGAGAATTCTGCGGTGTTCGAAATCGTGCCGCAGTTCAGCCCACTGGTCGGCGACGAAATGTGGACGGTGGCCGTTTCTTCGGGCGCCAAATCGCCGAAGAAACAATTGAGCGCACCCTGCGCCGCAGAACAATTTTCGGCATTAGCGCCGCCGTCAACCTCCCAGAAGAGTCCGCTCTCATCCGGCAGTGCATCGCTGATCCCGACATCGCGGGCAATTCCGTCGCCGGTGTTGGTGATTGAAATCGTGAATCCGATGGTATCGCCCGACACGACGACGTCGCTATCCGCGGTTTTTGTGAAGGTCAGATCGGCGCAATTGACCGAAGCCTGCGCACCATCCTGATTGTTACTCAGTCGAGATTCAGGTTCGTTGCTGGCGGAAACCGTTGCGGAATTCGAGATAACCCCGCAATCCACAACCGAGGTTTTGCCCTGCACGCTCGCAGTGAATACCCCACCCGGCTGCAGCGAGCCGAGCTGGCAGTGCAGCACCCCATCTTCAACCCAGCACCCCCGGCTGGTGGTAACCCAGCTGATCCCCGCCGGAAGCTGATCGACCACCGCGGTGTCATAGGACATGCCGGCCCCAGAATTGGTCACCGTCAGATTGAATTGCACATCGTCACCGGCGCTAATGGTGCCATTCTCGGCCGATTTGGTGATGCCGAGATCGGGGCAATTCACGGAGATGCTGGCACCTGCGGAGTTGTTCTGCTGCGCGCTCGCCGGCTCATTTGTCGAGCTCACCGTCGCGGTATTGGCGATCGCCGCGCAACTTCGCGCCGGAGCAATGCCGGTGATTTGCACCAGCCACGGGGAACCTCGCAGGACGTCGCCAAAATCACAGGTCAGCGTTCCCGAGGTGATCGCGCACGCCTCGCTTGTTTCCGACCATGTGATCCCCGCGGGCAACACATCCGTCAGTGTCGTGCCGCGCGCCGTGCCCTCACCGAAATTTGCGACCGCGATGGTGAACGAAATTGGATCACCAGAATTGACCGTCGGGGTATCGACGGTTTTGCTGATGGCGATGTCCGGGCAAGCGACGGTGATTTCCGCTCCCGCCTGACCCGTGGCCGTATTTGCCGCGTCGAAGTAGGCGGTGTTTGCAATCTGGCCGCAGCTTGCTGCTGTCGTTGGCGATGAGATGTGTACCGTGATTTGCTCGCCACGTGCGAGATCGCCGAAGTCGCAATGCATCGTCCCGGCGGAAATCGCACAATCCTCGGCGTTGGTGCCACCGTCGATCGACCAGCTCAACCCTGCCTGATCCGGAAGCGGATCGTCGAGAATCACATCGCGCGCTGGTTCGTCGCCGATGCCGTTGATGGTGATCGTGTAGCCGATCGTATCTCCGGCACTGACATTCCCGTTGTCAGGAGTCTTGAAATACATGATGAACGGGCAACGCACGATGATCGAAGTGCTCGATGTGTTCCGCCCCGGCGCGCCTGCCGCTTCGTTCGAGCCGGTCACCGATGCGCTGTTCCGCATCTCGCCGCAGGTGGCAAGGGAAACCGTCCCGGTTACGCGTACCGTGAATGTCCCCCCGGGAGCGAGTGTACCGACGTTGCAGGTTAGTACCCCATTGGCGATGTTGCACGACTCGTTGTCTGCGGCCCAATTGACGTTCACCGGCAGCGTGTCGGTAATCACGACATCGAGGGCCGTGCTATCGCCGGCGTTCTGCACCGAGATGATGAACTCTGCTTCATCCCCGGCCGCAAGCAGATAGTCGGAAGCGGTCTTTGTAATCAACAGGTCGGGGCAAACGACCAAAACGCTTGCCGAATCGCTTGGATCCTCACCATCCGATCCGTCGTTCGCGGCGCTGACCGAGGCGGTGTTGGTGATCGTGCCGCAGAATCCAGCCGTATTCGTCGCAAAAACATGCGCTGACCGGCCAACCTGCGCATCGAGTTCGTCAACCTCGCAGGTCAGCACATTGGACGCAATATCGCAGCCCTCGGTGCCGGTCTGCCAGGCGAACCCGCTCGGGAGGTTGTCCGTGATTACGACATCCGCTGCTGGCACATCCCCGTCATTGAAAATTTCGATCGTAAACCCGACATCCCCTCCGGCAACAACCTCAGCATCGTCGGCCTGTTTATCGATCATGTCGTCGGCGCTCGTCGAGCCCGATCCACCATTCGTCGAGGAGTAGCTGGCGGTGTTGCTCAGGGTGCCGCAGTAGGTTGCGGGAATGACCGCCGAAACCGGAATCGTGATCGAGGCCCCGGGTTCGAAGCGAGGAACCAGGCAGGTCAGCGTCCCGGTCGCAATACCGCAGTTCGGCGGAGTTGCGAAGGTGCCACTGGTCTGCACGGCGCCGAGCTGCCAACTCAACCCGGCGGCAAGCTGATCGGTGATCACCAGACCTTCAATTGCCGGGTCGTTGCCCGGATTCGACATCGTGATTGTGTAGGCGGCGGTATCCCCAGCGGAATCCGCCACCTGATCGGTCGTTTTGTCGAATTGCACGTGGCGCTCGCGCACCGAGATCGGGGCGCAATTCGAGGTCGCACTGAGGTGATTGGCATCCCCGGTGTAGACAGCCTGCCAGCTATACGTGCCGGCGCTGGTCAGTTGATACGCATCGGACGGTCTGACGCTGCCGCCCACCGGTGTGAACGGGCCGGACGAAAACACCGCCGAACCAGTGCATTCGTCGCCGGTGTACAGCGTGTAGGTAACGCTGCCGCTAGGAAACACGGTATTGGCGAGGTTGGATCCGGCGACAGCGGACTCGTAGACCGCATAAAACGGCTGCGGGGTTATGACATTGAGCGTCGGCTGCAGCGGATCGACCGTGAACGCAAGCATGCATTCCGGTTCCGTCGACTGATTGACCCCTTCCTCACCCGCATAGTAGAGGACCGACACGTAGTAAGTGCCAGGAGCGAGAAAGTCAAAAGGAAGTGTCGTACCACCCGCGGAATGGTTGACAGGTGGCAGGAGGTTTATCTGCATTATGTTTGGCGCGAACCCGCTGCAGGCACTGTCCGTGTAAATGGTCCAAGTCAGTGTGCCGTTATCGCCTCCAGGTGCGGCAACAATCGGTCCCACCGCTGATCGAAGATGAGGTCCCGAACCATATGGAACGTGGGAGCCGAGCGGAATCGCCAACCCGGTCCCGCCATCGAGCAATTCGGTCGTAATCGTCGGCGGAGCCAGCGGTCCTACGACGAAGCCCGCATCTCCGCAGGTAGTCGATTGGGGATCGTGATCGCTATCGCCGCTGTAACTCACAACAAAGTTGTAGAAGCCGGGATCGGTCACCGTCATCGTGGACGTTACCGGACCACCATTCGGATCCACCGGCAGTGTTTCAGTCTGCGCAGGTGGGCCCGAGCAATCGATAGAGTCGAACAGGGTAAAAGTCAGGGTCCCTTCACCTACGAATTCCGGCCAGTTGACGAACACTTCGTTTGAAACAGAACCGTTGGTAACAATGCCCCCGTTCGGAATGATGTTTCCGTTCGACCAGATCGTTTGACTCAAACCGACCGCCAGTGCAGCCAGGCTAAACGAGGCGTCGGGCGACTCAGGAGTCGACACATCAGGTGCGGGTGTCTCTTCGGTCGGCTCAGGGGTGACCGGCGGCGTGGGCTCCTCTGTCGGAGTCGCGGTGGGAGGCTGGCTCGGCGCGGCCGAGAGCATAACGCTCGCCTGCGCACCCGCCGCGATTTCGGCTGATTGCGCGCCCGCGAGATCGTACCCATCCGGACCAGAGATTTGGGCGACATTCGCTGTTCCCGGTGCGAGTCCATCCAGACTCGCGGTACCGTCGCCATCGTCATCGCAGTTCGTTTGCAACGTTCCAGCGGCGTCTGTCACGTCGAAACAACCGCCGCCAAGCGGAGCCCCGGTCTCGTCCACCAATGAGATGGCCAGACTACCAACGTCTTCCTGCGCGGTCGCGACCGGCTGCGCAAACGGCAAAAGCACCCCCAGCAGCAGCATCGCCGCGCCAACCATCCGAACCAGTCGATCTCGCTGCATCACGTTTGTCCCCTGCACATCCGCGTACTCACGATTGATTGAAATCACGACTTAGGAACAGCGAATAGTTGCTTCGCCGTATTCGATGTTGTTGACCGTGTCCGTGAGCCGCTCATTGTCCGACCAAACAAAGGCGTAACTGCCGATCGGCCCACAGGTTCCCGCCGCCGGAACCCCAGAGACGGTGATGGTGCGCAGCTCCCCCACTCCAAGCGAGGCGAATTGGCAGGCGAGCGCGCCCCCGAGCACCCAACAGCCGGGCGTCGACGTGGACCACTCCACTCCGTACGGCAATCCATCAATCAATCGGAGGTTCGTCGCCGCCGCATCGCCGCGATTGGTGACCTTGATGGTGAAGATCACCGGGCCGCCAGAGTTCACCGTCGCGCTAACGGGATCTTTGATCAATTCCAGCTCCGGGCACGTAAGCTTCAGGCTGGTCGTCGAGCTGTTGTTTCCTTTGGCGGTGGAGAGTTCGTTGGTTCCGCTGACGGTCGCTTTGTTCGTGACTGTGGAGCAGTTCGTGTTCGCCGAAGGTGCGGTGATGGTGACGCTACGGCTCTCGCCCGCGGGCACACTGCCGAAGTTGCAGGTCAAGGTCGAGCCAGAAATCGTGCATGATCCGGAGTCTTTGGTCCACGTGAACCCGCTCGGCAGCGTATCGGTTACCTTCACCCCGGTCGCGGTGTCGTTTCCGGCGTTGCGCGCGGTGATCAGGAAGCCGATCGGCTGTCCGGCGGGAACTTGGGCATTGAGCGCGGTTTTGCCGATCGTCAGATCGACGCACAACACGGTAATCGCCGCGGTGGCGGAATTTGACTCAACGTTCGCGATCGCCGGCTCGTTTGTCGCGGCTCCGGTCGCGGTGTTGTTGTAGGTGCCGCAGGCCTGATTTGCGGTTGCCTTCAGTTTCACCTGCTTCGATGCCCCAACCGTCAAGTCACCCCAGTTACAGGTCAGCACGCGGCTCGCAATCGCGCAACCGGCGGTTGAGGTTGCGGTGTCGATGCTCCAGGTCACCCCCGGAACGACCGAGGTCAAGTCATCGCTCAGCGTCACTCCACTCAACGGAGCAGTACCCGCATTGCGCGCCGTGATCAGGAATCGCAATTGCCCACCCGGTGCTGCCGAGCTTTCCGCGATTTTCGTGACCGCGAGATCGCCGCATTTGATCGTAACGGTCGGGGCCGGGGCTGACAGCGCACCATGGTTTTGTGCGGTGAGCGACGCCGAGTTCGAAACCGGACCGCACACATTCGTCCGTATCCCGGTCGTTTTGACGACGATCGTTACCGAACCCGGTCCACCGATCGACGCTATCGAACACCCCAGCCGGTTAGTGCTGGACTCGATGCTGCAATCGGCTCCCGCGGTCGCCGATTCAATCTCCCATGAGAACGCGACGGGAAGCACGTCCTCGATTGTGACGTTCAACGCGGTGCCCAGCTCGATATTGCGCACTTTGATCGTGTAACCGAACGGATCGCCGAGATTGACCGAGGTGGTTGACGCCTGCGCGCTGAGCTCCAGTCGCGGCGCAACTACAGTGAACGTCACGCAGTTCGAAACCGCAGGCTCGAAACTGGCATCTCCCGAGTACGTCGCCTGCCAGCTGAATGAACCGGCGACGTTGAAATAGATATCGCCCGATCCAGGCAACGATCCGCCCGGCAGCGCCAATGGACCACGCGACGCGTAGGTGCCCGCCGAACAGGTGCTGCCGCTATAGACGAGATACATCAGCGTGCCGGTGGCGCTCGACCCACCCTCCATACTCACAGAACCGCTTGCACTCTGCCCGGTAGACACTGCCGTGGAGCTGACCGACAGTGTGAGCGTAGGCGAGGCTTTGGTCAGGGTGTAGTTGACGTCGCAGCCCGACCAGGACGGTGAATTCGTGCCGGTTGGATCGAGATAGAAGACCCGCAGCGAGTACGATCCCGCCGCAAGGTTCCCCAACCCCTGATAGAACACATTCGTTCCCATGTCGGCGCCAGCGGCAAATGGAACAATCTCCGTCGCTGTTCGTACCGGTGCGCCCGCGCAGTCCAATCCGCGGTAGAGATACAGCGTCGCGGTCGGTCCCGTAGCTCCTGACGGATTGATCAAACCGGCCACCCGCACTGCAACGAACAAATTTGTGCCAACAACGACCGATGCGCCCTGTTCCGGGAGATTGGGGGCGGTAGAGCTGTTGATCGCGAAGTCAAATGAAAACGTCGGCCCCGGGGCACGCCCGATGGAAAAGATGTACTCGCCGCAGGCTGACGACTCCGCCGCGTAATTCGCGTCACCGCTGTACTCGTAGCGAACGTTGATGATCCTGGGTTCCGCAACGGTAAGCCCCGGGGTGTTTGCAATCGCCCCGTTCGCATCGATTGGGTGCACAAACGAGAACGGATTCCCGTCACAGGTTGGATTCGAGTAAATCTTGAAGGTGACGGTACCGGTCGGAAGCGGTGTGACCGCACCGTACGATGCTGAGACAACGAAGCCCATATTGGCCGGCAGCGTCCCGCCACTCGCGAAAGGCACCAGCGGTGCCTCTGGCGCGGCTTGTGCGTACAGGCTAAGCCGAATCCCAAGCGGCTGTTGCGCGGCCGCGATCCCGAACGACTGCTCGCCGGTCGCTTCCTCGGTCGCAGTTTCCGTCGGTGGCGCCTCGGTAGCTAATGGGGTTTGAGGTTCCGGCGTCGCCGGCTCGACCGTGCTGGTCGCCGTTTCGATCCGCTCTACCGTTACCGTCTCGGTTGGCTCTTCGGTTGGGATCGGCGTCTCGACCACCAGGGCAGTGGCGACGAGATCGACACGGGCATCAACCCCTACCTCAATCGTGGTGGACCCAGGCACGGACAGGTGATAACCATCCGGTCCGCTGGTTTGCGTCACCGTCGCCGCGCCTGTCGGCAATCCCGCCAACGTGGCCAGCCCATCGCCGTCATCGTCGCAAATCTGCTGAACCACCCCGGCCGCATCGGTGACCTCGAAGCACCCGACACCCACCGGGTTCCCCGCCCCGTCCGAGAGCGAGATCGTCAGCGAACCGGTACCTTCCTGCGCGAACGTCACCGACTGCACCAACAGTCCCGCGACCATCGCCAGGAGCAACGAACACGCGCCAACCACGCGAGCGATTCGCTGAACCGCAGTCATCTGTTACCCCTCGATTGACTGCCGCAATACGCGACGGCGACCTAGGTCATTTGGAATGGGTCCTACGGTATGGGAGTGTATCGAATCGATTGGCCAAATTCGGGCAATTCGGATGACGATAGGCCTAAGTTCTCACCGCCCGGTAGCATCGTCGTTATGTCCCGCATACCTGGAGTACAAAAACAGCACCTGTTGTTCGGACGTGGGTACCGGGCAACAACACAATCGCCGGGGGCCGCCGCATTGCGCCGCAGCCCCCGGCGATCCCACGATCAATCCCGGCTTAGGAGCAGCGAATGACCGACTCGCTGTACACCATATTGTTGAGCGTCAGCGATGGCTGTTCGTTGTCCGCCCAGGCGAACGCATAGGCGCCAAGCGTGCCGCACATCCCGGTCGGAATCACGCCGGTTATCGTCACGATCCGCGACTCACCGGCTCCGATCGACGCAAAGTCGCAGCCGATCGCCCCGGGATAGACCGCGCACCCCGCACTCTCAGCCGACCAATTGATGCCATAGGGCAAACCGCTCATCAGCTTCACGCCACGGGCAGCCCCTTCGCCGATGTTCGTGACAGTGAAGGTGAAGGTCATCGTTCCGCCCGGCGACACCGACGACGGCGACGCGACATTCGAAACCTGAATATCGGGGCAGCCTACTCGCACCGAGGCGGTGGAATTGTTGTTGTCGAGTTTTCTGGGATCTTCTTCCTGCGCTCGCACCGACGCGGAATTGATGATGGTCGTCGCACAAAGCGTTGTGGGTGTGGTCGCTTTGATCGTCACGGAACGCGACTGCCCCACGCCGATCGACGAATAGTCGCATTGCAGCACGCCATTCATGATCCTGCATGCAGAATCGTTGACCTGCCAGGTGAGGCTCGCCGGAAGGGTGTCGATGATCGTCACCGCCTCGGCAGAAGCGCCGCCGATGTTTGTCACCGTCAATTTGAAGCCGATCTCGTCACCCGCCGCGATCGTGGCATTGAGCGGCGTTTTCGAGAGCGCGACATCGGAGCAAAGCACCGTGATCGGCACGGTAGATGTGTTGTTCGCCACCATCGCCGCCGGTTCATTGGTCGCCGTTCCGGTGGCCGTATTCGTCCACGATCCACACCCATTCGACGTCAGGAACGCGCGAATGACAACGGTCTTCGTCGCGTTCGGATCGAGCGTGCCCCATTCGCAGCGCAGCTTACCCGCGGAGAACGAGCATCCCGGGCTCGACGATGCCGTAACGATGGACCACGCCTGACCGGGGACCCCAGCCACCAGATCGTCGTTCACCACCACACCGCTGAGGGTGGCATCACCGGTGTTTTTCGCCTGAATCTGGAACACGAGGTACGAGGCCGGGGTCGCAGTCCCGGAGGTCTTTTCCTTTGTGATCACCAGATCACCACAGCGAACCGTGACGATCAGCGAACTTGAGAACACGCGATTGTGATTGGTGGCCGCGGCTGATGCCTGGTTGGTGCGCATTCCACAGACGGTATTCGTCGGTGATCCGGCGAGGGTCACTGTAATCGATGCCCCCGGATCTAGCCGGGATGCGGTGCAATTGACCGTGCGGTCGCCGCCAATGGGAGCGCAATTGACGCCGGCCGAACTCCCCGAGACGCTCCAGTTGAAACCGGCGGGAAGCGCGTCGGTGATGGTCGGTTCTAGTGCAGCCCCAGCCCCCGTATTCGTGAGAACGATGGTGTAGTTGATCGATTCACCGTTCGTGATATCGGCGTCCGTCGTCGTGAGAGAGAGGGTGAGCGACGGCGCGCGTACCTCGATGGCAACGCACGCGGAGGTTGCCGGCTCATGGTTACCGTCCCCGAAATACTCCGCCTTCCAGCTATACGTACCCGCCGCGCCAAACCCCATCAATGCCGATTGTGGCGGAACCCCGTTAGCCAGCGAGTACGGGCCGAGCGTGGTCTGCACCGGCGTGCTGCAATCGGCCGAGAGATAGAGCCGGTACGCCACCAACCCACCCGGAGTGGGCGCGGCAGTAAGCGTCGCTTTACCGGCGGCCGACTCGCCCAGGCTGATCGTAGCGCTCGGGATGAGCGTGAGTGTGAGGGTCGGCTGTTGCTTCGCGATCGTGATGTACTGGTCGCAGCCCGACACCGAGGGGGCGTTCGTTCCCGAGCTGTCGTAGTAGACGGCGCGAAATCCATACGTCCCGGCCGAGACGGCAGTGAATCCTTGGAGCCCGATATAGGCTACCCCCTGGGCACTGACGTTAGACAAAACGATGTCGCTCCGGGAAACCTCTCCACCTGAACAATCCGATCCGCGATAAAAGCGGATCGAGAGCGTACCCCAGCCGCCGCCCGGCGCCTGTTGTAGCCCGGTGATTCGGTCAGTAATCGCGAAACCAGCTCCATAGGTGCGGGTGGAGCCGGCAGGAATGACTGGCCCGAACGTCGAATCGTGCAGCTCCACCTGGTGCTGCGGCCCGACCGTCGCTCCGATCGCGAGTAGGCCATCTTGGCACGTTGTCGCGTCGCTACCGTAATTGCTATCGCCGTCAAACCCCGCCGTAAACGCAACCGCACTGGACGCAGGGACCTGTGCATTGAAGAACGGCAGATTCCCTTCGGGACTGATGCTCGCATCGAATTCGACCGGCGCATCCGAACAATTGGCGGTTTTGTAGACGCGAAAGTGGATGTAGCCCTGCGGGGCGGCCCCGGTCGCGGTGTATCGCACGCCAACCCTGACGGTCGTTCCCACCGGAACGGTCTCGCCCGGCAGCAGCACCGTCGTAAAGTCAGATCCCCAGGTGAGGACGATCTGCAGCCCGAGCGATCCCGTGGCGGCGAGCGTGATCGGTCCGCTGTCGCGCGTCGTCTTCGTGGCAATCGGGCTCGGAATCACCAAGGGTTCCTCAGTGGCCATCGCCGTCGGGTCGACCGGTGCCGGGGTCGCGGGCTCTTCGGCTGGCACGTCGGTCGGCGCGACAGTCGGCTCCTCGGTTGGCTCGGCGGTTGCGGTCGGCATTTCCGGCTCCTCTGTCGGGGTCTCAATCACGATCGCTCGCGCAACGAGTCGAATTCCGGTGTCCACCCCGGCGTCGATCGTTCCGGATTGTGGAGTCGTCAGTTCGTACCCTTCCGGTCCACTCACCTGAGCAACTGAAACGGCTCCGGCGGGAAGCTGGGTCAGAGTGGCAATCCCATCTCCATCGTCGTCACAAACCGAGGATGTCGCCCCGCTCGCATCCGTGACATCGAAACACCCGCCACCGATCGGTGATCCGGCCTCATCGGTCAGGGCGATGATTACACTCCCGCTCTCCTCCTGCGCTGCCACGATCGGGGCTACGGCTGTTCCGAGCAGACTCACCAACAGAACCACGATGCCGGTGATGCGAGCCATACGAGGAAAGGACATCGTGCGTTCTCCATTCACAACCCGGCCGCTTCCCGGCGGCGTGCTCCAGTTACTGGACAGCACACTCAACAGGTAACACTCACCGACCGATCGACAAAGTTGTTGAGAATCAAGGACGGTTGCTCATTGTCCGACCACGCAAAGGCGAATGTCCCAAGCGTGCCGCACATACCGGCTGGAGCCGCACCACGAAGGATCAATGTGCGCGATTCGCCCCCAGCGATCGTGCCGAAATCGCATCCCGCCGCGCCGCTGTACACCGCGCAGCCGGTTGTCTGCCCCACCCAGTCAACGCCGTAGGGCAGGCTGTACATCATCTTCACGCCGGTTGCGTCGCCATCACCGATGTTCGTGACCGTAACGGTGAACGTCACCTGTCCACCAGCGGAGACCGTAGGCGATGCCGCCACATTCGTCACCTGCAGATCGGGACACGTGAGCTTCACCGAAGCCGTTGAGCTGTTATTCGCGAGCTTCGTCGGATCTTCGTTGGATGCGCTGGTCGTCGCGGTATTCGTCACCGTGCCGCAGAACGTTGGTGAGGTCGTGGTCGTAATCGTGACTGAGCGCGATCCACCGCCGGCGATCTCACCGAAATCGCACGAGAGTACGCCAGTATTGATCTCGCAATCGCTGTTATCGAATTGCCACGCGTAGCCGCTCGGCAACGTGTCATTCAGCACGGTCAGTTCGGCATCGGTCGACCCAAGATTCGACACGGTCATGACGAAGCCGATGGTTCCTCCGGCGGGGACGTTCGCGCTCACCGGCGATTTGCTGATGGCCACATCAGGGCAAACGACCCTAACGGTGCGAGAGGGGGAGTTGTTTGAGCGATTGAACGATGGCTCGTTCGCCGCGGTTGCTTCTGCCTGGAAGAGGTGATCGCCGCAGGCCGCCGGAGGAACCTGCGCGTAGACGTAGATACGCATGGGGATGCCGACGGCGAGCGAAGTAATGGTGCAGGTGAGATTGCCATTGGCAATCATGCATCCCGGAGGCGATTCCGCGAAATTGACAGCCCAGGTTGTCCCCGCGAGCGATGCACCGAGATTTTCGGTCACGGTAATGTTCTGGAGGGTGATCTCACCGTTATTCACCACGTCGAGCAAAATTTGCAGCGTGCCTCCGGGAAGCACCTCCGCGGGACTCGGGGTCATGAGCAGCGCGAGATCGGCGCAGCGCACGTGGACGGAGACGGTGTTCGATTTGACCGGCGCAAAATTTGATGGGGTGTAGGTCGCCTGGTTTCCGAGGTCCCCGCAACCGGGATCGTCGAACAGCCCGTCAAGCGTCACGCTGACGGATGAGCCTGGAGCGAGATCGAATCTGGGGCAACTCAATTCCAGGCTGGCGCCGGCAAATTCGCACCCTTGCAACGTCGACGCGGCGTTGACCGTCCACCGGTACCCAGAGGGCAAGGAATCGGTCAGCAAACCATTTCTCGCCACTCCAGCCCCAGTTGCGTTCGAAATCGTGATCGTGAAACTAAACGATTCCGGGTAATCGATCGCCGATGATGACGCCGATTTGGTCACCGTCAGGTTCGGGTCGAGTACCTGGAGCACGGCGCAATTCGAGGTGGCGAAGTTGTTGTAATCGTCGCCGGAGTAAATGGCGGTCCAGCCGTAGAGTCCCGGGTTGTTGAACGCTTGATTTCCGGATCCCGGAAGCGGCGCACCGTCCACAATGCCGAACGGCCCGAGAATGGCCAGCGGCGATCCGGTACACATCGAACTCGTGTAGATGTGGTAAACAACTTCTCCCGTCGCTTCGAACGTATTGATCATCGTCGCGGATGCCGACGCTGAGTCAGTCGTGCTGATCGTCATGATGTTGAGCGATACATTCACCTGCGGCTGCCGCTTGACGATCGTGAAGGCGGCGGTGCAGGGCGACCAGGAAGCGGCGTTGGCA
>JAESFN010001126.1_pt1 | contig 14252 bp, 10 predicted proteins | sample 9269411 | NCBI WGS metagenome assembly JAESFN01 (sample SAMN14505399, study PRJNA617100) | algae metagenome | isolation source: Iphinoe sp. HA4291-MV1 and co-occurring heterotrophs from trail next to... | place: USA: Maunawili Falls, Hawaii | collected 2009-07-25
CATGAAACTCGTGAGCCAGGTCGTGAGCTGGCTGAGGGTGCTCAGCGGGGCGTAGAACATGGCCAGGTAGGCCAAGAAGGCCATCAGCGAACCGAGGGTCATTTCGCCGGCCAAAACGTCTCGCCCGCCGACGTACCAGACGATGAGCCCGCCCATGCTGAAGACGAGCGCCATGATGGCAGTGAACGAGGTGGCCGCGCCTTCGACCGTGGTCCGTGAGGTGCGCAGGTTCTCGCTCGCCTGCTGAAACTGGTCGAACTCGCGGTCCTCCTGGGCAAAGGCCTTCACCACGCGAATGCCTGAGAGCATGCCGGAGAGGCGCCCCGCCTGCTTATGGCTCGAGTCCCAGTACCGGTAGTAGTTGGGATACACGCGCCGCCAGAAAAACAGGCTGCCGCCGATGACGAACGGCGCGGGGATGAGGGTATAGAGGGCCAGCTTGGGGTTGAGCGTAAACAGCATCACGCCCACGCCGACCACCTGCACGATCTGCAGCAGGAAGCCGCCGGTGATCTGCTGGAGCAGGCTGTGCAGCACCTCGCTGTCGTAGGCGACCCGACTCACGAGCGAGCCCACCTGATGCCGGTCGTAGTAGCCCACGCCCAGGGCATGTAGCTTGCGGACGAGTTGTGCCCGCAGGTCAAAGGTGAGCGCAACTCCCACCTTGTTGGCCAACAGTCCCTTGGCCCAGCTCACGAAGCCGAGCAGCACGCGGGCGGCCGCCAGCGCCAGCACCACGAGCAGCAGCGTTTGCAGAAACGTCGTGGGGTCAGGCGTTTTCGAGCCGCCGGCCAGAATGTCGTCGACCAGGTACTGCTGCAGCTTCGGCGGCGCAAGCTCGATCGCCACGCCCACGAGCATCAGCCCACACATTGCCAAGGCCGGCGCCCATTGCGGGCGGACCATGTGCCAGAGCCGGGCGGCGATGGCCTTCCGCGGCAAGCAGCGCGGGCACGATTCGTCAGCCACCGGCAGCCGCAGGTTGCACTGCGGGCAGTGCGTGGTCTGCGTGCTGGCGGGTCGCGGCGAAACCTCGCCCTTGCTGCGCAGTTCCTCGAGCTGCTCGGCGAGCTGGTGGAACCGCGCGCTGTGAGTGTTCGAGTAGCGGGCGACATCGACCCAGGCGCCGTCTACGTAGCCTTGCAGCAGGCCGGAGCCGATGCCTCCGTGGGCGCGGAACTTTTCGACCTCGGCCATGGGCAGATGGTCGACGAGCGTGGGCTCGCCGGCGGCGTCGACCACGGCCAGGTTGTCTTGGGTAACAACGATCCAGTGATCGCGGGGCTCACCGGCGAGCGAGAGATCGCTAGTGGTGGAGAGGAGCACCGGCACCCCGTTGAGCTGCTGATTTTCGAGCAGCTCGTGTACCGCGCAAGGCACAGCTTCCTTGATCATTTCGGGCGAGAGAATCCCACAAGACGGACGGACCAGCGGAATGCCCACGAGCACGCCATCCGACGGCGCTCGCGGGGAGCAAAGAAACCGAACACAACGACGCTTGCCTCGCGCCGGGTGCGACTCGCGAGGCAGACGTGGTGGTCCCGGATCGGGGATTCTTGTCCACAGGGAATTGTATGCGCCTGAGAAAGATTGTTCGCAGGCGGTGCGGCCAGATTGGCGTGAAGGCGGAGAATTTTTCGCGGGGCCGGCGGTAGGGTGCCGTCAAGCGAAGCGCGGACGCACCATGCTGGCTGAGCCACGATGATCGCCTGGTCACGCTTGGTGCGTCTGCGCTGCGCTGGACACACCCTACGACGAGAGAAGCAACTTAGCGGGCCTTGTCGGCGGCCAGCTCGCGTTTCAGCTTCGCCGCATGGACACGTGCCACTTCCCACATGTAGCCGCCGCCACCTTTGCGGGGGTCGGCAAGCGCCGGGTCGGAGGCGGCTTCGAGGCGGGCGAGGGCTTCCTTGTCCTTGCCTTCGGACGCCAGATAGAGCCCCGCGTAGAGGTTGGCGAAGAATCGCCGCGAGGCCTGTTCTTCGGCCGGCAGATCGGGGCCTTCGCAGGCGCGATCCACGTCGTCGAGCGTCGCCCGGCCGTGGAACAGTTCGAGCACCGTCATCAGCGGCACGCGGCGATCGGGGCGAACCTTGGGAATCTCGGCGCGGGCTTGCTCGCGGCCGACGACCTTCGCGTTGCAGAGGTAGTGCCAGACGGCGTTCTCCACGTCGGCGTCGTCGACCGTTTGATAGGCGGCGAACTGGTCGCGTCCTTTGGGAAACTTATCGGCGTAGTAGCAGACGATGCCACGCCGCCAATGCGGCGGACCTGCCTGCGGGCGACGAGTGAGATACTCGTCGAAGTCGGCGAGCGCGCCAGCGAAGTCGCCGGCGAAGAAGCGGGCGTCGCCACGGAGGTCGTAGAGCGTGACTTGCTCGGGGGCGATGCGGACGGCACGCTCGAGATCGGCCAGCGCCTCGGCATACTCTTTTCGCGCGGTGCGTACCCGCGACCGCAGCGCCAAGGCCGGCACGTTGTCTGGCTCCTGGGCCAGCACCTGCTCGACGGGCGGCAGGGCATCTTGCAGTTTGCCTTCGGCAAGTGCAGCGGCGCTGGCCTCGAGCTGCTTACGCGTGTCTTCGGCCGCGAAGCTCGAGCCTTGCAATGCCACGAGAATTGCCGCGGCGATCAACAGAACGCGGTATGAGTGGAGTAGCTTCATAAGGGCATCCTACCGTCCCGGGGGGCTCGCCTGCTGGCTCAACCTCGGGCACCCATTGCCCACCTTTAATCCTGATAGCGAACTACGGTCCGCCCACCACCGCGTATTCCGCCGTCGAACCCTCGGGGCGCTCGACCAGCACGCGGAGCGCCGTCGCCTGCGAATCCGCCGGCAAACGCAGCAGCAGGCTATGCCGACCGCGTTCGAGCGTCACGCGGCCCTGCTTGTTCGCTTCGAGCAAAATTCGATCAACCCACACATCCGCGACGGCGCCCACCGGCTCGATCACCACCTGCACTTCGCCCGGCTGATTCACTTCGATCTCGGCGCGAAGGAAGAGCGGCTTCTCGGCGGGCGCCGGCACGTCGGTCAGCGGCAGCCAACCGTCGACCTTGCCGTAGGCGGGCGACCAGCTTTCGTCGCCAAACGACAGCGCCAGGCCCAGCGTGTCGGGCGAGGGGCGGGCGAGCAGCATCTCATCAGGCACGTTCTTCAGCACGCGCCAGCGCTGCACCGTCGGCTTCGCGCGCATGGCGAAGTCGCCCGGCCGGCCAAGCTCCACCAAAAACCGAACCAGGTCGAGAAACTCGTCGTGCGTCAGCAAGCTCGGCAGCCCCTTGGGCATGAGCGACTTGCCTTCGATTTCTTCGTCGATCTCGTCGGCCGGAATCGCAATGCGCTGGCCGGTGGCGTCCTTGATCAGCACCCGCTGATCGTCGCGGTCGACCACGATGCCCTGAAACACCTTGCCGTCTGTGGTCACGATGTTGCGGGTGAGATAGAGCTCCTTGATCGATAGGTCCGGGTTGAGCACCGCGTTGAGCAGGTAGTCGACGGGCGAAGTGGCGCCCACGGCGCTCAACTCGGGGCCAACATCTCCGCCGGCGCCGCTCACCGAGTGGCACTTCATGCAGCTCACCTCGGCGCGGCGGAAGATCAGCTCGCCGCGGGCAGCGTCTCCCTTGGCCATCACCTCTTCGCCGAGCCGCTGTAGTTGATCGCCGGTAAGCTCGACCGCGTCGGTGTTGATGCCAGCCGCTTGACTGAGCGCCGCCACGAGCGCGGCGTCGCTACGCCCCGAGGCATAGACCGACCGCAGGGCCAGCCGCGCGGCGTCTTGGCGAAGGTCGGCGGCGGTTAGAGCCGTGGCAAGCTGGTCGGCGCCGCCCTGACGCTGAAAGAAGGGCCGCATGAGGCCGGGGCCGTCGAACGCGGGATCACCCTTCGAGAGCAACGCGGCCGCTTCACGAGCAGCATGCTCCACGTCGATTTCCGACAGCGCCGAAACGCCGAGCGACTTGAGCCGCACGTCGTCGTGCTGGAGCAGCCCGTCGATCGTCTTCCGCACCGCCGCTTCGTCCAACTTGACGAGTGCCTTGAGAGCGTCCCGGCGCAGGTCGTCAGGCGTGTTGGGAGAGCGGACCAGCTCGTCGAGGGCTGGCGCGAGGGCGGCAACATTCCAAAGCCCAGCAAGCCGCACCGCTTGGCGCTGAACGGCTGGAGTTTGTTCGGCGGAGAGCAGGGTCGCCAAAGCCGACAGGTCGCCCGCCGGCTTTTCCTTGCGGTTCTCGGCAGCGCCTGCCAGCCCCTCGAGGGCGACCGTCTTTGCTTCAGGACTGAAGCCTTCGGGGCTGACTACTTGGGAGAAGATGTAACCCAGCTCCTCGGCGTTGCCGCGCTCGCAGGCGAGCTTGACCACGCCTGCCTGGCGTTCGGCTGGCAGCTTACCGCTTTGCAGCAGCTTGATCATGCCGGCGGCGTTTTGCGCCTGAGACGCACCGGCGAGGACTGCGGCGACGAGCGCCACCAGAGTCAGCAGTCGGCGGACGCCCACGGAAAAGGTCCATGGGCGAGAACAATCGACGAAACCACGGGGCCGTGGCGACGCGCTGGGCATCGTCCGGTTCTCCTCAACTAAGTCTGAGCGACGGGGGAACTGTTCCGGGAAGGCGGGAGGCCGCGGGCCGCAGTGTGCGCGCCGTCTGGGAAGACGCGATCGCCAAGGCGGGCCTCATCGACCCATCTTATCTGAACATGCGGCGCGCCGCCCTTCAACCTGCCGAGCCTCTGCGAACCGCGAAATGGGGCCGGCGAGCCGTGCCGATTCTCGCGTTTTTCCGAGCGCCCGGGCAATCCAGCGCCGGCATTTCGCCCCCGAACGACGCTTGCAACCCACGGCCGGTTTGGTATCGTTGCGGGTTCTTCCCCCCTTGTTGAACCTGGGCCGTGGGTTCTGCCTTTTGGCGGAACGCTTCATTCCCGGCCCTTCCCCTGGCGATGCTTACGAGGAGATTGCGGACATGATCATGAACATTGGCGAAGCGCTCGTTGGCGAAGGCAACGAAATCGCTCACATCGATCTGCTGATCGGTTCCAAGGACGGCCCGGTGGGCGTGGCGTTTGCCAATGCACTGGCCCGTCAGAGCGAAGGCCACACCAACCTGCTGGCCGTGCTCACGCCGAACCTGGCCGTCAAGCCGTCGACCGTGCTGATCACCAAGGTCACGATCAAGGGCATGAAGCAGGCCGTGCAGATGTTTGGCCCCGCTCAGGCCGCCGTGGCCAAGGCCGTGGCCGACTCGGTCGCCGACGGCGTGATCCCCAAGGACAAGGCCGAAGAGTTGGTCATCGTGTGCGGTGTGTTCATCCACCCGGCCGCCGCCGACGACAAGAAGATCTACGAATACAACTACGAGGCGACCAAGCAGTCGATCGCCGCGGCCATGAAGTCGAAGCCCTCGGCCGACGAGATGGTCGCCGGCAAGGAGAAGGCCGTCCACCCGTTCCGCGGCTTCTAAGCCGGAGGACGAACCACGGAGACGCGAAGGCGCGGAGTGTCTGCTTCGTGACTTTGAGTCTTTGTGGTGATACGAGTTCAGCGCGCGGCCCTCTTCTCGAGCCTGAGAATGAGGGCCGCGGGCGTTTTGGGGCGAGTGTTTCTGATTCAGTAGGTTTAGGTGACTGCCATGGCCAAGGCCAACATTCTGGTTCAGCTCGATGCCGACGCACAGCCGAGCGTCTTTGACTCGGTAGTCGCGGTCGACGCTGGCGTGGCCCACCTGTTCCGCCATGGCGGTGTGTCGCCGCAGGACGTTCGCGGATTGGTGCATGGCGCGCTGTTCACTCGCGGGTTCGATGATCTGAAGCACACGGCCGTGTTCGTGGGCGGGTCGAACGTGGCCGCGGGCGAAGCGCTGCTCGACGAAGTGCGCAAGGCCTGCTTCGGCCCGTTCCGCGTGTCCGCCATGCTCGATTCCGGAGGGGCCAACACCACGGCCGCCGCCGCGGTGCTCGTGGCCGGCAAACATCTCGACCTGCGCGGGGCAAAGGCCACGGTGCTCGCCGCGTCCGGCCCGGTGGGGAGCCGCGTGGTGCGGTTGCTGGCTCGTGCCGGCGCTGAAGTCGTGGTCGCCAGCCGAGACGCCGCGCGGGCAGAGGCCGTGTGCGAGGCCGTTCGCAAACGCGTGCCTGAGGCCAAGCTCAAAGCGGCCGCCACGCCGGACGCCGGCGGCACCAAGGCCGCGTTGGAAGGCTCGGCGTTGGTCGTGGCCGCCGGCGCGGCCGGAATTTCGCTGCTGCCCAAGGTGCTCTGGCAAGGGCATGCCTCGCTCAAGGTGGCGATCGACCTGAACGCTGTGCCGCCGGCCGGGATCGAGGGAATCGAAGTGGCCGACAAGGCGGTCGATAAGGACGGTGTGCTTGGCTATGGCGCAGTCGGCGTGGGGGGGACGAAGATGAAGATCCACCGCGCGGCCATCCAGCGGCTCTTCGAATCGAACGACGCCGTGCTCGACGCGGAAGAGATCTACGAACTTGGCCGGACTTTCGCCAAATGAGCGCGAGAGCGCCGCCGCGGATCGGAAACCACCCGCGGCGTTCTTTTCCTCCGTCAAAACCCCCGGTGGCAGCTCGATTCTGGGGCGACTAGACTAGGACCCGTTTCCCGCCTCCCTCCTCCCGCCGAGTTGCTTGCGATGCGTAGCGGTCTCCCTTGGGCATGCTTGTTGATCGTTGTCCTGGCTTCGGCAGCCGGCGCGGCCGAGCCAGCTTTCGAACTCGCAGCGGGGGACCGCGTGGTCCTGTTGGGCGACGCGCTGATCGAGCGTGACCAGGCGTTCGGCGAATTGGAGCTAGCGCTCGCGACGCGCTGGCCCGACCGGCACGTCGTGTTCCGCAATCTGGGCTGGAGCGGCGACAATGTGTTCGGCCGCTCGCGGGCAGGCTTTGGGGCACCGGCCACCGATCCCAGTGGTTGGATTCCGCCCAGCCCGGAAACGGAATACGGCTTCAAGCAACTCCGCGATCAAGTGCTGGCGGCGCGCCCCACGGTGATCGTCGTCGCCTATGGTGCAACTGAGTCGTACGCGGGAGACGCGGGGCTCAAGCAATTCGAGGCCGGCTATCGCACGCTGCTCGACAGTCTAGGCGAATCGCAGGCCCGCTTCGTCCTGCTCTCGCCGCTGCCGGTGGAGAAGCTCGGAGCGCCGCTGCCTGATCCGACCGAAGACAATGCGCGGCGTAAGCAGTACGGCGAGGTCGTGCGCACCTTGGCGGCCGAAAAAGGGGCGCGGTTCGTCGATTTGTTCGCGCTGCTCGAGCCTGCCATGCAGGCAAGTTCGCCCGATCGTCGGCTCACCGACAACGGCATTCACCTGAACGCCGAGGGCTATCGAGCTGCCGCGCACGCGCTGGCCCAGGGCCTCGGTTGGACGCCTGCTGCCGCTCCTAAGTCGGGACCGCAGAAGGCGGCCTACGAACAGCTTCGCTCGGCGATCTTGGCCAAGAACGAGCTCTACTTCCATCGCTGGCGCCCGCAGAACAACACGTACTTGTTCTTGTTCCGCAAGCACGAACAGGGGCAAAACGCCAAGGAGATCCCGATGTTCGATCCCCTGGTGGAAAAGCAGGAGCAGCAGATCCAAACGCTGCTCGACGCCGCGTTCTAGCTGTCTCTGCGCTATCGCTCGGCCGCGCTACATCCAGCGTGAAGGCCAATCCTTCTCAGCCGCCCGCAATGAGGCTGGCCGGCCTCGCTCGCGCCAAGCGAATGGCGCTGCTACGGCGCATGAGTCACGGCCAGCCTGCCGGCAGACCGCGGTGTTATCGCCGGCAGGCGTGTCGTGGCCCATTGCAGGGCCGTCCGACCCGCCGCCGCGCCTCTCCCGCTTCTGGAGAAGGCTGAACAGAGTCCGATCAAGCCCCAAGGCATGACTCAAGGCGATCGCGGCCAACACGTAGCCCCACCAATGTGCGGCAATGCTCATGTCCCAGCTCCTGATACTCGTAGGCGCTCGCGAGCGTCGCGTTCGTCCTGAGACAAGGGTAGGAAGCCCTGCTTAAGGCCGGGTGAACGGCGCCTAAGACTTTCTTTAAGCGGTGACCGTAACGCCCGCTTGCTAGAGCAGCGGCGACACCAAACGAGCCGTATTGTCGGCCAATCGCACATGGAACGGCTGGCCGCGGCAATCGTCGACGGTCAGGGCTTCGCAGTTGTCCAAGTAGGCCGCCTGCAACTTGCGCAGCTCGCCGACGAAGCCCGCGTCATACACGGCCAACGTGATCTCGAAGTTCAAGTAGAGACTGCGCGGGTCGAGGTTCAGCGAGCCGAACAGCGCGATTTCTCCGTCGACCGAGACCGACTTCGTGTGCAGCAGGCCCCCACGAAACTGGGCGACATGCACGCCGGCGCACACCAGGTCATGCAGACTCGAGCGGCTGGCCATGCGAACTAAGCGAGAATCGACGCGTTCCGGCACGATCAGCGTCACTTGAACGCCGCGATACGCCGCCGAGGTCAAGGCCGCCAGCAGCGGCTCATCGGGCACGAAGTACGGCGTTGTCAGTACGAGCTCGTGCTCCGCGGCGTAGATCGCCGTGAGCAGCACTTGGCGAATCCCTTCGCGCTGCACGACGGGTCCGCTGGGAACGACCTGCACCGTCGAGTCGCCGCGTGCCGGCTGGGGCTTGGCGTCGCCCAGCGAGTCCGTTTGGGTGAAGCCTTCGTCGGTGTCGAGTTCCCAGTCTTCGAGAAACGTAATGCCCAGCGGCTCGACGGCCGGACCCTCCATGCGCACCATGGCGTCGACCCAGCGGCCCACGCCGGCGCCCTGCTTAAAATAGCGAGGATCGATGAGGTTGAAGCTGCCGGTGTAAGCGATCCGGCCATCGATCACCGCGATCTTGCGGTGCAGTCGCAGATCGAACCGCACGAACAGCATCCGCAGCAAATTGACCGGCAACGCCGTTTGCACGGCGACCCCACCGCGCCGCAACCGCTCGGCCTGCTCGCCGACCAAGAAGCGCTTGCTGCCAACGCCATCGAGCAGCACTCGGCAGGCGACGCCACGCGCTGCAGCGCGCTCGACCGCGGCGACCACATCGTCGGCTCGCCCCCCTTCGGACCAAATGTAGAACTCCAGATGGCAGGTGCTCTGGGCCGCGTCGATGTCGCCAATGAGCGCCGCGAAGATCTCCTCCGGTGTCGACAGCAGCGTCAGGGCGTTGCCGGCCACGGCCGGAATCCCCGCCACGGCTTCGGCCAGCTTCGATAAGGGCCGCGCCGTACTGGGCAGCCGCGACCAATCGATGCGAATCCGCCGGCGCAGATCGGCCAACCAACGTTCATAGGGCGGATGGACGCGGCGTGCACGTTCGGCCCGGCGCAAACCAAGCCGCAACTCGCCAAACAGCAGATACACGCCCGCTCCGACGAACGGCAGCACGAGAATGATGGTAAGCCAAGCGAGCGTCGTGGCGGGCGGCAAGCGCCGCATCACCACGCGCAGCGCAAACGCTCCGCGGGTGAGATAGTCGGCCACCAGCAGCGTAATGCTCAGCCAGCCTACATGATCTGCCATCACCAAATCCCGATCCTCGGCCATGCCCAAGCAGTCGCATCCCGCGCGACCGTTAAGACAAGATAGCCCAGGGGGCGCGATTCGGCAGCCGACGCTGAGAGCTACAGGCCTGCGAAGCGTTACATTCAGCAACCGTCCGCCCGCAGCGACACTTTCGATGGAGGGGCGAAACAACCGCCGCGCATAAAAAACGGCCGTCTTCTACCGAAGTTGGCCGTGCTGCCGATCAAGCTGACCAATCCCTCATCTGCTGCCACAGCTCTCGACCTTCACCAGCTTCAGCCGCGGCTGGTCGAAGACGTGGCCGCAGCCTCGGCAGCGAAAGCGATTCGTGATGACCTGCGACCGGTACGGGGTGTGACACGCCACGCGCACGGCCTTCGCTCCGCACCGGCAGCGCGCATCGGGAGAACAATTCATTGCCTGAGATCCGCCTGCCAAACGAAAAAAGCCCGCTCTCGGTGGCAGCCGAGTTTACGGGCTTCGCGCCATCCATTGGCACTTGCGCCCTACCATCATTCGCGGTTTCGCCTCCGCAGCGAACCCCCGAGTGGGACTCATTCTAGCCGCCGCGGTCGCGACTGTGAACGGGCGTACAGTAATTTTCGGCTGGCGGGCGCGGGGACGTGAGAGCGGCCGCTCAAAATGCGTGCTCTTGGAAAACCGCTGCCCGACCAATCGCCAAGACGTGAGCCGGCAAGGACACTTGGCAACCTCCCGCGCCCGTTAATTTGCTCGAGCAGGCTGCCTAAGATGAAGGGCCGTTGGCCCAAGCGAAGCAAGTTCGGTCCGGATGGCAGCTAAGCTCCGCCCGAACTCTCGAAGATCTGCTGCACCGGCAATTCGAATCCCGGCAGCAATTCGATCTCGACCAGATGGTCGGCCGCGGTCAGCACGCGAATGTCTGATAGACCGCGATAGACGGTCACCAACTTCGCCATCGGGTTGATCAACCAGACCACCCGGCTTCCGTGCGTGAGCCAATCGCGGAGCTTTTCTTCGATCTCTCCGGCTCGATCCGAAGGAGAGATGACCTCGATCGCCAGGTCGGGAGCGCCGGGATAGAAGGGGCCGCGGCGGCCGTCAGGATTCATTCGGTCGCGACTGACGAACGAGCCATCCGCACAGCGAACGGTATCGGGATTGCGCGCGAGCAAGAAGCCAGTATCGCTACTCAACACCTCGCCTAAGGATTTCGTCCGCACGAAGTGAGTGAGGAAGTAGACGATGTTGCTTTCGACCTGCCCATGATCGTAGCTGGCCGGAGTCATCATGCGCCGCTCTCCACGAACCAACTCACTCGTCCGGCCAACGCTGGGCAGAGCGTAGAGTTCCTCCGCAGTCATCAAGTTGGCAGCGACATGAGCCATCAGAAGAACCGCGATTTGTCGGTTTGGCGCCCCCCCCCATTATGAGCGAACACCAAACTGGCGACAATCGTCCTGCGAGCGGTCAGGCCATACGCCCATAACTCGGAAAGCTAGCCCAAAATCTTATCCCGCAAGAAATCGAACGCCGTCTTCGCCCAAGGCGTATTGGGGATCACTTCCACAATCGTCGCCAGCCCGCAACCAACGATGATCAGCGTGGCGGCGATTAGCTTGCCCAGGTCTTGCCCCTTCAGGCTGCCGAGTTGGTCCGGCTGACCGGAGAGATAGGCGCTGGCGGCGAAGAATTCTTCGCCAATCAGCGTGTAATCGCAGGCGGCCACAAAGAACGGCAACTGCGAGGGCTGTGCCGTGCCGGCGATCTGCATGGCGCCGACCGAGTTGCCGGTTTCGGCCAGGATCAGCGACTCGGCGAAGAACTGGCCGAAATAGAAGCATGCGGCCGGCTTTTCGCGGACCATGGTGCCGGAGACCGCCGCGACGAAGCCGAATTGCTCGTCGGTCAGATAGTAGACTGACTCCTCGTTGTAAGCGTCGATGCGGCCGGCCGAAATGTAGGCCGCTTGCACCGTTTCTCGCGCCGCGGTCATGACGAGCGAGCGCGAGGTCGGCACCACCAGCGGCGCATCGTACTCGGCCACCACCTGCGCGACGCGCCCGAGCACCGTGACGCCGGCCACCGTTTCGAGCTGGTCGAGATCTTGAATGCCCGCGATGAACAGGCACGGCCGCCCCATTTCGGTCGCCCGCCCCACGGCTTCTTCCACGGCCTCGAGCCCGGCGATCCGCCGCACCCCAAACCGCCAGCCGGCGCGGGCGAGAAAGATGAACACGAGCACGCCGCCGCTGAGCGTCGCCAGATGGACCGCGAGCCACCCGCGCTCGAAGTTGAACCAAGGGAACTGCGTCTGGAGCCATTCGAGCATGAGACTACTCCTCCACCAGTTCCAGGTTTGCCCGCGGCGCCATGATCGACCGCCCGTCGGCCAGCTTGACGTTCGCCACGCGAGCTCGGGCCCCGGAATCGAGCCATTGCGGCTCGGCCGGCAGATCGGCCACGGTGCCGAGCAGGCCAAAGTACGGATCGCGAATCACGCGGATCGGCGCCCCGACCGCGAGCACGCCTGCCACCGGTCCCGAGCCAATGGCCTCGTGCGCGCCGCCGGTGCTTGCCTTGGGCACGATCACTTCGGGCCGAATGACGCCGGCGCGAATCTGCGTAGCGCCGTTGCAGGCCGCCTGCTGCCCTGCCCGCGAGGTGAGCAGCTTAAAGGTGCGGTCGGCCATGGCGATGTCGCCAAAACCTTCGGTGATGATCAGCGTCAGGCCAACCTTCTCTGAGCCGGTGACGGCCACGCCCAGGTCGTAGCCCAGGAAATCGCGTAGATCGGCGTCGTCGATGCCGCCGGTGACAATCGCCGACACCTGCAGGGCCACGGCAGCAGCCAAAGCGGAAGCGGTGACGCGGCCGCCGCCGATGACGATCGCCCCGCGATGCGCCGGCTTGAGCAGCGTCGCTTCGAGCAGCTCGTTCGGCCGGGCACAGATAGGCTGGAGCGGTCCATAGGCCTCGGGACCGATGCCGAAGATTCCTTGCACCAGCGTCCCTTCGCCCTCGACGATTACTCCCTCGTGCGGCAACACCTCGGCAACAACGCCCGCCAGATAGGCCGCCACGCGTAGCGGCCGCGCGGGGCCGCGCAGAATGACCTGCCCCGTCACGCTGGAAACGGCCTCGATCGTGCCGGCCGCAGGCGAGTTCACTTCCTTGGGGAACATGCCGAACAGCCCCTTGTTGCGGGCAATCGGCTGGCCGACCGCGATCGTCTCCCCCTGCTTGACGAGCATGCAGCGCGCCACCTCGCTCGAGGCCACGCCCAGCAGATTCGCCAGGTTCAGCGGGAACACGTCGCCTGGCATTTGCGTTTCGGCCACGGTATCGGTGGCCTGCACCCGCTGCCCAACCTTGACGCGCACATCGCCCGGAATCGGCAGGCTGCGGCGATAGCGCAGGCCGGTGTGCGGGGAAACGCGCAGGCCGGGAGTGTAGACGGCTGGCATCGGCTAACTCGTTTTCGCGCTCGCGGTAGCATTGGGATACAACTCGAGCGCCTCCACCCATTTGGACACGCGCGCCCGTTCAAACGGCGCTGAGCCCTTGGGCGCGAGCGGCCGGCCGCGGCCGTCGAGCACGAGGCCGACCGTGCCACCGCGAATGGTCTCTTCCACCTGCTTGCCCGAGCCGGCGCCCATGTCGAAGCCGCGCGCCGGACGCACCGTGACCTGAATCTCCCCCTCCGGCAAGCGAATCAGCCGTAGGTCGCCGCAGGCAATTTCCCCCTGCTGCGAGACGCCGGGCCCTCGCAGTTCATACGAAAAGCACGGGCTGCCTTCGCGCCCCACGCCGCGCGGGGCCACGCATTCGCCCAGCACGACCAAGCAGTCGCGATCGAACACCTCGAGCGCGGCCTGCGGATGTACCTCGGCCAGCACGCCCAGGTGGGGCATCATGAAGATGCTGTCTTTGGCGAGCGTGGTAAAGCCTTCAGGCTCGAAGGAGTCGATCAGCATGGCCACGGTCTGTTCCATCCGCGGAGCATGCGAGAGCACGCCGCCTGAGCCAACGATGAGATCGAGCTTCAGATTGTCGACGATCGTCGCCCCGGCGGTGCTCTGCTCGAACACATCGCCGACCGTGCGCTGCTGCTGCACGCCTTTGAGCGTGGTGGCGAACTCTTTGTGCTGCTGATAAGCGAGCCGCAACGCCTCGCGAGCCACGGCCTGTTCGAAGACGAGTGCTTCGCGCGTTTGCGGAATCGTGGTCGGGCGAATCATCTTGTTCTTCACCCGGTTGCGCAGCTCGCGCTCGTCCATGTCGAGATGGACCCAGCGCAGCACCGAGGGAAGGGTCGCCTCGGCCACCACGTTGGCGATCGAGTAGCTCATGCCCAGGTTGGCGCTCACCGTGCGGTTGAACACGCCGCCGAAGACGCTGAACACATCGGTCGTGGCGCCGCCGATGTCGACGCACACGGCGTTGATCCCCTGCCGCTTGGCGATCTCCTGCAGAATGTTGCCCACCGCCCCCGGCGTCGGCATGATGGGCGTGGCGGTCCAGGCCATCAGCTTCTCGTAGCCAGGAGCGTGCTGCATCACGTGTTCGAGGAACAGATCGTGAATCCGTTCGCGGGCCGGGTGCAGATTCTCGCGCTCGAGCACGGGGCGCACGTTCTCGATCACCGAGACGTCGAAATGCTCGTCGGCCAGCGTTTCCTTAACGACGGCCCCTACCTCGCGGTTGCCGGCAAAGATGATCGGCAACTGGTAGTTGCCGCCGAAGCG
>JAESFN010001128.1_pt1 | contig 14172 bp, 11 predicted proteins | sample 9269411 | NCBI WGS metagenome assembly JAESFN01 (sample SAMN14505399, study PRJNA617100) | algae metagenome | isolation source: Iphinoe sp. HA4291-MV1 and co-occurring heterotrophs from trail next to... | place: USA: Maunawili Falls, Hawaii | collected 2009-07-25
CCGAGGGGTGGTCCTTGAGTGCGTGGCCAGCCACCTCGCTGAGCTTCATGGCCAGATTGACCGCCAAGCTCATGCTCGGCGCCCAGAGCAGTGGGATCTGCTTGGCCGCGGCCGCGATGGCCGCTGTGCCAGCCGCTTCGAGCCCGGTGGTGGCCACTACCAGCGGCGTGCGGCGTTCGATGCAGCGCGTGACCACCTCAGGCACGGCGTCCGCCGTCGAGAAGTCGATCACCACGTCGGCGGCGCCCGACCAATTCGATTCGATCGTCACTCCCACCGGTCCGATGCCGGCAACCTGACCAGCGTCGTCTCCCAAGCGAGGGCTGCTGGCGCGATCGACGGCCGCGACCAATTGGAAGTCGGGGTCGGCGGCGGCCAGCGCCACCACACGTTGCCCCATGCGGCCGGCTGCACCATGAACGACGAGTCGCAGTGGAGTCATCTTGAAAGGCTCCGCGAAACGGAGCAAAAGTGTAAGCTAGGTCGAGTGCGCGAGGGAAACGGAACGCAACAGTCTACACCACCGCCGCCAGAATTCGATGCCTGCTGAGCCAACGCCTGAATCGAATCGCGACCGCTGGAACTTCGCCGCGCCGCCAAAGGAGTGTGCTCCGCACAGACCGGCCTGCCCAGCGTGTGGCGGCCGGCTGCTCGAAGTGCGGTCGAAGCTGCAGTGCGGCCAGTGTCACCGGATCTGCGAAAACTGCTGCGAAGGCGAACGCGGTTGACGCCCAGACTGCGTGGCAAGCAGGGCTCGAGGGCAGTAGAATCAGCCGAATCAATCCCCCCTCTCTCGTTGCCGCGCGATCGTGATTGCTCCTCCTCGCACGCTTGTTGAACTGTACCATCGCCGCATCCAGGCTTCGCCCAGCGCCGTGGCGTTTTGGCGGCGTTCGCTCGACGGAGATCTGCCAGTCACCTGGGCGGAATTCGCGCGTGACGTGCGCCGCACCGCGGCCGCGCTCGCCCGGCAAGGTCTCTCGCCCGGCGATCGCTTGGCCCACGTCTGCGAGAATCGCTACGAGTGGCTGGTGGTGGATGTGGCCGCGCAGCTCTGTTGCTCGCCGCATGTGGCGATTCACGCGGTGCTTTCCGGTCCTCAAATTGCCTATCAGATAAACGACTCGGGCGCGAAGCTGCTGATCGTGTCGACGCCGGACATTGCCGCGCGGCTGTCAGCGGTGCGAGAAAGCCTGCCTGCGGGGCTCGTGGTTCTGGCGCACGAGCCGAACGCGCGCTGGGAAGGCAGCGGCGAATTTCCGATTCTTGCTGACTTGGCGAACGCGGAAGACGAGGCCGCGGGCCAAGCGCTCGAAGCGCAGTCACTCGAGCGCACGCAGCCCGACGATCTCGCCACGCTCCTGTACACCTCGGGCACAACGGGTGAGCCCAAGGGCGTAATGCTCAGCCATAGCAATCTAACGACGAATGCCCTGGCGATGACGCAGGCGTTCGAGATCACGCCTGCTGATTTGCGGCTCTGCTGGCTGCCGCTCAGCCATATTTTTGCCCGCACCTGCGATTTCTACACCTGGCTGGCCCACGGCTATCAACTGGCGCTGGCCGGCAGTCGCGAAACGATTCTGGCCGACTGCGCGCGCCTTAAGCCGACGATTCTGAGCGGCGTGCCTTACTTCTTCGAGAAGCTGCATTGCCGGCTCGCCGAGGCCGGCAAGCTCGATACGCCCGGTGCGCTGCAATCCATGCTGGGCGGCCGGATGCGGGCACTCGGTTCCGGCGGCGCGGCACTGCCAGACTACCTGGCTGAGTACTTCTTCTCGCAAGAGGTGCCGCTCCTGCAAGGTTACGGACTGACGGAAAGCTCCCCGGTGATCACGGCCTCATCGCCGAGCGGCTACCGGATCGGCTATTCGGGGCGCGCGGTCGATGGCGTGGAGATTCGCATCGCGGAGGATGGCGAGATCATCACTCGCGGGCCGCACATCATGGTCGGCTACTGGAAGCTGCCGGAGGCCACGGCCGCCGCCGTGCGCGATGGTTGGCTGCACACAGGCGACCTGGGCGAAATCGACGCCGATGGCTATCTCAAGATCACGGGGCGCAAGAAGGAGTTGATCGTCACTTCGGCCGGAAAAAACGTGGCGCCCGTCTATCTCGAGGCCTTGCTCACCGCCGATCCGCTGATCGCGCAGGCCGTGGTGCTGGGAGACGGCCGCAGCCACTTGGCGGCGCTGATCGTGCCGGACTTTGCTCAGCTCGATCAAACCTTGCTCCTGCGAGGATTGGCGGCGGCGCTGCCGGATCGGCTCGACGACGCCGAGGTCAAGGCGATCGTCGCCGAGCGGATCACGGCGCGGCTCGCCGGCGTGGCCGACTGCGAACAAGTGCGCCGCTTCACGCTGCTCGCGCAGCCGTTTACGATCGAATCAGGCGAGCTGACCCCCACGCTTAAGGTGCGGCGTGACATCATCGGCCGACAACACGCTGACCTGATCGAGCGGATGTACGCCGCTCCGCCCAGCGCCGTCTGCGCCGCGGCCGCCCCTTCATGATCCCGCGCGTCGCCCAACTCAAAGACGCCGCGGGGCTCGAGCGGCGGTTGGCCGAACTCGGCTGCTCGCTGCCGATCGACGAACGCATCCTTACGGCCGCGGAAGGCTCACCTCTGGCCGCGCCGCTCGACGTCGCCGGGTTTCGCATCGGCAACCGCTGGTGTATTCACCCCATGGAGGGCTGGGACGCCGAGCCCGATGGCTCGCCTTCGCCCCATACTTTGCGCCGTTGGAAGAACTTTGGATTGAGCGGCGCGAAGCTGATCTGGGGCGGCGAGGCCGCGGCGGTGCAGCCCGATGGTCGCGCGAACCCCCGCCAAACGCTGGCCACGCCGGAGAACCGCGGCGGGCTGGCGTCGCTCCTCGACACACTGACCGCTGCCCACCGCGAACGCTTTGGCGAAACCGACGACCTGCTCGTCGGTTTGCAGCTCACGCACTCAGGCCGCTTCTCGAAGCCCGTCGGGCCGATGCTCGCTCCGCGGATTGCCTACCATCATCCGCAGCTCGACGCCAAGTTCGGCATCGACCCGAACGACGACCGCGTCGTCTGGACCGATAGCGATCTCGAGCGCCTGGCCGACCGCTATGTCGACGCCGCCAAGCTCGCGCAGCAGGTCGGCTTTCGCTTCGTCGACGTGAAGGCCTGTCACGGCTACCTGCTGCACGAGTTCTTGAGCGCCCGCCGCCGCCCCGGTCCTTTTGGCGGCGATCTTGCGGGGCGAACGCGTCTGCTGCGCACGATTATCGAACGCGTGCGCAGCGAAGCGCCAGGGCTGATCGTCGGGGTGCGGCTGAGCGTGTTCGATAGCGTGCCTTATACGGTCGGTGGCGAGTGCGGCGAGCCGATGTCTTGCTCGTTGCCTTACGAGTGCGGCTTCGGTGTCGATCCGAGCGATCCCACGCAAATGGACCTGAGCGAACCGCTCGAGTTGCTTGCCTGGCTCAAGCGTTGGGGCGTGGCCACGGTCAACCTCACGGCGGGCAGCCCCTATTACAATCCCCATCTGCAGCGACCGGCCATCTTCCCACCGAGCGACGGCTATGCACCGCCAGAAGACCCGCTGGTCGGCGTCTGTCGGCAAATCGAAGCGGCCCGCCTGTGCCGCGCGACCGTGCCGGACTTGCCGCTCGTTGGAACCGGCTATAGCTACCTGCAAGACTTTCTGCCGCAGGTAGCTCAGGCGGTGGTGCGCGCCGGTTGGATCGACTCGGTAGGCCTCGGCCGCATGGTGCTCTCATACCCAGCCCTGCCGGCCGACTCGCTCGAGACGGGGCGCCTTGTCCGCAAACTCATCTGCCGCACCTTCAGCGACTGCACCACGGCCCCGCGCAAGGGGCTGGTCTCCGGCTGCTATCCGCTTGATCCGTACTATAAGGCCCTGCCAGAGGCAGAGGTTTTGAAGGGGATCAAGCGGGAGTAGCGATTGTGTAGTTCGCTTGCCGAAATGCGCGCAGCCTGATCGCGTCAAAACACCGCCTTGCGCCAAGAGCCTACGCGCCCTTGAACACCGGCTTGCGTTTTTCGTGGAACGCTTGGATGCCTTCCGAGTAGTCGGCGCTTTGGTAGACGCGCTGGCGGAGCTCTTGAACCCGTTCGAAGGTGTCGGGCGTGAGCGGAGCGGCTTGAGAGAGCAGCCGTAGTTGCTCCTTCACCGTCGACAGCACCAGCGGCGCCTTGGTGGTCATCACCTTCGCTAGATCATAGGTGAACTGCTCGAGCGTGGCGGCCGGCACGAGATGGTTGAGCAGTCCCCACTTGGCCGCATCGTCGGCCTTGAGCGGCGCGGCCGTGAAGAACATCTCCTTCACCAGGTTGAGCGGCAGCCTGCGCAAGAAATGCAGCAAGCCAGCCGTGTTGTAGGCCAAGCCGAGATTGGCCGGCGTGATGGCGAACGAGCAGGTCTCGTCGCCGATCGCCAGGTCGCAACTCAGCACGAGGTCGGTCGCGCCGCCCCACACCGTGCCATGAATCATGGCGATCACCGGGCCAGAGTAGCCGGCCACGGCGCGGAGCAGTCTTTCGAGCGGATCGGAGTACTGTAGCGGGTCGGACGCGTGCGGCAGCTCGTTGATGTCGTGCCCCGCCGACCAGACCTTGGCGTCGGCCGGGGCACGCAGCACAACCACTCGAACCCCGGCGCGAGCGAACTCATCGAACCCGCCGATCAACTGCTCCACGAGCGCATGGCTGAGCGCATTGCGCTTCGCCGGCAGGTTGAGCGTCAACGTGCCGATCTGGCCCTCTTGTTGGCTCAACACCAGTTTCGCCGCGGGGTCGGGAGCGGGCATGATTACTTCTTCAGGAGAGAAAGGATCGCCTCGCGGTCGGCGTCGATCGCCGGCGGCGCGGTATGGTCGGTACGCTCGGGCACGCCTGACAGCTTGATCGGGTTGCCGGCGACTTGCAGGTTGCCGATCACGGGGTCGGGGATCGACACGATCATGTTGCGCGCGGCGACCTGCGGATCTTTGACGACCTCGGCCACGGAATTGACGGGTCCGCAGGGGACGCCGGCGGCGTTCAGTACATCGAGCCAGTCTGCGGTGGTCCGATTGCGCAGCGTTCGTTCCATGTCGGACTCGAGCAGGTCGACATGGGCACGGCGCAGGGCGTTGGTTTTGTAGTTGGCGTTCTCGAGCAGGTCCGGTCGGCCAAGAGCGCCGGCCATCAGGCCGAACAAGTGGTCGTTGCCGGCCGCGATGACGATGTAGCTATCGTGCGTGGTGTAGACCTGGAAGGGCGCGATTTCGGGATGCCGCGAGCCTTGGGGCTGCGCGATCTGACCGAGGGACAGATACGCCGGCAAGGCGTCTTCGAGCAGGGCCAACTGGCAATCGAGCATCGCAATGTCGACCTTGACCGCTCCGCCCCCTTGGCTGCGTTTGAAGAGCGCGCCGAGGAGGCCGATGGCCAAGTAAAGCCCGGCCGCCAAATCGCCGATCGACACGCCGACCCGCGTCGGCGGCGAATCGGGCTGGCCCGTCATGCTCATGATGCCGCCCATGCCTTGCACGACCATGTCGTAGGCGGCCCGCTTCGAGTAGGGGCCGTTGTCGCCGAAGCCCGAGGCCGCGCCGTAGATCAGCTTCGGATACTTGGCGTGTAGCACGTCCCAACCGAAGCCCAGCTTCTCCATCGTGCCGGGGCGATAGTTCTCGACGAGCACGTCGGAGATGCCCGCCAGCCCTTCAAAGATCTCGCGATCGGCCGGCTGCTTCAGGTTCAGCGCAATGCTCTGCTTGTCGTAGTTGAGCGAGGAAAAATAGAGCGACTTGCCGTTGGCGAACGGGCCGAAGGCGCGCGAGTCGTCCCCCGTGCCGGGGATCTCCACCTTGATGATGCGGGCGCCCAACTGCGCGAGGATCATCGTGCAGTAGGGCCCCGCGAGTACCCGCGAGAGATCCAAGACGGTGATGCCGTGCAACGGCGGCAGCGAGGAATCTGGCATCCAAGGCACTCCAGTGGGGATGGCCAGACAACGGCTGGCGACTCAAGGGTTAGTGGCCTTTGGGGGGAGCGAAATCTCTTGGGCAGGCGCGAGCATTGCCTACGTTTCAAACCATTTCCCCGTTGGCGCGGCCACACATCGATTTCAGCCTGCACTGGCCCTTCCGAGCGAACGCGGTGGCGGCGTCGTAACTGTAGCACGACTTTGAATCGAACTGTTTTGTCGGACGGCGCTTACCTGATCCCGCGAGTCGCGGGTCATAGCCCGGCGTCGTTCAGACCTGCCTTTTCGATGGCCTTGCGGTACTGCTCGATGTTGTCGAACTCGACGATCTGGGCCACGTCGGAGAGCGAGAGCCAGACTTTTCGCCCAGTGCGCCATTCGCTGGCGTCGTTTAGGTCCGGGCAGCGGCCGACGAGAAAGGACTGCTCGCCGAGCTTGACCGTGTGAGACTCGACCAGGATCGCTCCTCCCGCGTCCGGATCGCTGGCCGAATAGACGGCCAACACTCGGCCGCCAAAGGGGCTGGCAGGCACGGCCGGATCGTTCTTGCCGGTGTCTTCGGCAGCCAGCCAGGCAGTGCTGCCGGCAATCAGCAGGCCCAAGAAACACAGGGCGGCAACGCGGGGGCCCATCAGGCGCTCCAAGCAGTCGGGCGGCGGGGTCGGTCCAGTTCTATTGGGAGTGTAGCCTGCGGTTGGCGACAGCCCAACCGTAAACTCTCACGCGCTGGCCGTAACGAATCCCCAAATGCCCCTAGGCGTCTGCGGCCCTGGGCGGCTATCCTACGGCGAACCTCGCGGACCGAACGCCGGCAGGCCCTCGGCGAGTCGCGAGGCCGCTTCCTAGCAGGGGCTCGAGAATCTGATGGCCGACCGGATGCTGTACTCCCACGTTCCCCCCGGCACCCACCTGCCTGATGTCGTTCACGCGATCATCGAGATTCCCAAGGGTCGCCGCAGTAAGTTCGAAGTGGACAAGCGGACCGGCCTGATCCGGCTCGACCGCTATCTCTACTCCTCGAGCCATTATCCCGGGGACTACGGGTTCATCCCGCAAACGCTGGCCGAAGACGGCGACGCGCTCGACATCCTCGTGATGGTCAACGAGCCGACCTTCAGCGGCTGCTTGATCGAAACCCGCGTGGTCGGGCTGTTTCGCATGGTCGACCGCGGCGCCAACGACTACAAGGTGCTCGGCGTGCCCAACACCGACCCGCTGTTCGCCGAGTACCAAGACCTCGAAGACGTTGCGAACCACTTCCTCCGCGAAGTGGAGCACTTTTTCGCGACCTACAAGCAGCTCGAGGGGGCGGTCGTGGAGCCGCAGGGCTGGGAGAGCGCAGCCAAGGCGACCGAAGAAGTACGTGCATCGGTGGCGCGATATCACCAGCAGCACCAGCAGGCCATGCTCGACAGCCTGGGCGGGCTGCCCAGCGCCGACCGTAAGCGATAACTAACCGAGATCCGGCCCGGCGACCGCAAACAGCCGGTCGCTTCCGAGTTCTACCGCTTGTTCGCCGCGCACCATTCTCATGATCGGCCGTTGCCGCACGAAGCCGTGCGCGACGAGCCAATCAGCCCAGCCGTCGCGCGCGTCCGGCGCGTCGATGATCGCCGGGCCCGGGATACGCGCCAAGGCGAACTCGACGAGTTCAGCCGCCGTCTCCAGGTCGGGCGCGAATACGGGGCCTAAGTGAGCCGCCGATCGTCCCTCGCGGCCGAGCAAGCAGGCCGAGAGGCCGTCGTCCCACTCGCTCACGCAGGCAAACGACTGCGAGCGTTGCAGAAGCCGCTCGAACAGGCGAGCGCGGCCGCCGGCGAAGCCAGGGAGATCAAGGGCTACGATCCTCGCTAAATCGTGCGGGTCGCACGCTCGCACACGGCTAGTGGCGTTTTTTTCGATCCGCGGTCGTTCGGCCAGCCAGCGCGTGAGCGGCAAGACATCGCGGAAGCCCATCTGAGCGTAGACTTCCCGCCCCATGGGCGTCGCGTCGAGCGCCGGCACAAGACCGGCGCCTTCAAGCTCTTCGATGCAAGCGGTCATCAGGCGCGTGGCCAGGCCTCTCCTACGCCATGCCTCGTCGACGAGCATCAGACTGATCCAGCCGACCTGTCGATAGGGCATCGTCGCCGCTGTGGCGACCACTCGGCCCGACTCGTCCTTGCAGCCGAAGATGCGGCCATCTTCCAGAAACATTTGCCAGTCGGAGAGCGTTTGGTTCCAACCGGCCGCGGCCACCAACCGCTGGGCAGCTTCCAAATCGGCCGTCGAAAGAGGCGCCGGCTCAGGCACGATCTGCGGATTCATCGAGCGTTCGCCACACTGCCACTGGATGAATGCGAAGCGACCGGGCCTAGACTTGCCGGTTCATCCAGAACAGCAACACGAATACGATCGCCATGAAGCCCACGATCCAAGCGCCGACGCGCGCGGCGTGGGCCAAGATCGGGCCCATGTGTTCGTGACGAGTGGCAGCGTAGACCAGGCTGATCGAAACGATCAGCGGCACGGCGTACCAGAACTGGTTGAGCTGTGCGAGGAGCATGGAACTCTGTTTGGAAGAAGGAGAAACAGCACTGCAACGAATTGAAGCTAGGCCGGCGGCGGCTGAGCACTCGGGCCCTTAGGCGGAGTTTCCTTCTTCTTGCGTTTCGTTTCTTCTTCGTCCATCACGACCGGGCCGCCGAAGGCGTCGTAGATGGCCAGCACGTTGAGCAGGCCGGCGATCATCGTAAACAGGGTGCCGATCTCGAAGCGATGCCCTTGAATCAGGTGCAGGTCGGCCAGCGTTTGCGGGGCCGGGTCGCCGTCGATTCGTTCTGGCGGGGTCAGCTTGGGCGGCGCCATCACGCCTCCCCAGAGCGGCAATCGGTTGTGCTTGACTCGATAGGCCTGCACCAGGGCCGGCAACGCAGGCAAGCCGACGCCCACCTGACACAGGTAGGGCAAACGGCGGTCGCCATCGCGCCAGGAGGCGTAGACCACGCGGCCGTCGCCAATGAACAGCCCGTAGAAGAACGTGCCCAGGATGCAGACCATGAACAGCACGCCTTTGCCCCAGCGGCGCTGATACAGGTGCCCACTGCCGGGCCACAGCCAGGCCAAGAAGGCAGCCAGGGCCGGATCCTTCAGATCGACGACCAGTTCAGGCGGGACGGCCGGCGCAGGGGGGGCCGCAGGTTCGGCAAGACTCACAGGCCCAAAATCTCCAAGGAGGGCACCGACTTGGCTCAAAAGACTATTCGATCATTCGCCGCAACTCTTGGCAAGGTCGGCTTGCCATCGCGTAACCCTAGAGGCCGCCGCACGTTTCTGCCGTCGAAACGCAGAGGCCAACGAGGTTTAAGGCGACATTCTACGCATTCGCCTCGCCCCCAAACCCCGTCTTCCGCTCATACAGCCGCTCGCGCGTCGCCCACAGGCCGGCTGACGGCGTGGGGATGAAGAAGAACTCCTCGCCGTCGGCGGTACGGTTCCAGCCTTCGCGGAGTTCGTCGGGCCGGTAGCGGGCGATTGCTTCGTTCAGATCGGCGTAGCCGAAGCAAACGCTTTCGATTTCGGCCTGCGAAAGGTGCCCGGGGGCATAGGTGATGCGGAAGCGGCCTTCCGACGAGCCATGCAGCAGGTGGGCCGTGGCGTGGGCCAACTCGCGCAGGTCGGGCTGATGCTGGTACTCGGCCATCACGTGTTCGGTGCCGGAGTAGCCGTACTTGCGGATGATGGCGTCGACATCGGGCTGCTCGCCGAAGCGTTTGAGGCCTGGGGCAAGAATCAGCAGTTCGGCGCCGTCGGCCAGGGCCATCCGCGTGCGATAGACCGCCTTGTTGGCCACCCAAGTGCTGACGAACTCGTCCCCCTGCATCACGCAGACGACCTTTTTGAGCGGCTTGTCGAACACCGTGATGTTCTGCTCACGCGATTGACGGGCCGCCTGCAGATAGGTGTCGAGGTCGTCGCCGACAAACACGCCCGTGTGCACGAGCTCCTGTCGGGCATTGCGGGCCATGACGACCTGCACGTACAGGTCCGGTAGGCCGCCGAGGTAACGCTCTTCGGCCAGGTTGAAGCAGTGCCGCACCGGAGTGACGAGGTTGCCCAGGTTGTTTTCGATGCCGCAGCGGGCGGCCATCAGGTGCGAGGCGCAGATGAGCTCCTTGCCCCCCAGGCCGATGAAGTAGTTCTTGTTGTGGTTGGCAAAGCCCAGCACCTCGTGCGGCACGACATGCCCCACGTTGATGATGAGGTCCCAGGGCTCGGCCATCAGCGTGCGATTGAGCGTGAGCGGGATCGGCCAATCCGCAATGCCGCCACACGACTCAGCTACCTCGGCCGCCGAGATCTCGCCGACCTGCACGCAGTCGCCGCGCCAGTCGTGCTTGAGAATCTGCGACTCCGGCACCGAGCCGAACATCCGCTGGTTCTCTTCCGGCGTGTGCGGCACGTGCTGGCCGAGCGTGGGGATGACGAACACCTCGGCTTCGCCAACGAATTGGTGATAGAGCAACTCCGTGAGCCGACCAGCGCCCGAGTGCATGCGGGTGATGTCGGGCGGGAGCAGCAGCACGCGCTTGGGGCGCGCGCAAATACGCCGCCGCGCCTCCTGGGCCGTCTGCGCCATCAGCGCCTCGAGGCGGTCCCAGGAAATCTCCTGATCCTGTTCGACAATCCACGGCATCGGCGGCGGTCTCGCGGGGGCACGGGCGGAAAAGGGACCAGTATAGCGATCCACTTCCGCTTGCGCGAGCCGACCTATGCGGCGTTTTGACCAGCCGGCGGCCATCAGGTCGCTCGTGCGTTTTCAGGCGATTTCACGCGCGATGCACGAATTGACCGGATCGTAGCCAGCGCCTGAAAAGTAGTAGGCGCGATTGCGCCCAGCTTCTTTTGCCGAGTAGAGGGCGCGATCCGCCTGGGTCACCAAGTCGTCTGTCGACTTCACCGACCGCACACTGGCCAGCCCCAGGCTGACGGTAAGCCGCAGCATGGCGCTGCCGGCCGGAATGGGGTGGTCGGCAATCGCGTGGCGCAGCCGATCGACGATTTGCCAACCTTGGTCGACAGAGCAATCGGCCAACAAAATGCCGAACTCTTCTCCGCCCAAACGAAAGACCGCATCGTCGGGGCGAGCGCAAGCCGAAAAAGTGGCTGCGATCGACTTCAGCACCGAGTCGCCAATCGGGTGGCCGTATTCGTCGTTGATCCGCTTGAAGTGATCGACATCGATCAAAGCGAGGCAGAACTCCGTATCGTGGGACTGCCAACGGTCGAATCGCTCGGCGAGCTCTTTGTCGAAGGCGCGGCGATTCTCGAGCGAAGTCAGCGAGTCCTGCCGCGCCTCGCGCATATGCTGTTGGATCGCGAACTCTTGGCTGACGAATTGCTCCTCCGCGTCGGCCAACTGTTCGAGCAAACCTTCATTGGCGCTGACAATGCGGTCCACTACCGAGGCGTCGCCGGCTTGCAATTCCGCATGAGCGACGAGCAGGCTGGCATGATGGCGCCCCACGTCGCTCCTCACCTGACGGGTCAGGCTGTGCGCGCGATGGGCGATTTGAGACAGCAGCGAACCTTCGCCCTCGGCTGCTCGTTGCTCGACGACGACCTGGGGGCCCCGCAGCAATTGGCAGGTAAGCCAGCCCACGACGAACCCGGTGGGCAGGCCAAGCAGGGCGGTAATTAGGGCAATGAGCATGGACGCTCTCTCTTGCGAAAGCGAAGCAACGTTCGTTCGAAGTTCACGGCAGGGCGTCCCCCTAACGCGAGACGCTCGCCGACCGGGCAGTTCGCGCATTCAGGGGGCCCTCACAACCACAACTCTAGGTCCTGGGCACGCACCGCGACTGGGTGCGGTGGTAACGGTTAGTCCAAGGGGGATTTCGCGACCGTCGGGCCGTCGAGAGGCCTCTCACCCTGGCGGCTTCGGGGCCAGTTCGGGCCGAAAGGAACGCACTGGCAAGCCGCCCAGCAACTTGTCCGCCGGGCAGATACAATGCAGCCGGAAAACCCCTCCTCCGGTCGTCGCCCCCATGCGTTGTCTTGCTCGCTACATGCTGGTTCTGCTCTCGGTCTGCATTGGCGTTGCCGAGGGAGTTCAGGGCGCGGAGCTCGATCATCCGCTGTTTCAGGCTCTGCGCTCTCCCGATCGCCGCCAACTCGCGGTGCTGCTGCGAGAAGGCAGTCCCGCTCATGTGCTTGACGCGGCCGGCAACACCCCCCTGTTGATTGCCGCACGCGATGGGGATACGGAAGCGGTGCGGTTGCTGCTCGAGCACGGCGCCGATGCGAACATCGCCAACAAGATCGGCGTTACCCCACTGCTCTGGGCCGCCGGCGACGCCGACAAAGTTCGGCTGCTGCTCGAGCATGGCGCGAACCCAAACGCGCGTTCGGCCCTGGGCTTTACTCCGCTGATCTCGGCGGCCGCCTACCCCGCTTCCGAAGCTGTGGTCGCGCTGCTGCTCGACGCGGGCGCCTCGGTCGCTCATCGCAGCGCGAGCGACGAAACGGCACTCAGCGCAGCCGCGGCGATGGGCAATCTCGAATCGGTGCGGCTGCTCTTGGCCCGCGGCGCCGACGCGAAGGCCGGATTCAAGCCCTGGTCGGTGCTCCATTCGAAGAAGCCGGAGATGACGGAGATCGTCGGCCTGCTGCTCGACGGCGGCGCCGACGTGAACCGCGCCGATGGGTTTGCGGGGCACGCGCTCAACTATGCGCTGCTGAACGAGCTCTCCGACATCGCCGAGCTGCTGGTGCGCCGCGGCGCTCGGCTCGATCTGGCCACGCCGGAGGGCCTGGTTCCCCCGGTCGTGCTGACCGCCTACACCGAAGTGGATCGCGACCGCATGACGAAGCTGCTGCTCCAGCATGGCGTAGAGGTTGGCGCGAAGGCGGCTAGCAACGAGACCGCGCTGCACTGGGCCAAACTGCGCGGTCACAGCGTACTGCCGGCGACGCTGATCGCGGCCGGCGCTCCCGAATGCTCGAACGAGAATTCGCCGACGATTCCCCAGCGCAACATCAAGCTTCACGCCGGCAATCAAGACGAACTGCTCCGCGCGGCGGTCTCCAAGAGCCTCGACCTGCTGCAGCGCAGCTCCGATGGTTTTTTGAAGGAGCGAGGGAACTGTGTTTCTTGCCACCAGCAGAATCTGCCGGCGGTAGCGCTGGCCTGGGCGCGCGATCGCGGCATCGAAATTCGCGGATCATCGGTCGCGGCGATGATCGACGTGCAGCAGCGTTCCTGGGCGCCGCGAATCGAGCATGCCTATCAGCTCGATGATCCGCAGCCCGGCGGGATCGAGCAGATTGGCTATGGCCTGTGGGCCTTTGGCGCGCTGGGCGTTCCGGCAGATGAAACGAGCCGCGCCATGGTTTGGTACGTCGCCTCGCAGCAGTTTCAAGATGGCCGGTGGGTAGGCGACCTCGTGCGGCCCCCTTCGGAAGGGCCCGACGTGTTGGCGACCGTGCTGGCGATCCGCACGCTGCAGCTCTATCCACTCGACGGACGCCGCGAAGAGTTCGCCACGCGTATCGAACGCGGCGCGGCATGGCTGCGCTCGCTCGAGCCCGTCACGCACCAGGAAAAGGCCCTGCGGCTGCTAGGGCTTGCCTGGGCGGGCGACTCGGCGAACGAGTTGGCCGGTCCCGCGCGCGATCTGTTGGCGGAACAGCGCAGCGACGGCGGTTGGGCCCAGTTGCCTGGGCTCCAGAGCGATGCTTACGCCACGGGGCAGAGCCTGGTCGCGCTCAAGGTCGCCGGCGTGATCGACTGCAGTGACGACGCCTATCAGCGGGGCCTCGAGTTCTTGCTGTCGACACAGTTCGACGACGGCGCTTGGTTCGTACGTACGAGAACCTGGCCCTTTCAGCCTCCGTTCGAGAGCGGCTTTCCGTTCGGAAAACACCAATGGATCTCGGCGCCCGCAACGGCCTGGGCGGCGATGGCCATGACGCTCGCCGTGCAACCCCGGCCGGGCGTGATCGTCGAGCGCGTGCAACTGGCATCCCGCGAGGGGGCGTCCGCAGCAGCAGCGCCGGCTCCGGAACCCAAGCAATCGGAGACGCCGACCTACGCGACAGAGACCATCGACTTCGCGCGCGACATCAAGCCGTTGCTCGAGCGTTCTTGCGTCGCTTGCCACAGCGGCTACGAGCCGAAGGGCGGATTCAGCGTCATCAGTCGCGAAGCGTTGCTCGCAGGTGGC
>JAESFN010001129.1_pt1 | contig 14163 bp, 12 predicted proteins | sample 9269411 | NCBI WGS metagenome assembly JAESFN01 (sample SAMN14505399, study PRJNA617100) | algae metagenome | isolation source: Iphinoe sp. HA4291-MV1 and co-occurring heterotrophs from trail next to... | place: USA: Maunawili Falls, Hawaii | collected 2009-07-25
CCTTGGTCTTCTTACCAGCAGCGTCGAATTCGCCGGGCGTGTATTCCACGTCGTAGGTCTGCCAAGCCAGGGGCGGCAGGCACATGTTCACCTCGGGCTCGGCCACCGTGTAGATGCCGCCGCATTCGTTGTCGCGCCCTTCTAGGCCGAACGAATCGAGCACCTGCACTTCGTAGCGACCTTGAACGTACATGCCGGAGTTGGCGCGGCCTTGGCCGCGGCTCTTGGGCATATAGGGGAGCAGGAACTCGAGGTGCAACTTGTGCTTGCCGAACTTCTCCTTGCTCGTGGCGGCCGGGATGAGCAGGCCGTCTTCGGTCTTCTTAGCGCCGGGGAAATGGTCGGTCGAGCTGCCGTCGAAGAGCACGATCGCCCCCTCCGGCGGCTTCGCGCCCAGCGTGGGGCTCTTGCGCTCGACCTTGGGCAGCGCGCCAACGACCTTGCCTGAGTCGCCGACGATCTCGAGTTGCTTGCCGTCGATCACGCCCTTCGAGCCGTGGTCACCACGCACGACGACTTTGCCCCCTTCACGCGAGCCACTGGCCTTGTGTTTGTCGTTGCCATTCCAGCCCGCGCCCGGCAGGCCGCCGGGATAGGCCACGGCGTCGAACTTGCCGTCGCCGAGCGCGATGACCTGCACGCCGAACTTCTTGGTTCCTTCATCGGTCTCGACCTCGCCGGCATACTCCCCCTGGAAGGCGAAGTCTTCATCCGCTTCCTTGGGATCGGTGTAAACAGGCTCCTTGGAGTCGGCCGCCCAGGCGGGGCAGGCCAAGACGCCCATGAGGAGGAAGCAGGACCAAAAGACGCGCAACATAGAAGCGGCTCCGGCGGGCAGGATCGAGGGTGGGAATGGCAGGCAAGGGGTTGGTCAGGCGGATATGGCCGCAAACCATCTGCCCGTATTTTGCCCGGAAGTCACGCGGACCACAATTGGTGGCGGCGATTGCGTTGCCGGAACCGAGGACTTCAGTTGTCGGCCGGGGGATCGACTGGCTCGGTCGGAGCCCAGAGTATGCGTAGGGACTGGATGATTACGCAAACGCTGATGAACCCGATCACCATGTAGTACCAGAGCAATACCGGATTGCTCACAAACGAAAACGCGAGCGCGCAGATCGCCATGATCAAAAACGCTCGTCGCAGCGGCCATTGGCGTGTCGGGTCGACATCTTCGGGCTTGGAAGGCGGTTCTCGGCTCGCCGATTCGGAGAAATCCATGACATCCTTCCCTGGTCTCGAAAACCCAGCCAACACAAAGGGCCCAAGGTTCACGCTACCACGCCCCTGCGACGGGAACGAGCCGTTTGCTGAGAGTCTCGACGCCGCCCCGCCGGGCGGCCATAATCCGGGCACCTGCCTAGCCCCCTCCGAAGACCCTAAATCTCGCCTCTGAGGATTCTCCATGCGTCTGGCTCGCCTGTGTTTGATCGCGACAACGCTGCTCCCGTTCGTGGCCGCGCCGGCCGCCGCTCAAGACAACACGCCCCCCAAGGGTTTTCGGGCTCTGTTCAACGGCAAGGACCTTGAAGGCTGGAAGGGACTCGTCTCGCCAGACAAGGGGCCGCCGGGCCGCGCGAAAATGACGCCTGACGAACTCGAAAAGGCGCAGGCGGTGGCCGACAAGAGCATGCGTGACCACTGGAAGGTGATCGACGGCGCCCTCGAGTTCGACGGCAAGGGCGATAGCCTTTGCACGGCGGAAGACTTTGGCGACTTTGAAATGTTCGTCGACTGGAAGATCCTGCCCAAGGGGGACTCGGGCATCTACCTGCGTGGCAGCCCTCAGGTGCAGATTTGGGACGATGCGATTGGCTCGGGCGGTCTCTACAACAACGAGAAGAACCCCTCGAAGCCGACGGCCGTGGCCGACAACCCGGTGGGCGAGTGGAACACCTTCCGCATTCTCATGGTCGGCGACAAGGTGACGATCGACTTGAACGGCACGCGCGTCGTCGACAATGTGCCGCTCGAGAACTATTGGGAACGCGACAAGCCGATCTACCCGTCGGGCCAGATCGAGCTACAGAACCACGGCAACAAGCTCTGGTTCAAGAACATCTATATCCGCAAACCGGAATAGAGGCTTATTGTCCGTAGGTTATGCTTCAGCATAACGCCCCCGCGCGCCACGCCTGCGGTTGCGCGCCCTCAAGACTTCGCACCGTCATGGCGGCTCGCGTTCCGCAACGCGTAGGTGATTAGCAGCCCCGTTATGCTGAAGCATAACCTACGGGGTTGCGGGGTTGAGATGGCCCTTTCGTTAAGGCTGGCGATCGTTGATTGCCGATAACACGACGGCTTATCTCTTCCGACGGCGGGCCGCTCGCCTGCTAGCACCTGCGCGGACTCTGAGCTGCCATGCGAATTGCTGAAACCGTGAATCGGTTGTTGCCTGGCGGGCAGGGCAAGAGGGATTCCGCGGTGGGCGGCGAGAGCTTCGCCGAGTTGCTGCAGAACGCCGCGGCAGCCAAGAGCCGCCCGAGCGCCCAAAGCCTGGGCGCGGCCGCGAACCCGCTTGCCAGCACCGGCAGCGACGGCAAGCTCAACCTCGACGACCTGCGCAGTCAGGCGGACCGCCTGTTGGCTGGCCTCAGCAAACGGCTCCAGGAGCAACTCGAGTCCGCCGGCGTCGATACGTCGCAGGGCATTGCGCTCAAGGTGGACGCCCAGGGGAAGATTCGCTCGGCCGACGGCCACCGCCTGGCGCCACAGATCGAGGCCGCCCTGGCTGATGATCCGTCGCTGGCTCGCGAGTTCAACCACTGGGCCGGCTTGCAAGGCGCGCTCAATGCCGCCGATCGGCACATGGAGTTCCGCGAGGCCTATGCTGCCGACCCGCAAGCAGCGGTGCAAAAGTACGCCGACCTGCTGTCGAACGCCCAGCAGGAGCTGACGCTGCGGGTTGGATCTCAAGGGGCCCAAGTCGGCTTCTAAGCCGACGGGTCTAGCCTCGTTCGATCAGCGTCACGATCTGCCGCACTTCGGCTTGGTCAAGTGGCGGCGCATCGAGCACCGCTAGGTCTTGCTGCATGTGCTGGGCGTTGGTCGTCCCGGTCAGCGGCAACATGCCGATGTCGAGCGCGAAGCGGAAGACGATGCCCGGCAGGGTGAGGCCCCGCTGCTCTGCGATCGCCTGCAGGGCGGGGTGCGCGAAGACCTCGCGATTGGCGGTGAGTAGCGAGAAGCCTTGGTAGACGATGCCGCGCTCCCGGCAGAGTTCGCGGACCGCACGATCCCATCCAAGAACTGCGAAGCAGCGGTTCTGCACGAACCTCGGCAGCACCTCGGCCTCGGCGCACAACTGCTCGAGCTGGGCATAGTTGACATTGCTGACGCCGAGAAATTGCGTCTGCCCAGCACGCTGCAGCGCCTCCATGGCCCGCCAGGCGGCCCAATCCTCGGACCCGAGCCCCACCGACCGCATGGGCCCATGCAGCACATACGAATCGATTCGCTCGACGCCCAGGTGCTCGAGCGAACTGGCGAACGATTGCTGCACCTGTTCGCCGATCGGCGCGGCCGGATCGTACGGCAGACGATGATCCTGCCCGGGCCGAAAGGTGAATTTCGTTTGCAGGAAGAGGTCGTCTCGGCGGACGAGGCCGCGCTCGATTGCTTGCGCAACTCCGGCGCCGACGCCTGCTTCGTGATAGTGGCGGCGTTGATTGGCGGTGTCGATGCCGCGGAAGCCCTGCTCGAGGGCCAGCAGCGTGAGCCGTTGCGTGTCTTCCTCTTTCCAGGCAGTGCCATACAAGAAGCGCGGCACGCGCATTCCGTTTAGCTCCAACGAGTCATGGGCAGTGGGCATCGGTGAGGCTCGAGCTCTGAGGGCAGCCTAAATGTAAGAAGCGTGCATCGCACACAGGCTAGAAGCCTGTGCCACTTTGAGTCCGACGCCGAGGGCATCCTCCTAGTGGCACAGGCTTCCAGCCTGTGTATCTCGGGCCACTAAACCCGGCAATGCGCCAGCATCTCAGCAGGCGTCATCACATAGCTCGTATAGAAAGGCCCGAACTCCGCATATCGCGCACTCGCCTCGTCGAACCGCATGCGGTAGACGATGTCCTTGAGGAACGTGGGGTTGCGGGCCCACAGAGTTACGCCCCATTCCCAATCGTCGAAGCCCAGGCCCACCGTGATGAGCTGCGTCACCTTGCCGCCAAAGGTCATGCCGGTGCGGCCGTGCTCGGCCATCAGCTTGTTGCGGGCATCGAAGTCGAGGGTGAACCAGTTTTCGCCCACCTTGCGCTTCTTGTTCATGGGATAGAAGCAGGTCGACGGCCAAGCGGGAAACTCGGGGAACAACCGCTGCCGGCGCATCATCGCTTCGCGATTCTCATAGGCCTTGAGCTTGGCGGCATAGGCCGGGCTCCCTTCGGCCTCGCCTTCTTCCACCAGCCGGCGGCCATACTGCTCGACCGTCGGCACGTATTCTGATACCTCGGTGAGCGAAACAAACGAGTACGTCGGCACGAGCGCAGGCCCGAGCGTTCCGGCCTGCAACTTTTGGCGAAGCGCTTCGATCCGCAGCGGATCGGCGTCGAGCAGCATGAGCCCGAAGTCGGCCTTCTGACCGGCCACGGCGGATGTCTGCACGCGTGCCGGGGCGCCCTCAGCCGCCGGATCGAGCGCCGCGGCCAACTCGGCCCGGCCGGCCTCGCGTTGAGCGGGCGACAACGCAGCCAGCACGCCACGATCGAAGCGATAGTACAAATGGCTACAATGCCAGCCTTCGGTCGGCTGCAAGGATACGTCTGAAGGCGAGTCGCTCATGAACGGTGGGAAGTCTCTGGGGTGCGTGAATTTCAATGCTCTCGCCGGTACTGGAAAGAACGGCCTGAAAAGCAGCCGCATGATACCGCGCTGGGGCCCGGTGGAGAAATCGGCCCGAATCGCCGACAGGCCTCCCCTGGATTTCGGCCAGATAACACTAACTCGCAGTCGATCTCGAGTCATTGAGCGCTGGCCGCAGCTCAGCCCGGCGTCGTTTGCATCAGGCTAAGGTCACGGCTTCAAAACGACCTTGATGCAGCCGTCTTCCTTGTCGCGGAACCTCTTGTAAGCCAGGGGAGCGTCGGCCAGGGGCAGGCGGTGCGTAATGATCGCCGAGGGGTCGATCTCGTTTTTCTCGATGCGTTCGAGCAGCGGCGCTAGATAACGATGAACGTGGGTCTGCCCGGTCTTCATCACCAAGGACTTATTGATGAAGGCCCCCATCGGCATCTTGTCGACGAAGGAATAGACCCCAGGCACAGACACCGTGCCGCCTTTGCGGCAACACATGATGGCCTCGCGCAGGGCAGCAGGCCGATCCGTGCCTAGGCCCACGACGGCCTTCATCTTGTCGAGCACCGCCGGCGCGCTCCCCCACCCGTGGGCCTCGGCCCCTACGGCGTCGATGCAGCGGTCTGGCCCGCGTCCGCTCGTCAGTTCCTGCAGACGATCGTAAACGCTGTCCTCAACGCTCAGGAAATCGATGGTCTCCGCCCTGCCGAGGCGGCGCGCCATTTCTAGCCGCTCTGGCACGTGGTCGATGGCGATCACGCGTCCAGCACCGAACAGCCAGGCGCTCTGAATACTGAACTGCCCAACCGGGCCGCACCCCCACACGGCGACCGTGTCGCCTGGTTCAATGTCAGCCTGCTCCGCGGCCATGTAGCCGGTCGGCAAGATGTCGGTGAGAAACAATACCCGTTCGTCTGGCAGCGCATCGGGCACCTTGAACGCGCCGAAGTCAGCGAAAGGAACTCGTACATATTCTGCCTGGCCGCCAGCGAAGCCACCCAACATATGACTATACCCGAAGAGGCCACTCGGGGAGTGTCCCAGAACTTTCTCGGCCATCTGCTTGTTCGGGTTGGAGTTGTCGCAGCAGGAATAAAGGGTGCGCTCGCAGAAGAAGCACGTGCCGCAGGCCATGGTGAACGGAATTACGACTCGATCGCCTTGCTTCAGCTTTACCCCCGCCACGGAGCCGGTTTCCACGATTTCGCCCATGAACTCGTGGCCCAGAACATCGCCCGCCTCCATCGTGGGCATGTATCCATCGAAGAGATGGAGATCGGAGCCACAAATGGCCGTCGACGTCACTTTGATGATCGCGTCCCGAGCGTCCTCGATCTTGGGATCGGCGACTGTGTCGACGCGAACGTCACCCTTACCGTGCCAGCAAAGCGCTTTCATCCGTAGATCTCACGAAGAGGAACACTGCGTTCGGCCACGTGCCGCGGCATCGGCCCCGATTAAATCGACGCGTTGCAATTCGCGAACCGCTCCATGTAGCGGCAGGGGGGCACACGCATTGCAAGCTCGGTCGAAGCCGGTTTCGGCAAGTCCCCTCTGTCCTTAGGAGCATGGCCATGAGCCTTCAGTCGCTGAGTGATCTGTTTGTCCACGAACTGCGAGATGTCCTGGATGCGGAGAAACGAATTCTCAAGGCGCTCCCCAAAATGGCGAAAGCGGCGTCCTCCGAGGATCTCAAGGCCGCCTTCGAAGAACACCGCGAAGAAACCGAAAAGCAAGTCGAACGGCTCGAAACGATCTTCGGCCAATTGGGCAAGCCGGTGAGAGCGAAGAAGTGCCTGGCGATGACCGGGATCATCGAGGAGAGCACTGAGTTGATGAAGGAAGACGCAGATGAGCAGGTCATGGACGCGGCCCTGATTGGCGCCGCTCAAAAGGTCGAGCACTACGAAATCGCGACCTATGGCACGCTCGCTACCTATGCCAAACAGCTCGGCATGGATGACGCCGCGGCCCTGCTCGAGGAAACTCTGGAAGAAGAAAAGGCCGCCGACGAGAAGCTGAGCGAACTCGCCGGCGAAATCAATCTCGAGGCCCAGGATGTCGCCGACGAGTGAACTGCCTTCGGACCTGCACGGCAATGTACCCGACAAGTGCCGAGTTGCCTTGCTGCTGATCGATGTCGTGAATGCGCTCGAGTTCCCGGAAGGAGAACAACTGTTCGAGCATGCGTCTAAAGTGGTTGCGCCGCTCGAAGCGCTCAAACGTAGAGCGAAGGTCGCAGGCATACCCATTATCTACGTGAATGACAACTTCGGCCGCTGGCGTTCCGATTTCTCCACTATCGTTCGCCATTGCCTAGAGTCGGGCGTGCGAGGACGACCGATCGTCGAACGCCTGCGGCCGGAGCGCGATGACTACTTTGTGCTCAAGCCCAAGCATTCGGGCTTCTACTGCACTTCGCTCGAACTGCTGCTCCGGCACCTGGACGCCGAAACGCTCATTCTGACCGGAATGGCCGCCAATCTCTGCGTGCTGTTCACGGCACACGACGCGTATCAACGCGACCTGCGACTGTTCGTGCCCGCGGACTGTGTCGCCTCGAATACGCGGGCGATCAACGACGAAGCTTTGGAAAACATGCGCGTAACACTGAAGGCGGATGTTCGTCCGAGCATTCACCTCGATCTGAACTCGCTAATCAGTCGCGCCTGAGTGTGCCCCGGCGGGCGACCGTGTCGAAATAAAGCCCGCCTGCTCCGTGGAGCAGGCGGGCTTGCTTGATAGCCCCCAGACCGGCCGAATCAGATGGAGCCAATCACATGTCGAACGATTTCAAGCAACATGTGTGCCGCCCTCGCTACTGAATCGATCGCAGACGACCGCGCGTTTACGGCCTGGAACTTGCACCCCGCCTGCAACCCACACGGTCGCTTTCACGGCACCGTGGATCACTAACCGGATTTTGAAGGATCGGCTGCCATGAATGCTGATACGCTGCTCCACGCGTTTGACCATGCTCCAATCAATCTCAACGACACGGAGCGCTGGCTTTCGGCGGGAGCGGGCTTGGCGGCCGTGATCGGCGGGGCCCGCACGGGGGGCCTCAGAGGCGCGGGAATGGGCATCCTTGGCGCTGGCCTGCTCTATCGAGCCGCTAGCGGGTACTGCAGCCTATACCATGCGCTCGGCATCAGCACGGCGGATAGTGATCGGCCGGGAGTGCCGGCCCAGTCGGGAAATCGCGTCTGCAGGAACATCGAACTCGACGCGCCGGTAGGCGAGGTGTTCGCGTTCTGGCGAAACTTAGAGAACCTGCCACGCTTCATGCGGCACCTCGAGTCGGTCGAACAAAAAGACGGCGTCAGATCTTCCTGGCAGGCGAAGGGGCCGCTGGGGCTTTCGGCCACCTGGGATGCGGAGATCATCAACGAGCGGCCAAACGAATTGATCGCCTGGCAGTCGGTGCCTGGCTCACCCGTTGACACTGCGGGGTCGGTGTATTTCGAAGCGATGGGAGATCGCCGCACGCGCGTGCGCGTCGCGCTCAAGTACAGCCCGCCGGGCGGAGCGGCCGGCATTGCCATGGCCGACTTGCTCGGCGAGAACGCCGAACAAATGATCGAGCACGACTTGAGGCAGTTGCAGCAGTTGTTGCGATCGCGGGGCGAGCATGCCCAGAAAGCTGCTTCAACGACCGCGGCGGAACGCAATGATCGTCGCTAGGCAGGCGCTGAACGCTAAACGCGCTCGGCTTCGCCGGCAACGTGTTCCGCCCGCACCGGGTAGTTGCGCCAGGCGACTGAGTAGTGGTCCTCAAACCACTCGCGAATATCCGGCTCGACCTCGCGATCGTAGTCGGGCGCGGCATGATGGGTGTGGCCGAAGGAACTCTTGCGGAGCTCTCCTTGCTCCACGAGCACCTGGCCGGCCTTGATCACGAAGCGGGGCAGCTCGAACATGGCCTGCCGGTCGGCGCTGGGGGTGTAGATCGTGATGTCGGCATCGGCGCCGACCCCGAGGTGCCCCTTATTCGTAAGGCCTAACATGCGGGCCGGGGCGGCGCGCGTGATGATGGCGATTTCGCCGAGCGAATACTCGCGATTCATGTCGCCGAGTTCGGATTGGGCGCGGACTTGCGGATGCACCTGCGACAGCGTTTCGCGGCGAAACTCGCGATCCATCAGCAGCCGCACGATCTGTGGGTAGGCCAGAAACGAGCCTCCGTTGGGGTGATCGGTGCTCATGGCGATCTTCCACGGGTCGTTGACCCGCAAATACCACTCGAGGCCAATCGCCCACTGCCAGGCATGCACCAGGCTCTTGTTGCGGTACTCGATCGGAGCGATGCCGCAACCGGACTCGAGTTCGGTGTCGCTCGAGAACCACTTGGTCTTGTAGACGTTCGACAGGTAATAGCCGAGCGGGCCGTCGCCCGTCATGCTCGTCGTCTTGCCGAACAGCACCTGGCCGACGTCTACTGTGATGTTCTCGTGGCTGTTTACATAGTCGGCGAGCGGCGCTACTCGCGGGCCGAAGGTCGTTTCGTCGGCGTCGCCGCCGGCGTAGCTATGAAACTGAATGTGCGTGAGATGGCCACGGCGGCCTTCGAGCGCCCGCATCGTTTCGAGCGTCGTCCGCCAGTTGCCCGGCATACCCAAGTTGTTGGCGTGAATATGCACCGGGTGCGGCAGCGCCAATTCGTCGACCGCCTGGGCCACGCCGGTAATGATCTGCCGCGGCGAGATGCCGAAGTGATCGATCAGATCGTCGAGCCCGTGGACGTTGCCCCCTTGTTGGTTCTTCCACATCTCCACGCCGCCGGGATTCACCAGCTTGATGGCGTAGCCCTTCGTCGCGCCGAGCAGCCAGCCGAGAAACGCCTTCACCTTGGCCGGCTCGTTCTCGGCGATCGACCGCAACACATAGTGGTTGTTGCCGGCGAGGACGAAAAACCCTTTGTCCAAGCAGGGCGTGTCGGCGAACTCCTCGTGAACGTGGTGGGCGAACAGCGGCGGAATCGCCGCGTCGAACGCCGTGGTGTAGCCGAGGCCAGCGTACTTATAGCCGGTGGCGAACGTGCTGGGCACACTGCCGAGCGTGCCGGAGTGCAACTCGCCGCGGCGGCGAATCGGCTCCCCCTCGCGTTTCTCTTCGGGCCGCAGCTTGCGGGCGGTGTTGACCTTGGGCCCGGCGATGTGGCAATGGATGTCGATCCCGCCCGGCATGACCACGAGCCCGCTCGCGTCGAGCGTACGCGTCGGGCGGATCTCCGGATCGGTCGGCGGCGCGACGATGCGGCCCTCGGAAATCCAGAGATCGCCGACCTCGCCGTCGCGGCCGTTCGCCGGATCGTAGATTTGACCGCCGGCGATCTTGAAATACTCAGCGGTCATGAAGGTTCCGAGAAGGGCAGATGCGATGGCTCACTATTTCGGACGCTGCGCCAGCAGATACGCGAGCAGATCGTAGAAGTCGTTCTCAGGCACCAAATCGGCCACGTTGGCCGGCATCGCCGACAGGTTGGCCGTTTGCTGCGATTCGATCTGATCGCTGGGCACGAGCACCTCTTTGCCTTCGCTGTCGGCCAGGACCACAGTCTGGCCCTCCTCGCGCAGCTTGAGTCCCGTGAGCACGCGGCCGTCGTCGGTCACGAGCGTGACCGCGCGAAACGCCTGATCGACGTTGCGATTTGGATCGAGCACGTCCTCGAGCAAACGGTCGAGGCCGCGGATGCCGATGCCGTCGAGTTCAGGGCCGATCTTGGCGCCGCGTTGCTCGAGTCGATGGCAGAGGGCGCAGCGGTTCTCGAACACCTTCTGCCCTCGTTCGGCCGACGGCGCCGCCGCTTGAAACCCGTCACGCCGGGTGGCGATGAGGGCCGCGAGTCGCTCGTTGACCGGCGGCAAGCCGGCGGTGAGTTGTTCCACGCGCGACTCGGCGTCTGCCAAGCCACTCACCTTGAGCCGTTCGCGAACGAGCGCCTCGCTGAGCAGCGCGGCCGAAGCCTTGCCGGCGGCGATCGCGGCCAGCAGTTGATCGGCGCCTTGAACATTGCCAGCCAAGCCTGCGGCGATCACCACGCCCAAGCGATCAGGCGCCGTGGGGAGCAACTCGAGCAGTTTGCCGCGAGCCGCCGGAGCGTCGATCGCGGCCAGCCCCGAGGCCGCCTTTTGCCGCAGATCGAGCGGCTCGCCGCCGCTACCTGCCACGGCCGCGAGGACTTCAATGCTGCCCGGGCCATCGACGGCCAAACAGGCGTCGATCGCCGTCGGACGAAGCGATGCCTGAGGGCTCTTGCCGGCGACTTCGAGCAACTGTGCGTGAACGCCGCTCAGCTTGAGATCGCGGGCGAGTTCGAGGCCTGAGCGCTGACGGTGCTCTTCCGCGCCGGCCAGCATCGCCGTAGCGAGCTGATTAGCCCAGCCAATTAACTCCGTCGGCAAAACCTGACCGCGAGCGAGCGCGGCCCTTTGCAATGCCTGCAGCACGGCGAGTTGCACGCCTTCCGGCGACGCGCTTCCAGCGAGCTTGCCGACAAATGCGTACAGCTTGGCTTGGTCGGCCTCGCTGGCATTTCGGGCAACATGCGCCACATACGGCTCGCAGTCGTCAACTGCGATCAGCTTGCTCTCGAGCGCCGAGAGCACATAGCCGGCGGCGTCGGCCGTGGCGGCTCCAAGGCTCACCTCGACGAGTCGGCGAGCGGCCTCGGGTCGTTTCGCCAGGTCTCCGAGCGCCGCGATCATGCCAGGAGCGGCCACATGATCACGCAGCGCCATCCGCGCGACATGGATCAGATGCGTGTCTTCGGCCGGGGTGGTGTTCCAAAGCGCAAGTAGCGGTTCGACCGATTTTGGCTCGGGATGGCGCCCCAACGCGTCGGCCGCGGCACGGCGGACATAGGGATCGCTGTCGGTCAGCTTCGCACGCACGAGATCGCTCAGCGGCAACTGCGAGGCGGCCCAATTGGGCCGTTCGGACAGCATCTTCACGGCGTGAACACGAACGAGGCGATCCTCGGCGTCTAGCAGCTTACTGACCTGAGCATCGTTCAGGCCGCCTAAACGCTCTACGACCCACAGTGCATGCGACTGCTGCCGCGGGCTGGTACTCTGCTCGAGCACTGCTGCCGTCAACGGCGCTGCCGCAGGGCCGATACGATCGACGAGTTGATTCGTGGCGTTTACGCGTACCCACAGATTCTCGTGGTCGAGCAGCTTGATCAGTTCTTCGGCCGAGGCGGTCTGCAAATCGCCCGCCATTTCCAGCGAACGCTTGTCGCCCGTGTACACGATTCGCCAGATGCGACCGCGAAAGCGGTCGCGGCGCGGGTGCTTGAGCGGCACTTCGTAGTGCCCAATGATGCAGTTGTAGAAGTCGGCGATGTAGAGCGCGCCGTCGGGGCCGAGCTTCACATCGACCGGGCGGAACCACGGGTCGTCGCATGACACAAAGTCCGGCATCTCCACCGCTTCGCTCGTGGAGCCATAGAGCTTGATGCGGTCGTGGTTGATGCGCCCCGTCACCGGGTTGCCGATGAACACCGTGCCACGCCATTCCTGAGGAAAGTGATCGGCCTCGTACCACACGATGCCGGCAATGCCGGTCGAGCCGTGCAGGTGGCTGATCATCGTGGGGCCAAAGCCGAGCCCATCGTGCGGCTTGCCGAAACTGGGATACCAAGCGCCGCGCAGCAACTGGTAGACCGGCAACGTGTGGCAGTCCGCGGTGTACACGTTGCCCAGCGGATCGAAGCACATGCCGAAGGGGTTTACCTGGCCGTGCGTGAAGTACTCGATCGTTGAGCCGTCGGCCCGAAAGCGGTAGGTGTTGCCGGAGCTCATCTTGATCGGCTTGTCGTCGGCGCCGCGCACGGTCGAGTCGTTGTTGTAACCATGGCAGGCGTAGACCCAGCCGTCGATCCACGGGGTGAACGAGCTGGCCATGCCATGGGTGTCGCGAAAGCCGATGTCGCCGAAGAGCACCTCGCGGTGATCGGCCTTGCCGTCGCCGTCGCTATCGGTCAGGCGGTTGATCGTGGGAATGGAGTGCGCCAGTGCGCCGCCCATGAAAGGCATGACGCCGATCGGAATGTTGAGCCCGTCGGCGAAGACCTGCACGCGGCCTGCCTTGCCGTCGGGGCCGATTCTGTCATAGATGCGCAGCGTGTCGCGCGGCTTGCTGTCGCCCGTGGCCGGCCAGGGGTACTCGATGGATTGCGTAGCCCACAGCCGCCCGCGGGCATCGAAAGCCAAGTTCATCGGCTTCTGCACCTCGGGCTCGGCGGCCACGAGTTGAATCTCGAAGCCGGGCGGCAGGCGAAACAGCTTCTGTTGCTCTTGGGGAGAGAGGGCCTCGGTCGGAGCGACGAGCAGCGGGTCCTCGGCCGCCGGAAGCCAAGCGGCCAGGCCGAGGGCTAGCGCCAGCGCGAACAACGATCGTTTCGGGCTCACAAGCGGCCTCGGAAAAACTGGGGCAGAGCGAATCTCAGGATTGGCCGGTCGAGGGACGCCGGACCAGGGGGTGGGAGCTACCGGCCAGTCTAAATGGCCTCCGTGTCGCCAGCAAGTTGCGGGGAAGCCAGTGGGCCAATTGCCGTTACGGAAAATCTCGTGCGGTCTGAAACGATTGGCCGGGCACGCGAAAAATCTTTGCCGGATGTCGGACCTGTGCAGGCTGGTCGCACGACCCGCGTTCGATTTCGCGGGGCTAGCTCCCCCTCCGAGCGAGCTAGGCTTCCTGAAGGCAATCCAACCGAACACTCAAATCCGGGGAATCCGCAATGCGTCTCACGCTTCGCACGTCTCGCCACGTTTTGGCACTGCTCGCGGTCGTGCTGGGACTAGCGACCTCGGCCGCGGCTGAAACGCCGGCGATCACCGAAGCCGAAGTGAACGCCGCCCAGCGGGCATGGTGCGACGGCTTGGTCGCGATCGGCAAGGTGCACGAGCAAGGGGGCGACTATAAGGCCCTGGCGAGCCAGCTCATCGACAACCTGTACGACTACGCCGAGGGAGAGGTCTTTTTCAAGCCGACCCTGGCGTCGGGCGACAACACCTTCCGGCCCACGAAAGAGGGCGCGCTCGCTTACTTCGTCGGCGGCAATAAGTCGTTCCCCGAAGACACGGGCTTCGCGCTCAAGCATTGGGTCGAGGTGGACTACGACAACAATGCCTCGGAGCACGGCATCCAGATCCACGGCGACGTCGCGATCACGATGGGCAACGTCTACCTGACGAACAGCAAGGGGGAAGAAGTGATGGTCGACAAGACCTTCGTCTTCCGCAAATGCAAGGACGGCAAGCTGCGGCTGTGCGTGCACAAGTCGGCGCTGCCGTTCGAGCCGGGGTACTAGTAGACGTGCCGAACGTGTTCGAGCAGCAACGATCCTTCCCCCCCGGCGACTCGCCGGGG
>JAESFN010001130.1_pt1 | contig 14142 bp, 11 predicted proteins | sample 9269411 | NCBI WGS metagenome assembly JAESFN01 (sample SAMN14505399, study PRJNA617100) | algae metagenome | isolation source: Iphinoe sp. HA4291-MV1 and co-occurring heterotrophs from trail next to... | place: USA: Maunawili Falls, Hawaii | collected 2009-07-25
GCATAACGCTTTGGCGGTGGACAGTTAGCGACGGTGGGCAATTGTGAGAGTAGGGCAGTTGGTTGTTTGGGGGCGGGCGATTGCTTGCGGCGGGGAGTTATGCTGAAGCATAACCTACGCGCGCGAACAACGAGGAACCTAGCCCTTAGTCGTTGGCTCGCGACACGATGACTTGCGACGGACGCAGCACGCGGTCGTGCAGTTGATAGCCTGATTGGGCCTCGAGCAGCACGGTGCCGGGTGGCTGGTCGGCGCTCGGCTGTTGGGCGATCGCCTGATGCACGTTCGGGTCGAAGGGCTGCCCGAGCGCGGGAATTCGCTTGCACTGGTACGTACCGAACACGTTGTCGAGCTGCTGCGACACGAGCTTCACGCCTTCAATGAGCTTGCCAGCGTCGTGCGTCTTCTCTCCCGCTTCGAGAGCGCGAGTCAGGTTGTCGAGCACCGGCAGCAGATCGCGCAGCAACGGCAAGTTGGCGTATTTGCGCTCGTCCTCGGCCTCGCGGCGGGCGCGCTTGCGATAGTTCTCGAGCTCGGCGTGGGCTCGCAGAGCGCGATCGTTGGCCTCGGCCGCTTCGATGCGAAGCTGCTCGACCAAGTTCTCGGGCGCCGCCACGCTCTCATCGCCATGAGGGGAATTGCTGTCCGCCACCGTTTATTCCTCCGTGTCCTTTGCGGGTTCGCTCGGGACGAAATAGTCGCGTAGCTTCTCGAAGAAGCTTTTTCGATGTTCGCTGACCGCCGCGTGTTCGAGTTCGGCGAGCTCGCGGAGGAGCTCTTCTTGCCGTTCGCTCAGCGACTTGGGCACTTCGATGCCCACCTGCACCAAGAGGTCACCCATACTGCCGCGGCGGCGCGGGTCCGGCAGACCGCGCCCCCGCATGCGAAAGATAGCTCCCGTCTGCGTGCCGGCCGGCACCTCGAGTTCTTCCGGGCCCTCGAGCGTGGGCACCTGAATCGTCGCGCCCAGCGCTGCCTGCGAGTAGGTGATCGGCACGTTGCACAGCAGGTGCTGGCCGTTACGCTCGAAGAGCGAATGCTCGCGCACCGAGACAAAGCAGTAGCAATCGCCCGCCGGGCCGCCCTGAGGATCGGGTTCGCCCTCGCCCGGCAAACGCACCCGCATCTGGTCGTCGACGCCGGCCGGAATCACCACCTCGCGGCGGACCTTGCGAAGGATGAAGCCTTCGCCCCGACAATCGTCGCAAGGGTCTTTGACGGTCGAGCCAGCGCCTCGGCACGAGGGACAAGTGGTTTGCACGCGGAGAATGCCGGCCGACTGAATGACCTGGCCGCGTCCGCCGCAGTAGGTGCACGATACTCGCTGAGAGCCCGCCCGCGCGCCGCTGCCTTGGCAGGTTTCGCAGCGCTCATGACGCTGGAACGACACTGTTTTGCGAGCGCCCTTGGCCGCTTCGATCAGGTCGAGCGTCACATCGCAGCGGATGTCTCCGCCACGGGTGCGGCCGCGGCGGCCCGAGCGACCAAAGAGGTCGCCAAACAGGCTGTCGCCAAACATGTTGCCGAAGGCTTCGAAGATGTCGTTGACATCGTTGAAGTGCGGCGCGCCGCCGACGCCCTGGTGTCCATAGCGATCGTAGCGGCCGCGCTTATCGGCGTCACCCAGCACTTCGAAGGCTTCGGCCGCTTCCTTGAAGCGGACGATGGCTTCGTCGTCGCCGGGGTTCTTGTCGGGATGAAACTTAATGGCCAACTTGCGATACGCATCGGCGATTTCCTTCGCCGCGGCGCTCTTCGCCACCCCGAGCACTTCGTAGTAGTCGCGTTTCCCTGCCATCGTGACCATGGTCTCGTGGAGCTTCCAAGAAGGGAGAGAGCTCAACGGTTCGGGCGGCTGCCCCGCCGCACGGTTTTGGCTCCGTCAGTATTCACAGCGGGCCGGCGCCGAAGACCGGGCCGGCCCGCTATGAAAATCTTACGCCTGCGGTCTAGCGCACGCTGCCTTCGATCCGCCGCTTGGGCTCGTCCTTGGAAACGTTGGTCACCAGGGCCTCGGTCGTCAGCATCAGGCCGGCGATGCTGGCCGCGTTCGATAGGGCCGAACGGACCACCTTGACCGGGTCGATGATGCCCGACTTGACCATGTCGACATACTTGCCGGCATTGGCGTCGTAGCCTTGGTTGCCCGCCTTGCGGCTGACTTCGTCGGCGACGACGGAGCCGTCGATGCCGCAGTTGTCGGCGATCTGGCGGAGCGGAGCGTCGAGCGCACCGAGCACGATCGACACGCCGATCTTCTCGTCGCCCTTGGCCGAAGAGCGGGCCTTCTCCACGACTTCCTTGCAACGCAGCAGAGCCACGCCACCGCCGGGCAGAATGCCTTCTTCCACCGCAGCGCGGGTCGCATGCAAGGCATCTTCGACGCGGGCCTTCTTCTGCTTCATCTCGGCCTCGGTGCCGGCGCCGACTGACACGATGGCGACGCCGCCCGTGAGCTTGGCCAACCGCTCCTGGAACTTCTCGCGATCGTAGTCGCTCGAGGTCTGGTCGATCTGGCTGCGAATCTGGCCGATGCGGGCCTGAATCTCGTTCTGCTTGCCGGCGCCCTGCACGATCGTGGTGTCGTTCTTGTCGACCGTGATCTGCTTGGCGCGGCCCAGGTGCTCGAGCTTCAAGTTCTCCATCTTGAGGCCCAGGTCTTCGCTGATCAGCGTGCCGCCGGTCAGCGTGGCGATGTCGCCCAGCATGGCCTTTCGACGGTCGCCGAAGCCGGGGGCCTTGACCGCGCAGATGTTGAGCACGCCGCGTAGCTTGTTGACCACGAGCGCGGTCAGCGCGTCGCCTTCAACGTCTTCGGCGATGATCAAGAGCGGGCGGCCGGTCTGGCTGATCTGCTCGAGAATCGGAATCAACTCGCGAAGATTGCCGACCTTCTTCTCGTGAATCAGGATGTAGGCGTCGTCGAGAACGCAGTTCATCTCCGCCGGGCGGTTGATGAAGTAGGGCGAAATGTAGCCCTTGTCGAACTGCATGCCTTCGACGAGCTCGAGCGTCGTCTCGGTGCTCTTGCCTTCTTCGACGGTGATCACGCCGTCTTTGCCCACCTTTTCCATCGCATCGGCCAGCAGGTTGCCGATCGAGGGATCGTTATTGGCGCTGATCGAGCCGACTTGAGCAATCTCTTCCTTGCTGGACACAGGCTTGGCCAGCGAGTGCAGATGCTCGACGGCGGCCTCGACGGCCTTCTCGATGCCGCGGCGAACGGCCATCGGATTGCTGCCGGCGGCAATCAGCCGCGAGCCTTCCTTGAAGATGGCGCGGGCCAGTACGGTGGCGCTGGTGGTGCCGTCGCCGGCGATGTCCGAGGTCTTCGAGGCGACCTCGTTGACGAGCTTGGCGCCCATGTTCTCGAACGGGTCTTCGAGCTCGACTTCCTTGCTCACGGTCACGCCGTCCTTGGTGACGGTCGGGCCGCCGAACGACTTGTCGATGATCACGTTGCGGCCCGTGGGCCCCATCGTCACCGCGACAGCGTCGGCGAGCTTCTCCACCCCGCGCAGCATCTTCGCGCGAGCCTGGTCATCGAACAACAACTGCTTGGCCACGTGCGTGGTTCCTTATCAAACTATGTTCGGGTGTGAAACGCGCAGCGGCCGCCTAGGCGACGACCTTGGCCAAAATGTCGGACTCGCGCAGGATCTTGATATCGCGGCCGTCGACTTCGAAGTCGGTGCCGGAGTACTTGCCGTAGATCACTTCGTCGCCGATCGAAACCGACAACGAACCACGCTCGCCGCTATCGAGCAGCGAACCGGGACCCACCGAGATCACGCGGCCGCGCTGCGGACGCTCACGAGCGGAATCGGGGAGTACGATGCCGCCGGCGGTGCGCTCCTCGGCTTCCACCGGCTCCACCACCACGCGATCATCCAGCGGACGCAACTTCGGGCTCTTCATGCTTATTTTCCTCGAGCTAATGCAAGCTTGATTGAGTTTGATTCGAACAGGGAACGGGGCTCAGAACGGAGGCCGCGGCCTACATCATGCCGCCCATGCCACCCATGCCTCCCATGCCGCCGCCCATGCCTCCCATTCCGCCCATGCCACCCATCCCGTGGTCATGGTCGTGGTGGCCGCCCGCCTCATCTTCTTCCTTGGGCAGCTCGGTGACCAAGGCGTCGGTGGTGAGCAGCAGCGAGGCGACGCTCGCGGCGTTTTGCAGCGCGGTGCGAACTACCTTGGCCGGATCGATGACGCCAGCGGCGACCATGTCGCCGTAGGTGTCCTTGTCGGCGTCGTAGCCTTCGTTCGCGCCCTTGAGCTGCCGCACACGGTTGACGACCACCGCGCCGTCGAGGCCAGCGTTCTCAGCAATGCAACGCAGCGGATAGTCGAGCACGTTCTTGATAATCTTGGCGCCGAAGCCTTCGTCGCCGGTGAGGCCGAGCTTGTCGATCGACTTGTCGGCCCGCAGCAAAGCCACGCCGCCGCCGGGAACGATGCCTTCTTCGAGAGCCGCGGCCACCGCGCTCTTGGCGTCCTCGATGAGAGCCTTGCGCTCCTTCATCTCGGTCTCGGTCGCGGCGCCTACGTTGATCTGGGCAACGCCGCCGGCCAGCTTGGCAAGCCGCTCTTGCAGCTTCTCGCGGTCGTAGTCGCTGTCGGTCTTCTCGATCTCGGCGCGAATCTGGGCCACGCGGCCTTCGATGTCAGGCTTCTTGCCGGCGCCGCTCACAACGGTCGTCTCCTCGGAGGTGAGGATCACCTTCTTGGCGCGGCCCAGGTCCGACAGCTTCACGGCGTCGAGCTGAATGCCCAGGTCCTTGAAGATGGCGGTGCCGCCGGTGAGCACGGCCAGGTCGCCCAGAATGGCCTTACGGCGATCGCCGTAGCCGGGCGCCTTCACAGCGCAGACATTCAAGATGCCGCGCATCTTGTTGACGACCAGAGTTGCAAGCGCTTCGCCTTCGATGTCTTCGGCGATGATCAGCAGCGGGCGGTTGGCCTTGCTGACGGCCTCGAGCAGCGGAACCAGGTTCTTCGCGTTCGAAATCTTCTCTTCGTAGATCAGGATCGAAACGTCGGAGAGTTCGCAGGTCTGCTCGTCGGCATTGGTGACGAAGTGCGGCGACAGATAGCCGCGGTCGAACTGCATGCCTTCGACGACATCAACGGTGGTCTCGGCTTGCTTGCCTTCTTCGACCGTAATGACGCCGTTCTTGCCGACCTTGAGGAACGCCTCGGAGAGCACGGCGCCGACCGAGGGGTCGTTATTGCCGGCGATCGTGGCGATCTGGGTCAGTTCCTTCTTGCTCTTCTCATTGACCGGCGTGGCCGACTTGCGGATCGCCTCGCCGACGGCGTCGGTGGCCTTTTGAATGCCCCGGGCCAGCGCCATCGGATCAGCGCCGGCGGCGATCATCTTCAGGCCTTCGCGGAAGATGGCTTCGGCGAGCACGGTGGCCGTGGTGGTGCCATCGCCAGCGACATCGTTGGTCTTGCTGGCGGCTTCCTTCACCAACTGCGCGCCGAGGTTCTCGTACGCGTCTTCGAGCTCGATGTCTTCGGCGACGGTCACGCCGTCCTTGGTCACCTTCGGCGAACCCCAGCCCTTGTCGAGCACGGCGTTGCGTCCGCGGGGGCCCAAGGTGCTGCGCACGGCGCGGGCCAGCTTGGAAACGCCAGCGAGCAACGGCTTGCGGGCCTCATCGTCAAAAACCATCTGCTTTGCCACGTGCGACACTCCTCCTAGGGATGGTCGGTACTTTAAACCGCTGGCCAAGGTTGGGCCGCGGGAGATTCACTCAGGTGTTATGCGGGGAGCGCTCCCGCAGGAGCGCCGTGGTCGCTTCTGACAGCCCAGACCGCGACCGGCCCCCTTGAAAGCAAGCCACGTGCCACTATGGGAAGATCGGGCGGCAAGTCCTTTTGTTGCTTTTATTTGCGCACATCGGCAGTTGCAGCCACATGGCTGGAGCAAGGCCGGTTTGTCCGTGGAGCTTGCCAAAATGGCAGATACTACGGGCCGCGCTAAAATGCTTCTTGGCCCGACCTTTCCGGACTCTTCACACCAACCTGCTACAGAAAGCAAGGGCCGCGCAGAGCCTCCGTTCGGCGCAGGCTGAAAACGCCGCCCATCCCGCGAAGAGTGTTGCACCTGGCCGACCAACCCGGGCTAGACTCGGGGCACCCCTGCCAGGGCCGCAAGCTAAAGCGTTTTCAGATACTCGAGCAGCAGGAGTCGATCGTCCTTGCTCAGCTTGCTGCCGTAGCTATGCCCTTGATTCGAGTTGCCCCGGATCGAGGTATCGAACGTTTCGAGCCCAACGTCGCTGCGCAGGCCCACGCGTTCCAGGTCCAGCTCTTTGCTGCCCACTTTGAAGATCGTGGGACGCTCCGAGGGAGGCAGCAGCAGGTCGTAGAGCGTAGGGACCGACCCATTGTGAAGGAATGGCGCCGTGGCCCAAATGCCCTCGAGCGACCTGGACTTATAGTGGGGTTTCGCGAGGTGAGCGGGGGGCCCGCCGATCTCTCGATGATCCCGGTAGGCGAGCTGCTCCGCCGGGGTGAGCGCGAGCCGTTTGAACTCCGCCGTCATCACCCGGCGAACCGCGGCGGCCAGCACGGCGAAGCCCGGTGCATTGGTCTGATCCCTTGTCTCCTTGGCCAGCGGTCCCGTGTCGGCGAACCGCTCCAAGAATCGCTTGGCGGCCAAGTCGCTCGTTCTCACGTCGTCGACCGGCACGATCGCCACCGCCACAAGTTCCCGCCCATAGGCGTTGGCCGCAAGCTTGGGCGCAGGGGGAACGGCGTGGCAGCTCGCACACTCCTGCTTGTAGAGCAGCTCTCCGCGCGCCGCCAATTGCGGATCGATCGCCCTCCAGTCCGCGGGCCATTTCGGCGCTTGCAGCAGCTTGAACTTTTCCTCGAGTTGGTGGAGCGCCTTGAAATTGGCCGAGGTCTTCGTCTCGGTTTCCGTGATTTCCAGCTCGGCGAATACGCCGAGCACTTCGCCGATGTTGCGAGCAAGCGGGTCGTCGGACGCGGCGTTCCACTGCACCCAGTCCAGGTCGGGCGCTCCCCAGAGATGCGGATAGCTGACCGGGGCGTCCGGAGCGAGGTAGTTTTTCGGCTGATTGATGCCTGTGCCGACGATTTCGTTGACCAGAATCCCCAGGGCGTCGAGCCGGCCGTAGCCGTATTCGTGGGGAGATCGACTGCGATCGAGCAAGTCAGAATAGCCTGCCGTGAATTCGCTCAACTCGGTGCGCAGCCCATTGGCCTGCTCGGGCGTGTGGCCCGCCCCCAGCACTCGCTGCGCAAAGCGGGCGAAACGCGCGGGATCGTCGAGCGTGCGCTCCAAGGCTTGGCGTAGCGCGTAGGCGAAGTCGAAGAAGCTGGCGCTCGTGGGCGCCCCATCGACGCGCCGTGTTCGCCCGCCGCTGACGAACTCGCCTGTGTGGCAGGCCACGCAGGTGAATCCGGCGTACTCCGTGCCGTCGGGGCCGACATCGCGCACGAAGCCGATCGGCAGGCCGGCCACATTCTCAGCAAGCGTTTGCGGACGCCCATAGCCGAAGCCGCACAGGTAGTCCAGCTCGCGGAACAGGCCGCCGCCGGTAGCTTGCTCGAGGGCCATGAACCATTTCCAAGGGATCATGCGCGACCCCTGAGAAGCGTTGTAGACCCAGTGGCGATCGGCCTCGGTCCAGCCTTGCTCGGCCACTTCGACGCCCAGGGACAGCGACGCCTGACACAGGCACGCGCAGACCACGGCCGGCCGCAACCAGCGAAAACACCAACGTCCGCCCAGGATTCTCGTGCGCCGCGTGCTCATCGCCAGCTCTCCGGGAACGACCAAGAATGACCGAAAACGCGTTCCACGCGCCGCGCCGGGGCGGTGCCTTTGAACGGCACGCCCCGCCTCTCGGGCGTAGCCGACGAAGCGGGGGCAATGCCGGTCCGCGGCCGAACGGCGCGAAGGGTGGAAACGTCGCAACGACGCTCGAATTAGAGAGCACGCGGGAAACGGTGCTACACGGGAGAGAAAGAAGGCGCGACGAAGCGCCGACGTGAGAACGGCGACAAGCCGGAGTCGCCTACTTGGCCGTGTTCGCGTCGAACTCGTTGATGCGGATGTTGCGGAACTGCACCTTCATCGGCGGGCCGCTATGGAGTTGGAGCGCGAGGATGCCGGAGAGGTCCTGCTGCTTGGCGTCTTCGTCGATCACTTCGGCCATGAGTTGGCCGTTGACCGTGAGCGTGAGCTTGTTGCCCCGGCACAGCAGGCCATATTCGTGCCAGTCGTCGAGCTTGAACTTGGCGGGGCCCTGCGCCTCTTCGATCGCCGACTCATGACGATCGCCTGCCGCGTCGAAGCGGGTGCGCGTGCCGCGGAAGGCCAGGGTGTGCCGGCCATGCTCGTCGTAGATGCGGACGAGCCAATCCGTGTCATGGTTATTGTCGATCTGATAGCCCGCCACGTCGTGGTTCTCGATCTCGCGGCTGCGGAACTGAAAGCCACCGTTGATGCCGGGGCTGCCGCCGAAGCGGAATTCGAGCCGCAGATCGAAGTCGGCCAACTCGCCCCCTTGCCAGATCAGATACTGATTGATGTCGCAGGGGTGCTCTTTGGTGATCTCGGCGGTGATCGCCTCGTCCTTGACCGACCAGTAGCTCATGTCGGCGCACTTCCAGCCGTCGAGCGTGCGGCCGTCGAACAGCGAGCGAAAACCTTCCTCGGGCGCCTTCGTGGGTTCCGGCTCGGCACCGACGACGATGCCGGGCAACGACAGCACGGCCGCCAACAGAATCCAAGTCGCCTTTGACATGGGAAGAACTCCAACATTGAGCGCAAAGGAAGGGTGGAAGGAAGATCATGCTAATCCCCGCTCTGCGGCGCAGCAACGTGCCGGATCTGGTGGGCTTCGCCACACGAACCCGCAGCTCAGGTTTTGAAATTGCGCTCTTGCATCTGCGAAGCGAGAGACGCAGACATGCAGCCCCGGTAGGGGCGACCCGACAATAGCCCCGGGCAAGGCCGGCGCGAGCCGGACGCGGCCCGGGGTATACGCAGATCGAATTCAAGAGCCCCAGAGGGGCGACAGAAATTGATGGGTCATGCGCGGGCAAGCAGGTCTTGTGTCGTCCCTGCCGGGGCTGCACATCGACTGCGCTTCCGAGAGCAGAATGTTTGGTCCGTGCCTCCGCCTCCAACCAAAACACAACCTCAAAAGGCGCGACTAAAGAATGAAGACGCCATCCTGGCGCGCGCCGAAGATCTTGCTCGCGTTGCAGGTCAGTACTGCGCCTTGAGCAACTGCGTCACGTCGACGTAGGCATATTGCCCGCCATTGAGCACGGCCAACTTCTGCAGAAAGTTTTGCGGGCCGTAAGAGGGGCCGTAGCCAAACTCGATGGTGTGAATTTGTGCCGAGCCGGAGTTCAGGCGTTCCAACTTGGCAAGCTGTGCATCGGAGAGTTGCGGATGATCGGCATCGGTCAGAAAGAAGATGACATCGGGGCCCATCCGCAGAGCTGCCGTGAGGGCGTCTTCATGCTGAGTCGCGCCGTCGGCCGAGATCGAGCGCACGAAGTTCTCGGCCAATCGCTTCTGGTCATCCGCGCCGAAGATCAATCGCCCCGAGTTGTCGAACAGCGTCACGCGATCGTTATAGAAGATGATCTGAAACAGATTGATGCGGTTGAGATCGCGCAGGCTGCTTAGCAATTGCGCCTTGGCGGCGGCCAGCGGAGCGCCGTCGTGCAGCGACATGCTGGCCGACCGGTCGAACACGTAGACGAACTTCTGCCCCTCGGCGCGGAGGCCAAAGACCGTCGTAGTGGTCTTGCCGAGCACCGCTTGGAGCGACGGCCGGCCCCCTCGCCCTGAGCCGGCGCCCGTGCCTGAGCCGGTCGCGGTTCCGGTCCCGTCGCCAATTGCTTCACTCGGGACCAAGCCCGCCGGCTCGGCGAATAGATCGTCGCCGCGGCCAGCCTCGTCTGCTGTAGCTGACGAAAGTTCGGGCGTCGGGATCGCCGCCACGGCCGTAGCAATCGATTCCGGCGGCGGCTGACTTTCCGCAGCTTGCGATTCACCGGTCGAGGTCGCTCCGCCCGCCGGCTCCTCGAGCGATCCGAGCGATTCAGATTCCGCTGAGGTCAGCGAGACGACCGTGGCGTCGGCCGTGGGATTGCCGGCGAACTTGGGCAACCGTTCGAGGGTCAGCCCCAGCGCGACGAAGAGGGCAGCATGCACTACGGTCGAGGTCAGCCAAGCCGGCCAGGCAAAACGCTCCATCAGCCGTGGCTTTGCGTGGTGGATTTCTCGCTGGCTCATGACTGCACCGCGGAGGGCGGAGTTCGCGCGACCCCAGCCAGTACAAAGGCCGCCGTCACTGACAGCGCAGCCGATAGCACTCGGGGCGCAGGGGATACTCCAAGTGCATCCTAGGTCGCCGGTTGATAGGGGTCAACGCGGCCGAGCGGCCTGTGCTGCCAGGATCGATGGGGACGTAGCGATCGAACGCGACAACAGAGGCAACACGCTCTCCACGGCGAATACCGCTGCCACGATTCTTTTCCCCCCGGCGACTCGCCGGGGGCTAATTGCGCTGTTCCACGTCACTTTAGCCCCCCGTCAATGACGGGGGGGAAATTCTACTGCAACGTGCAATGCTCGCGGACCAAGCATTAGAGGCTCTAGGTCAGCGGAAGCTGAATCGAAAACGTGCTGCCCCGGCCCGGCGCGCTCGTCACGGTCACACGGCCGTGATGGGCTTGCGCAATGTGTTTGACGATCGCCAACCCCAGGCCGGTGCCGCCTAGCTTGCGGCTGCGGGCCTTGTCGACGCGATAGAAGCGTTCGAAGACTCGCGGCAGATGCTCTTCGGAAATCCCACAACCCTGATCGCGAATGCTAATGACAACGTTGCTGGCCGAGCGTTCGCCGAGCACCTGCACGGCGCGACCGGAGTCGCTGTATTTGATGGCGTTGTCGAGCAGGTTGATCACCGCCTGCTCGAGCAACGGACCGTTGATCCGGGCCCGCAGCGACGGCTCGCACTCCACTTGCACCTCGATCCCGCGCTCCTCGGCCTTCACAAAGCATTCGCGGGCGGCCGCCTCGAGCACGTCGCGAATCGGGCCCCAGTCGAGCGCGATGTCCGACGCCTCCTCGCCCTGCTCGATCTTCGAGAGGCTCAGCAGATCTTCGATGATTGCGTTGAGCCGGTCGGATTGCTGCGCGATGATGCGCAGGAACCGCTCGGCGTCCTGAGCGTTGTCGATCGCCCCGTCGAGCAGCGTTTCGACAAAGCCCTTGATCGAGGTGATCGGCGTCTTGAGTTCGTGCGAAACGTTGGCCACGAAGTCGCGGCGCATGCTTTCGAGCCGCCGCAGACGGGTGACGTCGTTGAGCACGATCACGGCGCCGATCGCCTGACCTCGCGCATCGCGGAGCGCTGTTCCTTGTACTTGCAGCAGGCAGCTTCGGTCCGGATGCAGCAGCACGTCGCCTTCAATCGGCGAGTTGCCGGCCAGCGTGTTGGCGGCGATACGTCGCAACTCCGTGTTGCGGATCACCTCCTGAAGAGCGCGCCCCTGGGCCTCGATCTGACCAGCGCCCAACAGCGCCGCGGCCGACTTGTTCAAGCTGATGATGCGTTCCTGGCTATCGACGGCCACCACGCCTTCAGCCATGCTGGCGAGCACTGCGGCCTGCTCGGCGTTCTGACGCTCGAGCAGCCCCAGCCGGTACGAGAGCCGAGCCGCCATTTGATTTAGGGCACGCGCGATGTTCGCCAACTCGTCGATGTCAGGCTCGTCGAGCGGCGCGGTGAGTTCGCCTGAGGCCAGCCGTTCGGCGCCGGCCTGCAACGAGGCCATCGGCCGGGCGAGCCGGTGGCTCATGTGTCGGGCGAGCAATGCTGCCAGCGCCGCCGCGAGCAGCCCGCTGCCCAGGATCTGCCAGACCACGCGGCGCAGCGTTTCTTCGAGCGGCGTAAGCGGGCGGCCGACGCGAATCTCTCCCAAGCTCCGCTGATCGGCTCGAATCGGCAGCGCTGCCCAAGCGAGCCAGGCGCGCTGCTGCGCGTCGTATTCCACGCGTTCGCTCGAAGTCAAAGCGATCGGCGAGTCGTTACCCTCGGAAGATTCTGCAGCGCGGCCGGGCCGTTGCGAGTCGAAGAGCGTGTGCCCCTCGGCGTCGAGCACCAGCACTTGGCTATCGAGAAGCTGGGCGGCATGCCCCGCCTGTTCGCGGAGCACGGCCTGATTGTCGGCAGCCAATAGAGGCTCAAGCCGCTCTTCGAGCAGGAGCGCCTGGGTGCGCAGCTCGGTGAGCAACAGGGCGCGATTGGAGTCTTGCAGCGCTCGCCAGGAAAAAAAGCCGGCGAGCAGCACCGACACGGCGACGACGGCCAAAAACCCGAGCAGTAGCTGCCCCAGCAGCCGCGTTCCCGCCACGATGGCCCGCTACTCCTTGAAGCGGTAGCCGACGCCCCGCACCGTTTCGATATAGCCGCCGCATTCGCCGAGCTTCTTCCGCAGGCTAGCAACCTGCACGTCGACCGAGCGCTCAGTCACGGGGTAGTCTTCCCCCTTTACGCTGTCGACGATCTGCAGCCGGGTAAAGGCCCAGCCGGGGCGCTGCGCGAGGAAATGCAGCAGGCGGAACTCGGTGAAGGTGAGTTCGAGCGGCTTGCCGGCCAAAAACACTTCGTGCCGGCCCGGATGAATGCTCAGCTCGTGAATCTGGATCGTACTCTGCTCGTCGAACTTGGCCTTCGCCTTGCGACGCAAAACGGCCCGCACGCGAGCCATCAATACCCGCGGGCTGAACGGCTTGGTGATGTAGTCGTCGGCACCCAGTTCCAGGCCGGAGACCACATCGGCCTCTTCGCTCTTGGCGGTGAGCATGACGATCGGCACGTGCTGGGTCTTGGGGTCGCGCTTGAGAATGCGGCAGACCTCGAGGCCGTCGACCCGCGGCAGCAGCAGATCGAGCACGATCAGGTCGGGCAGCGAGCTGCGAGCGGTAGCGATCGCCTCTTCGCCGCTGGCGACGCATTCGACGCGGTAGCCCTCTTTGCCCAGGTTGTAGCTGATGAGTTCGAGGAGATCCTCTTCGTCGTCAACAACTAGAATTCGCTCCCGCGACATGCTCCATCCCGGCTTCGCCAAAACTGCACCGCGCGTCAGAATCGCACTCATGTCACCACCAATAGCAGGCCATTGTTAGGGCGGCGTGAAGAACCGATGCGGATCGCGTGCGGATCGCCACCCACGGCTGAAACCGCACACTTCGTTGGCCTGCCGCTGAGGGTGCGGCCGCCCACGAGCATCACGCCTGCGGATTCTAGAGACCCTGTAAAGCGCTCAACAGGGTGCTCGGCGAGCGACGCGGGGGAACAGCGAACGCCGTTCGCTGGAAGTCGCGCGGTCGATCCGCGCTAACATCTTATCACGCCGGGAAGTGGGCCGCGCGCCGAGAGGTAGTTCGGCGCGTCGGGGCTTGCTCGGCGCTGTCTTCTGGACGCGTGGACAACCTGTCAGCGGAAGCCGCTGACAGGCCTCGCTCGGCTACTGAACGTAGACCGGCTCTTCGCCAATGAAGCCTGGCGCCCCACCGCCGTACTCCATTTCGTCCTCGCAGCATTCTTCGGAGGGCCCATGGTGGGGGAAGCACGAAGGGCGTCCGAAGAGCTTCTCGTTCTTCCAGCGCTCAATCTTATTGAGCTCGTGGCAGCCCGTTCCGCCGGCGATTCCCGAAAGCAACAGCAAGCCCACCAATACCTTACGCACGATCGTCACTCCAAGAGGCGAGGGTGACGGCCGCCACGCAAGTGATGCCGTCCGGCAACCATAGCCCACAGGACGCGATGTGCAAATGAAACGCGTGGCAAAAATGCTACCTAGGCCATCTCGATGCCAATCTCTGGCGTTTAGATACCTCGCAAACAATTGCCACGAAACACGTTCTGGCTTGTGGTGAAAAAAGAAAACATACTGTTGACAAACATGACCAAGATGACGAAGATTATCACCATCGGTTTGCTAAGAATCTTTATCGCATGGGTGCGTGCATGTCCGCCGTCTCTCAACGTCTGGTCTCCGGAGTCGTCCTTGCCGCGCTGGTTGTCGCCGCCGGGGTGGGCTGCTCCCGGAGCGAGGCGGTGGGCT
>JAESFN010001131.1_pt1 | contig 14080 bp, 12 predicted proteins | sample 9269411 | NCBI WGS metagenome assembly JAESFN01 (sample SAMN14505399, study PRJNA617100) | algae metagenome | isolation source: Iphinoe sp. HA4291-MV1 and co-occurring heterotrophs from trail next to... | place: USA: Maunawili Falls, Hawaii | collected 2009-07-25
TCCTCGGCGAGCAAATCGAAACCTGGGCGAAAGCGAATTACGATCTTCCACTCGCCTTCGTCGAGCAGCCCGAGATGCGCGGGCAGACCGATGCGATCGTGCGCACCCGCGAGATCTGCCACGGCTCCGGGCTCATCCTTTTCCCCGACATGGTGTTCGAGGCCGATTTTTCCGGGCTCGAGACCGCTGACGCCGACGTGGTGATCTACACCAAGCACGTCGATGATCCGTCGCGCTTCGGCGTAACCGTGGAAGAACACGGTCGCGTGGTGAAGCTCGTTGAGAAACCGGAGTTGCCGATCTCGAACGAAGCGGTGGTCGGTATCTACTATTTCCGCAGCATGCCCGATCTCTACGATGCTATCGACGAGCAGATGGAACGCGGCATGACCCAGAAAAATGAGTACTTCATCGCCGATGCGATCCAGATCCTGATCGATCGCGGCCACAAAGTGATCACCGCGCCGGTGCCGATCTGGGAAGACTGCGGCAATATCGAGGTTTTGCTCTCAACCAACCGGTATTTGCTCGATCGGGGGGCACCCTCGATTGCGCGTGAAGAGGCATTGATCGTGCAGCCGTCGCTGATCGCGGATGACGCGGTCATCGAAGGATCGGTGGTTGGCCCGTATGCTTCGATCGGCTCCGGCGCGGTAATTCGCGACGCGATCGTGCGCAACAGCATTGTTGACGAGGGAGCCACGGTCGAACGGGCCGTCATCGAGGATTCGGTGGTTGGCCGTAGCGCCGTCGTCGAGGGGCGCGCGGGCGTCATTCACATTGGAGACAACGCGGTTTCGCGTCTGTGAGGATCATGAGCGAATCAACAGAACAGACGGGACTGCAGGCAGGCGACTGGCTCGAGCTTTCGGTGGAAGCCGATCGCGAGGCGATTGAAAGCATCGCCGAACTCTTCGGCCGGTTCGGCTACAACGAAGGGGTCGTGATCGAGGAGCCGTTCAAACAGGATCCCGATGGCGACAACCTGATCGTCGATATCTCGAAACCGGTGAACGTCCGCACCTATTTGCCGGCGGAATCAATCGATGATGAGACGATTGACGCCATCCGCCAGGGGTTACGCAGTCTGGGCATGATTCGCCCGGTCGGTGATCTCTCGGTTGAGCGCCGGCGCGAAGAGGATTGGGCGAATACCTGGAAAGAGTTCTATCGCCCGGTCAAAGTCGGCATTAAAACGGTGGTGCGCCCGCCGTGGCTGGAGTACGAAGCCCAGAGCGACGAGGTCGTGGTGGTGCTCGATCCGGGGATGGCGTTCGGGAACGGCACGCACCACACCACCCGATTGGCGCTGATCGCGCTCGAATCGACGATCCAGCCCGGGATGACCGTGTTTGACGGTGGCACGGGCTCGGGAATTCTTGCGATCGCCGCCGCAAAGCTGGGCGCCACGCATGTCGACGGTGTCGACATCGATCCGGTGTCGGTGCGCACCGCGATCGAGAATGTCGAGCGCAACGAGCTCGGCGTGCCGGTGCACCTCGAAACCGGGTCAATCGGGCAGGGTGAGCCGTTCGATGGCGTGCAGTACGATCTCGTGCTCGCCAATATCATTGCCCGGATTCTGATCGAACTGAACGAGGGGATCTACGCGCGGACCAAACCGGGCGGCTTGCTCGTGCTGAGCGGGATCATCGAAAACCGCGAAGCCGAAACCCGCGAGATTTACGAACGCTACCCGCTCGATTTCGTTGAGCGCCGCCAGGAAGAAGACTGGGTGTCGCTGGTCTACCGCCGGCGGGCATAGCGAAAACGCCAATCGAGAAAATCAAAGGGCGGCGGGTACTCCCGCCGCCCTTTTGCGTTTGTAGGTGAATTTAGCTGCTGGCCGATTACGCAGACGCCATCAGGATAGTTGAGCGCGCGCGGATGCGGGAGCGGATATCGCGTGCGACGTCGCTCATCAACCCGCAGGGCACGACGTCACGGCCGAGCCGTTCGCTCACCTCCGAGACTGGAAGATCATCGAGCAGCGTGTGGGTGCGATCGGAAACCATGCGATTGGAGATGTAGACCGGCCCGTTGCCCGGATGATCGCTCAGACGTGCGATCAAATCCTCACCGGTGAGCAACCCCGATACGTTGATTTCAGTGCCAAAAAACTGATTCTCCACCACGGCCACATCGAGTTCCGCACCGGTGTGGGCGTTGAAGCGGTCGACCGCTTCGATCATCGTCGGGCCGATCAGCGTGGCGCAGGCAATCGTGCCGGTGGCACCGGCGAGACTGCCGGGGCGGGTGCGGCGGATCATGCCATCGAGATTTTCGAGTAGGTGGCGGGTGATGCCGATTCCATCCTCGATCTGCGGGTAGCCGTCGTAGTGATCGGCGGTGGGCACCGGCAAATCGCACATCAGGTAATACTCGTCGCCGAGATGGAAGAACGTTTCGCCGCGCTCGACCCGGAAGCGCGCTTGCCAGCGCTCCGCCTGCTCGACCACCGCCAACGCTTCGTCTTTTTCGTAGCGGCGAACGGAGATCTGCTTTCCGGGGAGGGTGCGCATGCAGGTACGCGAGAGACGAACCTGCTTGCTCTGGCGCTCCAGACCGTAGCGGGTCAATCCAACCGGCACAGCGGCGATCGAGAGCAAGCGCTTGAACTGCGAAAGATCTTCGAGGCTGCGGTCGAGTTCGTCGCCGTCGTTGACACCGGGAACCATCACCAGCTGGGCGTGAAAATCGATACCTGCACGCTCCAAGCGGGCGAGGTCTTCGAGAACCTGCGCACCCTTGGGATTTCCCACGAGCGCGACGCGCAGCTCGGGATTGGTGGCGTGTACCGAAACGTGCATCGGGCTGATTTTTTCGCGTTCGATGCGCTGCCAGTCAGCTTCATCCAGATTGGTGAGCGTGACGAAGGCCCCGTAAAGCATGGAATAGCGGAAGTCGTCGTCCATGACGTAGAGCGATTTCCGCATGCCCTTGGGAATCTGCTTGATGAAGCAGAAGGGGCAGGCGTTTTCGCAGATGCGCACACCATCGAAGGTTGGATCACCAAAGGTGATCCCCCAGAATTCGTCCCCTTCCAGTTCGAGATCGTGGCGAACGATGATCCCCTGATGTTCGACCTCGAAACTGACCTGCTCCGATTGCGCGTTGAATTGGAAGTCAATCGCATCGAGCAGCGGGTTACCGTTGATCGAAACGATCCGGTCCCCGGCGGCAATGCCGAGTTCGGCAGCGAGCGAGCCGGGAGCGACCGCCGACACGATGCCGGTAGTGCTCGGGATCAAATCGACACGGCGATGCGATAGGGGACTGACGACGGGCATTACAGCCTCTCGATGGCGGGTGCGTTGTGCCGAGCTCGGCACGCGGTGAGGGTACCAGGTTCATGCTGAGGCGCTCGCGTGCGAGCGACAGCAAAGCATACCAGAGGTCGGGAGAACCTGAGAAATCCGGGCTGCGCTACGGGTGCGGCGAGGCTGGATCGGGTGTGGCCGAACTCTCGGGAGAGGGGGCGCTCGCTCCCGGGGATGCTTCCGGCTGAGCGACCGGCGATGCTCCTGGAGTGGCTTCCGCTTCGCCGACGATCTCCCCCGATGGAGCGGTAGTGACCACGCTCACCCGATCGGGTTCGAGGAGCGTCACCGAAAGACCGCTCACCGTCCAGGCGATACCCGCTACCGGCGGATCCTCCTCAAGCGGCACTCGCTGCTGCACCGGCTGGTCTCGGGTCATCACCCAGACCGTGGCGAGCCAACCGCCGTCGCTGCGCGGATCGACGCTGACATAAGCGATCGATTGACCGTCGGGCGACGGGGCAACGGCCACGATTTGAGCGGCGGGACCGAAGAGGCTCGACCCGGTAACCAGGCGCGCCTTCAGCGTACGGCGATCGATGCTGATCAGATCGCCTCCGACCTGATTGTCCCTGGCGGCATCACCCTGGATCGCCAGAATCGCGGACCCATCCTGAAGCCAAATCACCGACTTGAGCAGGCGGTCGCCACCAACTCCCGAAATCCGCACCGGATCGATTGGCAGCGCCTCAACCGAGGCCAGTGAGAGATAGTATCCATCGCCATTGGCGTTGCGGGTGACGAATGCGAGGGCATCGCCCTGCGGCGACCAGTGCAGCGCGAGTGGGGCAGGCGCCTGGCTGCGCTTGATGAGCTCACGTGGATCGTTTCCGGATTGCAGGAGAACGGCGCCGCCATTCGGAAATGCCACGGCGATGCGATTTGCCGAATTCGACCAATCGAGCGCCAAACGCCCTTTGCCCGGTTCAGCCACTCGATCGAGCGCCGATTCGACGTTGCTCCAGCTTGCTTGGGTTTCCCCGGTGCGAGCGTGGATTTCGACATCGTACCGGGTAGCACCACCCTGCGGAATCTCGTAGAGCACCGCGACCTGTGAGCCATCCGCCGATGGAGAAACGCGCGCCACCGATCGGGAGTGATCTCCGCGCACCAACACGCGCGACTCCCCACTCGCGATATCTACGGCGATCACGGCGTTGTCCGCGATCGCATACACCGTCCCGACGTTCGATACAGCGGCGGGAGTGGGGGAGCTGTCACTACTCTCCGCTACCAGGGTCGCGGTTACTTCGACGGTTGGGGTCGGAGTGGGGATGGTTACGGTGGGAGTTGGTTCGCGGGGATCGGTGGCGAAGCGGCGGTCTTCGACCGTCTTATCGCCGCTGCTGCTGCCACAGGCGCTTAACACGCCGAGAGCAAGAATTGCGATCAGGACAGAGGCAATGCGTGTCGCGCGCGGCGACCGCGTACGGTCGCTGCTTTCGCGCCAGGCGTGGTGCATCGCTTGATCGACTCCGTAGCGCAATGGATGTGCAAAACGTTGACAGGGCCTGGGCAACTTCTTATAGTCCAGCCCTGGAGGTACCTGTTTATGCCGATGTTCGACCGGCTCCATACTGAACCAGTCTACAACACGCGTGCCGTGGTTCAGCGCACTGGAGTCCCCGCGGATACGATTCGCGCCTGGGAGCGCCGCTACGGTGCACCTGCCCCCTGTCGAACCTCCGGCAATCAGCGTCTCTACTCCGAACGGGATCTCGCGCTCATCTGCTGGCTGCGTGACCAGACGAAAGCCGGTCTCACGATCAGCCAGGCGGTGGCGCTGCACAACTCGATCTGCAACGAGTCGCCGCTGGCGGCGATCGACAAAGCGATTGAGAGTGAACCGCTTACTGACGAGCGTGTCGCTTCCGCGCCGGAGCCGCCCTCGTTCTTTTTCGAGCGCGTGAGCGCACCGGCTCAGCCAGTGCATGCGCCCACGTTTCGCTCCCGTGTGCCGCTGGCGCGGATGTGCGGTGAAATCGTCGATGCGCTGGCGCATTTCGACGATCAACGTGCTGAGCGCGTTATCGAAGAACTGATGGTCTTCACCGCAGTGGAGGAAATCTGCTGCCACATTCTCGAACCGGTGCTCTCCGAAATTGCTCGCCAACACGAGCGTGGCTCGCTGAGCGCGGGAGCACATCACTTCGCGAATGCCTTCATCTTGCGCAAGATCAATGTGCTCTTCAATATTTCGCGGCCGCACACCGGGCGCGGTCCAATCATCGCCGCCGGAGTTGAGGGAGATCGTAACGAAGTCACCCTGCTGGTGACGGCGCTCTTCCTCTCGCGATACGGCTACCACGTGATCTACATGGGCGCCGATCTGGCGGTTGGTGAGGCGATTCAGGCCGCGATCGTGATTCAGGCGCCGTTTGTGCTGCTCGCCGCCTCGAAAGAGGAGTACATCTCGACATTGAACGTTACCGCCACCGAATTGAGCGATCGTTTCGAGCGCGAGCACGGCTCCGGAAGCGCTCCGACCATCGGCTACGTGGGCGGAGTTTTCGCGATGCACCCCGAGTTGCGCCGCCGGGTTGAGGCTGAATACCTCGGCAACGATGCATTCGGCGCCGTGGCGGCGGTCGATCGCCTCTTTTCCGCGCCTCGCCTCGCCTGATCGATCCCATGCTGAATCCCGGAATCGCCGGGAGGCTGTGCTAGACTCGACCGTTCGAATCTGCGCTGGGCGTGGGTTCGTTCTTGTCGTTCACGACCATCTCCGGAGTTGGACATGTCGCTCACGATAGCCGACGTCGAACATGTCGCGGCGCTCGCTCGCCTCGGATTGACCGCCGAGGAAAAAGAGCGGCTGCGCGATCAGCTCTCCTCGATTTTGCAACACATCGACGCGCTCTCTGAGCTTGATACTGATGCGATCCCGCCGACCGCGCAGGTGGTGCCGCTCTCCAATGTCCTGCGCGCCGATGTCGCCGCGCCGTCGCTCCCGCGCGAGCAGGTGCTGGCGAACGCGCCGCGGCAGGCGGGTGGATTTTTCGAAGTCGACGCGGTGCTTGGTGGCGCGGAAGACGAGGGTGGGGCATGAGCGATCGCGACCTGACGTGGTTGAGCGCGGCGGATGCCCGCACGCTGCTCGATCGCCGAGAAGTCAGCTCGGTTGAGCTGACGGATGCCCACCTCCGCCGGATCGAGGACGTCGACGGCGAGGTTCACGCCTACCTGCACGTCATGAGCGAGGTTGCGCGTGAGCAGGCGAAGCAGGCGGATGCCCGTATCGCGCAGGGCGACGTGGAGCCGCTGACCGGTGTGCCGATCGCGCTCAAGGATGTGCTCGTCACCACCGACGCCCCCACCACGGCGGCATCGAAAATCCTCGCGGGCTATCACTCGCCATACGACGCGACCGTCGTTGCCCGCCTGCGGAAGACCGGAGCGGTTTTCCTGGGCAAGGTGAATACCGATGAGTTCGCGATGGGCTCGTCCACCGAGAATTCTGCCTACGGTGTAACCCACAATCCCTGGGATCTGTCGAAGGTTCCGGGCGGGAGCTCTGGCGGCGCCTCGGCTTCGGTCGCAGCCGGGGAGGCGATCATCTCGCTGGGATCGGATACCGGCGGCTCGATCCGGCAGCCCGCTGGATTCTGCGGTGTAGTCGGGTTGAAACCGACCTACGGACGTGTATCCCGCTTCGGGTTGATCGCGTTTGCCAGCAGTCTCGATCAGATCGGGCCGTTTACGCGCACGGTCGAGGATGCCGCGATCATGCTGCAGACGATCGCCGGTAACGATCCGAACGACTCAACCTCGGTGCCGCTGCCCGTGCCTGACTATCGTGCGTCTCTCACCGGCGATCTCCGCGGCAAGCGGATTGGCGTGGCGCGAGAATATCGTGTCGACGGTATGGAGCCGGGAGTCGAGCAGGCGGTCAACGCCGCGATCGAGCGGCTGCGCGAGCTTGGCGCGGAACTCGTCGACGTCTCGTTGCCGCACACGAAGTACGCACTTCCAACCTACTACATCACCGCGCCGGCGGAAGCGAGCGCAAACCTCTCGCGCTTCGACGGGGTGAAGTACGGGCTTTCAATTGCCGCCGGTTCGCTGCGTGAGATGTACGAGCAGACCCGGGGCGAGGGATTCGGGCCTGAGGTGAAGCGCCGGATCATGCTCGGCACCTACGCGCTTTCCAGCGGCTACTACGACGCCTACTACGTGAAAGCGCAGAAGGTGCGGACGCTGATTAAGCGCGATTTCGACGAGGCGTTCGAGAAAGTGGATGCCATTGTCGCGCCGACCTCGCCGACAGTGGCGTTCAACATCGGCGCTCGCACCGACGACCCGTATCAGATGTATCTCGCCGATGTCTTCACGATTCCGGCGAATATGGCGGGTATTCCGGGCGTTGCGATCCCGTGCGGGTTCAGCGACGGGCTTCCGGTGAGCTTGCAGGTGCTCGGCAAAGCATTTGACGAAGCGACGGTGCTGCAAGTTGCGCACGCCTACGAGCAGGCGGAGCGTTGGAAGGATTCTCATCCTTCATTGGCCGCGGCGACCGCCTAACAAACACCACAGAGCACACAGAAAACGGAGGCTGAGCCCAAATCGAGCTCAGCCTCCGTTTTCTATGAACCGGTAACCACGTGTTGCCCGATCGCCTCCGCGGCGGTGGCCAGCTGAGATAGTTAGCAGGTCCCGCAAATCGCGGATATGATCTGGCTCGCTAGTACACATTTGGATCCTCAGTACAGCCTACTCGTTTACCTCAATTCACCTGAAAGGCTCGGTGGATGTCCGCAGAATCACCATCAACGACGAGTGCGTCCGAATCATTTCGTACATCGCGTCGCCGCGCGCTGGCCGCGCTCGCCGGTGGAGCAGCTGCGGCCGGTGCCTTGGTTACCTCGCCAGCGCAGCTGCTGGCTCAGGAATGGGCGGGCGAGACGCTATCGGCGGGCAATACTTCGCCGTTTTCATACCGCCTCGCCGGCAGCCAACCGCAGGAGTATTCGGGCGGTTCGATCTATACGGTGACCAAGGCGAACATTCCCGCACTCACCGGGCTGTCAATTAACCTGCTTGAGGTTCTCCCTGGGGCGGTCCGCGAAATCCACTGGCACCCGAACGCGTCAGAACTGAATTACTGCCTGGAGGGGGAGGGAGAGATCGGCGTGCTTTCGACGAGCGGTGAATCGGCGACATTCGCCATCTCACCAGGAGTCATCGCGTTTTTGCCGATCGGGGACGCCCACTACATCCGCAACACCGGGGCTGAGGTGCTTCGTCTCCTCATCGGCTTTTCAAACGAAGAGGCAGATCACCAAACGCTTTCGCAAACGCTGCCGTGGGTGCCGTCGGATCTGCTGAATCAGACGCTCGGCGTGGCGGCGGGTACGCTGCCGACGTTCCCCCCGCGCGGCGATCTTGCGATCGTTCCGGTTGAGTCGAGCAGTGCAGCACCTGTTTCGGCCGAACCAACCGCGTTCAGTACGCGTGTCGAGGACCTCAAACTGCAACCGTTTGCTGGAGGGACCGTCCAGGCGGTGCGGGTTGACGCGATTCCCCGGCTCGACGGCATGACGCTGCTCAAGCTGGACATTGATGCGCATTCGATCCGCGAGCCGCACTGGCATGGCAACGCGTCGGAATTCAATTTTTGCGCGAGTGGGACCGCTCAGGTCGGGATCGTTTCGCCGGATGGCGAATCGTGGACCTTCGCGCTTGAAACGGGCGATGTCGCCTTTATTCCGAAGAACTGGTTTCACTACATCGCGGCTGTGGGTGACGCACCAGTGGTGATTCTCGCATTCTTTGACGCGACGGCGCCGAACCGGATCGATCTCACGTCGATGGTGAGCTTTTTTGCGCCCGAAGTGATCGCCGCGAGCTTCGGCGTCGATCCCGCTGCGTTCGGTGATCTTCCCGATCAGGGCACTGTGGTGATCGCGGGGCCGGTGAACGACACACCAGCCACTCCGCAACCTTAGCGGGCTTCCGGTCTGAAAGAATGGTCAATTTCTCTTGAATCGGCGCGAGAAATGACTATACTTCTTGCGGGCCGGTAGCTCAATTGGCAGAGCAACTGACTCTTAATCAGTTGGTTGTGGGTTCGAGTCCCACCCGGCTCACTGCAAACGAACTCCCGATTCGTCGGGAGTTTTTGTTTTCCTCACTTTGCCCGAGCATAGTTCACTTCCCCTGATTTTCAGCTCAGTTCGCGACTGCTGCTGAGTTCTGAGGTCACCTAGACCGGTGTCGGGTGCTATCAATCCCTCTCGTCGTTGTTTGAGATTGCTTGAAGTGATGCGCGGGCTCACCATTGGTCAATGCCAGCGCTGAGCGCAGAATCAGGGGGGAGAAGTCGTGGAACGAACCGAGGCGAACCTCGTCTTTGAAAGCCGCGAAGTAGCCACCTTTTGGCGTTATCTCGCCAGCTCGCTCGATCGTTTTGTGTCTGTTGCCACGTCACTGGATTCCGAAGGGCTGCTTTGGAAACCACCGGCGGAGGCAACCAACAGCATCGCCGTGATGCTGATCCACACGCTTGGTAACGCGCAAGAAAACCTGCTTGAGATTCTCTGTGGTGAACCTGTCAATCGTGATCGAGACCGAGAATTTCTGGAATCGCTGGTCGTGGCTGAGGAGCTTGCGGCGCAGTGGAGCGCCCTTCGATCGCGTCTCGTCGCGGCACTGGGTGCTGTCCCGGTACAGGAGCTTGATCGTGTGCGATATCACCCGCGACGCGGCGAAATTGAAGGACGTTCGATTCTGATCGTGGTTACCCGCCACGCAGCGGAGCATCTCGGGCAGGCAGAACTGACACGCGATCTGTGGCTTTCGTCGCGGAGCGAACGAGGATAGACGCAGAACCCTTCGAAAAGCGACAGGCCCGGTTGGATATCCAACCGGGCCTGTCGCTTTTCAAAAGCTGCTAGCTACCTGCGGGTTTCTTCCGTGGGTGGCTGCGACTTGAGTTGTTCCTGCAGATGATCGATTTCGGCGATGGCGCGCTTGCGTTCCTCGCCGTCGAGTTTGCCGATCAGAGATTCGGCCTGGTTGAGGCTGACCATCAGTTTCTCGGCCAGGGTTGGCTCGGGGAACTCATCTCCCGTGGGATCGAACTTGTCATCCTTGTAGGTCTTCACCGAAACGAGGAAGACGAGGCCCATAGCGATGACCGGGATGATTAGCACGAGGAACCAGGTGAAGCCGAGACTCCACTCGTAGTCGTGCGCGAAGGCGGCCAGCATCAATGCGCCGAGCAACGCCAGCACGCCGGCACCGAGCGCGGTACGGATGGGAGCCTGGCGCGGCGGCTCGGTGTACTCGAAGCGCTTGATCACCTTGCGGTTGGTGCGGTCCAGGAACGGAACCGCTGCCACGAGGGTAAAGAGAGCGCCCGGGAAGACAATGCCGCCGAGGAAGTTCGGCTCAATCGACGCGCCGAATATCTTGAAGGAAACCGATGCCGGGATGATCTCAAGCAGACCGTAAACCCAGAGCAGATACCAGTCCGGTTTCACCGCCGGGGTGCCGATACCTGGAGGGCCGAATGCATCCAGCGGGTGTGCGGGAACGAGGATCGAGAGGAGGCAAAGCAGGCCGAACATCATGAGAAGCAGCTGACCGGCCAGCAGCGCCTGATACGGCCACATCGGCACGCCCATCACGCGGCCCGGCTCGGAATACTTCTTGGCGTAGCCGGGTTGCGTGTGCTTCTGCTTGATCACGATCAGCAGGTGAGCGCTAAGGGTGAGGAAGATCAACGCCGGCAAGATGAAGACGTGAATGGTGTAGAGACGCGGGATGCTACCGAGGGTGGGGAAGTTGCCACCGAAGATGAGCTCGGAAACGGTGCCGCCGATCCAGGGGATCGATCGCGCGATTGAGTAGCCGACACCGGTCGCGGTAACGGCGTAGGAATCGTACGGAAGCGAATAGCCGATGAAACCAGCGCCGAGGGTCAGGGTCAGCAGGACGATGCCGATGATCCAGTTCAGCTCACGCGGTTTGCGGTAGGTGCCGGTGAAGAACACGCGGAGCAGGTGGAGCAGCACCGAAACCACCATCAGGTGGGCCGCCCAGTGGTGCACGTTGCGGAAAAGATTGCCGACCGGCACCGACTCGATCAGCTGGGCGCTGGCGTAGGCCTCGGGAACCGTGACGCCGTTGAGCGTGACCTCGGCGTTCGATGGCACGTACATGAACCCGAGGTAGACACCGGTGAGCACCAGAATCAGGAACGCGAAGGCGGCCATTTCACCGAAGAAGAAGGTGGAATGGACTGGGAATGCTTTGCGCCCGTATTTCTTGTACAGCGCGTTGATTTGCAAGCGCTCCTCGAACCAGTTCTTGGTCGCCTCGGTCGGGGTAGGTTTCACCTCTGCCCCGGTTGTTTTCGGACTGTTGATCGCTTCCTGCATGAGACTCTCCCCATCGAGGCCGGTGGCCGGCAGCTGATGTTGCTACTGGACCCCGATTGGGCCGCTGAATGGACCGTCGACGGCGATCGAGCCGTCATCGCCGATCTTGATCGGCAGCGACGGCAACGGGCGACCGGCTGGTCCACCGACGACCTTCGCCCCATCTTTCGGATCGAATTGGCTGGCGTGGCACGGGCAGGAGATATGCCCCTCCGGGTTGAGCTTGGCGTTTACCGTACAACCGAGGTGGGTGCAGATCGCGCTATAGGCGGCGAAGGCGGCGATGTCATCGCCGTCGCCGATCTTCACGAGCTCGACCAGGGCATCCGGCTGGTTGTTTCCGTTCGGGAAAGCCTGAACGCCATCACCGGCTTTAAGATCACCCGGAATGACAGGTTGCCCCGATTTTTCGCCGGTGGCGTAAACCAGCGAGTCACCGGCGGCGACCGCTTTTTTCTCGAAGCTGAGCGATTTGATCGCCAGTGCCGGCAACGCGAAGGCGAGCGCGAAGGCGCCGACGCTAAAGGCGATGAGATCCTTCATCACCCGGCGACGGGTGGTGATCTCCTCGGGCGAATCTGACTCAACTGGTTCCGTGGAAGGGAACTGCGCCATGGGTGCGAAACCTCGATCATCCTGCGCCTAGGGCAACGCTGGCTGTTGCCTGGCAACTACGAGCGAAACAAGCTGATGAAGCGGAATTACCAGGGCACACCGTCGTCGCGGCGGTCGAAGCGCGTTTCCTCGCCGAGGAAGGCTTCTTTGTAGGCGACGAGCAGGAGGGAGAGCAGGATGCTGCCGGTTCCGGCAAGCGCGCCGAGCGCGATCGCACCCCAGCCGTCGGCGATGCCGTAGGCGAGCGTCATTCCATCCATGATCAGCAGGGCGCAGATGGCGACGATGCCGTCGCTCAGCGCATCGGTGAGTCGCGGCGGTTTCTTGCCCGGCTCCAGCTCCTTGCCGTCCACGACGACCGAGATCAGGCCCTGGATGGCGTAGATCAGGAGACCCAGCGCACCGGCCGCGGCGCCGATCTGGACTTCATTGAGCGGATCGGTGTTGATGCCATGCGTTACCAGCACGATAACGCCGAGCACGATAGCCGCGATGAGCGCGGTAAGCGGCAATCCCGATGTGTTTCGCATCCGCGAAATCTCCCACGATTTCCGATTTGCTCGGTCGAGCCGAAAGGCGGATTGAGTGTCGCCGCGAGTGGACGATGACGGCGATCAGATGCGCCATCCCGGAGGTTTGATGTGAGCGACCGAGCGATCGCATCTCATCTCCAAGATACACCCTCGTGGAACGCTTCAGAAATGGCAACCCGCGGTCGCGCATTCGTGAAGGGTTTCACAAACACAGATTCTACTCGCTCGGCACGGAAAAATGCGAAGGAATTGCGACGAAAAACGCACTTTGTTTGGCATCGCATCACGTTTGACCACGGCGATTGTGCCTGCCTGTTCGGTGAGCGCGCTCAACAGTTTTCACTGGGGAAACGATTGCGCGCTACGACGAGCCTCTAGACACCACGTGGAGGTCGTCCGGGGTGCCTGTGCTGGGATGAGGCGGCTGGGTGCGCTGGCCCACCGAGATCCTGGAGCCCGCGCATCAGGATCTCGGCCTTGTCCGGCGTGAGATAGACCTGCCAACCGTAGCGCTTGTCGCGGTCGACGGCGGCGTAGCCGAAAAAACCGACGACAATGAGATCATCTTCACGTTTGACGACGATCTCGATGTCGTTCGGATCGTCCTCAGGAACGCGAATGCTGGTTGTGATCATTTCGATCTGCACAGCGCCCACCTCGTTTCTGGTTCGCCACTGCCGATGGTGCGATGCTAGCACGCTGATTGTGCTTCTCCCTGTCTCATCGGCAACGAGAGAGGGGTTGAGATGACTGCCTCGATACCGCCACAAACTGAACCGTTTGAAATCGAGCGTGCGCTCGATCTGGTGCGTTCGGCGATCCGGCCCTATCCGAAGGCAGCGATGTTCGAGCTGGCTGACGATGGATTTAGCTCGCTCTTCCAGCAGGTGATCGCCTGCCTGCTCTCGGTGCGTACCTACGATGAGGTGTCGATCGAAGCTGCGCGCCGCCTGTTTGCGGTGGCTCCGGGACCAGCTGAGATCGCGCAGCTCTCACTCGAAACGATTAATCACCTGATCGCACCGGTTACCTTCGGCGAGCGGAAGGCGGAGCAGATCGCCGAAATCGCCCGCCGCACCCTCGACGAGTTCGACGGGGATCTGCCGTGTGACAACGAGGTGTTGCTGTCGTTCAACGGTATCGGCCCGAAGTGCACCAATCTCGCGCTTGGCATCGCCTGCGGGCAGCCGAGGATCAGTGTGGACATTCACGTGCAACGGGTGACTAATCG
>JAESFN010001125.1_pt1 | contig 14055 bp, 7 predicted proteins | sample 9269411 | NCBI WGS metagenome assembly JAESFN01 (sample SAMN14505399, study PRJNA617100) | algae metagenome | isolation source: Iphinoe sp. HA4291-MV1 and co-occurring heterotrophs from trail next to... | place: USA: Maunawili Falls, Hawaii | collected 2009-07-25
ACGGCGACGGTCTGTGCCAAGTTCGATCTGCCCTGCGTGGTGTTCATGGGCGCCACCGACGTCGAGCGGCAATACCCGAACGTGCTCCGCATGAAGATGCTCGGCGCCGAGGTCCGCCCGGTCACCGCCGGCGCCGGCACGCTCAAGGACGCGATGAACGAGGCGCTGCGCGACTGGGTCACCAATGTCGAGACCACTTACTACCTGATCGGTACCGCGGCCGGCCCGCACCCCTATCCGGAGATGGTCCGCAACTTCCAGTCGGTGATCGGCGAAGAGATCAAGGCGCAGATGCAGGCCGAGACCGGCAAGCTGCCCGACGCGGTGGTCGCCTGCGTCGGCGGCGGCTCCAATGCCATCGGCACCTTCCACGCCTTCCTCGACGATGCCTCGGTCAAGCTCTATGGCGCCGAAGCCGGCGGCCATGGCATCGAGGTCGACAATGGCCACGCCGCTTCGATGACCGGCGGACGCCCGGGTGTCCTGCATGGCAACCGCACCTACCTGCTGCAGGATGCCGACGGCCAGATCCTCGAGGGGCACTCGATCTCGGCCGGCCTCGATTATCCCGGCGTCGGACCCGAGCACTCGTACCTGCACGACACCAAGCGCGTCACCTACGCGCCGATCACCGACAAGGAAGCGCTCGAAGCCTTCCAGCTCTGCACCAAACTCGAAGGCATCATCCCGGCACTGGAAAGCGCCCATGGCCTCGCCCAGTTGATGAAGGTCGCGCCGACCATGCAGAAGGACGAGACCATCGTCCTCTGTCTCTCGGGTCGCGGCGACAAGGATGTCGAGAGTGTCGGCCGCTATCTGGGGATGAACAGCTGATGACCACCCGTATCCCCGCGCGCTTCGCCCTCTGTGCCGCGCAGAACCGACCGGCACTCGTCGCCTACACCATGGCCGGTGATCCGGATCTCGCTACTGCGCAAGCCATCCTCGAGGCATTGCCGGCCGCCGGGGCCGATATCATCGAGCTCGGCATGCCGTTCTCCGACCCGATGGCCGATGGCCCGGGCGTGCAGGCCGCCGGCCAGCGCGCGCTCGCGGCCGGCCAGACCATGCGGAAGACGCTTGCCATGGTCGAAGCCTTCCGGAGGAAGGACCAGGACACCCCGATCGTCTTGATGGGCTACTACAACCCCATCTACATCTTCGGCGTCGATGCCTTCCTCACCGCCGCCCAGGCGGCCGGGGTCGACGGACTGATCGTCGTCGACCTGCCGCCCGAAGAGGATGACGAACTCTGCATCCCGGCGCTGCAAGCCGGCATCAACTTCATCCGCCTTGCCACCCCCACCACCGATGATGCGCGCCTGCCGGCAGTGCTGAACAACACCTCGGGCTTCGTCTACTACGTCTCGATGACCGGCATTACCGGCGCCAGCATCAAGAACCACGATGCGGTGGGCGCAGCGGTAACCCGCATCAAGGGTCATACCGACCTGCCCGTGGTGGTCGGCTTCGGCATCAAGACCGCCGACGACGCCGCCCGCATGGGTCGCGACTCCGACGGCATCGCCGTGGGCACCGCCATCTGCAACGCCGTGCTGGGTTCGCTCGAGAACGGCAAGGCCACTGCCGGGACCGTCGCCGCGGTGACCACCCTGGTGGCCGGGCTGTCGAGTGGCGTCAAGCGGGCCAAAGCCGCCGCCTGATGGTCAGCGGGCTGGCGAGTTAGCCTCTCGCTCACCAACTGTTCCTATGTTCGGAACGGCGCCCAGCGTGGCACCGTTGCAGTTGGGAACGGAGCATCGTGATGCGCAGGACACTCGGCATGGTTGGCGGCCTGGCGCTTGGCCTCTGTCTCAGCCAGTTCCCCGAATATGCCCAGCAATATACCCAGCGGCTGGGCGGCGCAGTCGATGAGCTGCGCATCATCACCGCCGAGTTCGAGGTAGCCGCGAAGGATGCCGGCCTGACCCTCGAACAGGCGATCGATCGCTATTCGAAGACCGGTGACAGCTTCATTGCCGCGCGCGGCGAGTCGATGGCGCGGACCTTCTCGCGTTACCAGCAGCTTTCTGCCACCCTGGCCGAGGTGCGCGGCGCCACCGGCTGGGAGCGGTTCACTCGCATGCCGGAATATTTCGACAGCGAGATCGGCCAGCGCACCCTCAGCGACTACCAACCCGCCGTGCCGGTGACCGTCGAAGGGCTGAGCTATGCAGCTGCCGGTTTCGCCGTGGGCTATGTGACGCTGTCGGCGATCGTTGGCGTGCTGATGCTGCCGTTTCGGCGCCGCCGGGTGCGCTATGTCGAGCGCCGGTCGTAAGGTCGTTGCCACGAGACATAAAGCTTTCTTTATATCCCGGTTGATAGCGCCTGCCGCCTTCAGTATAAGGCCTCCAACACCAGCGATTGACGGAGACAGGGCCGATGGCCAGCAACAACGACTACGTGGTCCGCGACATCGGGCTCGCCGAGTATGGCCGCAAGGAAATCGGCATGGCCGAGATCGAAATGCCGGGCCTGATGGCGATCCGCGAGGAATATGCGGCAAGCCAGCCGCTGAAGGGCGCCCGCATCGCCGGCTCTTTGCACATGACCATCCAGACCGCGGTGCTGATCGAGACGCTGAAGGCGCTGGGCGCCGACGTCCGCTGGGTCAGCTGCAACATCTTCTCGACCCAGGATCACGCCGCCGCCGCCATCGCTGCCGCCGGCATCTCGGTGTTCGCCAAGAAGGGCGAGAGCCTCGAGGAGTACTGGGATTACACCGACCGCATGATGGAATGGCCGGGCGGCCAGACCCCCAACATGATCCTCGATGATGGCGGCGACGCCACCATGCTGGTGCTGACCGGCGCCAAGGCGGAGACCGACCCGTCGGTGCTCAACAACCCGCATTCCGAGGAAGAGGAAATCTTCTTCGCGCTGATCAAGAAGCGCCTCGCCCACGACCCGAAATTCTATTCGAAGATCCGCGCCAACATCCGCGGCGTCTCCGAGGAGACCACCACGGGCGTCATGCGGCTCTACCAGCTGCAGCAGAAGGGCGAGCTGCCGTTCCCGGCGATCAACGTCAACGACAGCGTCACCAAGTCGAAGTTCGACAACAAGTACGGCACCCGCGAATCCCTCGTCGACGCCATCCGTCGCGGCACCGACGTGATGCTGGCTGGCAAGGTGGCGATCGTCTGCGGCTATGGCGATGTCGGCAAGGGCTCGGCGCAGTCGCTGCGCGGCGCCGGCGCGCGTGTGCTGGTCACCGAAGTCGATCCGATCTGCGCCCTGCAGGCGGCGATGGACGGCTATGAGGTCGTCACCCTCGAGGATGCGGCGCACCGCGCCGACATCGTCGTCACCGCCACCGGGAACAAGGACGTCGTCAGCCTCGACGACATCCGTAATCTCAAGGACATGGCGATCGTCTGCAATATCGGCCACTTCGACAACGAGATTCAGGTTGCCGAGCTCCGCAACTTCAAGTGGACCAACGTCAAGCCGCAGGTCGATATCGTCGAGCTCTCGGCCGGCAAGCGTATCGTGCTGCTGTCGGAAGGCCGGCTCGTCAACCTCGGCAACGCCACCGGCCACCCGAGCTTCGTGATGAGCGCCTCGTTCGCCAACCAGACGCTGGCGCAGATCGAGCTGTGGACCAACGGCGCGACGCTGACCAAGGCGGTGCACGTGCTGCCCAAGCACCTCGACGAAAAGGTGGCCGAACTCCACCTCGCCAAGCTCGGCGCCAAGCTGACCAAACTGTCGAAGTCGCAGGCCGACTATATCGGCGTCAGCGAAACCGGCCCGTTCAAGTCCGAGCAGTACCGCTACTGATTGGCGGCACGCGGATCGAGTTAAGAAGGGCGCCCGGTGGGCGCCCTTTTCACATCTGGTGCTTGTGGCCTCCCCCACCCAGCTTCGCTACGGCTTCGCCTAGCTCCGCTACCCTCCCCACAAGGGGGAGGGAAAGTCGATAGAACCGAAGCTCGCAGTCGGGTCTCCCTCCCCTTGATGGGGAGGGCTAGTGGAGCTTGGCAGCTTGCTGCCTAGCGAAACTGGGTGGGGTGGGGCCCACGCTCCGCACCCGGCAAAATAATCCCCCCAAATCACTCCGGCGTTAACGAAGCGTTCACTGTTCGGACTCGGGTCAACACCCATTCTCGGGCCATTCCCCGCTGTTCACATACAATTAGACTCTTTTTGCGCGATTCCGCGCCCGGTAATGTTCGGTGATTCGGTGGTTACGGGTTTTGGCCAGCCGAAGGCGCGACGAATCAATGGGGCTCGGCGCGGCGGCAAGTGCGGTGTTCGCCGTGCCATTCGGGCGGCGATGAGCAGCATACTCGGTTAGGGGCAGTATATGGCGCCGGATAGGGTCCGGAACGATTGGGGATTCGCGGGTCTGTCAGCGAGTCTGGTCACCCTTGTGAGTGCCTCACCCGCCCTGGCTCAGGGCATCACCGCGAACAATGTGATGGGCGCGGCGCCCGTCGCCATTGCGCTCGGCGCCGGCGCCTTCGCGCTCATCGCCATGGCGCTGGTGCGCCGCATGCTGCGCGACAACCGGCTGGCGCGCCTGCGTGCGGCCGAACAGATCGCCGGGCTGCGCGCCCGCGTCGACGAATACGAAGCCCTGCTGTCTGGCGGCCGCGAGATCATCGTCTTGTGGGCCAGCGCCGGCGAAGGTCCGCGCTTCCTCGGCCAGGCCTCGGCCCTGCTGCCGCCCGGGCGCCGCGCCGAAGCGGTACTGGACTTCGCCTCCTGGCTCGGTGAGGTCGATGCCGATCGCATCGCGCGGGCTATCGAGAACCTGAGGGTAGGCGGCCGCGGTTTTGAGCTCACCCTCAAGGCCAGCGACGGCCGCACCGTGCGCGCTTCGGGCTCGCTGCTCGGTAATGGCGCTGCCCTCCGGCTGCGCCCGGCCGCCATCGTGCCACAGGCCGAACTGGTGCCTGCCGCAGCCACCGAGCCGGCGCAGAGCGCTACCGACCACGCCACCGCCCGCACCGTGCTGGCGAGCCTCGGCAAACCGGCCTTCCTCCGCGATGGGGCTGGCCGCCTGGTCTTCGCCAATGCCGCCTATCACGATCTCGCGCGCGCCCTCGGCCGCAAGACCAGCGAAAACCAGCCGGCGGAGCTGGTCGATTTCGGCTTGCTGCAGCGCAATCGCGCCGTGCTCGGCGATGTCAGAAAACCCCAGAGCACCATGGTGACGCTGGGCGAGGTCGGCGATTTCGAGGTCGTCGATTTCCCTGTCAATGGCGGCTCGGCCGGATACCTCCATGCCCGCCAGGACAGCACGCCGCGCGATCCCGGGTTGTCGCATCTCAGCGCCATCATCGATGCGCTGGCGACGCCGATCGCCATCTTCAATCCCAATCGCGAGCTGGTGCAGTTCAACCGCGCCTACTGCGCCATGTGGGATATCGATCCGAACTGGCTGAAGCTCGGTATGGACGAGCGCGCCATCCTCGACAAGCTGCGCACCGACGGCAAGCTCCCCAACGAGCCCGACTATCAGGGTTGGCGCACCCGCCACCTCAGCGCCTACCAATTGCGCGTCCCCAAGGAGCTCGAGCCCTGGCACCTGCCGGATGGTCGTACCGTGCAGGTGATCGCCGCCCCGGCCGGGCCAAAGGGCGGGGTGATCTACGTCTTCGAGGACATCACCGACCAGCTGAACCTGAAGAGCCAGCACAAGGTGGTGCTGGACGTCCAGCGCTCGACCCTCAATGCGCTGAGTGAGGCGGTGGCGGTGTTCGGCACCAATGGGCGGTTGACGCTGTCGAACCCAAAACTCTCGACGGTGTGGAAGCTGCCGGCCAACCTCCTTACCGAGACGCCGCATATCGACCAGATCGCCGAAGCGGCGGCGCGGGCGCTGCCCGAGGATGGCGCGACCATCTGGCGCGACCTAAAGCGCTCGATCATCGACCTCAACCCGACGCGCTCCGATCGGCAGGGCCGGATCACCCGGGCCGACGGCAAGCTGATCGACTACGCCATCGTGCGGCTGCCCGACGGGCAGACCATGATGACCTTCCTCGATGTCACCGAGAGCGCCAACTACCAGCGAGTGCTGAAGGAGCGCAACGACGCGCTGATCACCGCCGACCGGCTGAAGGACGCGTTCGTGCAGAACGTCTCCTACGAGCTGCGCTCGCCGCTCACCAACATCATCGGCTTTGCCGACCTGCTCGCCTCCGGCGCCGCCGGCGAGCTCAATGACAAGCAGCGCAGCTATACCGACTTCATCCGCGCCTCGAGCGCTACGCTGGGGGTGTTGATCGACAACATCCTCGATCTCGCGACGGTGGACGCAGGCATTGCCGAGCTGCAGCCCGACCCGCAGGATATCGCGACGCTGGTCGACAAGGCCCGCGCCGGCCTCGCCGCCACCTTCCCCGATATCGACGGCGAGCCGACGCTGAACCTGAAAGTGGTCATCGAGCCCGACCTGCCGCCGTTCATCGCCGACGGCACCCGCATCGTGAACGTGCTCTACAACCTGCTCTCGAACGCCGCGCGCTTCTCCGAGCCGGGCGGCGAGGTGAAGCTGACCGTCAGCGGTCGCACCGGCCGCATCCAGTTCGTCGTCGAGGATGAAGGCGCGCCGATGAGCGAGGAAATGCGGGTGGCGCTGCTCGATCGCAACGAGGCGCTGGCTGGCACGGTGCGCCAGCGCGGCGCCGGGCTCGGCCTCTCCATCGTCCGGGCTTTCGTCAACATGCATGGCGGCACCATCGCGGTGGAGCGGCGCGAGCCGCGCGGCACCCGCGTGGTGGTGAGCCTGCCCAGCGACGCGGCAATGGCCGGCGCCGCCGAGTAGGGCTTTGCGTCCGCCCTCATCCTCGGCTATCCGAGACCGATGAGCGCCCAGACCCTGTTCCTCGCCGACGATGACGCGACCGCCGATCTCGGCCGTCGCCTCGCCACCATGCTGCGCCCCGGCGACTTGGTGCTGCTCGAAGGCGATCTCGGCGCCGGCAAGACGGCGCTGGCCCGCAGCGTCATCCGCACGCTGGTCGGCGACAGTGGGCTCGACGTGCCGTCGCCCAGCTTCGCACTGGTACAGCCCTACGAAGCCAACGGCCACCCCGTGCTCCATGCCGATCTCTACCGCATCGGCAGCCCCCGTGAGGTGGATGAGCTCGGCCTGTTCGACCGTGCCGATGCGATTGTCCTGGTCGAGTGGCCGGAGCGGTCGGATGAGGTGGTAGCGCGGGCGACGGTGGCGATCCAGCTTGTCGTGCCACGAGGCGGCGTGGGGCGTGAGGTGACAGTAGAGTTTGTAGACGGACGGGTTTTGTAGCTCTCCCGCTGAAATCAGGCACCCTGCGACGCGTCCCTATCGCCGCACCCACGGAGTCATCCCCGCGAAAGCGGAAACCTCTGTTTGCGATGCCAGTCAACAAAACGGAGGTCCCCGCTTTCGCGGGGATGACACCGAGTTTGTGGAGCTATTGAGTGGGTAGTCGCGCATAGCCGCACCCTCGAACTTATCGGCACTACTCCGCTGGACTTCACCGCCGCCTATCGTTCAAATCCCCGACCATGCGCCGCGACTCGCTCTTTTCCATCGCGCCCCACGCGCCCTTTCTCGCGACGCTCGCCGAGCGGGTGCTCGATGGCACCTTGCTGGGCAATTGGCCGCGCGAAGGGGCGTTCTGGCTCAGCGACGTCACCATCATTCTCCCCACTCGGCGCGCCCGCTTCGTCCTCGCCGAGGCATTCGCCACCCGTCTCGGTGGCACGGTGCTGCTGCCCGACATCCGCACCTTCGGTGGCGAGGTGGCGGACGAGGAGCCGTTCCTGCCGCCGTTCGACGCGCCGGCCAGCAAACCCGCTGCATCGCTGCTCGAGCGCCGGCTGACCCTGTCGCACCTGGTGCGGCTGTTCGCCGAGCGGGCCGAGAGCTTTGCGACGCCCCCGAACCCGGCCGAGATCTTCTGGCTCGCCGACTCCCTGGGCGAGGTGATCGACGACTTCACCATCGCCGGCATCGATACCAATAAGCTCCGGGAGCTGGTGCCCGAAGAGCTCGCCGGCAACTGGCAGCAGGTGCTGGAATTCCTCGATGTGGCGCTCAAGGCCTGGCCGGCGATCCTCGCCGAGCGCGGCCGGATCGACGCGTCGACGGCCCGCAACGAACGGCTGTTGCGGCAGGCCGGCGCGGCAAGCTTCGTCTACGGCGAGCGCCCGGTGATCGCCGCGGGCTCCACCGGCTCGATCCCGGCCACCGCCGCGCTGCTCAAAGCCATAGCCAGCCTGCCGCGCGGCGTCGTGGTGCTGCCCGGGCTCGACACTTCGTTCACCCCCGATCGTCACGACCGGATGATCAATGGCGAGACCACCCAGGGCCACCCGCAATACGGCCTGATGAAGCTTTTGCGCAGCCTCGAAGCCGGTGTCGGCGAGGTGGTGGAACTGGGCGGCGAGGCGGCGCGCACCGCTTTGGTAGAGGCAGCGCTGGCGCCGGCCAGCGAAACGCCGGCCTGGCCGATGCTGCGCGCCGATATCCCGGTGCACCGGGCGCTCGAAGGCGTCAGCATCCTTGCCGCCCGCAATGCCGACGTCGAGGCGCGCGCCATCGCGCTGGCCGCCCGCGCCACCTTGGCGAAGGGCGGGACCGTCGGCATCATCGCCCGCGATCAGACGCTGGCGCGGCGCATCTCGGCCGAGCTCAACCGCCACGGCGTGGTGGTCGACGACGCCGCCGGCACGCCGCTGTTCCAGTCCGCCGCCGGGCGGCTGGCGCGGCAGGTGCTGGCGGTCGCGACCGACGATTACGCCCCGGTCGACATCATCGCGTTGCTCCGCAATGCCGCCGTGTCGCTGGGTCTCGATCGCTTCGAGGTGCGCCGGCTCACCGATCACCTCGATCTGCGCTTTCGCTCCGAGCGCCCCGGTGCCGGCATCGCCGGGCTGCGCGGGCTTTCCGACCGCGAGGAGCTGCCGGCGCTGCTCGATCGGCTCGAGGCGGCCATGGCGCCGATCGTGGCGCTCAAGACGCGCGAGCGGATCACCGCGCCCGAGCTGGCGTCGGCGCTGCTGACGACGCTCGATGCGCTGACCGCCGAGGCCGACCTGCCGGGGATGACCGAGCTCCGCCGCTGGGCCGAGGAACTCGTAGCGCTCGACCAGGGCGGCACCGCCTTTCAGCCGTTCGACCTCGAAGCGGTGCTGGAAGCGCTGCTCACCGGTACCAAGACGCAGAACCCGATCCCCACCCGCGACGATATTCACATCTGGGGCGAGCTCGAAGCGCGTCTGATGAATCCGGACCTGATGATCCTCGCCGGCATGAACGAGGATATCTGGCCACCAGTCGCCGACCCCGGCCCCTGGCTCAGCCGTGGCATGCGCATCGGCATCGGGCTCGAACCGCCCGAGCGCCGGCAGGGCCAGGCGGCGCATGATTTCGTCATGGCAGCCGGCAATGCCGAGGTGATCATCGCCTACGCCGAGCGCATCGGCACTTCACCGGCGCTGCCCTCGCCGCTGCTGCAGCGGCTCTATGCTTTTATCGGCGACGAGGAAGCGCGGCTGCTGCGGGCCCGTGGCGCGCGCTGGCTGGCCGAGGCCGATGCGATCGACCATGCCGGCGTGCCGCGCCCGGCCGATCGCCCGGTGCCCAACCCGCCGGCCGCCATAAGGCCGCGGCGGTTGTCGATCACCGAAATCGAGCCGCTGATGCGCTCGCCCTATGACATCTACGCGCGGCACGTGCTGGGCCTGAAGCGGATCGAGCCGCTCGGCACCGAGCCGAGCGCCCGTGAGCGTGGCACCATGATCCACGGCGTGTTCGAGAAGTTCGTCCATGCCGGGCTCGATCTCGAACTGCCCGAGGCGCTGCCCGAAATGATGAGCATGGCGCGCGATGCCTTTGCCGGGCTCGACGCCATCAAGGAGCGCCGTGACATCTGGCTGAAGCGCTTCGAGCGCGCCGCCCGGCAGTTCCTCGATTACGAGCGGCGGCGCGACGCCGAGATCCTCGAACGGCACGCCGAAACCAAGGGTGAGTGGGTGTTCCCGGCACTCGACAACTTCACCTTGGTCGGCAAGGCCGACCGGCTCGACATCAAGCGCGATGGTACGCTCGAGATCATCGACTTCAAGACTGGCGGGGTGCCGCAACCCAAGGACATGACGGCATATGATGCGCCGCAGCTGCTGCTTGAGGCGGCAATGGCGCGGGCCGGGGTGTTCCCGGGGCTCTCGCCGCGCGACAGCTCGGCGCTCACCTACATCAAGATCGGCCTCGGGCCGGCGGCGTTCCAGGTCAAGCCGTTCAAGCTGCTGAAGGGCATGAGCCTGATGGATGCGGTGAGCGAGATCGAGCGCCGCATGCAGCGGCATGTCGATGCCTTCCTGCTGCAGGATGGGTTGCCGATGGCGGCGCGTATCCGGCCGCGCGTCGAAACCGGCCGGAAATCCTATCCCGGGCCCTACGACCATCTGGCGCGTACCGACGAGTGGACGCTGACTGCGGGAGTGGACGACCCATGAGCCGGCGCCTTCTGAGCCCGATGCCGCAGCAGATCGTTGCTGCGCAGCGCGATGCCTCCGATCCCGAGCGCAGCGTCTGGGTGACGGCCAATGCCGGCTCGGGCAAGACCTATGTGCTGACCGCCCGCGTGCTGCGGCTGCTGCTCAGCGGCGCCAGGCCCGAGGAGATCCTCTGCCTCACCTACACCAAGGCGGCGGCGGCGGAGATGCGCGGCCGCGTCGCCGAGCGGCTGGGCCAATGGGCGCTCGAAAGCGAAGACGAGCTGATCAAGGATTTGACAGCGCTGAGCGGTGTGCCGCCGACCCCGGCGATGCGGCTCCGCGCCCGCTCGCTGTTCGCCCGGGCGCTTGAGGCGCCGGGTGGCTTGCGCATCCAGACCATCCACGCTTTCTGCGAAAGCGTGCTGCACCGCTTCCCGCGCGAGGCGGCGGTACCATTCGATTTCAGCGTGCTGGAAGAGCACCAGCGCGACAGCATGCTGCTTGAAGCCCGCGAGACCGTGCTGGCGGCGGGTCTGCGCGGCAGCGGCGAGGCAGCGGCGGTGGAAACGCTGTTCGGCCTGCTCAGTGATTTCCAGATCGAGACCGCCATCCTCGAGGCACTGAACCAGCAGCGCACGCTGCGGTCGGTGCTGGCGCAACGGCAGGCGGCCAAACGCGAGCTGAAAAAACTGGTCGGCAATGTCGGCGGCATCGACGAGGTGATGGCCGAGATCAGCTCCGGCTACGGGCTCAGCCGTGACGACCATGCGACGATCTTTTCGCTGATTGCACCCGATCCCTATGGCACCGATTTCGTCGACCGCCTCGGCCAGTTCGATCCCGAACGTCCCGACGCCGACGCCCTGCTCGATGCCTTCCTGACCCAGGCCGACCGCACCGCGCGCAAGACCCTGCTGAAGAAGGCGACGGCGGTGCTGATCCCTGAGGTTGCGGCGCGCGTGGTGGCGGAGGGGCAGCGGCTCGAGCAACTCTACCAGAAGCTGGTGACCGCCGAGCTGGTGGCGCGCAGCGAGGCGATGCTCGACGTGGTGGCGGCAATTTCGGCCCACTATGAGAAACAGAAGCGCGCCCGCTCGCTGCTCGATTTCGACGACCTGATCGAAAAGCTGGCCGGGCTGCTGCGCGACGAGCAGCAGGGCCCCTGGGTCCGCTACAAGCTCGATGCCGGCCTAAGCCACATTCTCGTTGACGAGGGGCAGGACACCAATCCGCTGCAATGGCAGGTGGTGGGGGCGCTGATCGACGATTTCTTCTTCGGCGAAAGCGCTGCCGACCGGCCGCGCACCCTGTTTGCGGTGGGCGACCAGAAGCAGTCGATCTTCTCGTTCCAGGGCGCCGACCCGAAAGTGTTCATCGAGGCCGGGCGGCAATATGCCTTCAGCGCCAGGGCGGCACACTTCGAAATCACCCCGGTACCACTGCGCTACAGCTTCCGCACGCTGCCCAATGTGCTGAATGCGGTGGATGAGGTGTTCAAGCGGGCCGACCTCAGGGAAGGCGCGCTCGAGGAGAGCGGCGTCGCGCACTCGACCGCTCGCGCCGACGCCGGTGGCGTGGTGACGCTGTGGCCGCCGATCCGCGACGAGGCCGAGGAGACCGACCCTGAGAACTGGCCGACCGAACCACCGTTGATCCAGACGCAGAGCGCGCAGCGTCAGGTGGCCGAAAGGATCGCCCGCGAGATCAAGGGCTGGATCGACGCCAAACGCCCGCTCGGGCCGCGCGGCAAGGCGGTTGCCGCCGACGATGTGCTGATCCTCGTGCAGGTGCGCAGCATCCTGTTCCACGAGATCATCCGCGCGCTGATCCGCGCCGGAGTGCCGACCCCGGGCGCCGACCGGCTGGCGGTCACCACCCATATCGGCGTGCTCGACATGATGGCGCTGGGCGATGTGCTGAGCAACCCGGCCGACGACCTGCAGCTTGCGGCCCTGCTGCGCTCGCCGCTGTTCGATGTCAGCGAAGACGACTTGCTGGCGGTGGCGCAGCCGCGCGGCGAGCAGCGGCTGTGGCGGGCCATCGAAGGCTCGGACATCCCCGCGGTGAAGGCTGCCTACGAGCAGCTCTATCGCTGGCGCAACCGGCTGGATTTCGAGCGGCCGTTCAATTTCTATGCCGATGTGCTCTATGCCGGCGGCGGGCTCAGGCGGATGCGCGGCCGCTTCGGCGGTGAGATCGACGACGTGATGGCCGAGTTCCTCGACCTGGCTTTGTCGCACGAGCAATCGCCGCAACCGTCACTGCTCGGCTTTCTTGCCGAACTGCGCTCGCGCGAGGTGACGATCAAACGGGAACTGGCCGAAGGCGGGGCAGGGGTGCGGGTGATGACCGTGCATGGCGCCAAGGGACTCGAAGCCCCGATCGTCATCCTCGCCGATGCGGCGAGCACCGAGCGCGGCCGCGACCGGCGCAGCGTCTACCTGAAGGCCACCCCGCCGCTGTTCATCCACGCTTCGTCGTCGGCCACTCATGCCCCGGCCACCTCAGGCTTCAAGGACGACGCCGATGGCGACCAGCTCCGGGAATATTGGCGGAAACTCTATGTGGCGATGACCCGCGCCGAGGACGAGCTCTATGTCACCGGCTACCTGACCAAGCAGGGGAAACTCGATGGCAGCTGGTACGAGGCGATCGAGCAGGGCCTCGGCCCACTGAGCGAGAGCATCACCGATAGAGACGGCAACACCAGCGCACTGATCTATCCGAGAGAACGGCCGGCGCCGGCCCGGCTGAAGCCATCCGATGCGCTGGTCGATCTCGGCGGCATGGCGCTCGACCTGACGCCGCTGCCGGTCCGCAAGGCGCGCAAGGTCTTGCGGCCATCGAGCGTCGAGACACCATCCGATCCGGACCGTACGCTGGCGACGCGGCTCGAAGAGGGACTGGACCCGGAAACGGCGCGGCTCGCCGGTACGGCGCTGCATGCCCTGTTGCAGCATCTCGCCAAGGTCGCGCCGGCGGAGCGGCCGGCGGTCGCTGCACGAGCGCTGCCGCTGTTGCTGCCCGAGGCGCCCGACCAGCACCAGAGGCTCGCCACGAAAGCGCTGTCGATTCTCTCGCGGCCGGAGCTGGCGCACCTCTTCACTGCAGACAGTCGGGCCGAGATGCCGTTTCTCGCCACCGCCGAGCACAAGGGCGAGACGGTGACCATTGCCGGCCGCATCGACCGCATCGTCACCACCCCAGGGGGTGTGCTGCTGGTCGATTTCAAGTCCGATGCCGACCCGGTGATGGAACCCGAGCGGGTCAGACCCGGTTATCTTACCCAGCTCGGGCTCTATGCGCTTGTTGCAAAGCAGCTTTTCCCGGGACAGAGGATAGAAGCAGGCATCCTCTGGACTGGGTTGGAATCGCTGCTAAAATTGCCCGATGCCGCCTTGGCGAACGCGGCGCGGGGGTTCACCATCCGGTGACGTTCGTTGAAGTCACGCTGGACTCTACCTAGCTTTTGGATCACACAGACCGCCGCTTTCAACCCAAAAGGCAATCCATATGACAACCCACGTTTCCGACGCCAATTTTGGCGAGGAAGTCCTGTCCTCGAAAGAGCCCGTGCTCGTAGATTTCTGGGCCGAGTGGTGTGGCCCGTGT
>JAESFN010001134.1_pt1 | contig 13999 bp, 9 predicted proteins | sample 9269411 | NCBI WGS metagenome assembly JAESFN01 (sample SAMN14505399, study PRJNA617100) | algae metagenome | isolation source: Iphinoe sp. HA4291-MV1 and co-occurring heterotrophs from trail next to... | place: USA: Maunawili Falls, Hawaii | collected 2009-07-25
CATCACCGTGGCGTGCATGGTGAACAGCATCGTGTAGAACTCCGGCGACATCTGGCCGCCTTCGTTCGCAAACAAGAGCCGCCCCAGCACCGGCACCGGCGACCAAGGCCAGGCGATCTGCCAGCGGACCGCCAGGGCCAAGAGGCCGCCGACGAAGAACCACAGCAGCGTAGAGAACAGAAACTGAATGCCGATCACCTTGTGATCTTTGGAGAACACATAGGTGTTGAGGAAGTGCCCCACGCCGCCCTGGGCGGCCGGATGGGCATGGTCATGCGAACCGAGGGTGATCGAGCTCATTCGGCTTCCTCCGCCTCCGAGGCCGCCGCCTCGGCTTGAGTGGCTTCTTGCTCCGCATATTTTTGGGCCAGCCACTCATTGAACTGGGCCCGAGATTGCACGGTCAGCCGCCCCTTCATCTTGTAGTGCCCCCAGCCGCAAAGCTCGGCGCACACCAAGTCGTATTCCCCTTGCTCGAGCGCCCGGAACCAAACCCCCTGCGCCATTCCGGGCACCGCGTCTTGCTTCACCCGCAGGTTGGGTAAGAAGAAGCTGTGCAACACGTCCATGCTCACCAGGTTGATGAGCACCTCTTCGTCGACCGGCAGGTGCAGGTCGTTCACCACGTGCAGGTCGTCGCGCGTGTGCAGCAGGCCGTCTTTGCCGGGATAGCGGAGCCGCCACTCGAACTGGCGGGCCATCACCTCGACGGTCACCGGAATGTCGGGCCGCCGCATCTTTTGATCGGCCCAGGCGTTCATCTGATAGATCGCGATGAACAGTAGCACGGCCGTCGGCACGATCGTCCACACCACTTCCAGGCTATGGCTGCCGTGGGTGAACTTGGCCGGCTCGCGGTTCGACTTTTTGTCGTACCGCCACATGAAATAGAACAGCGCCGCCTCGGTGGCGATGAACACCACTCCGGTCAGCACCAGAATGAACATGAACAAGTGGTCGATCGTCGCGCCGTGTTCCGACACGTCGGGAGGCAGCCAGTGGTCGTACCAAGGCGCCACCACGAACGTGGCCACCCCGAGCACGGGCACGAGCAAGAACAGCAGGCTCCAAAGCTTTCCCACGTACGCCTTCTCCGCGGCTCTGGCCGCCTAGCTCTCGACTGAGGGTCGGTCGATCGTCACACCAAAGACTCTTCTGCTCACGCTTTGCGACTAATACACCGCGCGTTCCGCGGCGATGAACTGCTCCGGCGGCTCGCTGAGCGACTCGTACGGCAAGCCACGCAGCACGTAGTTCACCAGATGCCACACCTGATCCGAGGTCAAACCGGCGGGGTTTGCATCCGACTGGCCGACGCCTGGCATCGGGGTGCCGGCGATGCCGGTATGAATGCGGCGGTAAATATCGAGCGGCCGGCGACCGAAGCGGAAGATGCCCATCCGCAGGTTACGCGGCTTGATGTTGCGAATCGGGAGAGCGCCGACGGCCTGGAAATCGGCCAGCGACAGATGCGGAATATCGGCGGCCTCGACCTTCTTCGTTTGCTCGAAGAACGCCTTGGTGTTCTTGCTCCAGTTGTCGAAGTCGTCGGTCTGGCCGTCGCCGAGCGCGAGCGTGCCGTGGCACTTCACGCAGTTAGCCTGCGCCCCTTGAAACAACTCGCGGCCCAGCGCGATCGACTCTTCTAGACTCACGTCCGGCGGCGGGGCCGGCGAAATGATGGCTGAATCGGCCTCGGCCCAAGCTTGAGCCGCGCCCGTGAGGTTCGTGTCGACCAAATACTCACGATTGAGAGCAAGCTCCTCGTCGTCGGCCAGGTCGAGAATCAACTGGCGTTCCACCTGACCACGCATGCTCAGGTACTTCACGTACTCGACCAGCGCGTCGATCTCGGCCTGCGGCAGCAGCACGAACGACGGCATCGAGGTGCCAGGCACGCCCTCCTTGAGCAGCCGATCGAGGTCGGCCTTGGTGGGCCGCGCGGTGAGCAGGGTGCTCTTGGCCTTGAACTCGCCGGTGCGATAGTCGCGCGGGTACGGGTTCAGGAACATGGCCGTGGGACCGAGGCCGTCGCCGCTGATCCCATGGCAGTGGGCGCAGTGCTGGCGATACAGACCGTGCGAAGAGCCGGCGGCGTCGCTCGACACGGCGCCGGCGGCGAACTTCAGCCGCGCGACATCGAGCCCCGATTCCGGGAAGGCGAACGGCTCGTCAGGCGTGCCGAAGAGCGCGACCAGCGCGTCGGCCACCTTCTGCGACGATTCCGGGCTTAGCTCCTTCGCTTCGAGTTCCATCACATTGAGACGAAACTCCACCGGGGACGACTGCGAACAACCGGCCCCGATCAGCGCCGCGCAGCAAGCCCCCCAGAGTAGAAACGACACTCCTCGTGACCGCTTCGCGAGCAACATCGAAAATCAAGATCCTCGTGGAAGGAGCGGGATATTGCCACGCGGCAGAGCGCGGCGCGGCGAATCAACCGGCCGCCGGCAAGGCGGCCACCGGCACGGTCAAATCGAGGGTGCGAACTTCATCGGGCTGGAGCGTCATCTTGAAACGCCCCTGTTTATTCCATTTCAGCGCCGGCTGCTCGAGCACCAGGTTGCCCTGGCCGCCGGCCGCTTCGTGCCAGACCTGCAATTCAAGCTCTTCGCCGGCCGGCAGGTTCGGAATCTCGAACGTGCCGTCGGGGCCGGTGACAGCGAAATAACCGTCGCCGCGCACGAGCACGTTGGCCGACATCCAGGGGTGAATGCTGCAGCCCACCTTGAGCGGAGCGTTTTCTTCGCGCTTGGGCGTGTAGGTCACGGACGTGCCCGTGGCTACGGTTTGATTGAACTTGTTGGCGTCGACCACGCCGTCGATCTTTGTGTTGTGGCCGAACGGATCGCTATTGAGGATCTTCATCGTCTGGCCGACCTGCATGCCGGCCACATGGCTGAGGAACCGGCAGCCCTTCTGATCGAAAACGACCTCAGGATCTTTCGGCGCCTTGGCCGAGTCGTGAACGCGCTTTGGCTTGCGGGCGAAGATCACTACGCCGCCGATGCCTTTGGTCGAAGGATCGATGAGCAACTCATCGCCCAGGAGCGGCGAACCATCGGCGCTGCACATGTCGCCGCCGGAGATCGCCAGCTTGCGGCGCGGCGGGGCATCGCCGTCGAGCTTGAAGCTGCCCTTGAGGGTGGCCCAGCCGGTGCCGGTGGGGCCAGCGTCTACGGTGGCGGTTGCGCCGGCGGCCGCTCCGCCCTTCAGATCTTCGCGGAGCTTGAGCGCGGCCGTGACATCCGCCGCGGGCCCATTGGCAGACGAGTTCGAGCAACCGGCCGGCGCCAACAGCGCCGCCGCCACACAAGCGGCGAGGGCCAGCGAAGATGTTGCGTGCGTTCGCATCGAACGATGCTTTCTGAGCTTGCTCGTTCAGCGTTCCTCCGCCGTTTGGGTGCGGAAGAAACGCCGGCGTTGGGCGGCCAATCCGGCCGCCCAACGCACTGGGTTCAGTTGACTTCTCTAACGCTTAGAACTTGACTTTGATCTCGCCGAGGTCGTTGTCGCCTGGCTTGATCGAGAACTTGGCTTCGCCCTTCTTCCATTCCGCGGCCTTGCCATCGACGGTGGCCTTGGTCACGTAGCCGCTGTCGTGGCGGACCTGAAAGGTGTAGTCGCCGACCGGAAGGTTCTTGATCTCGAACGTCCCGTCCTTGGCCGACACGGCCGCGTACGGGTCCTCGCGCACGATCACGTAGCTCTTCATCCAGGGATGGATGTTGCAGCTCACGGTCACCGGAAAGTTCTCGGCGGCCTTGAACGTGTACTTTGCGGTGCCGGCGGTCGGAATGATCTGGTTGAAGGCCGGGTTCTGCCCGGTTACCGAGGCGATGTTGCTGTTGTGCGACACCGGGTCGGAGTTCTTCACGATCACGGGCTGGCCGACGCGGGCGATCGCCACGTGCGGCTCGAAGCGGCAGCCATTGTTGTCGATGACCAACTCGGCGTCCTTCACCTCGGGCTTCTCGTAGTCGGGGTGGATCTTGACCTTCTCCCCCTTCTTGGTCTTGAGGAAGACCACGACGTTGGCCACGCCCTTATTCGAGGGATCGACGACGAGTTCCTCGCCAACGACGTTGCACTTAACGCAGTGCGCTTCCTTCGAGACATCGAGCTTCTTGGGCGCCGGAGGAGCGCCGTCGAACACGAACTTGCCCTTGAGCGTGCCCCACTCGCCGTCGGCGGCGTACGCATGCACGCCCAACGAGGCCACCAAGGCGGCGGCCACCACGGCGATCTTACGAATGTGAATCACTGAGTATCTCCTGCTTTGCTGGTTCCGGAACCGCCTGCGTCGCCGGCCGGCTCGCCCAACTGAACTTCAGGGGCGGCGGTGGACGACTTGGCCTCGGCCGGCGGCTGAGGCGGCGGGGGACTGCCACAGCCAACGAGCGCAAGCAAGCTGGCGACAGCCCATGAGGTAGGCAACAAGGCCTTCGGGTTGAAGGCCCTCGAATTATAGGGGGTCTGCCGGGGAATCGCCATGCAGCGCCTCAGGGGGCTGAGTGTTGAAGTCCGAGCGGTTTCCGGCCTTCCTGGCCCAAGGTTCCTGCAAAACATGGGTTCTAGTGGCCTCCCGCCTGGCCGGCTGGGGCGACGGGCGCCGCCGGCGGGGCTGCCTGAATTAGCGAGCGGATCGAAGTCTGCTGCTGAGTATAGCGATCGAAGTTCAGCAGCAGATCGACCAGACCACTGAGCTGCTGCTCGGCCGAACCGGTGAAGAGCGCCTGATCAACTGGCGCGCCATAGGGCACATTCACCGGCATGCCGGTGTACGGCAGCAACCGCTTGGGGTTGGCGATCCAGGGGTGCAAGAACTCGGGGCGAATCCGCGCGAACACGCGGTCCAAGTTGGGGCCGAGCGCCTTGTCGGTGCCAAAGGCCGTGAGGTTCGGCACAGGGGCGAAATCGCCCACGTAGTGGCACTTCACGCAGTAGTTGTTGTTGGTCACGATCTTCATCGCGTCGGTCAGCAAGCCTGGATGCGCCTTTTCGGCCGCCGCCAAATGCTCGCTACGGGTACGCGGATCGAACTCATACGGGTAGTCGACCTTGTCGACCGCCGCGAAGTAGTTGGCCAGCTTCGTGGCGTCGGCCGACGACATGTTGAACTTGGGCATCCGCAGAATCGCCGCGGGGCGAATCAAGTGCGGATCGAGCAGGAAGTCGTGCAGCCAAGCCGACTGGACCTTCTTGCCTTCGCGAATCAAGGGGGGCGGCAACCAGCCCCAGGCTTCTTCCGCCTTGGCGGCGGGGTTCTTTTCGCGCTCAGCCGCAACAACGGCCGGATAGATCCAACGAGGTAGATCACCGCCCAAGGCCGGAATGCGACGCAGCAGTCGATCCGTCGCGATCAGCGGCGCTTGGTCGCCCACGAGCCGCGGATGGCCGTTGATGAGCGCCGGGTCCCAAAGGATGAAGCGATAGAAGGCCGGCGTCGTGGTGTCGCCTGCTTCGATCGGGGCGAACTCTTCGTCGACCATGAGCGGCTGACCGGTCGTGTCGTCGACCACGGGCGTGCCGACGATCGTCGCCTTGCGGAAGCCGCGGTTGTCGACCTTGAGCGAAGCCGCCACTTCGTCGGGCGTGAAGTGCGGATTCAGGAACGGATAGTCGGCCACCACGTCGGGCGGAGGCACCTGATCCGGATCGAACTCGAAGGTCCAACGGTCCATCTGCAGCACGTGGCAACCGCCGCAGTTGAACTTGTCGAGCACCACCTGGCCTTCGAGCAACGCTTTGCGGCGCGGATCGGGCTGGAACACATACGCCGGCCCCGGCGGCTCGGCAACCAAGCCGAGCACGAAGGTCATAACCTGCTCCACCTGGGCTTCGGTGAAGTTGAACTTGGGCATCCGCAGCCGCTCGTTGTAGCTCTTGTTCTCCGTCTTGCGGAAGTCGTAGCTCCGAGGTTGACGCAGCTTCTGCCACAAGAAGCCGATGCGATTGTGAGCGTTGATCTGCTCGAGGAAGAAGCCGGTGTCCGGCGTCTCGAGCGACACGTCGAGGTTGCCTTCCTCAGGCAGGCCATCGGCCGGATGCTGATCGTGCAAATGCTTCGAGAGGTAGACGCCAATGTGCTCGAAGGCGAGCCGCGAGGGGTCTTTGCGGCCCCAGTCGGCCAAACCGGTGCCGATCGGCTTCGAGTCTTCGAAGCCGGGGATGTCGTGGCAGCCGCTGCAGCCGTACTTGCTGATCGACTTGCGGCCGACGTAGTTGAGCTTCTTATCGAGCGTCATCGGCCCGACGAGCTCGATTTCGTCACCCTTGAGCTGGCTGGCGAACGCCTCGGGAATGCCGGTTTCCAGGTATTCCTTGGCCTGCCGCTCGGTGAAGGCGCCGGTGAGGTGCTGCAGGGCCAACGCATCCAGCGACTCCAGGTTGAGTTCCGGACGCGCGGCCGGCTTCCAGTCGCCTGAGGTCATCAGCCAGGCCGTGATGTCGGCTGCGGGGTCGGTCACCTTGCCGTCGGCTTCCTTGATCGGATCGAGGATCAAGTTCGGCATCGAGGTGCGAGGATGATACGCGTTCGGATTGCGGAGCCAGGTGTAGAGCCACTTGCGGCCGCCGTCGTCCTTCGACTGGGCGAGCTTCGCGCCGATGCGCGACAGGTCGGGCCCTTGGGTCGCCTGCCCCACCGGGAAGTCTTGATGCTTATGGCAGGCCAAGCAGCCGCGAACCTCGAACAGCGTTTTGCCGCGTTCGCCGGAAGGCTGTTCGGTGACCTCGCCCGGCGCGTCGGCATACTCGAATTCCTGGCTCTTGTTGAGCAGGTAATCGGTAGCGGTGCGCACTTCGATCGGCTCGAACTTCTCGGCCGCGGCGCGGCCTTCGCCTTCCAAGTGACCGAAGAGCCCGAAGAACCGCGGCATCTTCGTGCTCGGACGGAAATGCGTGGGGTTGTTGATCCAGTCGAAGAGGAACTCGCCGTTCACCTTGCTGGCGACGTAGCGCAGGCTCGGGCCGACCTTGCGCATCGTTCCCGGCGACTCGATGTCCTTGAACATGTCGGCCAGCTTACGCAGCGCGGCCGACTCGGCGGGCGGGGCCACGGCGACCGGCACGCTCTTCTCTTCCTCTACGTCCTGCTCCGCGGCCGCATCGCTGGGCGCCACGACCGGGCCCTGCGTGAGCGATACGAGCAACCGGCGGCGAACCGTGTCGTCCTCGGGATGCGAAACGAGGTGTGTCGCCCAGCCACGCTGTTCCTCGGAAAGCCCAGGTTGCAGCAGCAAGGATTGGGCGGCGGCAAAGTAGTTGGGCTCTACCCGCATGTCGGGGCCGACGCGCTTCGTGGGGCCGTTGAAGCCGTTGATCTCGTGGCAGCCGAAGCAGCCGTTTTCCTTGATGAGCTGATAGCCGGCCATCAGCTTGGGCGCGGGCGGTTCGGGGAAGCGCTCGCTCGGCTCGAGCTCGACCACCGAGTGATGGCACTTCAAGCAACTGCTCTCGGCAAATCGCTTGGCGTACATCGGGAAGATCCAGTGGTGGTTGTCGAACCAGCCATGCTCGTCGCGCCAGGCATGCTGCTGGAGCGGCGAGTTCGGCGTGTGCGAGGCCCACTTGAACTGCGTGGCGCTGCCCTGCCCTTCGTGGCAGATCGTGCAGCCGAAATCCATCATCTTGTGCGGGCTCATCGAGCCGACGAACAGATCGAGCCGGGGATGCGTGCTGAACGGTTGCGGCACGCCGCGGCGCACGGTGAGCGTGAGCGGTTTGCCCCAGGAAACGTTCTGTAGCAGGAACGTCTTGGCGTTGGTCTTACCGAGGATATTCGCGTCGCCCACGCGCTCGATGATGTCTCCGGGGCGCAGCTTGGCCACCGCGGCCGGCGACTCGGGACGCACGACGTTGACCGTGACATCGTTCGGCGAGAACAGGCCGGCCTCGGCTAGCTCAAAACCATAGACATCGGCAAAGCTCACCGGCTGCAGTTCGCCGTCTTCGCCCTTCTTTGGCTCAGGGGGCGCGGCGGGAGTTTGCAGAGTAAGCGTGATGTGTTCTTCAGGCGGGAAGGCGGCATCGGCGGGCGCGCCGGGGAGCGACTTCTCCATCGCCTGATGGCAGGTGATGCAGCGGTCGAAGCGGGCGACGCGTTTGAAGTTGAAGTCGACCGTGAGGTTCGGCAGCCAGACCTGTTCGATCTTCAAGGGGCGGCCGAAGGCATCAACGATCGGCGCTCCCAGCAGCGACTTGAACCAAGTGCGCTGGCGATCAGTGAGGCTCTTATGCAACTGCGCGACTGTCGCCTGGTGGTCGGCCAACGCCTTTTGCGCTTCGACTTCGCCCACGGTGATGGCAGCCATGCGCACCTCGAGGGCTTTGCGCAGGGTCGTCACGTCTTGCACGCTCAGATTGAGCGTGTCGACCTCGTTCTTGACCTTTTGCACTTGGGTTTCGATGTCGGCGAGCCGCTGATCGCTCACCTCGTCGCGCACGCCCATGCCGTACACGCTGTCTTCGACGGCGAACTGCGCCGCGGTGAACTTCTTGGTCGTCGAGAGCTGCTCCTCGCGGAACTTGGCCAGCGTGACCTGCAGTTGCATCTCGTTGAGAATGCGCTGGCGGAGGCGGGCCTTGTTTTCGGGCGCTAGGTTCTGAGCCTCGGGGGCGGTCAACTCGCCCAGCAGCTCGGTGAGGTCGGTATCGTCGGGCGCCGCTTGTTGCAGCTTGGCAAGCAGGGCATCGGTCTTAGCGGCGTCAGGGTTGGCCGACCATTGCTCGTATTCCAGGTCGAGCGACGTGGTGACGAAGCCTTCCTGCGCCGAGGTCTTTGTGGCGCGGAAATAGAGTAGCTCGATCAGGAACCGCTTGACGAGCAGTGGATCGGGCAGGATTTGCTGCTGGGCCTGCACCGCTTCCTTGAGCTTGCTTTCCTGCAGCACGTATTCGGCCGTGCGCGCTTCGCTGATTTTCCAGTCGATGGTCGCCGTTTCGATGTCGGCGAACTTGCGCTGATACGGCTTCCACTCCCGATTGTGGTCGGCCGCGAGCATCCACACGGTAGCCCCCAGCATGATCAGCCCCGTCACGCCGAACACGACGTGCAGCAGCTTCTGATCGCGCCAGGTTTGTTCGTTGGCAGGCATGAAAGCGTCTTCCCAGCGAGCCCCTGTGGGCCGGTGCGGACTAGAAGTTCAGGAAGTACTCAGGAATCGCCACGATGTATTTCAGATTCCAAACCCAGCGCAAAACCATCTTGATCGGCAGCGAGGCCATGAGCAGCAGCAGGTTGATCATCACCATGTAGCGGATGAAGCCCATGCGGATGAAGAACGTGCGGAAGATCGTCACCGCCAAGAGCGGCGGCAAGATCAACAGGTACGCCAACAGCGAGATGATGCCGGGGGATTCGCGGACCAAGATCCACGCTAATTGGGTATACCAGGGGCTGCCCGTGGGCGCCTTGGGCTGCGGCATGCCGAGCCACAACTCCCAGAAGTATTCCGAGAGATCCACGTTGTTGAGCGCAAGCACCTTGTGGGTGTCCCAGAACTCATACGGCCCGAAGAAGTTCCAGTTGGGGCCGCGCAGGAACGTGCCCAGGATGATGAGCGTGATCCACAGCTCGAGAAAGCCGAGTTGGAAGATGATGTAGGCGAACCAACGCTGCTCGATCGTGTAGTAGCCGTTCCCCTTCTTGTTGAAGTCCAAGTAGGGAATGGCCATCAGGCCCACGATCGTCAGGCTCGGCAGCACCACGCCGGCGTACCAGGGATCGAAGTAGACGAGCATTTCCTGCAAACCCAGGAAGTACCACGGGGCCTTCGAGGGGTTGGGCGTCTTCACGCTGCTGGCCGGCTCTTCGAGCGGGGCCTGCAGGCCGATGCCCCAGAGGAGCAGCACGGCCGTGACCACGATCATGCAGATCAGTTCGGAGTAGACCAGGTCGGGCCAGACGAGGATCTTTTCGTCGTCCAGCTTCTCGAGCGGCGGCAAGCCCTGGCGAGCGCGGTCGTCGTTTTGCACGGCCTTATACGTGGCCAACCACGTAAAGAACGCCAGCAAGAAGATGAGCGCCACGATCGGCACGTTGTCTGGCTTGGTGACGATCTGCGCGAACTCGTAGTCGGAAATCGACATGCCGAGCACGAACAGCGACATGTTGAGCATCGTCCAGGCGACGACCGGCTGAACGAAGAATCGGCGAAAGACCAGGAAGATGATCAAACCGAGAGTCGTGCCCACGGTGTAGACCACGGGCCCGGTGAGATAGTCGACGAAGTCGCGAATCCCGTGCGGCACTTCGAGCGGATGCGCACTCAGCGCGAGCGGAGCGAACACGCCGGCGGCCAGCATGGCCACGGCCAGCCACACGACGGCCTGCACGCCTTTGCCCAGCTTCTGCCACAAGTACAGCGCGGCCAGGGCGTTCATCACCGCCACGGCCACGTAGTAGCCGCCGAGGAACCCGGCGATGCTGTGCAGAAATTGGGTGTTGTCGCCGTGCATGGCTGAGTGGCACCGAGTGGGTCGTGAAAACGCTGAACGGCCGCGGCAAGCGAACGACTAGAGCGGTCCGCTGATGCCGCCGTCCTTCCGCACGCGCCAGAAGTGAATCGCCAGCAGCAAGGCCACCGCCAGCGGAATGGCGATGCAGTGCAGAATATAAAACCGATTGAGCGTTTCCTCGCCCACGAACCGCGCACCGAGCAGGCCGAAGCGTGCGTCGGAGGCGTTCGTGATGAGGTCGAGACCGCCCAAATTGATCGAAACGTTGTTCAGCACCTGCGCGCCGGGACCTTCGTGCCCCAACACTGGGGTGGCGCGGGCCATGTTGGAGCCCACCGTGATGGCCCAGATCGCGAGCTGATCCCACGGCAACAAGTAGCCGGTGAACGAGAGCAGCAGCGTGAGCAGCAGCAAGATGACGCCGACCACCCAGTTGAACTCGCGCGGCGGCTTATAGCTGCCGGTGAGAAACACGCGGTACATGTGCAGCCAAACGGTGATCACCATCGCGTGCGCCCCCCAACGATGTAACTCGCGGAGGATGCCTAAGGAGGTGACGTCGCGTAAGGATAAGATGTCCCAATACGCCCACTCGATCGTGGGCCGGTAGTAGAACATCAGCAGCACGCCGGTGACCGTTTCCACCAGGAAGAGGAAGAACGTCACGCCGCCCATGCACCAGGTGTAGCTGAGCGCGATGCCCTGCTTCTTGATCGACACGGGGTGCAGGTGCAAGAAGAAGTTGGTGAGCATCACCACGATCCGGTTGCGCCGATCTACGGGCGCCGGATGGCGGAAAACGCTTTTCCAAATCTGTGATTCGCGAATGTCGTCGCCGAGCGACATGAAGGGCCTACGGGCTAGGTTGGGAAAGGTTAGCCGTTACAACCGTTCAGGGACCGAATTGTGCAGTCGAAATCTTTGTCGGCGGGCTTCTTCCTGAAGCAGCCAAGGCATGCTTGCCGGCGAAAGGCCTGAGAGCCCTACACCGTGACGAAGCTTGCCACGTCGGCCCACTGACCCATCTCCTCCTGAAAGATCTTGCTCTTATCGATTTCCAACTGTCCGTCGTCGGCCACGCGAATCGCGTAGCGCTCGAGCGGGCGAGGGGCCGGGCCCTCGAAGTTGATTCCGTCTTTATAGAAACCGCTGCCGTGGCACGGGCACTTAAACTTCTGCTCGCCTTCGAGCCAGTTCGGCGTGCAGCCCAGGTGCGTGCAGACCGAACGCAAGGCGTAGATCTGCGGTTGGCCGTTGTATTCGCCGTTGACTACCCAAACGCCGAACTGGGCGATAAACTTCGTTTCCACCTGTCCGGGCGCAAAGTTGCTTGGGAAACCGACTTTGAACCGGCTGGGCGGCTCGGTGAGAATGTTCGGGAACATGAACCGGGCGAGGCCCAGGGTCCACAACCCCGTGGCGCCAGCGAGGGCGGTGAAGCCCAGGCCCAGCATCGAACCGAGGGCGACCTGCAAGAAGTTGCGGCGATCTTCTTCGACCGCGGCCTTGGCCTTCGGCTTCGCATACTCCGGCTTGGCCGGCATCGGCGGCGCGACAGGCTTTGTCTTCTCCGGCTTGGCGGGGGCCACGACGGCGCTAGCTCGCGCGGCGGCCTCTGACTTCGTCACCGGGCCCGGCCGAGCGCCGGATCGGGCGGCGGCCAGAATGCTGGCAGTATCTTTGGGGCCGCCAGCGACCGGCGCGGCGGGCTTTTCGGCCGCCTTGGGCTTTTCCGCCGCAGGCTTGGGGGCTGCCGGCTTCGGCGCGGCCGCAGGCGCCGCGGCGGCCGGAGGCTGACCTCCCTTGGCAGCCCGCGCAGCGGCGAGAATATCGGCCACACTGGGGCGGGCGCCGCCTGCAGCAGCAGGCTTGGCGGCGGCCGGCTTGGCCGCAGGGGGAGCGGCTTCGGCCGGGCTCTCTGCTGGATCAGGAGAGGCAGCGGCGGTTGGCGGCTCTGGCGATGCCGACGAAGGTTCGGGCGCGGCGGGCGCTGGCGCCGCCGGGTCCGATTGACTCGCATCTGCCTTCCGAGCGGCGGCCAGAATATCGGCCACCGACATCTTCTTCTTTTCGGCCATGCGGCTATCTCTTACAGCCGGCGCTTCGCGAGGGAAACGAATGCGGCCGGGCCACTATGGGTGCGGACGTGACGTTCGCCAAAACCACAAGCCAGCCCCCCGACAAGCTGACTTTGTGACAAATTTCACGAACGAATTTCTGTTGTATCGAGTGACCAGGAAAAGTCAACCAAAGTTGTGCTTACGGCTCGTTCAGCAACTCGGTTTCAAGCGCCCAACCACCGCTTCATCGCCAGAATCCGCGGAATTTTCTGCTCGTCAGCGGCAGCGCGAAGGCGAGCGCGAACAATTCCAACGTTTTCCCGCCAACACGCTGAACGGCTTGCCAAGCGACCCACGGACCCCCACAACCAGGGCATCAACGGCCATTCATCGGCTCGTGAATCGCCGCTAGACCAACTCGTTTCGCCGCAAAAGTACGGAAAGTTCGCTTTGCCTGCCTTTCCCAAACTCGAAGCTTGCGCTCCGGCACTCGTAGCCTGCATGGCCCGCGATCCAGGCGGGCGTGGACTGGCGGGGATCAATTCGGCCGAAGCGCCGGGCGCTCAGCTCAGCCTGGCGGCGGCTGCGCACGAGCTAGCAACCCGCGGTCGTGCGATCGGCATCGTCACCGGATTTCCCATCCTCTCGGCAGGCGGCGCAGCAGAAACCGATGGCCCGCCTGGCACCCTCTACTTGGCTCGCGCGTGCCGGAGCTTGGGGCTACAGGTCGACTTCGTCTGCGATCCGCTCATTCGCCGAGCGATCGAGGTTGGTTGCGCGGCTTTGAGCCTGGATTGCGGCATCGTGGCGTTCGAGCCTGACGACCAGCCTGGCGAGCCGGTCTCGTGGTCCGGCTCGCTCGAACAGTGCCTGGATCGCGGCTGGTCGCACCTGATCTCGATCGAACGTCCTGGCCCCACGCACACCCTCGCCACGCTTGAAGCTCAAGATCGCAGCGGTTCGTCGCCACACGCCGAGTTTTTTGCCGCGAACGACGGCGCGGAGCTAGGCTCGTGCCGGAACATGCGGGGCGACGCGCTCGACGCTTGGGCGGCGCCTGTGTGGCGGCTGTTCGAGCAAATTCGGGCCGAAAAGCTGCCTATCATCACGCTGGGATTGATCGATGGCGGCAACGAGATCGGCGCCGGCTCGCTCCCCTGGGAGGTGATCGCGCGTCGTGTTCGCCATGGTGGCCGCATCGCCTGCCGAACGCCGACCGATTTCACGCTGGTGGCCGGCGTCACCGATTGGGCCGCCTACGCGCTTTCGCTGGCAACCCTTGCGGCGGCGAATCGGCTCGAGCTTGCGAGCCACTGGACCGTTGCCGAGCAAGCCCAGCTCGTGCGGCAGCTTATCGATGAGGCAAAGCTTGTCGACGGCGTCAGCGGTAATGTGGCGGAGCGCGTCGACGGACTCGAGCTGAATGTGTACTTGGGAATTCTGGCGAACATGCGCAGCGCATGTTCGCTTCCTGAATG
>JAESFN010001135.1_pt1 | contig 13994 bp, 14 predicted proteins | sample 9269411 | NCBI WGS metagenome assembly JAESFN01 (sample SAMN14505399, study PRJNA617100) | algae metagenome | isolation source: Iphinoe sp. HA4291-MV1 and co-occurring heterotrophs from trail next to... | place: USA: Maunawili Falls, Hawaii | collected 2009-07-25
TTCGCGCTCGAGAACATCTCGGGCAACATCGCCAACAGCCAGACCACCGGCTTCAAGCGCATCGACACCGACTTCGTCGACATGATCCCCGACGCCGCCCAGAAGCGGCAGACGGCGGGCTCGGTGCTGGGCTACTCGCGCTCGACCAACAACATCCAGGGCGACATCAAGGGCACCTCGACCGAAACCAACATGGCCATCAACGGCAATGGCTTCTTCGTGGTCGAGCCGCCGATCGGCCAGTCGGACGGCGACACGCTGTTCGCCGGCGCCAACTACTACACCCGCCGCGGCGACTTCGAACTCGACAAGAACGGCTACCTGGTCAACGGCTCGGGCTACTACCTCAAGGGCCTGCCGATCGACCCGGCGACGCAGAACATCTCGAGCTCGGTGCCGCAGGTGCTGCAGGTGTCGAGCGCGTTCCTGCCCGCGCAGCAGACGACCTCGGTCAACTACGAGCTGAACCTGCCGCAACTGCCCAAGACCGCCGCCTACCAGGCCTCGAAGACCCCCGGAAGCGAACTGCTGCGGGCCCAGGACTTCCTGACCATCACGCCGGATACTCCAGCGACGACGTCGGGTGCCACCACGACCGCTGGCGCCGCGGCCAATACCATCGCCAGCGCCGGCAACACGCTGACCTTCACCGTCAACGGCGGCGCACCGGTGACCATCAACTTCAATACCGGTGGGCCGAACTCCGGCACGGACATCGACATCACGGCGGCTGGCACGGTTGGTGGCCTGCTGACTGCCATCCAGACTGCGATCAACGGCGCATTCCCCGCCGGCGACCGGCCGACCGTTGCCCTCAACTCGAGCGGCGCCATCACCGTGACCGGCGCCGATGCCGCCGACGTGGTGCAGATCACCGACAACACCACCGGCACCTCCTCGCTCGGCTTCGGCCTCGCCGACGGCACCTACAACCCGACCGTTTCGTCGTCGCTCGCCCTGCAGCAGCGCGTCAACACCGTCAGTGCCGACAAGGCCGACGCCTTCATCTCGCAGTCGATCTCCGGCGGCGCGGTCACGGTTTATGCCGGCAACGGTGCGCCAGCCAACGTGCAGATGCGCTGGGCCAAGGTGAACTCGACTGCCAATGGCGGCGCCGAGAAGTGGAACCTGTTCATCCTGACCAACTCGCAGGCCACCGGAACGGGCACCGCCTGGTCCCGCGTGGGCGGCGACTATACCTTCGGACCCGACGGGTCGCCCAACCCGCCGGTCGAGTCGACGAACCTGCCCGGCCTTACGGTGAACGGCGTCACCATCGGCGATATTACACTGCAGCACGGCGCCTCGGGCCTGACCCAGTTCGCCGACCCGAACGGCAACGCCGAAGTGACGACGCTCAACCAGAACGGTTACGCCGCCGGCGAGTTCGTCTCCGTGTCGGTCAACGACAACGGCCGCGTGGTGGTTTCCTACACCAACGGCCAGCAGCTCGAAGTAGCCCAGGTGGTCACCGCGAACTTCAACGCCGTCAATGCGCTGAAGCGCATGGATGGTGGCGTGTTCGCCGCGACCTCGGAATCGGGCGAGCCGCTGCTTGATACCGGTGGGGTGATCGGTTCGGCCGTCGAGGCCTCGAACACCGACATCTCGGAAGAGTTCACCAAGCTGATCGTCACGCAGCAGGCTTACGCCGCCGGCACCCGCATCGTGTCGGCGGCCGACCAGATGCTGCAGGAATCGCTGAACATGATCCGCTGACGCGGACCTGAACCCCTTCGGCGCGGGCCAGCCCTGCGCCGGAGATTTTCCAACTGGAGCAGGGTGGTATGGGGCTCTCGGTTACCCTCAACAATGCGCTCTCGGGCATGCGTGTCGGCCAGAACGCGCTCGATACGCTGTCGAACAACGTCGCCAATGCCGGCACCCCCGGCTATCACCGGCGCGCGGTCAGCGTCATCGACTCGTTGGGCGTCAACTCGACCTACGCCCGGGAAGGTCAGCTCAGCCGCACCTTCAACCAATCCCTGCAGGCGCACTACACGCGGACCACCGCGGAATCCGGCTTTACCAGCGTGCAGGCGAGCTTCCTCGACCGGGTTCAGACCCTGTTCGGCAAGCCAGGCACGGTTGGCTCGATCGACAGCGCCTACAATGCGTTCGAGAGCTCGCTGGCCGCCGCTGCCACCAGCCCCGACAGCTACGCCAACCGTGCCGACCTGGTGCAGAAGGCGCAGACGGTGGCCTCGACGCTCAACCGGCTGAGCTCGGACATCCAGGGGCTGCGACAGGAGATCGAGGCCCGGCTCTCCAACGGCGTCGACACCATCAACAACCAGTTGCAGTCGCTGGAGAAGGTGAACCTCAGGCTCGCCGACCAGGGTATCGACGCCACCTCGCGCGCCACGCTGATGGACCAGCGCGACCGGCTGGTCGAGGACCTGTCGCAGCAGATGGATCTGCGCGTCAATTATCGCGGCGACGGCACGGTCTCGCTGATGACCCGCTCGGGCGTCGGCATCCTCGACGTCAAGGCATCGGTGTTCAGCTACGAAAGTGCCGGCGCGCTGTCGGCCGCCTCGCGCTTCAGCCCGAACGATGCGGTGAGCGGCGTCGGCAAACTCTCGATCATGACCCCGGCCGGGCTCGAGATCGACCTCGTGAAGCAGAACGTGCTGCAGTCCGGCGAGCTGGCGGGCCTGATCCAGCTGCGCGACCAGCAACTGGTGCAGGCGCAGGACCAGCTCGACGAGATCGCCGCTTCGGTGGCGCAGGCGATGTCGACCAACGTTACCCAGGGCACGCAGGTCACTGCCGGCCCCGCCAACGGCTACGAGGTCGATCTCTCCAGCGTCCGTAACGGCAACGAGTTCACCTTCAAGTACACGCAGGGCGGGGCTGAAAAGACCGTCCGCGTGCTGCGCGTCGACGACACCACCAAGCTGCCGCTCGACTATGTCGATGCGAACGGCGCCCGGGTGATCGGGCTCGATTTCTCCGGTGGCGCGGCCGGGGTTGCCTCGCAGCTGCAGAACAAGCTCGGCGGCGGCCTCAACGTCTCCAACCCGTCGGGCAGCACGATCCGGATCATGGACGACGGCGTCGCCGGGACGACCGACATGCTGTCGCTGTCGACCCGCACCACCTCGTCGGGCCTGCAGAACGGCACGCTCGGCTTCTCGCTGTTCGTCGACACCAACAATGCCGACTTCACCAACAGCCTCGACGGCGTCGGCCAGAAGCTCGGCTTCGCAAGCCGCATCAGCGTCAACGCCTCGATCGTCTCCGACAACAAGCTGTTGGTGCAGTACACCGGCACCACGCCGCTCGGCGACCAGAAGCGGCTCAATCAGGTGATCGCGAACCTCGACGGGATGCGGTTTTCCGGCGGGCAGGGGGCGGGGCTCAGCAATGCCAGCTCGCGCCTCGGCGGCACGGTCGCCGACCTGATTTCGCAGACCCTCAACTACCAGGGCAACGTCGCCGAGGCGGCGATCTCGAACAACGAGACGCAGCAGCAGACGCTCGGTGCCCTGACGCAGCGGCTCGACAGCGAGTACGGCGTCGACGTCGACGAAGAAATGGCGCGCCTGATGGAACTGCAGAATGCCTTCGCCGCCAATGCGCGGGTGATGAGCGTGGTGCAGGAACTGATGGACTCCCTGATGCAGCTCTAAGGAGGAACACCATGACCTCAGTCGGCAAGACGATGTTCCCGCTCGCCAACGGCATCAAGAACATCACCAGCATGAAGGCGCGCTACGACCAGCTGCAGACCCAGCTGTCGAGCGGCGAGAAGGCCTCGACGCTCGCCGAAATGGGGTCTGACCGATATTTCGATCTGGCGCTGCGCCAGCGCATGGCGCGGATGGACGGCTACCAGCAGTCGATCTCGACGGTAAACCTCCGCCTCGAAGTGCTGGATACGGTGATGACCCGGCTCGACCGGATCGAGTCCGATGCCCGCGCCGCGGCCATCTCGGGTGGCGGCGGCACCTCCGGCATCAACTTCCAGACCACCCCGACGCTCGCCAATTCGCGCTTCGACGAGGTGCTGACGCTGCTCAACACCGACGTTGCCGGCCGCTACATGTTCGGCGGCAACCGCACCGACAGCCAGCCGATCGCCACCTCCTCCGACGTGATGAACGGCGTCGGCGCCCGCGCGGGGTTCAAGCAGGTGGCCGGTGAGCGCAAGCTCGCCGATCTCGGCGCCGATCACCTGGGCCGGCTCGATGTCACACGGGTCACCGACACGGTGACGCTCGGCGAAGAGAACACCGTGTTCGGGATGAAGCTATCGGGTGTCACCACCACCTCGGCGAACATCGCCGTTACCGCGCCCGGTGGCGGGCCGCCCCCGGCGCTCACCGTCAAGTTCGGCACGCCGCTGCCCAATGCGGGCGACAAGGTGCAGGTGAGCTTCACCATGCCCGACGGCACCGAGGAGCAGGTCGTGCTGGTCGCCACCACCGGCACGCCGGGCGATGGCGAGTTCCAGATCGGTGCCGATGCCGACGCCACGGCCGCGAGCTTCGAGACGGCGCTTACCGGCTCGGTCAAGCAGCTCTCCGAGACCACGCTGGTCTCGGCGTCGGCCTACGCCGCGGCCGAGAACTTCTTCAACGGCCAGGGCGAGCAGGTGATGCGCGTCAACGGCCCACCGTTCGACACCGCCACCGGCCTCGTCGCCGGCACCTCGGCCAACACCATGCTCTGGTACACCGGCGAGGATAGTGCAGACCCGCGCAACACGGTCACGGCGCGCGTCGGCGAGGGCACCACCGTCGGCTACGGGGTGCAGGCCAACGAGAGCGGCTTCATCAACCTGATCCAGACGCTTGCCGCCGTCGCGGTGCAGGATTTCCCGGACAGCGATCCGACCTCGGAGAAGCGCTATTCCTCGATGATGTCGCGTAACGCCTCGCGCCTCGCCGACACCAAGGACAACCAGCCGGGCTCGCTCGCCGCCATCACCGTGGAACTGGGCCTTGCGCAGAGCACGACGGGCGCGATCGCCGAGCGCCATACCGCGCACTCCGCCCAGCTCGGAAACATGCTAGAGCAGATCGAGTCCGCGCCGACCGAGACGATCGCCATGGAGATCCTGGCGCTGAAGACGCGCCTCGAAGCGAGCTATCAGACCACGGCGCTGCTCAGCCAGCTGTCGCTGGTGAACTACATGAGGTAACCGATGAGCCGTGCCTTTGTTGTCCGCGAGTACGGCGGCCCCGAGCAGCTGAAGCTGGAAAACGTCGAAGTCGGCGCACCCGGCGCGGGCCAGCTGAAGATCCGCAACAAGGCGATCGGTCTCAACTTCGTCGATGTCTACCAGCGCACCGGCCTCTACAAGACGCCGCTGCCCTTCACCGCTGGCAACGAGGGCGCTGGCGAGGTGATCGCCGTCGGCGATGGCGTCACCGGCTTCAAGGTCGGCGACCGCATCGCCTATCAGGGCCCGGTCGGCGCCTATGCCGACGAGCGCCTGCTGCCGGCCGAGAAGGCCGTGCGCCTGCCCGCTGGGATCAGCTACGAGGTCGCCGCGGCCGCCCTGCTGAAGGGCGCCACGGCGTTCTACCTGCTGCACTGGACGCACGAGCTGAAGGCCGGCGAGACCATCCTCGTCCATGCTGCGGCAGGCGGCACCGGGCAGATTCTGGTGCAATGGGCAAAGGCCATCGGTGCCAAGGTGATCGGCACCGCCGGCTCCGAGGAGAAATGCGAGATCGTGCGCAAATGCGGCGCCGACCTCGCCATCAACTACAAGACCGACGACTTCGTCGCAGGAGTGAAGGCGTTCACCGGCGGCAAAGGCGTCGACGTGGTTTATGACGGCGTCGGGCAGGCGACGTTCGAGCCTTCGCTCGATTGCCTGAAGGTGCGCGGGCTGATGGTGAGCTTCGGCAATGCCTCGGGCCCGGTGTCGATGCCGCGCCTCGGTATCCTCGCTGAAAAGGGCTCGCTCTACGTCACGCGGCCGACCGGGGCAGGGTATTTCCGCACCGCCGACGACCTGCGCATCGCCGCCGAGGCGCTGTTCAACCTGATCGCGCTCGGCAAGATCAAGGTGGCGATCGACCAGACCCGGCCGCTGGCCGAAGCGGTGGAAGCGCAGCAGGCGCTCGAGGCGCGGGCCACCACCGGCTCGACGCTGCTCTTGCCGTGACGCGCGGCTGCCGCTAAACGCGTGGCCGTCGGGTAGGTGGCAGAGCGGTTGATTGCTCCGGTCTTGAAAACCGGCGAACGTGAAAGCGTTCCGGGGGTTCGAATCCCTCCCTACCCGCCAGTTCCTTCCTTCGGCGCACTTCGCTGCCGCTGTGCGACGAGTACGCCGGCGACGATCAGTACGATGCCGCAGATCGCCAGCAGTGACACCGGCTTGCCGGTGAGCACCCAGTCCAGCGCTACGCCGCCGAGCACCTGTCCGGCGATGATCAGCATGGTGGAGCGGGTGGCGCCGATCTGGCCGATGATCCAGCTGCTCAGCGCCACGAACACCACGCCGACCGGCCCGCCGAAATAGATGTACCACGGCCCCGCGAACGCGCCGTCGCGGATCAGGCCGCCGATGACCAGCCCGATGACGGTCAGCAGGCCGAAGCCGACGATATGGTTGCAGAACGAGGCGAACAGCGCCGACGTCGAAACCGCCAGCCGCCCGTTCAACTGGCGGCTGAGACCGACGAGCCCGCCGGCGACGAACGCAAGAACCACTGCTTCGATCATAGGCTGCCCCAGATCACGAGGGCGCTGCCGGCAGCGATAAGGGCGAGCGCGATGCCGTCGCCGAGCCGCAACCGCCGTCTGGCGATGCCGAAAAGCCCCCAGCGGTCGGCGGCGAGGCTGAAGACGATCTGGCCGGCGAGACCCAGCGCCACTGTGCCGCTCAGCGCCAACGACGAGTTCACCGCGGTGGAGGTCATGATCACCGTCACGGCGCCGGCGAAACCGCCGAGATAGGCCCAGAGGGGGATGGTCGAACGGGGCGTGTCACTGCGCTGGACGGCCTTCCACCACAGCGGGATGACCAGCAGCGCGGCGACCGTTCCGGTGCCGTGCGCCATCCACGAGGAGAACAGCGCGCCACCCTGGCGAGCGAGCTCGCCGTTGAGGTGGACCATGAGCGAGAGCAGCGCTCCTGCCGCCAGCGCGGCGAGGTTGGCGGCGAGATCAATTCGGCGTGGCGACATGTGGAACTGCGTTGGGAGGTGGGCGCTGCAGGTGACGGATGCGCGGCGCCATCGTCAAGGTGCTGGCGAGGGATTGGCACCGCATTCTCTTGACAGGCTGCCCGGAAAGGCGCGCCGTAGCTCGTCCGCCTGCGTGCCCGGCAGCCCAGGCTCATCGCCCGTTCGACAGTTGAAGGGGACTGACATGCCAAACCACACCTACAAGAAAATCGACCTCGTCGGCTCGTCGACGACCTCGATCACCGACGCCATCGAAAGCGCCATTGCGCGCGCGCACCGCACCACGCGCAACCTCGAGTGGTTCGAGGTCGAGGAGGTGCGCGGCTCGATCTTCGAGGGGAGGGTCGCGCAGTATCAGGTGGTCATGAAGGTCGGATTCCGGATCGAGGATCCGAGCTGATCAGGGGCGGACCCACTGGGTCTGGACCACGCCGCGGTCGATCAGTTCCATGTCCCGGGCCTCGAGGCCGGCGCCCGGTAGCACCAGTCTTGGGTGGCCTTTGGTGAAGCATGGGATGCCATCGGCTAGCGTTAAGTCACGAACTTCTGCCAGTACGAACCGGTCGAACAGCGGCAGGAAGAGATCGAACGTTCCGGTGCCGCCGGTGACCGCGATGGTGCCCTCGGTGATGCCCATCTGCGTGAGGACGTCGCCGATCTCGATACCATCAGGGTTCCAGTAGTGCGTCAGCGCATCGTCAGGGTCGCGCTCGAGCGTCGCGACCGAGCGGGTCAGCACCAGCCGCTTGCGGCCCGGATTGGGGTGGCGCTCATGGCCAAGCCGGCCGAGGACGACCAGCGCCGCCGCGTCGAGCGCCGCCTGGAAGATGCGCCAGTCCGCCTCGTTGCGCAGCGCCGGCGGCATGGTGCCGTCGGCGGCGGCGATCATGCCGTCGACCGAGACGATGGCGTGGCCCTCGACGATGACGGAGGTTCCCGGGACAGGCATGGGGCGCTGGACCTTTCGGCGAAAGCTGGAGACTCTGCTGGCCTACCGATAGCCATGCGAGGCGCGTCTTGCTAGCTATTAGCCGGGCGCCGCGGGCGCATCGTGGCGGGAGAGCGCCGATGAGACAGAACCAGTACCGGCGCTTGAGCGCCGTCATTGTTTTCGCACTGCTGACGCTCGCCAGCCCGACCCGGGCGGCTCCGGTGCCGTCGGCAGAGGAGGATGGGCTCGGGCATTTCCTCGGCTGCTTCTCCGTGCTGCTCGATTCTGCGGTGCACGCAAAATACTGTGGTCCAAGTTCGGTGCCGCTGGACCTGACGCCGCTGGGAGCGGGGAGCGACAACTCCGCGCCACCTCCGCCTCCGCCGAGCTGCGCGCCGTGCACCGGCGGCGCTTTCGTCGATCTGCCGGCGCTCGAGCCCTATCAGGTGGCGTCGCTGTCCTACGGCATGTTGCCGGTTGCGACCAAGCCGGAGCGCTGGGAACTGCTGATGGCATGCTGTCCGGCAAGCGGCGCCTGACGCCCCGCGATGACTGATACCCTTAGGCCAACCCTGCTGCCCCTGGGCGACCGCGGGCTGCTGATCCGCTTCGCCGAGACCCTGTCGGACGATGCCAATCGCGCCGCGATCGGTTTTGCCGCACGAGCCGAGGCGGCGGGCGTGCGGGGCGTGGTGGAGGTGGTGCCCAACCTCGTTTCGGTGCTGCTGCGCTACGAGCCATCGATGATCGACTTCGACCGGCTGGCAGGCGAAGTTCGATTGCTGATTTCTGGGCCTGAACTGGCGATGCCACAGGGCGGCGAGCACAGGGTTGCCGTGCGCTTTGATGGCGAGGATATCGCCGAGGTCGCCGAGCTGGTGCGGCTCTCGCTGGACGAGTTCATCACCGCCCACAATGCCGTGCCTTTGCGAGTGCTGGCGACCGGGTTTGCGCCGGGGTTCGTCTATTGCGGCATGCATGCAGAGGCGCTGTTGGTGCCTCGGCGGAGCGTGGTGCGGCGGCAGGTGCCGGCGGGCACGGTGTTGTTTGCAGCGGGGCAGACCGCGATCACGTCGACCGCCATTCCGACGGGCTGGCATGTCATAGGCCATACGGAGTTTCGCAATTTCGATCCTGCCGCCGAGCCGCCGACATCGGTACGTGCCGGCGACACCATGCGGTTCGAGGTGGCACCCTGAGCGCGATCCGCATAACCCGCGCCGGGCCGCTGGCGACGCTGCAGGATGCCGGGCGGCCGGGTCTGCTGCGGCACGGCATCAGCGCTTCGGGACCGATGGATCGGGCTGCGTTCGAGCGTTCCGGCGGCTGGCTGGGCGCGGCAGGGAGCACCGGCATCGAGTTCACCACAGCCGGGCTGAGCTTCGTAGCCGAGGGATCGGTGTCGATGGCCGTAGACGGTGGCACGTTCGAGCTGAGCATCGACGGCGAGACGCAGTCGTGGCCGTCGCGAGCATTGCTGAAGGCCGGGGCGGTGGTCGACATCCGGCCGGGGAGCGCGGGAAACTACGGCTACCTGCGGTTCGACCGCGAGATCGATGTGCCCTTGGTGATGGGCAGCCGGGCCACCAGCTCGATCGCCGGGATCGGCGGTTTTGGCGGCCGAGCGCTACGGGCCGGCGACGTCGTATTGTTCGGCCCCACGCTGCCGCGCGGTCGGGGCCAGCATCCGACTGCGACGGCGGTCGCTGATGGGCCGATCCGCGTCGTATGGGGCATTCACGCGGACCGGTTCAGCAATGCCATCCGTCAGCGCTTCGTTACCGATGAGTTCGTGGTGTCGCCGCAGCTCGATCGCATGGGCGTCCGGCTGGCCGACCCGCAGCGGGTGTTGGCCGAGGCCAGGATCCTGTCACTGGTATCGGATGCTGTAGTGCCGGGCGATATCCAGATCCTCGGCGATGGCACGCCGATTGTCCTGATGCGCGACCACCAGCCCACCGGAGGCTACCCGCGGATCGCCACGGTGGTCTCGGCCGACCTCGACCGGTTCGCTCAGCTGCGGCCGGGCACCTACGTGCGGTTCGTGCCGGTAACCGTGAACCATGCTCAGGGATTGAAGCCGTGAATGAAGTCGACCTGAACGCCGACCTTGGAGAGGGTATGCCAGGGGATGCGGCGCTGCTCGACATCGTCTCGTCCGCCTCGATCGCCTGCGGTGGCCACGCCGGTGACGAGACAACGATGCGGCTGGCCCTGCGGGCGGCGAAGGCGCGGGGTGTTGCGGTAGGCGCGCATCCCGGGTTCGCTGACCGCGAGCACTTCGGCCGGCGTCGGCTGTTCCTGCCACCAGAGGAACTCGACGAGCAGGTGCGGGGGCAGGTGCGCGCGCTGGTCGAGTATGCCGAGGAAGAGGGCGTGCCGGTGCGCTACCTGAAGCTGCATGGCGCGCTGGCAAACATGGCGGCGGAGGAGCCCGCGGTGGCGGCGATGTGCTTTGCCGCGGTGACCGGGCTGGTGCCCGGACTGTCGGTATTGGCCATCGACGACAGCGCGCAGGTCGAGGTGGCCGAGGCGTTGGGCTATCCGGTGGTGCGCGAGGCTTATGCCGATCGCGCATACCAGCCGAGCGGGCTGCTGGTGCCGCGTTCGGAGGCGGGTGCGGTGCTCCATGACGCGGGAGCGATCGCCGAGCGTGCGGTGCGGCTGGCGCGGGCAGGGGAGCTGGTGGCGATCGATGGCACGGTGATCAAGACCCATGCCACCTCGCTTTGCATTCACGGCGACACCGAAGAGGCGGTGACGATTGCACGCGCGGTCCGGCAGACGCTGGAGGCCGAGGGGATCGCGATCCGCGCGCCTTACTGAGGTTGCGCCGGAGGGCGAGTTGTTCCATATCGGCGGCTCCAGCCCGAGGAGCTCCCATGACCGCCAAGATCATCGACGGAAAGACCTATGCCGAGGGGCTGCGCGCACGGATCGCTGGCCATGTCGAGCGGCTGAAGCGCGAGCACGGCGTGACGCCGGGCCTGGCGGTGGTGATCGTCGGGCACGACCCGGGCAGCGAGATCTATGTCAGCCAGAAGGCCAAGCAGACCGTCGAAGTCGGCATGCACTCGGAGAAGTACGAACTGCCCGAGGACGCGTCCGAGGCCGAAGTGCTGGCGTTGGTCGAGAAGCTGAACGCCGATCCTGCTATCCACGGCATCCTGGTGCAGCTGCCGGTGCCCAAGCAGATCGACCCGAACAAGATCATCGCGACGATTTCGCCGGACAAGGACGTCGACTGCTTCACCCCGGCCAGCGTCGGAAAGCTGCAGATTGGGTTGCCCGGGCCGGTGTCGTGCACGCCGCTCGGCTGCCTGATGCTGCTGCGCGACACGCTGGGCTCGCTCGACGGGCTGAACGCGGTGATCGTCGGGCGCTCCAACCTCGTGGGCAAGCCCATGGCGCAGCTGCTGCTGCGCGAGAACTGTACCGTGACCGTGGCCCATTCGAAGACCAAGAACCTCGCTGACGTGGTGCGGCAGGCCGACATCGTCGTGGCTGCCGTTGGCCGTCCGCAGATGATCAAGGGCGACTGGATCAAGCCGGGGGCCACTGTCATCGACGTCGGCATCAACCGCATCCCCGCGCCGGAGCGCGGCGAGGGCCGGACCCGGCTGCTCGGGGACGTGGACTACGCTGCGGCCGCCGAGGTTGCCGGGGCGATCACGCCGGTGCCGGGGGGAGTGGGGCCGATGACGATCGTCTGCCTGCTGGCGAACACGGTGACCACGGCCTCGCTGATCAACGGCCTCGTGCCGCCGAAGGACCTGACGCCCTAAGCCTTCGCCGCCGCGTAGGCATCTGCCAGCCGCTTGGGCGCCCGGAACCTCCAGGCGTCCTCCAACCGCAGCGACAGTTCCTCGTCGCCGATCACCTCGAGCCGGACCAACAGGCCCGGCCAGCCCTTGAAGTGGTCGGTCTGCCAGTAGATCTCGGGCGCCATCTCCATCAGCAGCTCTTTGTGCTCCAGCGGGCAGTGCAGCACCATTTCCTGCGGGCCGCGCACCGAGGCAAAGTTCTTGCCTTTCACCTTGAGCGATGGCGCGCCGTAGCTGGTGGACTCGCTGACTTCGGGCAGCCGCAGCGCCGCGCAGAGGCGCAACATCCGGTCCATCTCGCGTCCCATCGCCATCTCCCTCTGGGCGAAGCAAAAAACAGCGGTCGACTAGCTTCGCAAGTCTGGCGCATCTCGAACCGATTGGCTACACCAGCCGTGAACCCGAAGCGCCAGCCAGCCGGGGTCTCCATGACCAACGAATCCGACATCGCGGAAATCGGGGAAACCCGGCCCGATCCGAACGCGCTTCGCGGTGCGGACGACCACCTCAACCAGGAGTGGATCGAGCGGCTGCGCGCCCACCTGCTGGCGGGCGAAGAGCACGACGTCGCCGAGATGATGGAGCCGCTGCACGCCGCCGACGCGGGCGACGTGCTGGAGGCGCTCGAGCAAGACGAGCGCGTCGCGCTGGTTCAGATGCTGGGCGACAAGTTCGACTACCTGGCGCTGACCGAGGTCGACGACAACGTCCGTACCGACCTGATCGAGGAGCTGCCGGCCGAGGACGTGGCGCGCGGCGTCGCGACTCTCGACAACGACGACGCCGTCTACATCCTCGAGGACATGGATGCCGGCGACCGCGAGGAAATTCTCGCGCAGCTGCCGGCCTTCGAGCGGCTGAGCCTCAAGCGCAGTCTCGATTTCCCCGAGGACTCCGCCGGCCGGCGGATGCAGACCGACTTCATCGCCATTCCGCCATTCTGGACGGTCGGGCAGACCATCGATTACCTGCGGGTCGAAAAGGACCTGCCGGACGAGTTCTTCCAACTCTACGTCGTCGATCCCGGTTACCGGGTGCTGGGCACCATCCCGCTCGACAAGTTCCTGCGCGCCAAGCGCCAGGTGCGGATCGAGAACCTGATGAACCACGACGTCCTGACGGTGGAAGCCACCGAGGACCAGGAAGAAGCGGCTCGCGACTTCGAACGGTACGACCTCGTGGAAGTCGGCGTCATCGACGAGAACAAGCGGCTGGTTGGCGTGCTGACCGTCGACGACATCGTCGACGTCATCCATGAAGAGGCGACTGAGGACATCAAGCTGCTCGGCGGCGTCGGCGACGAAGAGCTGTCCGACAATGTGCTGTCGACCGTACGCAGCCGTGCGCCCTGGCTGGTGGTGAACCTGATCACCGCGATGCTGGCCTCCTTCGTCATCAGCCTGTTCAACGGCACCATCGAGCAGATGGTGGCGCTCGCGGCGCTGATGCCGATCGTCGCCTCGATGGGCGGCAATGCCGGTACCCAGACCATGACTGTGACGGTGCGCGCCCTCGCCACCCGCGACCTCGATCGCGGTCGCGTGCGCCGGCTGATCACCCGCGAGGTCACCGGCGGCTTCCTCAACGGCTGCATCTTCGCGGTGCTGATCGGTGCCGTTACCTGGCTCCGCTACGCCAATCCGAGTCTGGGGATGGTCATCGGCCTCGCCATGATCATCAACATGATCGCTGCCGGCAGCGCTGGAATTTTGATCCCGCTGACCCTCAACCGGTTGAAGGTGGACCCCGCCATCGCCTCCTCGGTGTTCGTCACCACCGTCACCGATGTCATTGGATTCTTCGCGTTTTTGGGCCTGGCTGGGCTCTGGTTCGAGCTGTTCTGAGCCGATAAACACAGGGATACTCGACCTATCCACTGTGGCTTTCCCGCCACTTCCCAACCACGCCCCTGCCGAGTTAACGAATCATTACTGTCGCAATTCCGTCACCATGTGTGGTTGCGGCAGCCCGTGAACGGCAAAAAGGAGCTTTGATGCGAGGCCAATCAAAGACCGAATGGTGGCGTTCCGCCTTACCGACCGTGTCCTGGACACTCGTCTGTTTGCTGGCCATGTCACTCGTGTTCACTAT
>JAESFN010001136.1_pt1 | contig 13977 bp, 8 predicted proteins | sample 9269411 | NCBI WGS metagenome assembly JAESFN01 (sample SAMN14505399, study PRJNA617100) | algae metagenome | isolation source: Iphinoe sp. HA4291-MV1 and co-occurring heterotrophs from trail next to... | place: USA: Maunawili Falls, Hawaii | collected 2009-07-25
GGTATAGGTAGGCCTATCGGAACCGAGTGAGCCAGCGCGGGCGGCGGATTGCCCTGACTCACGCAGAGGCCCCTGCTTTCCCCTTGCGATCCCCATGAGCGAATTCAGCCGTTACGCCGCCAGCATCCAAGCCGAGACGGCCTTCACCGTGTTGGCCGCCGCCCGCCGCCTGAAAGCCGCCGGCAAAGAAGTCATCGAACTCGAAATCGGCGACAGCCCGTTTCCCTCGACGCCGGCCGCCGTCGCCGCCGGCTTGCAGGCGATGCAAGCCGGCCAGCACCACTACGGTCCGTCGATCGGCCTGCCGGAGTTCCGCCGTACTGCGGCCGAATTCGTTCGCAACGCTTACGGTCTGGATGTGGGCGCGGAGCACGTGGCCGTAGCGCCTGGCGCGAAGCCATTTCAGCTCTTCTTTTGCGAGGCGCTGCTCAACCCCGGCGACGGGGTTTTGGTGTTCAGCCCGGCCTTTCCCACCTACGTGCCGAACATTGCCCGCCGCGGCGCCCGCGTTTGGTTTTCGCCGCTCAAGCAGGAGAATGAGTTCCGCCCGTCGCTGGCCGACGTGAAGCACTTCCTCGACAACGATCCGCAGCCGAAAGCGATCTTCCTCAACAGTCCGCACAACCCGACCGGCGGCGTGGCCGCGCCAGAAGACCTGAAGGGCATTGCCGATTTGGTGCGCGGCCGCAACATCTTCATCTTCAGCGACGAGCCCTACGACCGCATGGTCTGGCGGGGCCGCCATGAGTCGATCCTGGCCCAGCCGGGCATGCTGGCCCAAGGCATGGCCGCCTACACGTTCAGCAAGTCATTCAGCATGAGCGGCTGGCGGCTCGGCTTTGCGGTGTGCGATCCGGCGCTCGCCGAGATGGTCGGTAAGCTGGTGAACACTACGCTGAGCTGCGTGCCGCCGTTCGTGCAGTTGGCCGGGCTGGCGGCGCTCGAACGTGACAATGAAGAGCGCGACCGCCGCATGGCCTATTTCCGCTCGAGCGTCGAGCGACTCGTGGCCGGCTTGAACAAGGTGCCGCACGTGCGTTGCTTGATGCCGGCCGGAACGTTCTACGTGTTCCCTTCCGTCGCGGAAATCTGCAACCGCCACGGCATCACGTCACACGGCTTGGCCATGTATCTGCTCGAAGGGGCCGACGATGCTCGCGGCGTCGCCTGCCTGGGCGGCGAATGCTTTGGCGACGCCGGCGCCGGCTTCCTGCGCTTCTCGTGCGCCGAGCCGCCGGAGAAGCTCGACCAAGCGGTTGCCTTCGTAGCCGAGGCCTTCGACCGCGGCGACCGCGTAGAGAAATACCTGGCCGATCGGCCCAACTATCGCCTGGCCGAACCCTACGCGAGCGCCTCGTAGGGTCCGCTATGCGGACCAATCCTTCCCCGCAACTCATCTAATCGCCGTCCGCACGTGATCCGCCCCGCCAACTCGAATTTCGCTCTGCAGCCGTCGGCAGCGCCACTGCCGCTCTTAATTACCGGCGTGGCCGGCGTGCCTGGCTACAACGCGCTCGCCTACTTCCAAGCGCGCTACCCAGGCCAGGTCATCGGCATCCGTCAAACAGACAACCGCAAGCTGACAGGGCCCTGCATCGAAGCCTGCAATGCCGAGGATCGCGATGCCTTGGCCCGCCTCTTCGAACGCTATCAGTTCGCCGCGGTGCTCGATTGCGCCGGCAACTGCGCGCTCAAGCCCTGCGAGCTCGATCCGGCGATGGCCTGGCGGATCAACGTCGACGGGGTGCGGAATCTGCTCGAGGTGGCGCCGCCCAGCACGCGGATCGTGCATCTCTCGGTCGACCTGGTGTTCTCTGGGCATCGGGACGGCAGCTACGTCGAATCCGATCCGACCGATCCGGTCACGGTCTATGGCCGCACCATGGTGGCCGCCGAAGAGGTGTTGCTCGCCGCGCGGCCCGACGCCTGCATCCTGCGGATCTCGCTGCCGATGGGCGTGAGTTTCAATGGCCACGCGGGCGCCATCGACTGGATCCAGAGCCGCTTCAAGCACGGCCGGCCGGCAACGCTCTACTTCGATGAGGTCCGCACTCCGACCTATACGGATTGCCTAAACCGGCTCTACGAGCGCGTGCTCTCAGGCGTCGACGTGAGCGGCCAGCCGTTCGCTGGGCTCTATCACGCTGGCGGGCCTCGGCGGATGAGCTTGTTCGAGATCGCCCAGGTCATCAATCGCGTCGGCGGCTACGATCCGAAGTGTTTGATGGGCTGCCCTCGGGCCGACGCGGGGCCGATGCCGCCGCGGGCGGGCAACGTTTCCCTCGATTCGAGCAAGTTGACCCAGGCGCTGGGAAGCGATCTGCTCGACCCCTGGCCGCTCGAGCCGGAGTTCGTGCCGACGCACGGGGACTGGCACCACGAGCGCGGCGGCTTCAAGGGCTCACGCGGCCTGTTGGCCGAGGTACTCTATCGCAATCCGGCGCGCTGGAGCGAAAGCTAGCGCAATCTCACGGCTAGCCTTAGGCCAAGTCCCTTACTCGCGCTACTCGCTCCGCAGGTTCGTATTCCCAGCCGGAAGTCCAAGCCCAACTTGGCTCCCAGCCCCCGTAAGCCCAAAAACTTGACTGACCGGCAGGGTCTACCCATACTGATCGGCGTGCATCCAACCCCAGCCTAGGGGGCGTCCTGTTCGGTTGGACGGCCCGCGCTGCCTGCCCTGACGGTCTTTGATGAGCACCTTGAATTCTTCGCTCAAGCGGCCTGCCCGCCGCGGCGCTGTGTCGTTGTTTGGACTCGAGCAGGCTGGTGAACGCCTGGAGTCGCGGCTCGCGCTCTCCTGCATGTCGCTCGTCGATGACGCCGCTCAGGTGGCGGGCTTCGCGCCGACCGAATCGACCGCCGCCGCGCCCAAAGTGGCTGCGAGCGAGGTCTTGGCAGCCGCCGTGCCCATCGCCGATGGGCTGACGATCACGACCAGCAGCGTCAGCCTGGCCAGCGATCCGCTCGGCAAGGTGCAGGGCTTCGTCGACGTTTATATCGACACCCCGCCCAACGGAACCTTCTCCGCTAGCGGCTACGAAGTGTCGCTCCGGCTGCAGGGCAACCCGGCCGGCGTCCGCTTTACCGGCTCGGAGCCGATCAGCGGCCAGCACCCGCCGCTCTTCCCAAATCAAACGCCTTCGACGCTGGGCGTTGGCTCCGCTTTGCGGGTGACCGACTTCCTCGCTTCAGGCGACGCCTTGATCGCCGACGGCGCTGGAATGTTTCGCGCCCGGTTCGAAGTCGACGCGGGCGTGACGGGCGTCTTCTCGCTGGTCTTCGAGAACGGCTTCACCAACGTCTCGAATCGGCAGGGCCAGCCGGTGCAGCTCGACGCCCTGACCGGCGGCACGATCACCGTGACCGGCCTCACGCTGCCATCGCTCTCGGTCGGCAACGCGCAGGTGACTGAAGGCAACGCCGGCTCGACCGACGCCGTGTTCACCGTGACGCTGTCTGCAGCCAGCGCCACGCCGGTGACCGTCGATTTTGCGACCGCCGACAACAACGCCACGGCCGGCGCCGACTACACCCCCACCACGGGGCGGCTCACCTTCCCGGCCGGCACGACCTCGCTCACCGTGGCCGTGCCGGTGATCGGCGATGAAGCGACCGAAGGGAATGAGACCTTCCGCCTGGTGCTGAGCAACCCGAGCGGCGCGACGCTGGGCACGGCGACCGGCACCGGCACGATCGTCGACGACGACGAAGTGACGGCCACGAACCCGTGGAAGAACCCGCGCAACGCCTTCGATATCGACGACGACGGCTCGGTGCTGCCGCTCGACGCGCTGATCATCATCAACGCACTCAACGACGGCGGCGCCCGGCCGCTGACCGTACCGCCGGTTCCGCCCGACGCTCCTCCGCCCTACCTCGACCCCAGCGGCGACGACGCGCTTTCCCCGCTCGATGCGCTGCTGATCATCAATGAGCTCAATGCTCAGAGCGCGGCAGCCCAGGCCGCGGCGATTGCGCCGACCCCGGCCGCCGCCGCCAGCGCAGCAGCCGCCGATCTCCTCTGGCAAGCCGCCGCCGATTGGCACGTGGCCTCGCTGATCTACGCCGAGGCGGACGCCGAGTAGTTCCCAGACGTAGGTTATGCTTCAGCATAACGGGGCCGCTAAGCAGCGCTGTTTGGGCGAAGGTCCCTCGTGACCAACCGTCCTACGACCCGTTGCGCAGGGCGTTGTTATGCTGAAGCATAACCTACGGGGTTTCTGCTTTCTTGCGCTATGATCGGGTCGAGCAGGTTCTCGACGTGCTGGCCGCCGCAGACCCGCGTGCAGTGATCATGTTGGCACGTGGCCTCGCTGATCGACGTCGAGTAACGCCCAGACGTAGGTTATGCTTCAGCATAACGGGGCCGCTAAGCAGCGCTGCTTGGGCGAAGGTCCCTCGCGACCAACCGTCCTGCCAGGCGTTGCGCGGGTCGTTGTTATGCTAAAGCATAACCTACGGGGGTTTCTGCTTGATGAAGCGCGTCGTTTGGCTCACCGATCTGCACCTGAATTTCTTGCGCTATGATCAGGTCGAGCAATTTCTCGACGTGCTGGCCGCCGCAGACCCGAGCGCGGTGCTCATCGGCGGCGACATCGCCGAGGCCCACGACGTGGGGCGATATCTCGAACGCCTCGACGATCGGCTGCAGGCGCCGATCTATTTCGTGCTCGGCAACCACGACTTCTATTTCGGCTCGCTGCGGCGCGTGCGGCGGCGGATGGAAGCGCTGTGCCGGGAGCGGCCGAACTTGGTCTACCTGTCGACATCGCCTGCGATCGAGCTGTCGCCCGAGGTGGCGCTCGTGGGGCACGACGGCTGGGCAGATGGCCGGCTCGGCAACTACGAAACGTCGCTCGTGATGATGAACGATTTTCGTCTCATCGAGGAACTGGCTGGCATGACCAAGCTCGAGCGCCGGCCGCTGCTCGAGAGCTTGGCCAAGGAAGCCGCGGCCCATCTTCGCGAGACGTTGCCAGCGGCGTTGGCTACGCATCGACAGGCATTCGTGCTCACGCACGTGCCGCCGTTTCGCGAGGCTTGCTGGCACGAGGGGCAAATCTCCGACGACCAATGGCTGCCGCACTTCACCTGCCGAGCGGTGGGCGACGCCTTGCTCGACATCGCCGACGGCCATCCCGATCGCCAGATCACTGTCCTCTGTGGACACACGCACGGCGGCGGGCAAGCCAAGCTGCGCGACAATTTGCTCGTGCTGACCGGCGGCGCGGTCTATGGCGAGCCGGAGGTGCAGAGGGTGTTCGAATTGCCGACGACGTGAAATCGCGGCTGTGCTCGGCAATTCTCGGTTGTCGCCAACCGACAGCAACAATGGTCAGATGCCCAACCCAAACGTTCGCCGTAGCCACGCGTGGCTGCGTTGAACAAGGGACCGTGGCGCGACGCGAATCGAAGCCTGCCCCAGCGCATCGAGCGGCGGTGCGATGCCATCGAGCGATTCGAGCGCCACGCGTACTCGGTAGAGCGTGCCCAGGGGCTCGAGCCGGCCGTCGGAGCCTGGCTGGGAAGGCAGTCTTCCGGTGATCATGAGTTCGGCTGGCAGTTCATCGCTGTCGACGCGGGCGATCTCGACGACTCGTCCCGCCAGCGGACGCCAAGCGCCAGCGAAATACACGCGGGCCAATTGCCCCTCGCGCAGCGACTCGATGTCGGCCTGATCGACCACCAGCACCGCCTCGAGCTGACGCGGATCGCCCACGCGGCACAGCGGAATGCCGGCTTCGAGCCAGCAGCCGACGTTGTCGCGGTCGAGCGGACTGCCCGACCAAGCAGGCAAGGCGTCCTTCACGTCAGGCACGTCGCTCGGCGGCGGCGGGAACACCGTTCCGCCGAGCGGCGCGGCGATCGAGAGCCGGTCACGCTCGGCTTGCCGCTTCGCGAGCCGTTCCTTCAAGTCGGCCAGCGTCGCCTGCGCAGTCGGAAGTTCGAGCCCCGCCTCGGTGTTGATCACCCGCAGCGCTTCGAGCAGCCGGACGTGCTGCTGCTGACGGGCGAGCTTGCCCGTTAGCTCGATGACCTCGCGTTCCAGGTCGTCGTTGGCCAATCGTGCGAGCGGAGCGCCTAGCGCAACCTGGACGCCGGGCTGCACGGCCTCGACCAACATTCCGGCCGTTTCCACATAGGCCACGCGGCCGCCGGCCAATTCGAGGAACGCCGGCGCACTTACCCACGCGGGCCAGGGGATGAACGCGAAGCCAGCAAACACCGCAGCAGTGGCCGCGGCTCTCCAGGCGAATCGACCGCGGTGAATTCTTCGCATGATGGACGGATCGCGGACAACGGACGCTGTTCGCATCGACCAACCCACCGCCATCATGCCGAGCACGAGCATACTGAGAACCTGCGCGACAATCGTCAGCCGCAGCGGGCTCAGCCGATCGAAGATCAGCCAGAGCAAAGCAACCAGTACGAACACTCGGTAAGCCAGCGACGCCAAGGCATAGGCCGTGAGCGAAGGGCGGCCCACGGCATTGGCCTGCGATGTCACGTCGGTCCCGAGATAGAACTTTGAGATCCTGGACTGCACGGGCGACCAAGCCTGCTGCCACAGGTTGGGCGTTTCGAGCAGGTCGGAGAGCACGAAGTAGCCGTCGTAGCGGAGCAGCGGATTGGCGTTGAACAGCACGGTGCCGACCGAGCAGACCAGCGCCAAGTTGAGGCACACGGTGTTGAACAGTCCCGGCGCACTCAGCCACCACAACCAGCCCGCGGCCGCGGCGATCAGCAATTCGGCATAGATACCCGCCGCGGCAATGCCGGCGCGGGCCCACTTGTTGGGCACGAGCCAACTGTCGCTCACATTGCAGTACAAGCAGGGCGCGAAGAGCAGCAGCATGAAGCCCAGCTCGTGGCTATCGCGGCCGGCGCGACGGCAGGCCAGCGCATGGCTCAGCTCATGCACCACCTTCGCCCCAGCGATGCATACCCAGAGGATGAACGCACTCTCGACCGTGAGATAGTCAGGCAGGGAAGGCAGCCCCGCGCGATCGAGCCGCAGCAGGGCGAGCGCGGCGGTGAGCACGATGAACGCCAGGCCGACTCCGACCGCGGCCGGGCTCAGCAACCAGCCGCACCAGGGCTCGATCCGGTCGAGCACGGGCCGCGGATTGAAGCCGCGGAAGCGAATCGCCAGTGGGTTGGTTAGTGCGGCCGTCCACCGCCTTCGCCGAGCCGTAGCGGCTTCCGCCTGCAAGTAGCCGGTCCGCGCGTCTTGATCGGAAAGCACCAAGCCGGCGGCGTGCAGCGTGGCCAGAAAACCATGAATGCGGGACGCGTCGAGCCGGTATTGCGGGAAGCGGCGCTCGAACCCGGCGGCCAACTCCGCGAGCGAAGCACGGCCATCGAGCGCGGTCAGCAGCCAATACTCTTCGTCGCGCAGCTCATAGTAACGCAAAGCCACCGGGTCTTTGATCCGCCAGACCCGCTGCGCGCGTAGCCACATGGGCTGCGCCTCGAGATCGGTGCGGCCGCGCCAAGGCAGTGGTCGCAGCGCGGGATCGGCGGCCACCGCGGTCATGGGGCTGCCTGCGCTGACGGGGGCAAGACCTCGAGCTTGCCGGACATGCCGGGGCGCAACCGCAGATCGGGATTGGCGATCTCCGCCCAAAACCGCACCTGTCCGTTGACCGGGTTGACCTCGGGGCTGACGAACGCCACGCGGCCGCCGAATTGCGTTTGCTGCCCGCCGGGCAATTCCACGGTGAGCGTCACCGGTCGACCGCTCACGTCTTCGCGAAGATCGGCAAGCTGTAAGAAGCCCTCGGCCCGTAGGGCGTCGAGCCGTAGCAAGCGCAGCACCGGGTCGCCAGGCTTGGTCCATTCGCCGCGGCGGCGATAGAGCTGCACGACCGCGCCCCCGGCCGGGGCGACGATGCGCCGCCGCTCGAGCGTGGCCTGCGCTTCGGCAACCTTGGCGTCGGCCAGCTCGGCCGTGAGCTTAGCCACGTCGTGCTTTTCTTGGGCCTCGTCGAGTTTGGCGGCCGCTTCCTCCGCGGCCAGAGCAAGTCGATCGAGTTCCGTTTCCGAAACGCTGCCGGCGCGCCGCGCGGCAGACGCCTTGGCGCGTTCCAGCTCGCTGCGGGCAACCTCGCCAGCAAGCTGCGCATGCTTCACCGCCGCGTCGCCCTGCGACTCGCGCTGGGCAATGTCGCGCTCGAGCCGCGCCTGCCGCTCGGCGATGCGGGCATCGGCGTCGTCGAGCCCGGCCAGAAGCGCGCCCGGTTCGACAAGCTGCCCTTCGCGGATGGAGAGCGTCTCGAGCACCCCCGCCTCGCGGCTGGGAACTAGGACTTGCTCGTGAATCGTGATGAGCACGTTCTCGACGACGAGCGGCTTGGTGGGCGTTTGCGCGTGCGCGATCGCGGCGAGAAAGAGCGAAGCCGCGAGCGACAGAATGAAGCGATATCGCATGGCAAAACGTGGTCCTTTAGTACCACCAGCCGGCGAGGGCTCGCGCGGCGTCGTGAAACAATACGTATCCCCAGCTTCGGCGGCCGCAGTCGATACGCGCCAGGACGCCAGCGCCTGCTCGGGCCGACCGTGGGCGTTCATCGATCGCGATGTCGAGCTCGACCGACGGTTGATCCTGTGCGTCGAGTTCGACGACCTGGGCCAAACGTTTCACATGCCCGCGGTAGTTTGTCGTGGGATCGGTGAGCAGGGCGAAGGTCACCGGCAATTCGGCAGCGCCGTCGCCTCGAGCGGCCTGCAGATCGCTGGCATAGTCTTGCGGCAGATGAGCTTCGATCATCCAGGGTCCGGCGGCGTTCGCCACGCGGAGCAGGAGTTGCCCTCGCTCGACCGGGCGGCCGGCCAGCAATTGATCGGGCCGCCAGGTGAGCACTTCGCCGGCGATCGGGGCGCGCAAAGTCAGCTCTTGTTCTTGGCGGCGGAGAATGGCGAATTGCTGCTCGAGCGTGGCCAGAGACAGCTTGATCTCTTCCTCTTCCGCCGTGCGCTGCTGAAACTTGGCGAAAGCGTCGGCCTCTTCCGGCAGCCCTGAAATGCGTTCGGCCTGGATCGACGCCAGCCGCTTACGCGCCGTCGCCAGTTCGCCCTCGACGCGGGCCAGCTCGAACTCGAGCTGCGAATCTCGCAGCGTGACGAGCGGCGCGCCGGCGGCCACGGTTTGGCCATGTTCGACATGCACGGCGTGGACGACCGCGCTCGCGGGAGCGAATACGTTGCGGCGTTCCTGCGGCCACAATTCCCCCTGAGCGCTGAGTCGATAGTCGGTCGACACCAACGTGAGCGCACCCGCCGCTGCGGCAACTAGCGCAGTTGCAGCGAACATTCGCCACTTCCAAGAGCGCGGCGCGCGACCAGGCCGCTTGGCCCAGGGCGCCAGCCAGTGGCTCAGGGGAAGGCTCTCATGTTCGAGCGCGTTGGCCAGAGCCGCCGAGGCGTGCCGCGCGACGCCGCTCAGCCGTTCGCGGCGCGCTAGTGTGTCAGGCGCTTCGCGCAACCACTCGGCGATGAGCAAGCCCATGGCGGCCGATCGCTCGTTGGGGTCTGCCGCGGGAGGGCGCAGAAAGGCCACCGACAGCGCCTTGGCGTGGCCAACATCCACAGCGCGCTGGGTGGCCGACGCGAGCTGCGGCGGTAATTCTTGATCCGACGGCAGATCGAGGTCGTCTTCCGTGGCTGCGGCCGCCGAGCCCAGCGCTTCGAGCGCCACAATGAGCGGCGCGCGGCGATCGAGTACATCGACGCTGCTCGTGGCCAGCGCGCGAGCGCTGCCGTGAGTAATGGCACAAACGGTCAGGCGGTCCGCCTCCAACAGCCGCCGCCCCTCGTTCGCCACGGAGATGGCGGTGTTCGACGCACTAAGCGACCCATGCACGGCTAGGGCGAAGTCATCGAGCGCGCGGGCAAACTGCGCTCGCTCCTGAAAGCGCCGGCGTTCGAGCCGCTGATGGTAGTTGGCCGCCTGCTCACAGAACGCTTCGAGAAAGCGCAAGTAGCCTCGCTGCGTCGCCTCGTTGGCCGCAGGTCTTTGGCGAATCTCTACGACGGTCAGCGTTTGGCCGGCCGCTTGCACGCTGCACAACAAGACAAGCGGCGCTGTGTCGTCGGAGTTCTGAGGCTCGATCACCAGACTGCGGCGGCCTGCCAACGAATTCAGTCGCGCCAGCCGCTCGGCGGTCTGCGGCGCCTCCGGCCCCTGACTGGCGACCACGCTTAGGTGGTTGTCCGGCCCGACTTCCCAGACGGTCCCGCCGAGGGCAGCGAGACCGTAGACGGCCCGTTCCAAGAGCTGCGCATAGAACTCCGCCGGCGGCAGTTCGCGCTCCGCGAGCGCAGCGGCCTGCCGCGTGAGTTCTTCGATCTCGCGCTTGATCTCAGTCAGATCAGGGCCCATGCCAGCAGCGGACTATTAAGTTGAGGGAGCCGCAGATGTATCGCTACGGCTTTTGCCAAGCTACCAGGTCCGCACCCCAAGGTCGCGCAATGAGCGCAGATTGACGCGCTATCGGCGGTCCGAGCCACCGCGCAGGAGAAATGCGTTGACTACAAAGACTGCCAGCAATGTGCGGATTGCCTGAGATTTGCGGAAAATAACGACGGAACCGATTGTCCGGCTTCCGATCTATAGGCAGACGATCTGGAGAGGTCTCCAGGAGCCATTGCGCGCAAGCACCGCAGCTAGCAGGCCGCGAACCGCGAGGGCTCTGGAATTGGCGGCGGGAGCTGCCGGAGCAAATTGCGGTCGTCGGGGAATACGAGGTCGGTTTCGGTCGGTATGTTCCGGTTGTCCTTCAATACGTGCTGGCTCTTCGTCCTGCTCGCAGCAACGGGCTGCGCGTGGCGAGATCGTCCGCCGATTCCGGCACCGGAACGCGATTTCTACCTCCAGCATGCCACGGATCTCGAGTACCCCGACGTTCAGCCCGAGCACTTCGCCTCGGAAGGCGTGGGGCCGCCGCGGTCGCTGTTTAGCGAAAAGCCGGCGGTGTACCGCGACATCCGTCTGCAGGAAGCGATCCACACCGCGCTGACCAACTCGCCGGTCATGGGCGACTTGGGGGGCACCGTGCTCCGCAACCCGGCCACGGTGCGCACGATTCAGGGGCCGGCGATCGCCGAAACCGATCCGCGCTTCGGCGTCGATGCGGCGCTGGCTGCCTTCGATGCGCAGTTCACCACTCGCGCGTTCTTCGAGAAGAACGATCGGGCGCTGAACAACACCTTCTTCGGCGGCGGCACGCGGCTCTTCCGGCAAGACGCCTATGTCTTCCAGTCGGCCGTCACCAAGACCGCGGCCACCGGCACGCAGCTCACCCTGCGCCACAACACCGACTACGACGCCAACAACGCCCCGGCGAACCTGTTTCCGAGCGCTTGGAACACGAACATCGAAGGCGAGTTCCGCCAGCCGCTGTTCCAGGGCGCGTCGGTCGAGTTCAACCGCATCGCCGGCCCCAACGCCATTCCGGGCCTCTACAACGGTGTGCTGATCGCCCGTACGAACACCGACATCAGCCTGGCCGATTTCGAGGCCGGCACGATCACGCTCGTGAGCGAAGTCGAGAACGCCTACTGGGATCTCTACTTCGCCTACCGCGACCTTGACGCCAAGCTCGCCGCCCGCGACATCGCGCTGGAAACCTGGCGCCGCATTCAAGCGTTGCAGCTCGAGGGGCGCGTCGACGCCGAGCAAGAGGCCTACGCCCGCGAGCAGTTCTACCTGTTCCAAGAAGAAGTGCAGAACTCGCTGACCGGGCGGTTGGTCGAGAGCACGCGCTCCTTCAGCGGCACCTCGGGCGGAACGTTCCGTGCGACGACCGGCGTTTACACCGCCGAGCGGCGGCTGCGGCTCTTGATGCAACTGCCGATCAACGGCGACGAGTTGCTCCGCCCCAGCGACGAGCCGACGATGGCGCGGATGATCTTCGACTGGGACGAGGTGTCGCAGGAAGCGATCGCTCGTCGCGTGGAGCTGCGCCGTCAGAAGTGGATGATCAAGCGCCGCGAGCTCGAGTTGGCGGCCAGCCGCAACTTTTTGCTACCCCGGCTCGACGCGGTGGGGCTTTATCGCTGGCGTGGGTTTGGCCAGGATCTAATCGATCTGCCACGCGACCCGGTCGACCCCTTCGCCAGCGCCTATCAGAACCTCACCGGCGGCAAGTTCCAGGAATGGCAACTTGGCGCCGAGCTGACGATTCCAATCGGTTACCGCCGGGCTCATGCCGGCGTCCGCAATGCCGAACTGCTGCTCATGCGCGAACGGGCCGTGCTCGGCCAGCAGGAACAGCAGGTGCTGTTCGATCTGAGCAACGCCTTCAGCGAGCTCGATCGCGCTTACGGAGTAGCTCAGACGGCGTTCAATCGCCGCCTGGCCGCTCGTCAGCAGTTATCCGAGTTGCAGGCCAAGCTCGACCGTCTGCCGCTCGACCTCGATCTCGAGTTGCAGGCCCAACGCCGCGTGGCCGATTCCGACACGCGGTTCTATCTCGCGCTTTCCGACTACGCGCTGGCGGTGAAGAACATCCACATCGAGAAGGGCTCGCTACTCGACTTCAACGAGATCTTCCTGGCCGAAGGTCCCTGGCCCGGCAAGGCCTACTCCGACGGTGAAAAGCGCGACAGCTTCCGCGCGCCGCCTGGGCCACTCAACTATGTCCTCAAGCAGTCGCCTGCGATCAGCGCAGGCCACGTACCGCAGCAGATGCACATGCCTGGCATGCCTCCTGAGGGAGGCTTCGCACCGCCGAGGGAAGCAGCGCCCGCGGAAACGATTCCGCCCGGCGCGGAGCGCGAGCGGCTGCCCGCAGGCGAAGTCCTACCCGGTCAACCGTCTGTAGCCACGCCCTCGATCGTGCCGACGGCCGCAGCGCGAATGGTTCAGCCGCTGCCGGAAGTGGCCGCGCGACCCGTGCTCGTCGACCCGATCCGCTAACCGCGCGGTTCGTGCGGACGATTGACGTCGGTCACCGGCACGCCGGCCGGAGACACGCCGTGGGCCGTGATCTCGTGGGCAAGCTGCTTGCCGAGATGGCTGTGGTACTGGCCGTAGCAGAAGTAGACGACGAATCCGGCCGCCAGCCAGCCCGCCAGCCGATACCAGTTCTCCATCGGCAGCGAGAACATGAGCATCAGGCAGAAGCCCATGCCCAGGATCGGCACGACAGGCGAGAAGGGCACCCGAAACGGGCGAGGCGCATCGGGATTCGTCTTCCGCATCACGAGCACCGCGGCGCACACGATGACGAAGGCCATGAGCGTGCCGATGCTCACGAGGTCGGCCAAGATTGTCAGCGGTAGCAAGGAACCCAAGGCCGCCACGACGAGTCCGGTGAGAATCGTCGACTTCCACGGGGTCTGAAAGCGGTCGTGGACCGCGCCAAAGAAGCTGGGCGGCAGCAGTCCGTCGCGGGCCATGGCCAAGAGTACGCGGGGCTGGCTGAGCATCGTTACCAGCAGCACCGAGGTGATGCCCGTCAGGCCGCCGATGTCGACCAAGAAGCGGGCCCAGCCCAGGCCCACATGGCTGAACGCCGCGGCCACCGGAGCGCCCGCTTCGATTTCCTTATAGGGCACCATGCCGGTGATGACGGCGGCCATGGCAATGTAGAGGGCCGTGCAAATGATCAGGCTGGCGATGATGCCGATCGGCACGTCGCGGCTGGGGTTCTTGGCTTCTTCGGAGTGGGTCGACACGGCGTCGAACCCGATGTAGGCGAAGAAAATGATGGCCGCCCCGGCGACCATGCCCACCGGCTTGCCGCCGATCGACTCACCCCACACGGTATGACCGAAGAAGCTGACGCCTGAGTAGCCGAAAGGGGCAAACGGCGTCCAGTTGGCCGGGTCGATGTAAAAGGCGCCCACCGCGATCACGAACAGCACCACGGCCACCTTGATGATCACCATGATCGCGTTGAACCGCGTGCTCTCTTTGATGCCAACCACGAGCACAACGGTGCAAATGGCCGCGATCAACACGGCCGGCAGGTC